>Ga0302231_10000085_pt1 | contig 77115 bp, 65 predicted proteins | sample II_Palsa_N2_2_FD_193522 | JGI IMG/M metagenome (GOLD analysis project Ga0302231, IMG submission 193522) | Peat permafrost microbial communities from Stordalen Mire near Abisko, Sweden - II_Palsa_N2_2 | ecosystem: Environmental > Terrestrial > Soil > Palsa > Peat permafrost | place: Sweden...
GGCCGCGACCAAGAGCCGGCAATTGGAAATACTTCTTGCCGATGCCATGCCGGCGCGGCCCTACTCCGCCTGGTATGAACGTGGAGCGGACCGGGTCGCGCCAGACCGGGTCACGCCAGACCGGGTCGCGCCAGACCGGGTCGCGCCAGACCGGGTCTTTCAAGTTACCATCGCGCCGCTGTGCGAACGATTGCGGTTGATGTATTTCGGCAACCTGCGCCAGACCTGGGCCGAATTTATCCTGGTCGATCTGGGTGTATTTAAATACGAAACCGTCAGTTTCGACCCCACCTCGCGCGGCTTTACGCAGCGGGCCGACGTCGACTTCTATCTGCACTTGCTTGAATGCCGGCAAAAACTGGCGGAGCCTTGCCCCGCCTCGACTCTGCCCGCACTGGTTGCGGCAGTCGCCGCGGTCGGCCCCGGCCAAGCCTGGCTGGAAGCACGGCGCGGCAAGTTGCTGTTTCAGATTGCTTATCGCGCCGAGCGCGAACAGGATTGGGATACCGCCCTGCTTGCTTACGCCGCGTCGACCTATGCCGGGTCGCGTTATCGCGCGATCAGAACCCTGGAGCGCTGCGCACGATTCGAGGCCGCGCTGGACGCCGCCACTTCGGCCGCGCAGGCGCCGGAAAGCGATGCCGAAAGGCAGGGACTACAGCGCATCATCCCGCGATTACGCCGGCGTTTGGGGCATCCGGCCCAGCCCGCCATACGGCGAGTCTCGAACCGGATCGAACACATTGAGCTAAGCTTGCCGCGCAACGGCTCGATCAGCGTCGAACAGGCGGTGCAATGCCATCTTGCGCAAACCGGTGCCTCGGTCCACTACGTCGAGAATGCCTTAATCAATTCATTGTTCGGGCTGTTGTGCTGGGATGCCATTTTTGCAGCGTTACCCGGCGCATTTTTTCATCCATTTCAGCATGGCCCGGCCGATCTCCATGCGCCCGACTTTCGTAGCCGCCGCGCCGAGATATTTACCCGCTGTCTGGCACAACTCGATGGCGCCCAGTATCGGCACACCATCTTGCAAAATTTTCGCAGCAAAATGGAAATCCAATCTCCTTTCGTTTTTTGGGGAGTCTTGAGCGAAGAACTGTTGCAGCTTGCCCTCCATTGCATCCCGGCGCCGCACCTGAAACGCTGGTTCGACAGAATGCTTGAGGATCTCAAAACAAATCGGTCCGGCCTGCCCGACCTCATCTGTTTCTGGCCCCATGAGTGCCGTTACGAATTGGTCGAAGTCAAGGGCCCCGGCGACCGCTTGCAAGATAATCAAGTGCGCTGGTTGGAATATTGCGTCGACCAAGGCATGCCGGTCAAAGTGATTCATGTGCGATGGACCGCTGACTCGACACCGCACGGCGACGCACGGCCGCCCTCCGACAAGCGCGTATGGACTACGTAGTCGCCGTGCGCACCCTATGCGAGTTCACCGCCAAGCGTGGCGATCTCGACCTGCGTTTTACTCCGGCGCCGACAGCCCTCGAAGGCATGGCCGGTCATGCCGCGGTAGCCGGCCGCAGAAAAGCCGGCTACGAGTCGGAACTCACCCTTAGCGGCACCTACCAAGATCTCCTCGTCAGAGGGCGTGCGGACGGCTACGATCCTGTCCGCTGCCGGCTCGAGGAGGTTAAAACCTACCGTGGCAAGCTCGAGGCCATTCCCGACAATCACCGTACCTTGCATTGGGCGCAAGCTTGTATCTACGGCCATCTGCTGTGTCGACAGCGTGGCTTTGCCGAGCTGACCGTGGCACTGGTCTATTTTGAAATCGGCAGCCAGCACGAAACCATTCTGGAGCGTCCTTATAGCGCGGCTGCCCTGGAAGCATTTTTTAATGCCCAATGCGCGGATTTTCTCGACTGGGCAAAGCGCGAGCAAACACATCGGCTAGCACGCGATGTGGCGCTGAGTGCAATGCCGTTCCCGCATGCCACGTTTCGCGACGGGCAACGGCAACTCTCGGTCGCGGTTTACCGCGCGGCGCGCGATGCGGCATGTCTGATGGCTCAAGCGCCCACCGGTATCGGCAAGACTGTCGGCACCTTGTTTCCCCTGCTGAAAGCCTGTCCGGAAACCCAGCTCGACAAAATATTTTTCCTCACGGCCAAGGGTTCCGGGCGCGCCCTCGCGTTGGACGCCCTCGAACTGTTGCACCATAAAACCCCCTCGTTACCGTTGCGCATACTTGAACTGACCGCCCGCGACAAAGCCTGCGAGCACCCGGACAAAGCGTGCCACGGCGAATCCTGTCCACTGGCGCGCGGCTTTTACGATCGGCTGCCGCAAGCCCGTTCGGCGGCCCTGGAAATCTCACGCCTCGATCGAGATACGCTGCGGGAAACTGCTCTGGCCCACGGTATTTGTCCATACTATCTGGCACAAGAACTGGTGCGTTGGAGCGACGTCGTGATCGGCGACTACAACTACTATTTCGATAGCAGCGCTTTGCTATACGGCCTGGCACAGACTAATCAATGGCGAGTTGGGGTGCTGGTGGACGAAGCCCACAACCTGGTCGATAGGGCGCGCGAGATGTACACCTCGACGCTGCCGCAATCCGCTTTGCAATCCGCCCGAAACATGGCGCCCAAGGAACTGGGCCGTGCACTGGCCTTGGTTAATCGTCACTGGAATGCGCTCAATCGTGAGCAAACCTCAAACTACCAAGTGCATGAAACGCCGCCGTCGAAGTTACTCGGCGCGCTGCAAAAAGCCTTGGGTTTGCTCACCGAACATAGAGCCCAGTCACCCCTCGCCGCAGACGACGCATTGTTGCGCTTCTACTTCGAAGCGTTGTATTTCACTCGTCTTGCCGAACAATTCGGCCCGCACTCGATCTTCGATGTCACGCTGCAGCAGGGACGCGGTGCCAGCCCATCCACCGTCCTCTCTACCTTGTGCCTGCGTAACGTGGTACCCGCGACATTCCTGGCCGAGCGTTATGCATTTGCTCACGTGACAGTGTTGTTCTCGGGCACGTTGGCGCCCTTCGGTTTTTATCAGGACACCTTGGGTCTGCCTGCGAGCACAACGTGGCTCGAAGTCGGCGCCCCATTTAATGCCGCCCAATTGACGGTACGCATCGTCGGCGGCGTCTCCACCCGGTTTCGTGACCGCGAGCGCTCTTTGCAACCCATCGCGGACCTGATCGCCACCCAATATGCAGCCAAGCCCGGCAACTATCTGGGGTTTTTCAGCAGCTTTGACTATCTGCAGCGCGTCGTCGCGATGATGCGGGAGCGCCACCCCTCGGTACCGATCTGGAGCCAGGTTCCCGGCATGACAGATCCGCAACGCCAGGATTTCCTGGCGCGTTTTACCCTGGAGAGCCAGGGGGTCGGTTTTGCGGTCCTCGGCGGCGCATTTTCGGAAGGGGTGGATCTGCCTGGCGCGCGGCTGATCGGCGCGTTTATTGCGACCCTGGGATTACCTCAGATCAACGAAGTCAACGAACAGATGCGCCTCGCCATGAATACCTGCTTTGGCGATGGCTATAAATATATGTACTTGTATCCGGGCTTGCGTAAGGTGGTACAGGCAGCCGGACGAGTGATCCGCTCCGAACACGACACCGGAACCCTGCACCTGATCGATGACCGCTACCGGCAGCGCGAGGTGCAACAACTCTTGCCGTCGTGGTGGCGGTTGACTGAGGATCAAGCCTAAGCCAGAGAAGGCTTTATGCAGACTGATGTTCCTTCAACCACTCGGCCAGGGCATCGTTCATTTTGGTCTGCCAGCCCTCACCCATGGCACGAAACGATGCAATTACCTGTGCGTCGTAGCGGATCGATACCAATTCTTTAGGGGAGTTCATGCGTGGTCGCCCACGCTGGCCTAACGGCTTCATTTTCTTGAAGTCCTCGGTCGGCACCTCATAGGTGTCCGGATCAGCGGCAATACCTTGCTGGATCGCCGCCTCTTCTTCCGGCGTATTCCTGATCAGCTTAGGTTTGACGTTCATAATCATCAATCTCCCGATCACTTGCTTTGCGTAGGCTGATAACCCTCATGGCTTCGCCCCGCTGGGTGAACACGACACAGTAAAGGCGACCGTTGATCGGATAAAAGCCGACCTCACGTACCTCTTTATAATCCTTCCTCGTATCGACGTAAGCCATCACCATCGACCAATCAATTTCCCGCGCCAGAGTCAACGACACACCATGCTTGGCGAAATTTGCACCATTTTTTTCCGGGTCGAACGTGATGTACATAAATTATTGTAGCTACAAATAATAAGAAAATCAAGGATTCCACGGCTCTATTTCTATACAAGAGGCGCAGCGTCATATGAGAACGCGCATAACTGAACACGCGCTTTACCCATTATGGGAATTGATCGCGATGGCGCTAAAAACATCATCCGAAATACGGCAAAGTTACTGGATGCGAAGAAATTTCTTGCGTTGCCAATTCGCATGGCATGCCGCACCTCGCGAGCACATGCATTCATGCCGGAGCGCCCACCCCGGATCCATTCCATTGACATCCGAGCCTAATCCGGTATCATCCAATTCATTCTCTTATTGAAATTTATAGTACCCAGTAGGAGAATAAATGATCGATAAATTGCAGACGACACGACCCTTATACTGTCCAGTGCGGCAACCTCCCGCAACTCAGTTGGCCGTCTGCCGGGCAAGTCGCGGCGCAAGTTCGCTCACGGCGAAGCGGAATGCGCGCCTTTGCCGTGCCACGTTCTATTTTCAGGAGCGGCGTGATGCCGACACAGTTTGATATCTTGGCCTTGGGCGAGGCCATGGTTGAATTCAACCAACTACCGGAACAGCCCAATCATTATTTGCAAGGTTTTGGCGGCGATACCTCGAATGCGGTGATCGCGGCATCGCGCCAGGGGGTCCGTTGCGGCTACCTCAGTGCCGTGGGCGACGATCCCTTTGGCGCGAGCCTGCTCGACCTGTGGCAACGCGAAGGCGTGGCCTGCGACCAGGTGCCCGTCACGCCGCAAACGCCCACCGGCATCTACTTCGTCACACATGACAAAACCGGCCATCATTTTCACTATCGTCGCCGCGATTCGGCCGCGGCCAAAATGCAGGCCGGCCAACTGCCGCTGGAATTAATTGCCAACACGCGCTGGCTGCATGTTTCCGGCATCAGTCTGGCCATTTCCGCCACGGCCTGCGACACCGCCTTCGCCGCGATGCAAGCCGCCCGCGCGTCGGGCGTGCAGATCAGTTTCGACACCAATCTGCGCTTGGCGCTGTGGCCGCTCGCTCAGGCGCGGGAACGGATGATCCAGGCGCTGGCGCTGGCGGATCTGGCTTTGCCTAGTTTGGACGATGTCACACTATTGTTCGACGTCGCCGATCCCGAGCTGCTGGTCGAGCGGATTCTGGCGCTGGGTCCCAAACTGGTAGTGCTTAAACTGGGCGAGCGAGGATGTCTGGTCGCAAGCCCTACGGAGCGGCGCTATATCCCACCCTACCCGGTCAAGGCGATCGATGCATCGGGCGCGGGAGATTGTTTCGCCGGCGCCTTGCTCGCGCGTCTGGTGCGCGGCGACGATCCGTTTCAGGCGGCACGCTATGCGGGCGTGGCCGCGGCTTTGTCGACCACGGGCTTCGGCGCAATAGCACCGATCCCGTATGCGCCGGAGGTACATCGTGCGCTCGCAACAGCCGCGCCTGAAACTACCTTGCACATCACATCTGTTTGAACCCGCTGGAATAACCATGAGCTATGACCTGCTGATCCGCAATGCCCTCATCTTCGACGGCAGCGGCGCGACCGAATATGCGGGCGACGTTGCCGTGCGCGACGGGTGCATTGCGGCTATCGGAACCCATCTGGATGTCACGGCGCAGAGTGACATCGATGCCGCCGGTCTGGCTCTCGCCCCGGGCTTCATCGATGTGCACACCCACGACGACACCAATGTGATTCGCCAGCCCGAGATGCTGCCCAAAATCTCGCAAGGTGTCACCACCGTCATAGTCGGCAACTGCGGCATCAGTGCCAGCCCGGTCTCGCTCAGGGGTGAACCGCCCGACCCGTTGAACCTGCTGGGCCACGCCGGCGATTTCAGCTATCCGACGTTCGGCGCTTATCGGCGCGCGGTGGAGCATGCCATGCCCACGGTCAACGTGGCGGCATTGGTCGGGCACACGGCGTTGCGCAACAATCATATGGATCGCCTCGACCGCACCGCCGGCACTGAAGAAATCGACTCGATGCGCGCCCAACTGCGCGATGCGCTGGAACATGGCGCACTGGGTTTGAGTACGGGTCTCGCTTATGCTTCAGCGTTCTCTTCCAGCAGCGACGAGGTCAAGGCGCTGGCCGAAGTACTCGATGAGTACGGCGGCGTCTACACCACTCATTTGCGCACCGAATTCGACGGCATTCTAGAGGCGCTGGACGAAGCGCTGGCGATAGGCCGCCACGCCCGCGCGCCGGTCATCGTGTCGCACTTGAAATGCGCCGGCGCCGGCAACTGGGGGCGCAGCGCGGAGGTGCTGGAACATCTCGAACGCGCCGCCATGTCGCACCCCACCGGCTGCGATTGTTATCCTTATTCCGCCAGCTCTTCGACCCTGGATTTAAAACAGGTGACAAGCGATTTCGACATCCTGATTACGTGGAGCGAACCTTATCCGGAACTCGGCGGCCGGAAGCTGGCCGAGATCGCCGCCTCATGGCAAGTCTCGCTGCTGGAAGCTGCCGGACGCCTGCAGCCCGCGGGCGCCGTTTACTACGGGATGGATGAAGCGGACGTACGCCGCATTCTGGCCAATAAGTTGACCATGATAGGCTCCGACGGTTTGCCCAACGACCCTTTGCCCCACCCGCGCCTATGGGGCGCATTCCCGCGCGTGCTGGGCCATTACAGTCGCGATGTGGGCTTGTTTCCGCTGGCGGAAGCGGTACGCAAGATGAGCGGCTTGTCCGCCGCGCGCTTTGGTTTGACCCGGCGAGGCGCGATCAAAGTGGGCCACTGGGCCGACCTGGTGCTGTTCAATCCGGCAACCATCCGCGACACCGCCAGTTTCAGCGATCCGATCCAACTGGCCCACGGCATTGAGTCAGTCTGGGTCAATGGCGTCTTGTCTTACCGGCATAAGCGCTTGACCGGTCAGCGCGCGGGCCGGTTCCTCGCCCGCTCGGGCGACCTGCGGGTCGATTTTCGTTAGCGGCCGGGACCGGGGCCGCCCCGGTCACGGCTCAATCCCGGATGGCGACGATCGCCTCGATTTCCACGGTAATGTTATTCGGCAGCGAGCCGACCCCGACCGCCGAACGGGAATGACACCCGGCCTCACCCAGCACATACACCAGCAGGTCGGAGCAACCGTTGATCACTTGCGGATGCTCGGTGAAATCGGGCGTCGCATTGACCATGCCGAGCAGCTTCACCACCCGCGTCACCCGGGCCAAGTCACCGAGCGTTTCATGCAGCACGGCCAATAGGTTCAGACCGACCAGCACCGCATGTTCGTAGGCTTCTCCAGTGGTAACGCCGGCACCGACCTTGCCCGTCATCAAGATGCCGGCGGACGTTACCGGCCCTTGCCCCGACAAAAATAACAAATTGCCTTCACGGGTAGCGTGATTGAAATTGCCAATGGGTGCGGGCACGGCAGGCAGCGACAAACCGCGCAGGCGGAGTCGGTCGTAACAGGTGGTTTCGGGTGAGCTGTGCATGAAGGATGACGATAACAAGGAAGGTTTCGCCGGCTGCTCAAGCAGCATTGGCGGCGAGATTGGCTTGGCTGCGCCAGCCCAGGCGCTGTTCGATGCGCGCCGCGGCATCCCGGGCGGCCTGGCTGTAGCGCTCGGTGTGCTGTACCGCCTTGGCTTCGGGCAGGACCACGGAAATGGTAAACCTGCAGACGCCGGCTGGGTCGACCACTGGCGCGGCGAGGCAGGCGACCGAGGCATCGGACTCGCCGATCTGCACCGAGAGCCGCTCGTCGAAGGCGGCCCGCGCATTGTGGGCAAGCACCTCCGGACGGATTTCGGCGCGTCCGGTCGGCGACGGTTTGGCATAACGCGCAAAGAATGCGGTGCGCTCGTCATCGGACAAATGCGCTACCAGCAAACGCCCGGACGCGGTCCAGTTGAGCGGCACCCGTGAACCGACGCGCGAGGTGACGCGGAAGTGCCCGCTGCCCTCGCACATCAGCAGCACCACCATCATGCCTTCGTCGCGCCCGCACACTTGTACCGTCTCGCCCACCTCGGCCGCCAAGCGATTCATTTCTTCGTTGGCCACTGTCAGGTAATCCAGCGAACTGGCATAAGACAGGCCGTAGCCGTATAAACGCGGACCCAACCAGACACTGCCGTCCAAAGTACGGGACAACAGGTGCTTGTCGACCATGTCGTTGATGATGGTGTAGACGGTGGATAACGGCGCGCCGACCGCCCGCGCCACTTCATAGGCGGTCATCGGCCGAGCTGCCTCTTGCAGGCCGTCCAGGATTTGCAGGATGCGATCTAGGGCACCGGTGCGGGCCATGGTGTATTTCTCCGAAGCTTAATTTGTCCAATTGACATTCATCTAGTATATGCTAGATTAATACATAACTGCAACATCTATTCCATAATTAAGAAATAAACTTACCTAGGAGGCTCCGTGAATATTCGCTCCCGCTTCAGCCTGCGCCCTATCGTTAATGCCTCGGGGACCATGACAGGTCTAGGCGCATCGATTGCCAGACCGGAAGTTATCGAAGCCATCGCCGCAATTTTGCCGCAATTTGTCGAGATCGACGATTTACAGCGTTGCGCCTGCGCCGCGATCGCCGCGGCGTGCGGCAGCGAGGCCGGCTACATCACCGCCTCGGCATCCGCCGGCATTACCCTGAGCATCGCCGCCACCATGACCGGCGACGACCTCGGCCTGATAGAACGGCTGCCCGATAGCGCCAGCCTGAAACATGAAGTGGTGGTGCAAACCGGCCATCTGGTTAACTACGGTGCCCCGCTGGACCAGGCGATCCGCTTGTGCGGCGCGCGGGCAATCGCGGTGGGCGCCGCCACCGAAGCCCATGGCTACCAGCTGGCCGGCGCGATCAACTCACGCACCACGGCCGCGCTATTCGTGGTCTCGCATCATACCCAGCAATACGGCATGATCCCACTCGAAGAATTTATCGCGATCGCCCACGCCAAAGGCGTGCCCGTCATCGTCGACGCCGCCTCCGAATACGATTTGAAAGGATTTATCGCGGCCGGCGCCGATATCGCACTCTACTCGGCGCACAAATTTCTCGGCGGCCCCACGGCCGGTATTGTGGCGGGCAGCAAGGCTCTGGTGCGGGCGGCCTATTTCCAGAACGGCGGCATTGGGCGCGGCATGAAAGTCGGCAAAGAAGGAATTGCCGGTGCGATTGTCGCGCTGCAAACCTGGGCTGCTCGCGATCATCAGGCCGTGCGCCGGCTCGAACGCGGCTACCTGACACTCTGGCAAGAGCGCTTGAACCTGTTCCCGGGCATTCGCGCCCAGATCGATGCGGACCCCACAGGCAACCCGCTCGAACGCCTGAAAATAACCGTCGACCGCATCGCGGCAAGAATCACCGCATGGGACCTGGTGGATGCCCTCGCACGCAGCAAGCCCGGTTATGCAGCGGTTATCGCCCGCGATCACGAGGCCGAACAACATTTCTTTTTCCTCGACCCGTGCAATCTCCATCCCGGTGAAGAGCAATTGGTTCTTGAGCGCGTTGTCGCTGAGCTTGAACATGCGCGCACCGCGCCCCAGCCGATGGCGACACCGTTTTCCGGCCGCGATGCAGGCCGCACCGCCGCACGTCGCCGGTGGCCTGATTGAAAACCTCGTTTGACGGCCCGCACCGCGGACAAGACGCAGAGCTGGCCGAGGTAGTTCAGCTGCAGCAACAACCACCCGGATAGATTGAGGCAGGGCCGGGGGAGCATTCCTGTTTAAAGTAATAAGTACTACTACCTATATTTAATTAAAAACGACATCCTTTTATTGCTTAATCATTCGGGGAATTTCGATCATGCGTACAACTTTACTTTCTGCTGCCGCAACCGCCACGCTGTTCGGCGCCACCCTATCCACGGCACAAGCCCAAAGCAGCGTTACGCTTTACGGCATCATCGATGCCGGCTTCACGTATAGCAACAATCAAAAAGGCGAAGCGGCCTATCAGGCAACCCAGGGTAATGTGCAAGGTTCGCGCTGGGGTTTTACCGGTCTCGAAGATCTCGGCGGCGGCAACTCTGTCAGCTTCAAGCTGGAAGACGGATTCAGCGCGGAGACCGGCGGTTTCGGTCAAGGCGGCCGCGAATTCGGCCGTAGCGCCTGGGTGGCATTGAACAACCAGGGTGCCGGTTCAGTGACGCTGGGGCGCCAATACAATAGCGCACAAGACTATCTGTCGAATTTGCAAATCAACGGAGTCGGCGCGTTGAGCCAATATGCCAACGCGATCTACGACAATGACGACCTGAATAATACTTACCGCACCCAAAATGCAGTCAAATACACCACCCCGACCTTTTCGGGCCTGACCGCGAATGCCATGTATGCCTTCTCGAATACGGCCGGCGAATTTGCCAACAACCGCGCCTGGAGCGCCGGTGCCGATTATGCGAATGGCCCACTGCGGCTGGATGCGGCATATTCCCTGGTCGACCAGCCGGCCAGCGGCACCGCCGGCGCGGCACCTTCGGACAACTATTACAGCTTGTCCTCTTCGATTATCAGCGGCGTTGCGCGCAATCAGGTGTTTGGTGCCGGCGGTGCCTACACCGTGGGCTTGGCGACCATTGCATTGCTTTATACCAATTCGACGTTCGACATCATTTCCGGCGGCGCACTCAAGTTCGCCAACTATGAAGCTAGTGCGCGTTACCAACTTACGCCGGCAACGCTGCTTACCCTGGGCTACATCTATACTAGCCAGCATGCCAATACCGCCACGGCCGGCAATGCGAATTACAATCAGTTGAGCATCGGCGGCGAATATGCCCTGTCCAAAAGGACCGATCTCTATCTGAACGGCATCTACCAACATGCTTCAGGCGCCCATGCATGGATTGAAGGAATCGGTAGCGCGTCGAGCGAAGACGGTCAATTCGTTACAGTCGCCGGCATCCGCCACCACTTCTAATATCGTCGTTGCGCACACTCCAGGGAGGTAAACATGGGATCCGTTCACGGAAGCCTGTTGTTGGTCTATGCCGCGCTCGCAGTGCTGGCACTCATCGTCTTGATCGCCCGCTTCAAAATGAACCCGTTCATCACCTTGATGATCGTTTCAATCGTCCTGGCGCTGGCCGCCGGCATGCCTACCGCCTCGATTTTGAAATCGTTCGAAACCGGCGTCGGGGGCACACTGGGTCATATCGCCATCGTTATCGGTCTCGGTACCATGTTGGGCAAGATGATGGCTGAATCGGGCGGCGCCGAACGGATCGCCGGCACCCTGATCGGCCTTTTCGGGCCGAAGAATGTGCATTGGGCCATGATGTGTATTGCCTTCGTGGTGGGCCTGCCGGTGTTTTTCGAGGTCGGCTTCGTGCTGCTGATCCCGATCGCGTTCAATGTGGCGAAACGTACCAATACCTCCATGATCAAGGTCGGTATTCCCATGGTTGCCGGCCTGTCGGTGGTGCATGGTTTGGTGCCGCCGCACCCGGCGGCCTTGCTTGCGGTGACGGCATACAACGCCGACCTCGGCCACACCTTGTTTTATGCGCTGCTGGTGGGCATTCCGACCGCGGCGCTGGCCGGGCCGCTGTTCTCCAAGTTGATCGCGAAGTATGTGGTGCTGGAAGGTGAAAACCCCATGGCCAGCCAGTTCGTCGAACAGGATGCACAGGCACGCGGACGCTCTCTGCCGGGTTTCGGCATTACGCTGCTCACGGTATTGCTGCCGGTCTTGCTGATGCTGATCGGCGGCTGGGCCGACCTGATCGCCGCCCCCAACAGCACCGCGAACAATGTTCTGCGGATGATCGGGCACCCGGACATGGCTCTGCTGCTGGCGGTGCTGCTGAGCTTCTACACCTTCGGCAAGACGCGTGGCTTCGCCCGCGAGACGATCCTGAAGTTTACCAACGAGTGTCTGGCGCCGACCGCCAACATCACCTTGGTGGTGGGTGCCGGGGCGGGTTTCGGACGCGTTCTGATCGATAGCGGCGTGTCCAAGGCGATCATCGAAGTCGCCACCGGCGCGCATGTGCCGCTGCTGCTTCTGGCATGGCTGGTGGCGGCCCTGATCCGCGTGGCGACCGGCTCGGCAACCGTGGCCATGGCAACCGCGGCCGGCATCATCGCACCGATCGCATTGGCTGCGGCGGGTAGCGCCGGCGGAGTGCGTCCGGAGTTGCTGGTGCTCGCTACCGGAGCAGGCTCGCTCATCTTGTCGCATGTGAATGACGGCGGTTTCTGGCTGGTCAAGGAATACTTCAACATGACGGTACCGCAGACCTTCAAGACCTGGACCGTGTGTGAGACGCTCATTTCAATCGTCGCCTTGATCCTGACCCTGGGTCTGTCGACGGTGGTGTAAAAGCCCCTCGACGATTCGCCCGGCAACGGCCGATTGAAGCCCGGCGAAGACCTGAACGATCTTCGGGCACCGGGCAACCATTGAAGGAAGCGCCTTGATCGCCGGGAATCTGTCGCGTACCGCGGGCGCCATTCCTTGTCAATTGGACACATTCGACGGCGTGGTGTCTCGCGCCGCGCGTTTGTGCGATGATTAACCGCGAAAAGTCGAAACACCCTGGGTCGAAACACCCTGGCCTTTGAAAGCTTGCCGCCACTGGGTAAAATCGACTAAAAACCGTCTGAGCGGATCAAGCCGCCGGCGCTGCCCGTTAATCGATATTGGGGAAAACACCATGGATATGCCCGCGCACCAACTCAACATGACCGTGTTGATGACACCTGACATGGCCAATTTTGCCGGCAACGTCCATGGCGGCACCATCCTCAAACTGCTGGACCAAGCCGCCTACGCTTGCGCCAGCCGCTACGCCGCCAGCTACGTGGTGACGCTCAGCGTCGATCAGGTGATGTTCCTGCAACCCATCCATGTGGGCGAGCTGGTCAGTTTTCTGGCCAGCATCAACTTTACCGGGACCTCGTCGATGGAGGTCGGCATCAAGGTGATTGCGGAAAACATCCGCACCCAGGTGGTGCGCCACGTCAATAGCTGTTTTTTCACCATGGTCGCGGTCGACGACGAGCGCCGTTCGCTGGCGGTCCCGCCATTGCGCCCCTCCACCCCGGAAGAACAGCGCCGCTTTGAAGCCGCGGGCCTGCGCAAAAAACTACGGCATGAGCTGGCATCGCGTTTTGAAGCGGCACGGCGGCCGAACGAGTAGGGAGTAGGCGATATATGGGGGCCGAAGCGCTTCGCGCCGCAGTGCATATTTTCGCGGATCGCATGGCCGGCTGGGATCGCGCAGCCGATACTCGGTTCCTATATCAACTCATCGCCGGTGCGGTCGAGCACCGGGACCACTATGCAGCCACTAGACCGCTCAGGGCCACACGCCGACTTCCAGGATATCCGCGACAGCACAGCCGATGATTGGCGCATCATCGTGCGGGAATTCATTCCTTTTGCCGCAGGACTGGCGGGACGTGTTTTATCCCATCTCAAACTCCTGGAGGGGGATTATGGCGGCTACCCGGTCGACCGCCTGACGCATTGCCGCCAAACCGCGACACGCGCATTGCGCGACGGCCGCGACGACGAGTATGTCGTGTGTGCCTTATTGCACGATATCGGCGACACGCTCGGCACCTTCAATCATCCGGATATCGCAGCGTCTATCCTGAAGCCTTTCGTGTCCGACGAAAACCATGCCATCGTGCTGCATCACGGAGCATTCCAGGGCTATTATTATTATCATCACATCGGCCGCGACAAGCATGTTCGCGAGGATTTCATCGGGCAACCCTTCTTCGATGCAACCCGTGATTTCTGCGAATATTACGATGCGCCGTCTTTCGATGCGTCCTACGATGCCTTGCCGCTGGAGGCATTTGAAGCGATGGTCAAGCGTGTTTTATATTGCCCGCGCTCGATGCGGCCGGTGCCCAAACCCACCGCGCAGGCCACTCATGAAGAGCACTGACCTGTCACCCGTCGACACCCCGGACGCGCAACTGATTCGGCGTTTTCTGGGCCTGATCGCGGAAGGTTTTGAAAATCCGGAAGGCATCGAAGCGGTGTGCCAATTAATAATCGTCAACGGCACGCGCCAGTATCCCATCGTGTTGCGGATCAGCCGTGATGGTGTGCATGTGAGCGAGGGCCTGCACCCGCAACCACAGACCCGGGTCGTCACCGAGCTGAAAACCATTGCCTGGCTGGTGCAGGAAAATCACCGCCTGGACTATCGTGCTCCCGAGTTGACCCGGCAGTTTCGCGTGGAAGGCAGCGCCGAACTCTTGTTCATGCTGGTGGTCGCCCTCTTGCGGCCCATCCCCGAACTGGCGCAACAGTATCAGGCAGTCACCGAACAGGTGCGCCCCGCTTATCGGGCCACTGCCGTCGAGCGTATCGCGCAGCCCACCGCGGAGTGCATTGAAGCTGCATTGTCGCTGAGCCAACCGCTGATCGCAACCGGCCTGGATCTGCCCACGCCATATCAGCATTGGGGCCTGGATCGACTGGCGCAGCGCTATGGCGAGTTGCCGTTGATCGAACGCGGCGCGCAGTTTCGCGAAACCCTGGGGCAATTTGTCGAACGGGTAAAACAACACGACACCGCAACCGACCGCATGCTGCGCGGCCATCATCCGGCCTATACCATGGGCTGCGTGCTGCCGGAAGCGATGCGCGCCGATTTCATTCCGCATTTTTTCGGCCCGGAAGCCTACCGTCAACCTCAGCTATGGCTCGGTGCCGTAGCGCCGCACGTGGCAGCGACGAAGTTGCATCGCGATCCGCGCCCAGCCCTGCTTTACCAGGTCATCGGTCGCAAGAAATTTACCTTGTATTCGCCCGACCAGGCGGCGGCGCTTTACGTGATGCGCGCTTATAACAATCATCAGCGCTGCTGGGTCCGTCCCGAGGCGCCCGACTATCAACGCTACCCGGCGTTCGCCCAGGCCCGGCCCATCGAAGTCTGCGTCCACCCCGGAGAATTGCTGGTGTTGCCGGTCGGCTGGTTCCACGCAGTTTATTGCCTCGATTCGCCGACCATGTCGGTTACCTATTTCCTGAAAAATTCACATTTACCGAGTGACCAGATGATGCGGGCGGCAGCTTAGCTTGAGCAACTGGCCCAGGTATCCCGACACCACGTCGGTATACCTGGGGACATTGGCGTGGGAAGTTAATTCCACGCCATGCTACACGTTGCGGTTTTAAGCCCTTACAGTTTCAAGTGCCTTCATATCCTAAATCCTTGAAAGCGGCTTCTTTGGCTGCGCCCAGCTTCTGGAATTTATCCGTTCTTTCGTCTATTTCCTCCTTAGTTGCCGACGCAGGTGCCCTGTCGGGATGACATTTGAGCGCCGCGGCCTTGTATGCCTTTTTAACGTCCGCCACGTTTGCATCCGGCCCCAGCCCCAAGATGCCGCGCCAGTCAGGTTTTTCGGGTGGAGGAGGTCCTTCGGCGCCGTGCGTTCCGGACGTATGCGCATGTTCACCGCCCATGCCGCCGGGGGGATAAGGTTGGCGCCACGCCCCCTCGTAGGATTGCTGATGCCAAGTGCCGGGGTTCGGCATAAAGTAGGGGCGTTCCTGCGGAAAATATCCGCCGTAGCCCCAATGCTGGGGATAGTGCCCCGGGATCCCCATCGGCGAGCCGTAAGAGGAGCCGAAGCGGAACGGGGACGGACCGTAAGGTCGTTCGTAACCACCGCCGTAAGGCATACCCCCTCCCATCGAATAGGAAGAACCAAAGCGGTTCGATCTGCGGTAGCTCAGGGCCGCCCCCGCCGCGAATCCCGCCATGCCGAGTAACTGGCCGCCGAAGCCGAAACTGCCGGGCATCAACAGGTTACCCGCCATCATCCCAAGGCCCATGCCCATTCCAGGCAACATCATGCGCCCCATCATGCCGCCGCCGAAACCACCGCCAAAGCGGCCGCCGAAGCCACCGAAACCACCGCCATAGGACCCGCTGCCAAACCCGCCGCCGTAGCGCATCCTGAGCGGACGGGGAAAACCGAAATAATGCGGTTGCGGCATGTCGGGGCGGCCGTAGTCGAAACCGTCCCGCGGCCTGTCGGAGGCGCCCCGGGCTTTATCCGGGGGCGCATTATTGCGCGTGCTCCCTGTCGGTCTGGCGCTGCCTGTCGGTCTGGCGCCTTCGGTTGGATTACTGCGACTGGTGCGCGGTGCGCTTCCAAACGAATCGAAAAACGAAGAGAACCTGCTGCGCGCGCTTGAGCGCGGACCGCCACCACCACCGACGCCTTCGTTGGCGGCGGACGGCTCCGGCGTTGTGTCCGCCGCGCCGCTTCGATTGACCGGATCTACCATGCACAACTCCCGAACGTGCCTGCGGAAATAATGCCTTGAGTGTGCCCGTGCCGACGCGGTTGTGTGCCGCCGGAAGCGAAGAGCTCAAGCGCCCGCCGAAGCGACGCGTGTACAGCCATGTCGGTACGGCATCCTGAAGTCCGCGCCGCACGGTCGGTACTGTGCGTTGATGTTTCGTTTGGCGCGACGCCAATTCGCCCCGGCTCGCGACTACCTGCGCGCGGCCAACTAAGCTGACACTACCTACCCTGCCGCGTTGCCGTCCGGCCAAGGCTCAGGCGGCAAACCCGCTTGAAACATGTCGGATTGGCCGGCATGCCAAGGTAAACATTCCTATCGATATTCCGCACTTCCAGCGAGGCGCATTGTGACCCAATTGCTGATCAGCTTCTGTTTTACCAGCCCACCCGGCTATGCCTTGGCCAAATTCGACACCGACAGCGAAGCCCTGGAATGGGTCAAGCTGGATCAACCGGGGCTGCCGGTCTATGGCGGCATGGGCATCTGCCCACGTGGCGACGGGTATATCGTGATCTTTCATGCGGTGCGCGAGATGCACAGCATCAGTTGCATCGGCGAACTCGATCACGATTTGCGTTTGTGCCGGATGGCGGAATTAAAGCTGGTCAGCGACGGTCACTCGGTGATCGAACATGACGGCGCTCTGCTGGTTGTCAGCAGCGGCACCAACCAGGTGATTCGCGTCGATTGGCCGGCCGGCGGCGAACCCGAAGAGCGTGTCTATTTCGAACTCGAACCGGGTTTCGATACATTGCACATGAATTCGCTGCGCCAACACCAAGGCAAGCTTTATCTGTCGATGTTCGGACCACGCACCAACGGGTCCTGGCGCAACGCAACCCAGGGCCAGGTAATCTGCCTGGACGACCGGGCCGCCTCCGCTCAAGGAATCCATCATCCACACGGCTTGTTTGCTATCGGCGACGAATTGCTCTGCGTCGGCTCGATGTCGGGTTCGGTCAGACATGTCGCCGGCCCCGCGCGCGCCGCCTTCCCCAAGCTCGACGGTTACCTGCGCGGTGTCGCCTGCGACGCCCATAACATGTATGTCGGCACCAGCCGCATTCGCGACCGCAGCAAGAGTAGCGGCGACAAGGTAAGCCCGTCGTCGGCAATGCCGCGCGGCATCGGCTGCGGTTTGCACATTCTTGAACGCGAGACGCTGCAACCGCGCTGGCTGGATCTCAGCCCATTCGCCGCCGAAATTTACGACATACACGTATTGCCCCCGGGGACCCAGGTGAAGGGTACCCGGCGCGACGCCATGGCGAGCCGGCTGCATGCCTTGAACGGATTCACCCCGCGTTTGCTGGAATTGGCGCAACAAGGCGGGCGGCATGCGAAGGAATTGCAGGATGTGGTGCGTAGCCTGATCGATGAAGATCGAGACTATCAGAACGCCGCCCAATTATTGCAGCGTCTCATGACCGGCCCGGTCAAAGTGGAAGCGGATTGGTATCTGGACCTGGCGTTCTGCAAATTCCAGCAAAACGACGTGCATGCAGCGCTTTATCAGCTTGAGTTGGCGCTCTCGGAAACTCATCCGGAACTGGTCCAGTTGCAAAAAAACGCCCGCGCCAGTCTTGAGTTACGCGATTTCGAGAGCGCGACCGGCTACCTCAAGCAGGTCACACAAATGCTGCGCCGCAAGCTTGCCACACCTGCAGCAACAAGCGCGGAAGACCCGCAGACGAGCGGCATCGCTGCATAAGGCGTAATGACCACAGCACTTTCCCGGAGATAATATCAATGTCGACATTACTGATCGGTTTTCAGGATTCGATTGCACCGCACCATGTACTGGCAAAACTCGATAGCGCGTCCGAACGGCTCGAATGGGTCGAACTCGACGCCATCGACTCGCAAGTTCATAGCGTAAGCGGCCTATGTCCATTGCCCAACGGCTATGCCGTGTTATTGCAAGCGATTCGCGGCAGCGGCACGATGTGTTATCTCGCTGAACTGGATAGCACTTTGCGCCTGCGCCGCAGCACCGAGCTGGTCAAAGTGCGCGAGGGATCGGGTCCAGTACTGCATGATGGGGCATTGCTGCTGATCGACCGCCTCACCGACCAGGTGATTCGTATTACTTGGCCCGAACACGCGGCAACGCCGACCGAAGAGCCGATATTTTCAGCTCGGGCCGGCGGCCACGGGCGTACCTTGAGCGCTATCGCATCGTTTCAGGAACGCCTTTATCTGTCGCTATCGCAGTCAGGCACCGGGGTCTCGAATTCCGATCCATTGGATGTCATCCACGAGACGGACGCCAACGGCACGATACTTGAATTCGAGTCCGGCGCCGTGGTGGCGCAGCTCGCTCAAGCCGGCGAATTTGTCATCGTCGCAGATACCTTGTATTGTCTGGACGCCGCGGCTCACGCCTTGGTCCCGGTAGCGGGTGTTACGCAAGCCGCGGCCATCATCGACACCGATGATCGGCTGCATGGCTTCGCTCATCATGGTGGTTATATCTACATCGGCGCCAAAAGCAATGTGCTGCCCGGCAACGATGCCGCTTCGGTACCGTACGATGCCGGCTGCGGCCTCTACCTCCATAGTTGCGAGCAGCATCCGACGCGGCGCATCGATATGAGCGGGTTCGCCACCGCGATCGGCGCGCTGCTGGTCCTGCCGCAGGCGCTGGCTCCGGCGGCCGACGCCGATGATCCGCTGCTGCAACGCCTGCGTGTGCTCAATGCCCATACCGCCGAACTGCTGCGGCGTTATACCCACGCGGACCACTATCACAGCGAATGCGAAACCCTGGTGCGCCAGTTGATCGACGAATATGGCGCATACGTCACCGCGGCCCGATTGTTGCGGCGCTTGCTGCAACATGCGGTCAAACCGAGAGCCGGCTGGCATTTCGACTATGCCACATGCCTGATGCATGTCGGCTCGGCGCAAGAAGCCGTGCGCCAGTTCCAGCTAGCGTTGGCCCACGGTCATCCCGCGGCTCCGGTCATGCGGCCGCTGGCCCGTGCACGCGCGGCGGCCGAAGGTCGTACCGGACTGCCGTTGGAAGCTGCCGACGAGATCGCCCCAGCCGCCACACGCGGGAAAACCGATCGCACAATAGCGATCGAAGCCGATACGCCCAGCTTCAGCACACAATGGTTGCAAGCGGAACGGACTGTTGAATTCGATATGGCCGTGCTGGAATTGATGGCCCTGCTGCACTCGCCCGACGCCGCATAGAAATATCGAGGACAAAATCCCCGGCGCCATTTTGGGCCGGGGATTTTTCGCATTAAGGTTTAGCCACCAGCCAGCTCTGCAACTCGCTCTTGATCCCGGTCAAAGCAATCTGGCTATGCACCTGGTCGATCACGACGCCTATCAGGAAAGCCAGCATCATCACTGTCAGCGCGCCTTTTACCGGGTGTGCGAGCGAATCGATGTCAAGCTTCTGCGCAGCCTTGCCCACCACCGCAAAACCGATATCCACCAGCAGCAGAATCATCATCACCGGCGCGGCCAGTTTGCCGACCATCTGCATCATCGTATCGGTTTCGCGCAAGACGAAGTCTTCCAGCATCTGAGCCGGCATCGGTGCCGTACTGGCCAAGGGCCACCAATGATACGACTCGTACACCGCCCCGAGCAAAGAGGTCATGCCGCCCAATAACCAAAACGCGGCGGTAACACATTGCAAGAGCAAGGTCGAAGTCATCGAAGTCTGCTGACCATTGGTCGGATTAGTCAATTGCACATGGTTGTAGCCGGTCAGGTCATCGATATAAGTGCCGACACTCTCGATCGACCAGAACAAGGTTGCCGCCGCATAACCGATCATCAAGCCGATCACGGCTTCCTTGACCAAGGTTCCGATCAGAAAGACGCCATGCAGTTCGGGCATCAAAGCTTGCTGGCCGTAGGCGATAAAACTGCTCCACAGCAGCGCCACGCCATTGCGTACTACGCCTTGCATCACTGAGTCGCCGGTGGGCGGGAACACGATCATGACCACCAGCAGGCGGGTACTGCACACCGTCAGCAAAATGATGTATTGCATCACCACATCGCCAAGATGGGCGAGTGCGAAATAGTCCGGGTTAGGCATCATTTGGCTTGTCCTGCTTCGATTTCACGACGTTTTCGCACACAGCGCGCGGCAAAACTCTCTTCGATTTCCTCTTCCTGCGACAGCTCGCTAGCCTGTTCAATCGATGCATTTATTTTTTGTATCTCGCCGCGGTATAACTCGATTTGCCGTTCGTTTTTGATGATCTCGCCACGGGTGAGGCCCACTTCACCTTCGTGACGCTGCACCACAACTTGCAGGCGCTTCAAGTCGACTTCCGTTTGCTTGGCTCGCTCGACCACCACGCCCAGATAATCGCGGTACTGATTAAACTGACCGATATCCAATACCGAGCCTTCGCTTTGCATTTGGCGGATGCGGCCGTCGTAGTTTTCGCGCTCTGTGGTGTGCTCGTCCAGTACCGATTTTTTTTCCTCGGTCTGGCGCACAAATTCCTGCAGCACCTTCTGCTGTTGCGCCAACGTATCGCGCAATGTGCCGTCGATACGCTCACGGCGCTGCAAGATCACTTTGAATGCCTGAATGCGGGGATTTTTCATGGTGCCTCCGTGGTCGCCCTTAAAACCGCCCTTGAAACGTTAAACTTATCGACCGGTCATGCGGCCAAGCGACTAGGCGCACAACCTGCCGAGCAGCTTGAAGGTAAGGTCGAGGTCGCAACAATCTTCGGTGCTTTGATTTAGAAAAGACAAAATAGCGTCGCGCTTTTGCAGGGCTTCATCCGCCAGCGGATCGCTGCCTGGCTTATATTCGCCGACTTGCACCAAGGGCTCGATTTCCCGATGTTTGGCCAACAGCCGGCGCAGGTGGCTGGCCTGTTGTACATGCTCGGGGGTCGTCACCTGCGGCATCACGCGCGACAAACTGGCGAGCACGTCAATCGCCGGATATTGATTACGTGCCGCAATCTCGCGCGACAAAATCATGTGACCGTCAAGAATCCCTCGCACTTCCTCGCTGATCGGATCGCCCCCCGAGTCGTCCTCCGCCAGCACCGTATAGAGCGCGGTGATTGAGCCATTTTCGGATAAACCGGTGCGCTCCAGAAGACGGGGCAGCTCGGCAAAAATCGAAGGAGGAAAGCCGCGCCGCGTCGGCGGTTCGCCGGCAGCCAGACCGATTTCGCGCTGAGCGCGGGCGAAACGGGTCAACGAATCCATCATCAGCAGCACACTCTTGCCGCAATCGCGAAAATACTCGGCTACCGTGGTCGCCACATAAGCAGCTTTGGCGCGCTCGATCGAAGACCGATCCGAAGTCGCGCAGATCACGACCGAGCGGGCCATGCCCTCCTCGCCGAGAATTTGCTCGACAAACTCGCGTACTTCCCGGCCGCGCTCGCCGATCAATGCGATGACATTGATGTCGCAACTCGCGCCACGGGCGAACATGCCCATCAAGGTACTTTTGCCGACCCCGGCCGGAGCAAAAATCCCCATCCGTTGACCTTCACCTAGCATCATCAGGCCATCGACCGCCCGCACCCCGGTTGCCAGCTTCTTGCCGAGCAAAGGCCGGCTCATGGGGTTCGGCGGGTCGGCGAAAATCGGCCGGGTGGCATCGCATTGCAATGGGCCGAGACCGTCCATCGGTTCACCCAGGGCGTCGATCACGCGTCCCAGCAAGCCGTCGCCGACCGGCACCGACAAAGGCCGTCCCAGGCCCCAAACCTGGGTTTCGCGAGAAATATCGCCGAGCCGGCCAAACGGCGAAAGAATCGAAACATTGCGGGAAAATCCCACCACCTCCGCATGCTGTAGCAAAACTCCCGCGGACGAGCGCAATTCGCATAATTCGCCTAAACGCACGCTCATGCCGGTCACGCGAATCAGGGTTCCGATCACCTCAAGAACTTTGCCGCGCGTAGCCACTCCGCGCTCGGTCAGTAGTTCAAGTTCGATGGCGCGAGTCAGGCCATGCAGTTCTTCGTAGGTCGATGTGGTGGAGGCGGTGGGATAGTCGGACAACTCGCTCATTACATCACCTCGGCTTCAAATTCTTCACTCGGTGTATAAGCGGCGCCATCGGCATCCGCCAAGTCCGGCATATCATCGGCGCTCGGCGCGCCCGAGGGAGCGCCGGCGAAAGCATCGCTATCGTCGAGCAGGCTGCCGCTATCGACGCGTAGAGCCCTCGATACCGCGCTGCGCATTGCCGAAAGTTGGATGCTCAAGCTGGCGTCGACAATACCGAGATCCGATTCGCAGATGCAGTCGCCAGGCGTCATCTTGCGGTCGGCCATCACCGTCAGCGGGATGGCGCGCCCACGCTCGCTCCATTCCAGAGCAAAACGGTCGAATTCGCGTGTTGCGGCGGCATAATCGTCGGGATGTACCCGCACCGACAAATAGGCGCAACCATCGGCGATACGATCGATCTCTGACGCCGAACGCGCAAATAAGGTGCTGGAATCTTCGCTGCGCACGATTTGTTCGACCGCCACCACCACCAATTCGGCGAGACGGTCGCGTAGCATGGTTTGAATCGCGCGCCGATCCTTGCTCGCCTCGGCCGAACGCCGATACCAGTCGGCCAGCGCTTCTTCACGGCCTGCCTGGTAGCCTTCCGCGTGCGCCGTTTCGAATGCCTGACGCGCCGCTTCACGCAACTCGGCCGCATCGGCTTCGGCTTGGGCGGCAATTGCGGCCGCCTGTTCACGCGCCGTCGCCAACATCACGTCGCGCTGACGATTGGTCTGGACATAGGCCTGGTCCAACTCGACCACAGTGGTAAAATGTTCGGCGCGTAAAATATCGCTGTCGATACCGACGCCATATAAAGTGTTGCCGGCCTTGCCGGCCCATTCCTCGTGCGCTTGCCTTAACCAGATCATGATGCGACCTCCGGAAATAACATGGGCAGCAGGTCCAAGGTTTGGCTGCTGCCGTTTGCGTCAATGCCGCGCTCACAGCGCGTCAGCCAATGGGGCTGATCGAGCTGACGAGGCAAGGCGAATCTAAGCAACGCGGCCGGCCCTTCCTGATGCAATAGGCCGTCGCGGACAAACAAACAAAATCCTTCCCAGCTCAGTGCCGTATGCGACAGGCTATCGAGCGGCGGAATGCCGCAGGTGCGCGCCAAACGGTCAATATCGGGGGCACCCGGCGTAGCGGCAGCCCACGGCAATACGGTCGAAGCCAGGTCGCCGATAAAATCCGCGATCCGCGCCCGATGTGCGCGCCCCACCATGCGGCGCAATTCCTCGCGGCGAAAGAACAGTGCCCGGATGCGCAAGATGGATATGCCGCGCGGGACGGAAACATTGGCCAGTTGATGGCCGGCACGCGAATCGGGCGCGCACAACACGCTGAATGACGGTGCCGGCATAGCCAGAAAATTGCATAAGGCGCAGGCAGAACCGGGCGAAATCGAATCCGGTCTTTGCGCAAAAAATTCGGCCCACGGCGACGGCACCCAGGACCGATCGATCCAATCGAATACCGATGTCCGGTTAGCCTCGTAACGCTTGAGCGTGGTGGCCAACTGAATTGCCGGGCTGGTATGGACCGTTTCGTGCATTGCCGGCTCCGCCTGTTTCGAGTTCACCGTCACGCTACTTGGTATCCGCCGTCGCATGCGATTCGGCATGGCGGTTTTTATTCAGCACGGCTTGCATCTTGCGCACCACATCCTGGAACGCGGCATCGCGGCGGAACATCAGAAACAATGCCCCCATGCAAAGGAAGAACACCAGCAAGGCGACCCATAACAACACACCGCTGTTCGAACTCACCAAAGGCGCCAGATCGACCGGATCGGCCGGCACCGAAGTAACGCTGACCTGCTCATAGTTCAGTCCTTCGACACTATGCACCACCAGGTTCTTGATCTGCGGCGTCAGCGTTTCCAGGTTGGCACTCGACCGGTATTTGATAAAAACCGAAGCCGAGGACGGCCTGATGACGGTGGCCAGGGGGTCGTTATTCGGCAGCACAATATGCACCCGCGCCACCACGACCCCATCGATCTTGGACAAGGTATCCGACAATTCCTGCGATTCGCCGTAAATAAAACGCACGCGCTCCTCGGTCGGGGTCGAGACCAGACCATCTTTCTTGAACAGGTCGCCGAGATCCTCATACTGCCTTTCCGGCAGGCCGCGAGCGCGTAACACCTCCATGGCGCGCACCATTTGCGAACTCTCTACCGCGACGGTCCAGGTTTTACCGGAATCGGGAGTGGTTTTCTGGGCGTCGACGCCGCTGGCAAGAAGAGCCACCACCATTTCATTGCAATCGCGCTCGCTCAAGTTGCCATAGAGTTCCTTGTGGCAACCGCCCAGCATGAGCATCGCCACCACGCCGAACAGAAGCACAATGCGGCGGGATGTCGACAACGGTAGATCCATGATCGACTTCATTATTGATTCTTCATCAAGGTTTCAATCGAGTCTTTAGTCGAAGTCGCGACACTCATCTTGGCCTGCAGATCGGCAGTCAAGCTGCCCATCTCGACTTGCACTTGCATCGACGCGGCGGAAAGTTGTTGCACCGACATGTATGGCATTTGTTGCATCACGAACAAAGCATCGTTGGAAGCAGACTGAATTTGGGTATCTTCGGCCTGAGCCAACTGAGACACCACATTCTCCGTCTGGCCCGGAGCTTCCGGCGCGGTCATACGGCTGTTCTGCGCCATGTTCTGAAAGGTGTCGCCCTGTGACTTGGTCACCTGACTGAACGCCTGTTCCGCACTGGGGCTTAACATATGTTGCGCTTGCATTAAGGGCGAGATCGTATTCATGGCCTGCTCCCATCGTTGAAGTACAAGGTGTAGCGGTATCTCGCGGGTCTATAGCCGCAGATATTGCCCCTGCGCCATCAAAGCCGGATCGATTTTGCTGGGCACCGGTCGCGCGGTTTCGGCTTTGATCCCATCGCGCCGAATCCGATCTTCGCGCAGTGTCCGCACCGAATCCGGCACGACAAAATTACCCGAAGCCTTTGCTTCGGCAATCGCGCGCCGCAAGTCATTGCCTGCCATCACGGTGCGCACCAGCAGCATGGTTTTGTCGTCAAGGCCGCTTTGCAGCAACTGATTGGCTTCGATCAACCATTCGCTGTCGTTATTTTCACTCATGCAATACATCAACATGGCCCGACTGTGAGGCAAACATTGCCTGGCTTCCGTCAGTTCGCGAAAAACCTGGCTGGCCGCCAGCAGATCGCGACGTGCGATATGCAACATCCCTTGCATCATTTCCAACTCGGGGATTTTCTGGCTCAGCACACGTACGGCGTCAAGCAGGTTCTCAAGATCTTCCGGATTGGCTCGCGATCTCGGGAATTTATCGAAAAGCCCCATATTCAGCGCGACAACCAGGCCTCGCACGATGTCGTCGCTACATTCGATATAAGCAGGTACTTGGTTCATTTCCGCTCCTTCGGTTATCGGTTTCGGGCTGATGTCGCTTGCCCGTCCACATCGCTAAATTAGCAAAGCGCACATCCGCCGGTACCAACGAGCGCGAAGCAAACCCCGGTTTTGCGAAGTTGCGCCGACGGAAGCTTTATTGGCGCAAGCATCCGCCGTCTCGACCGGAGATTGCGGCGAAAGCGCTTCGTATTCCCTCCCGCCCCTTCGGGTTGGGTAGCTTCGGCCTGCGGGCATTTATCTATAGTCGGTTTATCCAAATACGATAGCCAAAGCGCGGACCAGGCAATGAGTAGCGAAAAAACCGAAAAGCCCACCCGCAAAAAACTGGAAGAAGCGCGCAAACAAGGGCAGGTGGTCAAAAGTACCGACCTGGTCGAGACCGCCTGCATGCTCGCCGTGATCCTTATGCTGGTGTGCTGCGAACGTTATTTAGGCGACACCATGCATAGCATGGTGAATATCGCCCTTGAATTTGTCTCCGGCGAACACACCATGGCCGACGAAATTTCCAGGCTTTACCAGATATTTGCTACCGGCGTAACAGTCATGATCGCGGTGGCAGTGGTGGGAGCGTTGGCGGCAATCGGTTCGCTCGCAGCACAAATCGGTTTTCGCATTACCTTCAAACCGGTGATGCCGAATTTCAATGCGGTGAATCCCGGCCCTGGCCTGGGGCGGATTTTCTCGATGAATTCGATGATCAGCGTGGCCAAAATGCTGGTCAAGACCTTGTTTCTGGCTCCGGTGATCTGGGTTTCGATCGAAAACATCTTGCCGCTGATCTCCAGCGCCGCCTATCAACCGCTGGGCCCGCTGGTGCATGTGTTATGGCGGGCGCTGGTCAAAATTCTCGGCGTTTCGATGATCGCCTATCTGCTGATGGGCGCGGGCGATTATGGGCTGCAGTACTGGTTGTTCATGCGCAAGCAAAAGATGTCCAAAGAGGAAATCAAGCACGAACACAAGCAGCAAGACGGCGATCCGCATATGAAACGGGAACGGCGCAAACGCGGCCGCGACATCGTCAAAGGTGTGGACGGCGAAGCGGTAATGAAAGCAAACGTGGTCGTCACCAATCCGACCCACTATGCCGTAGCGATTCATTACGCCCCTCACCTCCACCCCTTGCCGATAGTAGTCGCCAAGGGAACCGACGATGAGGCCGCGCTGATTCGTCAATTCGCCGCCCAAGCGGGCGTGCCCATTGTGGCCAATCCACCCGTGGCACGGGCGCTCTACCGGGTATGGCATGACGAGCCGATTCCGGAAGACATGTTTGAAGTGGTGGCGGCGATCCTGCGTTGGGTCGACAGCGTCGGACCGCCGCGAGATCTCACGCTGGATACCTTGCCATGATGCAACCGAATGTAGACACTTTTTTCCGACCGGAGAAACACCATGTTTAAAACGATAAAAATTCCGGCATTCGGCGAAATCGGCATCGCGGTGATGTTGACCGCCATCATTTCCTTGATGATTCTGCCGCTGCCCCCCGCCATTATCGACATCTTGCTGGCGATCAATATCTGCATCAGCGTCACGCTGTTGATGGTGGCGCTATATGCGAGCAACATACTGCTGCTGTCCACCTTTCCTTCGATTCTGCTGTTCACGACTTTATATCGCTTGTCGTTGAACATTGCGTCGACCAAGTCGATTCTGCTGCATGCCGATGCGGGCAACATCATCGAAAGCTTCGGCGAACTGGTGGTGGGCGGTAATTTGGTGGTGGGCCTGGTGGTCTTCACCATTATTGCGGTGGTGCAATTCATGGTGATCGCCAAAGGGACAGAACGGGTCGCCGAAGTGGGCGCGCGGTTTACCCTTGACGGCATGCCCGGCAAACAAATGAGCATCGATGCCGAGCTTCGCGCCAACTCGCTGACGCCGGAAGAAGCGCGCAAAAAGCGTTCGAAGCTGCAGATGGAAAGCCAGTTGTACGGCGGCATGGATGGCGCGATGAAATTCGTCAAAGGCGACGCCATGGCGGGCCTGGTGATTACGGCAGTGAACATCGTCGCCGGGATCGCCGTCGGCGTCGCATATCACGGCATGACGGCGGGAGAAGCCGCCAATCGTTTTTCCATTTTGTCGGTGGGCGACGCCATGGTGTCGCAAATCCCATCGCTGCTGATATCGGTTTCGGCAGGTGTGCTGATTACCCGCGTGGTGGACGATAACAATACTTCCAGCGACCGCTCCCTCGGCACCGAAATGTTTCGCCAGCTTGGCGGCCATGCGCGCCCGCTTTATTTTGCCTCGTTATTGCTGCTTGGTTTTGCCGCCGTGCCGGGTTTCCCGTGGCCGCTGTTTCTTTTGCTGGCCGGCATCCTGACCTTTTCGGGTTACCGCTTGACCAAGAAAGACAATAAAAGTTCGACGGCCAAAGGCGACGCCGTGGGCGCGTTCCAGCGTGCCGGGGCCAAAGGCGACGCACCGACAATACAGACTCGCGCACCGCAATTTACTCCGCCGATCGGGGTGCGGGTGGCACAGGATTTGATACAGCGCTTGTCGGTCGCCAAAATCGACCAGGCATTCGATATCGAGCGCGTCAAGCTTCAGGATAAGCTCGGTTTGCCGTTTCCCGGCATTACCATGTGGTCATCGCCCGATCTGGCGCCAGGAGTGTACGAAATCTTGCTGCAGGACGTACCCTGCGCGAAAACCACATTACCGGCGGGCAAAGTGATGCTACCTGAAGCTTATGGCCACCCGGAAATCATCGCGCGCTGCGAAGAACAAGGTCCGGCCGGCGGTTTTCCGAAAAGCTATTGGGCTGTTGAACGCGATCTGCCCGCCAATACGACAGTTTGGCGCGATGAACAAGTTATTGCGCACGAAACCATTCGCCTGTTGCAACAACGGGCGCATCAATTCCTCGGTATCCAGGAAGCACAGTGGCTGCTCGACCAGTTAACTCTGGAATACCCGGGCCTGGTAGCGGAAGTGACCAAGGCGCTGCCGCTGCAGAAAATCGCCGATGTATTGCGCCGTTTGCTTGAGGAACAGATCTCGATTCGCAACATTCGCGGCATCATGGAAAGCATGATCGTCTGGGGGCCAAAAGAAAAAGATATGCTGATGCTCACCGAATATGTGCGCGGCGATCTCTCGTATTTTCTCGCCCATCGGGCCAGCGGCGGCCAGCGCAAATTGGCCGCGGTATTGCTCGATGCTCCGGTCGAACAGCATATTCGTGAATCCATCCGGCAAACGCCGACCGGCAATTTCCTGGCCTTGCCTCCCGATGAAATCAAGTATTTTGTCGACAGCATCGCCGCGCACGCGGGCGACGCATCGCGCACAGCGGTGGCATTGGTGACGTCGATGGATATTCGCCGTTACGTGCGGCGCATGATCGAAACCCGTCTGGAGTGGTTGCCGGTTTATTCGTATCAGGAACTCGGCAGTCATGTCGAGCTGTCACCGCTGGGCCGGGTAACGATGTAACCATCGGCCGCCCATGAACGATATTCCTATTCACGTACTGCGCATTATCACGCCCGACGAGCCGGTCTGCGGACCGCCTCCCGGCAAGCATGATGCCTATGAAGCACTGGCTAGACGGCACCGGTCCGTGCGGCAAGTATCGCACCAGCCGCCATTACCGGTCCCAAGCGCGCAAGCCGATGAACGCGACAGTGCAGCCGAGGCGCAGGCCGAACAAGACGACTGTGAAAACCAAGAGGAAGCGCAAAAGATAACTCGCGCCAGCAGCAACTTCAGTCGTATCCACCCGTCGATGCCCAAGCCCACATCGCCCTACGCGGAGGACGCGCCGTCTCGGGTACGTGCGGGTATCGCCGCCGCCGGCAAGCTGCAACAAATGATGCCGGCTTACGTGGCGGCGCTTGGCGAAAGGCAAAATACCGCGCTGCGACTGATCGATTTTCTGGCTGATCGCGTGGCGGATTTTTGCGGCGATTCCGCGGTGTTGTCGCAGGGTTGCTGGGAGCTCACGGTGCTTCTCGACCCCGCGATATTGCCCGCTACCAGGCTGCAGATAAGGCTTTCGTATTTCGACTTGCACCTTCGGTTCGAATGCCGTAACGCTGGCGAAAAACAGCTAATCTTAGATCATAGCGACATATTAAAGTCTCGCCTCGAAGTACTGCTGACAAGTCAGGGCGTGGCCCGTGATATTGAAATTCAGATTGTACGAAGTATCGCCGACTGACTTACCTAGAACCAAGATAATATGGAAATCACGTCTCAGCCTCCGCTTGTAAAATATCACGGCACGCATCACACCGGGACGGCGGCGGTGCATCCGCTCCCCGCCAGCCGCGCCCTGCCCTGCCTGACTCCGAGTGCCGCCAGCCTGTCGCGTCTACTCAACGACGAGCGTCTGATCAAATGGCTGCACCATAAACTTGGTGTGACCGAGTGGCAAGTTTCCCCGGTGGTGAAATTGCGCGACCCGGCCTGGATCGAATTTTCGCTGGGCTCGGCGCGCGCCGTAGCCGGAATCGATTTGGGTCGTCATCCGGCGCTCGCCGCGGTTGCACATTCCGCACGGCATGCGAATCCTCACTCGGGTGACGATGCCGCATTACGCCATGCCGTAGCCGCCATCTTGCTGGCTCCCTTGCTCGAACGTATGGAAGCCATCGGTTTGACCGGCGTGCGCGCGGGTTCGGTACACCGTGGCGGCGAATCGGGCGAAACCCAGCCTTGCGCTTCCCTCGCCTTTCGTATCGGAGAGCAACAATTCGAATGTGTGCTGGCCAGCGTGGACCAGGGCTGGATCGATGCGCTGGAACAGTGCGTGATTTCGCAAAACGTGCCATGCAGCCAACATATCAGTGCGATCAAGGTTCCGGGACGGCTGCAGATCGGCGCGCGTAGCTTCAGTTTGGTTCAACTGCGCACGGTGCGTGTCGGCGATATTTTATTAAACGCGCTCTATCCCGAGGTGCACGAGCTTTTCGGCACCTCGGACACCTTAATCCAGGTCCGCGCCAGTTGGGGCGCAACCTACGGCCGACAACTCTGTGCCATGGTTCAGGCAAGTCGCCACAAGCTGGTTTTTTCAGGAGATCCCGTGATGACATATGAAACCGATCAAGATGTTGCGCTGGCTAGCAACACCATGGTTGCTACCGAGCTGCCGATAGATATCAACGAACTGAATTTGCCGGTCAAGTTCGAACTCGATACGGTTTCGTTGCCGGTGGTGCAATTGTCGGCGTTGCGCCCCGGTTATGTGGTCGAGTTGCCGGTCACCGTCAATGCCGCCCGGATCCGTTTGACGGCATACGGTCAGATGATCGGCCTGGGCGAGCTGGTGACGGTGGGCGAGCATCTCGGCGTGCGTGTTTTGCAAATTGCACACGGCAATGGTCCAGTTTAACGACTTTACCGGCCTGCTGATCGCCGTGCTGGCGATCAGCCTCATTCCCTTCATTGCGATGGTGGTGACTTCTTACGCCAAAATCGTCGTGGTGCTGGGCTTACTACGCAATGCCCTCGGCGTACAACAGGTTCCGCCGAATATGGTGCTCAACGGCATCGCCATCCTGGTATCGCTGTACATTATGGCGCCCGTCGGGATGCAGGCAATGGACATCATGCAGCATGAACGTTTGCCGACCGAAACTTCGCAATTGATGATCGCGGCATTTTCGGCCTCGGAAGAACCGTTCCGGCAGTTTCTGGTGCGCCATACTCATGAACGCGAAAAACGTTTCTTTCTGCGCTCGGCCTCGGTGGTATGGCCCAAAGCCATGGCGGATCAATTGCGTGAAAACGACCTGATCGTGCTCGCGCCCGCCTTCACCCTCACCGAAATGACCGATGCATTCAAGATCGGCTTCCTGCTCTACATTTGTTTTATTGTGGTCGATCTGATCATCGCCAACGTGCTGATGGCGATGGGCTTGAACCAAGTGCAGCCGACCAACGTCGCGATTCCCTTCAAGCTGCTGCTGTTTGTAGTGATGGATGGATGGTCGGCACTGATACATGGCCTGGTTTTGACCTACCGCTGAGGACCTGACATGGAAGTCGAAACGCTAGTTAGATTGACCACCGAGGGCATGCTGCTGTGCTTGTATGTGTCGCTTCCGATCATCGGCATCGCGGCGCTGGTCGGTTTGGGAATTTCATTTATCCAAGCTATCACCTCGCTGCAAGATCACACCATTTCTTTTGCGGTCAAGCTGATCGCCGTGATCATCGGGCTTGCCATATTGGCCCCTTGGGGTGCGTCTTCCGTGCTGAATTTTGCCAATGAAATCATGGCCGCGGCGGTGCCGTCATGAGTTCCGTCGACCGCACCAGCGACAGTAGCTCACATCAGGCTATCGACGAAGCACGCCTATGGCACGCGGATTCGAACACCGAAAAAAATTCCGAGGAGGGCGGCCGGTCCAGCACCAAAACCGGCCCCTTCATGCGCAATGGAGCGCGCTTCGCGGTTGGCTACGGAACTTTTGTCAGCCGCCCGCTCGGCACCAACGCCAAACATTTTTTAAATAAGCTGTTGCGCCGCCCGCTCAATTTTTCGCGGCAAATCGGCCGCAAAGGCCTGGGCGCTTCACATATTCACGGATTCCATCATCGCATCGAAGAATCGGATCATGGCGACGGCCACTCCCACGAAGGCAAGCAACATGAGCACCAACAGGGTCATCATGGCGAAGATAAACGCCGCCGGCCGCCGATCAAAATACAACTCGGGAAAAGTATTGCGCCCGCCGCTTTCCGCCATAGCTTGAGCGAAGCGGCACAGTCGAGCGAAGGCTCAGCGGATGCCGAAGAAACCATGCGTAGCGCCTGGACCCGCAATTTTTCCGCTATCGGCGACACGCTGGCAAGCGACCCGCAAGCCTCGCTCACGGCCCCCGTACTCGGCAGCTTCCTCGATTTGCTGCACGCGCGCCTGGGTAATCCCTTGATGCAAAATGGCATCAAGCAGATGGGCTTGCCCGGAGTCAAACAGCAACTGCTGGCGGCGGAAGACGAGTCCGGCCCAAAAAAATCCGGCGCACCGGTTTCAAACCCGCGGATGAAAACCCATAACCTATTGGGTCCTTTATTTTTATTGCAATTCGAACGGCCCTATACAGCCAAGCAAATTCCCTTGGCCGCCAATCGTCTCCAATGCGGTTTGCTGGCAACCGGAGAGCGCGGAACCGGCCACGATCACGGCGGCGAGAAGCATCCGCCATTACCTGAAAAAAGCTCCGGAAGCGATGTTGCAGGCACGACCAAAAAACCGCTTGCACCCTTCAGCGTATCGAGCATGTGGGGTCACACGGGTAAGCAAGATACAAAAATCGAAACCTGAAGTTGCGGTTGGCTAATTCGTTTTACTCGTTATGTTTTCGCATTTATGTTTTTTGAAAAACAGCAGTTGCATAAACTAAAGTCATAGCAGTACACAGAACGCGTGTTGCGCGCCAGAGCACCAAGATATGGATTTCCCGAGACTAGCCAGATGAAACGATTAAGAATCCTAACCGGTTCACATTCAGGCGCCCAAGTGGAATTGGTGCCGGGTGACTATCGTATCGGCCCCGGTGATGACGTCGATGTATGTATTACCGACTGGAGCGAGCTCAGCATTCTGCTTTCGTTGGATGCGGCGGGTATCATGCGCTGGACTTCGGCAAGCGCCGGGTCGAGCAGCGCGGCCAAAGACGATGCAAGTAGCCCGGTCTATATTCTGGTGCAAGAATTGGTGCCGATTCCCTTCGGCGACGTGGTGCTGTGCGTCGGTCCGCAAGATGAGGCGTGGCCAGCCGACGTGGATATTCTGCGCACCCTTTGGGTCAGTGCGATTGTTCCCGGCGAGTCAACCGAAAACCTTGCCGCCGGCGCGACCAAACCCGCTTGGCTACGCGGTCGCGCTTTGGGCATTACCTTTACTGTGGGCATGCTGGGGGCGGTACTGGTAGTCGCGGCAACGCTTTTCGGCACTCCGCCTCACAATGCGGTCGCGATGGCAAATCCGCAGACCTTGGCCACGCGCATTACCGAGGCCTTGCATACCGCCGGCATCGCCGGGCTGCATGTGGTGCCGCGCGATAGCACCGTGGTGGTCCAAGGCATGGTTGCCACTTCCGCCGAAGACGTCGCCGCGCGCAGCGTATTCCAACATGTTACCGAGGATCAAAGCCAGATCCAGCGACAATACGATGTAGCGGAAGACGATAGGCGCAATCTGCAAGATGCGCTCGGAATCTCCGGCATCCAGGTCAGTTATCTGGGCGACAGCAACTTCGAAGTGAGCGGCACGGTGCCCTCGTTGGCGGTGTTCCAAACGGCCCTGACCCGGGTTCGTAGCGACCTGGACGCCAATCTCAAACAGATCAAGGTAGCCGTGACCGAGTTGCCGCTCACCCAGGCCAGTGCCGATTATTCGGAAATCATGACGATCGGCGACGCGCGTTACGCGGAAACCCCCGATGGAGTCAAGCACCTGTACCCGGCCGAGGCAAAAGCCAAGGTCGCCCTGGAGCACCCGGCGCATGCCCAGTCGGCGCTGAAGACCGCGGCGCTTAAAACCAGCCCGGGTACGACTGCTGCGTCCGAGAATCAAGAATTTAATTGAGTCGATATCGATTTTCCACCCCACTAAAAAGGTGAACCTCATGTACCAAGCACTAGAACCGGTTGTTGGCGATCTTTTGAATCTGAAAGAAACGCTGTCGTCATTGACCAGCCACGCCCGAGTCGCCCGCATCCTGACCGCGCTCGATAGCGTCGCCAACCGCCTCAACGGTGAAATCCAGACGGCGCCGAGCGCTCAGGACGCAGCTCAGTTGCGCACGCTGTACCGCGGTTTTATTTCGGCAGGCCGGCTGGTGCAAAACATGCATGAATTGCGGACCCAGGCAGAACCCGATTAAGCAGAATATGGCCGATCCACGGCACTATCAGCGCCGTAAGACGGCCCCAAGTTTCAAGCGGTACTCGTTGTAACCTGCAGTGCAAGTCGTTTCTTAACTTTTGTTTGATAAATCGTCACTCAACTCTTAATTAAAAGGAATTTATTATGTCCACATCTGGAAGCTCGATGAAAGCAGGCGGTGCCGCTTCAGGCGCAATGGGTAGCATGATGCCGCTGATGCAGGAAATGACCCAGGATACGATGGAAGTGTCGCTGTTGGAAGGTGTCGAAGATCTGGAGAAAAATTTGGCCAGCGGCGTCAAAAACGCAGCATCGCCTTCTTGATCCATTAGATTCTTTTTTTTGGGTCGCTCATGCCCGCATGGATTTTTGCCGGGGGCCCGCCTCCGGCAAATTTCCCTGTACCTGCAACCTCGGTACTTTAGTTATTAATATCGCAGCAACGGAATCTTTGCGGAGAATAGCCCCATGAGTCTCGAACGTTATGCCGATGTCGTGCGAGATGTCTGTCAAGTGGTCGGATTGCCCGATGCCGATTACGTGTTGAAAACCCATACATTGGAAGTCGAAGGTTTCGACGTGCGTCTGGATCATTTTGAAAACGATCCGGATGCGATGTACGTCAATTTCCACTATGGCGCCGTCACCGCCGGCCGCACCTTGATCGTATTCCGGCTGATGCTCGAAGCCAACCTGCTGATTTATGCGCAAGATCAAGCCCAGCTAGGCCTGGATGCCGACACCGGAGGCGTGATCCTGATCATGCGTTTGCCGCTGACCGACGATGTCGACGGCAGCACCGTAGCCGATTTGCTGACCCACTATGCGGAGCATGGCCGCTACTGGAAGCGCAATATTATCGAGTCGACCGACGAGATGTTCGACGGCATCGCAGCAGGCGAATATCATTGGCTGCGCGCCTGACGCGCCTGATTTGTGCCGCCGCACCGAGATGTGCGAGCACCGCCACCGCCGGCCACGCCGGCGGCAACCTGTTTTATACCGCCGTTTTTTCCGCTGGAATCAATAACAATATACGGGTACGCGGCTTGACCGCAACTGCCGTCGTCGCCATTGCTGCCGTCGCGGAAGCGGGCCGGTCCTGGCGCGCCTGTGCCGGCGCAACCGGTGCGCTGAAGGCCAGCGCCACACATTGGCCGGACGCTACGTCGGTATGCGCATGCTGCAGCGGCATGCGCTCGCCATCGGCGTCATCGCCGGGGCTGATCTGCGCATCCAGAGCGATGCGCGGGTCGCCAGGCGTGCCGGCCAAGGTCGGCGTCACGCTCAGCGACACGCCGGTCGACACATCGAGCAACGAGCCGTCGCCTGCGTCCTGTGCCTGCACCAACTTATCTTCATAACGATCCATCACCGCCGGCATGCCGGCTATGGTCAAGGTGCCGCGCTTGAATTCGACCCGTGCCCGGCCCGCCTTGGCAAAACCTTCGAGCTGCGCGGCCAGGGCGCTGCCGTCGTCATCGGTATAGGCCACTTGTACCCCGTTGGCATCCGGGCGCCATTGCAATGGCAACGCGGCCAGCGCATCGGGATCGACCTCGGCCAGGTAGGCCACGATCTGCACTTGCTCGGGTTTTACATCATAGGCCTCCACCATGGCCGCATCGGCATCGAGTTTTTCCGGTAGATCGCGCACCAGGACCGAATTGGTTCCAGCATCGGCCTCGATGATAGGCAAGGCGGCCTCGTATTCGAGCGGCACGATGCCGCGTTCCTGAGGTTGCGCCCTGGAAGCCGCGAAACGCTGCCGCAACAAGGTGGCCACACCGGGCTGCACATGGTTGACCCCGGCTACCGTGCGCGGCCGGTCGGCGGCTCCCGCACTGTCGAGCTTGACCACCCGCACCGAAGTCCTGACATGTTCGCGCGCGGCCCGCTCCAATTGAGCCGCCATCTTGGCCACGCGGCCGACATAATCAGGCGGCCCCGAAACGATCACTACGTCGGCGGTCTCATCGACCTGTAGCGGAAAGCGCGAGTCGGTAGCACCGCTCTCCTTGAGCATCGCCAACAGCGTATCGGGCGTGACGTAGTTCAGGCGGATCGGCAGCATGCGCCGATCCGCCAGCGGAGAAATGCGCAGCATCGCACCGTCGTAGTACCAGTCGAGACCGTACACACTGACCAACAGATCGAGGAAACGCTGGGGCGTTATATTGAAGCGGCCCGCAATGTTGCCCGTGACGTCGATGGACACGGAGATAGGCACATGGGTTTGTTGCGAAAATTCGTGTATCGCATCGCTCAAGGTGCTCTGCACGGTGGAGAATTCAAATTGCTCCGCGCGCCAGGGAATCGGCGCGGCGGATACCTGGCTTGCGGGACACAGGATGGCGGCCCACGCCAGACACACTGCCACACGGCGCACGCGCAATTGAGAGGCGGCGGCCTGAAACAGGCGACGGCGAATGAGGTGCTGAGGCGCGGCGTTCAATTTAATTGGCGTCATGGGGAGTTTTACGGCTGGCGGGCCAGACATTTTCCAGGCTGGGTGATGAATCGGCGGCTTGTATCGGCGGCGGCGGGTCGACGTTTTCCGTTTGGATCTCAGGCGCGGGCAAGTTGGCTTCGTCCGCAGTCGGCGGGGTGAAATTAAGCCGGTAACCAGTTGCATAAACGGATTGGATGGTCCAACCCAGGCCGATTTTCTTCAAGTTGGCGCGCACCCGGCTGACATACATGTCGACCGAGCGGGTTTGCACCATTGCGTCCCAACCCCATACGACGCTTAAGAGGTCCTGGCGTTGAACCACGGTACCGGCATAGCTTCCCAGGTGCCAGAGTATGTCGAATTCCTTCGAGCCCAGGGCATGAGTCACGCCGTCCGCGATAAGCGCCTGCTGCGACCGGTCCAGCACGCAATTCTCCAGCAATAATTTGCGCCCGCTCTGATTCGTCGCATTCGCGCGCCGCAACACGGCGCGCACGCGTGCCAGCAGAACCGCGCTATCCAGCGGTTTGATCAAAAAATCGTCGGCGCCGGCATCGAGGATCTTGGCGATATCCTCTTCCGCCGAATGCACCGTCTGGAAGATCACCGGCACTTGCGAATGCGCGCGGCGCCGGACAAAACTCAGCAATTGCTCGCCGGACAAACCAGGCACGTCCCAATCCAGAATCATCAAATCGGTCCAATTGTCGGCAAGATGATTACGGGCATCCAGCCCATTGGAAAATGCGGTCACCTGGTAACCCTCGCCGCTGAGCCAGGACTTGAGCATCGCATGTTGCGCCGGGTCGTCTTCCACCACCAGCACCCTAACTGATTTACCCTGCATGCCTTGTATCATTGCCTTTCCCCATCCATCAATGTTTCGTCGACGCGCTGCCGACCGCTGGCATAAGCCAAACACGGCAGCCGCATGACGAAGGTCGTGCCCAAACCCTGGTTGGACTCCGCATATAGCGTACCGCCATGCAAGCGAGCAACCCGTGCCGTGAGCGTCAACCCGATACCAAAACCTTTCGAACTTTTTTTGGCCATTTCATCGAAACTGTCGATGCGGCCGCGTTGATGCAGGCCCGGCAAGCCGCCGGCCCAATCCTTGATTTGCAGCTCGGCATAACCTTCCACAACCTTCAACGAGACCGCAATGCTGGTGCTGGGCCGCGACGCCTGGATCGCGTTATCCACCAGGTTTTGAAAAGCACGCGCGATAAACGGCCGCAAACCGACAATCCAGACCGGAGCATCGTCGGGCAACCATAAGCGTAACGCCACATTGCGATACACCGCAGCGATCTCCAATTGAGGCACCAGGTCGCGCACGGTGGCACGCATATCGAAGCGGGCAAAATCGCGCTGCTGCAATGCGCCGACCATTGAGGAGAACATGAAATTCTCTCCCAGCATCAAGGCATAGCGTGCCAGCTCGCCCATCTGGCGGACTCCGCCGCACGCGTCGAAAGCATCGCGATCGCTTTCGTAGAGCTGGGTCAACGCCACGATGGAATTCTGCGGCGAACGCAAATCGTGCGACAAATACCTGAGCCCGGCAACCCGCTCATCGTGTTTCATACGCAACGGCGTGATGTCGACCATCGCCAGCGAGAAGCCAAGGTCGCCGGCCGGACTCAGCTTGAGCCACAGCCAGCGATCGCCGATAGCCAGCTCGCAGCCTTGCTCAAGGGTCACCGACATCTCGGCGCCGCCGATTGCGCTGTTGCCGAACAATTGTTCCAGGGTGGTACCGGCGACGATAGGCTTCTCGAACAAGGCGACGGCGCGAGCACTGGCGCCGACGACCCCGCCATCGCTAGCGAAGGTGACGATACCCCATGGCTGGCTGTCCAACAGTGCCTGCAAACGCAACGCCGCCGCATCGCCGTCGGTAGCGACCGGCAACGGGGAATTCAAAGAGATTGTTTCCATCGCGGCCTCACCCTATACAAAAATCTTCCTGATGCGGAGGGCTTCGCCCCCGCATCGCCCGCGGCCAATGCCGCACCCGCTCAGCTTATGGTTCGATGATGCGCGGCGTCAGCAGAAACAAGTTTTCCATATGGCTATCTTGCTTGCTGGTATCGCGGAACAAGGCGCCGAGTCCGGGGATTTTCGACAAAAACGGCACACCGCTGCTGGTGTTGGTGCGATTGTCGACACGGTAGCCCGCAATCAGTAACGCCTGGCCCTGCGCAATAAATGCCGAGGTATTGATATTGGTGCTGGTTATCACCGGAAGATTACTGACGGTCTGCCCGCTCAATTCGCCGTCCTCGATGGAAACATCGAGTTTGATCTGAGTCGTACCGTTTTCCTCCACCACCATCGGCAGCACTCGCAACGACACCCCGGTCGAAATAGTATAGAGATCGGCCGAGGTATAACCCGAGACCGGCACAAAAAACTGTGTCTTATTGTCCATCACAGCTTCCAGGTTATCCAGCGTGGTGACTTTGGGACTGGCGTCGATCTTGGCCAGATTGTCCTGTTGCAAGGCGCTGATACGCGTCATCAGATACCGCCCCGCATCGCCCACCACGGCCGCCAAGGACACGCCGGGGGGCGTGGCTGCCGCGGTAACGCCGCCGGCCAAAGTGGTATTGCCGAAATTCTGGCTCAAGGTGCCGTTATAGGTATTTTGTGCCGAAGTGCCGTTGCCCGTCTGAATATTGATGTGGCCGTTGCTGGCGGTCCAGTCGACACCCAACTGCTGCAAGGCGTTGTCGTTGATCTCAATGAAGTGGGCTTCGATTTCAATCAGGCGCGGCTTGACGTCCAGCCGTGCCAGCAAGTCCGGGTATTGATACATCCGGTCAGGCAGATCGCGAATCACCACCGAGTTGGTCCGCGGATCGGCTTGAATGACCGGCAACACACTCTGATCGCTGGGGTCTTGCGGGCTACCGCTGTTCGACGACGACGACGAATTATTCGTCGCTTGCTTGACCGACGGCGAAGGTTTCCCGCTCAACCCGGCCATAAACCCGCCGCCCTCGCCCTGCGGCAACGGCGGCATCAGTGAGCCGCCGCTACCGCCGCCGCTGGAACCGCCGCCCAGATCCGCCATCGGTTTATTTTTGCTGATACCCGATTGCCCGTTGCTGCCACTGCCGCCGCTTCCGCTGCCCGATCCTGATCCTGATCCCGAACCGCCACCCTGGCCATTCGACTGGGAATTACTGCTGGAGGGGTGATAGATACTATTGAGCAAGGTCGCCACGCCCGAGATGGTCACGCTCTGGCCATCGACATTGGTGTTATGGTCGGCCGCCCAGGCATGGTGCAGCGGAAATACCGTGACCTGGCTCCCCGACAGGCGGGCAGCGTTGGCGTCGACACGGGTCGCCAGGTTGCTGACCATCTTCACGTAATCAGGTGGACCGTTGACGATAGCCGCGCCCTGAGCATCGTCGTACACCAGCGGAAAGCGGGCGTCGGCCACGCCCATGTTTTCCAGTGTGGTGCGTAATTGCGCGGTGGAACCGCTGTCAAGCTTAAGCAAGGTACTGGTCATTTCGCTCGGCATCACGATATCGAGCACCGTGCCGTCGTAATACCAGACAAAACCGAAAGTTGCTCCAAGCGTGTCGAGAAACCGTTGTGGCGACATATTAAAGCGACCGCTCACCGAGCCGCTTACGTCGTCGCCGATCTTGGCCGGAATCCCCTGGCTCGCGGCGAAGTCGCGCAGCACGTCCTTGAGATCCTTGCCCTCGACCGAATAGGCCACCTGGGCGCTCTTCCAATGCACCGATGCGGCATGCGCACAGGGTGCGGTCAGTAGCAAGGCGGCGCATAACATCCATCCCGCGCGCCTCAACCGGCCCATCGACAGGGTGTTTTTATTGGTTTTAGACTGTGACACTGAGATAACTCCCGTGAAGCGCGAATCAATAATAAGAATTGATGGACCACCCGGCAACCACCGGCGAGGTTTGAATCACCGACGAGCTGCCGCAATAACTGCTTGAATACGGTGTTTTCGGGCCTGAATAATTGGCCCAATTGGTGTAGATGTTGACGGAATAACCGCTACCATTCGGCGCTGCCGCATCGACCAGGTTCTCGTTGATCCCCACAGTATCGTCGGTGATGGTCGGCGACTGGGCGGTATTGGTGGCGATAATCTCGCCGTTGTCGTTGTTTACGATATCTACTGTTTGCTGTATCTGCCCCGAGTATCCGTTGGCCATAACGCTGTTGATACACTGTGCGTCATACATATGACCCCAGATGGCGACCGAAATGACACCGGGCTTGGACAAGGTCACGGTACGCGTTATTTCATAGGAGTACGTGCCATTTGCACTGTTGTAAACAGGATTGCTGCCGTTCGGGTAAGGGCCGCCGTAAATAAACGAACACTGGGGATAATCCGGCGACGGCGACGGCCCCATAATCACCACACAAGCGGAATCGTTATTTCCCGGATCGACTTCCGACTGATTGGCCCATACCCCGTTCTGACATGACAGGACGTGACCCGCGGCATCCATCGAGATCTGGCCGGCGGTCGGCGCAATGGGATCGGCGCCGCAGGAGGCGCCGAGAGTATTTTGCCCCGCCAAATCGAGCTTTGAGGCAACCAGGGTGCCGCTACTCATGATCAAGTTGCCGTTGTTGTCGACCATCAAAGGATGCCAGCCGTTGGCGGTGTATTCATACGGTATGCCGGTATCCAGTACCAGCGTTACGTCGCCAACATGAACATTGTTATTGTTGGACTGCGACGGCGACGGCAACGGCAAATCGCTGACCGACGCCACAGGGTCGCGCCAATAGGCAGATCCTTCGGTTTGCCACGAACCACTCTCGCAAGACAGCACTCGGCCTGACGCATCGGCGGTGACCTTGCCGGTGGAGTTGGCCACCGCGGGGCCACAGTCAGCATCACTAGTATTCTCGACGTGAGCTTGATCGGCCATATAGATCGGCGCATGCATAGCATTGCCATCAGGATAAATCGCGGTCATATCCTCGCGATACAGAAAATCGGCATTCTGATTGGCCGGCCCGGTGGTGAACACTTCGCTGGCCAGATGACCGCCACTCGTTTCCTGCCCTGAACAACTGGCGGACGATGGATTCGGCGTAGTCTTTTTCCAAGCACCGAAAGCGCCATAAGCGCTGCCCGCCGGATTGTTGTTGGACGGAATCGAACCGCCCCCCTGGCTCGAATTCGCCGCGATATAACCGAGGTCCAGGTCGGGAATCACCTGCCCGCCTTCCGTCACCAACAATGCATCAAGGCCGCCGGTATCGGGCTTGAACACCAAGAGGCAAGGCGCCTGGCCGTAGGCATTTTGTCCTTGTACATTGGCGGATAGAAAGCTGGATAATTGCAGCGTGCCCGTGTTCAGGGCGATCACCGCGGGCGTCGTCGGCGTGGCTTCTGCTGCCAATGCGGCGTAATTTTTTTGCAGCAATTGGGCCGCCGCGTTGCTCATCTGCGCTTGATATTGCGCCGCTTGTTGATCACGTATATCTTTCATCGAGGTATTGATCATGTAGGTCAAGCCCAGCAGCATCAACGCGGCGATAAATAATGCCCCAAGTGTCTCGACCAGCGTAATCCCTTGCTGGCGCAATAAAGAGGGCGAGGGCCGCGAGCGCGACGGAACAAAAAGGTACACGCGATATCCTTAGCTGGGGTAGACCTGCGCCAGCCAAACCGGCGCGCCGTTGGGCACCACCGTGGCAATCGGCGCGGGCAGCGGAATTGCCAGCGCCGGATCGCCGGGCGACACCTCGCTGCCATTCACCGCGCTGCCGGCCATCACCGAACCCAGGGCCAAGGTCGCGATATCCGACACCACATCCCCCGGCGGCTGGCTGGTGGCATAGACCACCACCATATTGCCCTGCACGTAGTTGGCCCATAGCGGATTCGGCGTGTAGTTGGCGACCGCCGGCAAATTGCCGGCCGGCACACTGCCTTGGAACCCCGGGTCGACCTGCAGCACGTAGTCGATCACCGATTGGCGATATTCGCCCATATTGAGCGCCAGCGCCTGCGCCGACGCGGCCGGCACGAATGCCATCTGCGAATCGGTCAAGGTGGTATAGGCGGCAATCAATGCGGCGAAGATCGCGACGATGGCGAGGGCGTACATGCGAGGCTCCGAGAAACAAAAGGTAGTGGTTTGCGGTCCGGCGGATGCAGCACCACAAGCGGCCACGCCAAGGTCAGTTGGAAGTCCAGGCGATGGTGTTGGAAGCGGTGGCACATGCGGTATTCGCCGCGCTCGGCGTAGCCGGCAGGCTTACCGCTGTCCCACCAACCGTCACAGACGACCAGCCCGAGGTCGTCGCAGTCAGCGAATTGATGCACACGTCTGCCGGCACAGCAGTGTATTGCACGATAAAATCGGCGTTGTCACCCTTCACCGTTACCAACCCACCCCACACATTGGTTACCGTGCCGGCGACGGCAGTAGTGTTCAATGTCTGCGGAAAACCACCGGCGCCGATCAGGCCGGCGGTAATATCCGCCGCGCCAAAACTACCCTGGGTGGTCATAAACAACTTGCGCGTGGCGGTCTGAATCGCACTCAGCTCCTGGTTGAGCTGATTCGAATTGGCACTGCTGAATGCCGTATTGAGCAGCGCCACGGCGCCAATCAAAACCAGTGCGGCGATCCCCAGGTAGGCGATACCTTCGAGCAATGAGGCACCTGCTTGGCGGGGCCAGGCTTGCGCGTGAGTGGCGGTAACGCTTGTTATGCATGATTTCGGGCTACGTTTCATGATGTCCTCGCGAAGAAAAAATTAAATTTAGAATGGCTCAAAATTAATGAAATGTTCGTGTTACTGCCGCAATCTCCTGCTGAATCCCGAAGAAACCGGTAATCAGCCAACCGATAACCACCGCCAGCAGTAAAATCGATGCGCCGTTCAGCAAGCGCATTTGCGTGGCAATGGTGTCAACACCCTCCTCCATCCATTCATCGGCAAGTGTCTTGAGTGCCTCGGCGAAGCCGCCGTATTCCGAATACACACACAGGTCTTCGACAATTTCCTGAGAGGGAAACCGATATCCGGTACTGCGCAAAGCTTCGCCGGCATTCAGGCCGGATTTCACCCCGAATAGCGCGTCACTGATGCGCAAGCGCAACCACGGCCGAGCGTTGGCGGAGAGCCGCATCAGCGATTTCTCGACGGTAAAGCCCGAGGATTGCAAGCACGAAAAGGCCACCAGAAAACCGCTGCCGACCACCAGGCGGTAAACCGAGTAAGGCGGCACACGGTCCAGCAGGTTGCGCACCCGCCCATTCCAATTCGGCATCGAGAAGGCCACCAGCGCGATCAACAGCACCACCACCAGCACGCACACCAGCATCCAGCTCTGCACAAATTCCGACATCAGGTATAAAGACCTTGCCGCGCCATGCCAACTGGCCGGGTTGGAAAACTGGGTAAAGCGCGGAATAACGCTGGTGCCGAACAAATAAACATAGGCAAAGATCATCACCAACACCATCACCGGATAAGCAATGCCGCCGAGAATCGAAGACTGGATCTTGCGGCTCGACTGGACCAGATCGCACACCGACAGCAAGGCTTGTTCGATGCGCCCGGATTGCTCACCGGCCATGATGATCATCTGTTCCGCGCCGGGCACCCAGGTGGCCATGCCTTCCGACAACATGCCGCCGTTCTGTACCGCGCGGCGCCAATCCGAAAGCACAATCGCGAGCGCTTCGTTGGGTTTGCGCCTATCGTGCGAGGCGCGCATTTCCAGTTCTTCCAGCACTTTTAATAGCGGCAAGCCATTCGACAACATCTTGCTGATCTTGCGGTAAAGCCGCAGACGAGATCCGCTGGTCAGTTGTATCTTGGCCCACCAGCGATTGACGTCAGGCAGGACCATGACCGCCCCCAAGCAAGCCGCGCACCGCGGTCGAGCCCTGAACCCGCAGACTCAAATGGCCGACCACCCGCTCCGCCATGCGCGGGTCGACCAGGCCTTCCACCACTTTGTGAATCGCGTGGTCGACGACGGTCTGACCATCGAGATGGTTCAGCCAATATTCGATCGCCCCGGGTTTATCGCCATCGCGCAGCAGGCTAAAGAACTGCATGTCGGTACGGATCACTTCGGCGACGATAGTGCGCCCGATAGTGCCGCGATTGCGGCACTCCGCGCAGCCTTCTCCGGTAACGCAGACCTGCGGCAGCGAAGCACCGGCGATCTGTTTGACACGCGCCACCAGCGCCGCGTCGAATTCCGCCGAGGCGTCGGTAAAGTTCCTCTTGCATGATGGGCACAATAGTTTGACCAGGCGCTGGCTGATCAGTCCGGTGATCACCGACTCATCGGTAATCATTCTCAGCGGCAAACCCAGGTCGAACAGCCGATCGACAATTGCCATGGCATTGTTGGCATGCAGCGTGGTCCAGACCTGGTGCCCGGTCATCGAGGCACGCAGCGCGCTTTGCGCGGTCGCCTTGTCGCGTACTTCGCCGATCATGATGATGTCGGGGTCAAGCCGCATCGCATTGGCAATGGCCGCGGCAAACACCGAAGAACGGGCGTCTTCGCCGACCGCATTGGTCACGGGCGTTTGAATCGCGCCGGCGATCGGATATTCAACCGGGTCCTCCACCGTGATCACATGCAGCGACCCGGCCGTATCCTTGATCTGGCTCGCCAGCACACGCTGCAAGGTGGTCGATTTTCCCGACCCCGTCGGGCCGCTGATAATGCACATGCCGATCGGTTGCTGTTTAAGGAATTCCAGCGTTTCGGCTTGCTCGGCAGTAAATCCGAGTTTTTGTAAATCGACGCTCTCGCCGGCGTCGTTATACAGCAGACGCATCACCATCAAGCTGCCTTCGCTGGTCGGAGCCGTCGCGATACGAACCCCGAACAGTTGATCCGGCAATTTATCCCGGTCGCCGATCGCCGCATCCTGGCGCTCGGTGGGCTTATACGTATTATCGGAAACACTGGCCATCGCCGAGTACAGAGTCGCCAGCAAACGCTCGCCATGTTCGCGTGTATGCTCGCGCACCCGCACCAATTCATTGTGAATGCGGTAAAGGATCTCGGTACTAAAACGATTGACCCGGATATGAATATCGGAAGCGCGCTCGCGGCAGGCATGCGCGATCAATTCCTTCGCCACCACTTGCATGGCGGTGTGATCGAGCAGTTCGGCGCCGCCGGCCTGACGTCGGTCGCGATAGGCGCGGTTGATCGCATCCAGCGCTACCGGCGTCGGCCGATAAGGATGATGCATGCGCTCCAGTCGCGCCCGGTACGACAACACGAAGGGATTCATTTCCTGCCCTTCGGCGATCAGCAAGCGGCCGTCGTCCAGCAAGCAGAGAAATTTTCGCTCCTCGGCACTGGCCGAAAACTCGCCGGTCTCGCTCAACGCCCTGGCGCCCGAGGCGTCCACGGCCGGCAACAAGGAGATTTTTTTATCCTTGGACGGCATGGCGCCAAACAAGCCAGCGCTATGAGAATCGATGATGCCCAGCGCCCATGATTTAGGAAATATCGTAGCCATGATCAATTCCTCGATATCGGTAACGAAGGAAGCGGCGGGATACCGCCGCTCTGGGCGCGCCAGCCGGCTTGCGCCAGTGAATCGCCGGAGTTTGAAGTCATCGTGAGCGGCAGCATTACGTGCGTACCGTTTGCCTGCTGCGCATATACCGCATTGTTTTTGATCGAAACGATATGCAGGCCGCCGGGTAAAGTATCGCCAACCTTGACTTCAAGCTCGTCGTTGTCATGAGTCGAGACGGTGGCGTAGAGATGCTCGCCGACACCTTCGATCGCATGGACCTTGACCTCGTTGTGGTCGGTACTCTCGCCCATATGATTCAATTGCGCCGAGCGTTCCGCGATCTGCGACTGGGCGTCGAGTTTTTTCAACTGCGCCTTGAGCAACATCGTTTCGTCCTGCAGGCGGCTTAATTGCAAGGCCGTGTCCGACGAAACCGAAGCTGCCGGCGCGTTACCGGGCGTGGCAGACGCGGTTTGCGCCGAGACACCGGTGGATACGACGCCGAGCAGTGCGGCACCGGCCAGAAAACCGAGGATGCTGTTACTTGACATAAACCTCTCCTTCGATCGACCACACGCCATCGTGGTAAGCAAGATGATTCAACCGGACGCCCGGCTGTTCCAGCAAAGGTGCGACATCGCTCGGCGACAAGCCGTCGAGGTTCGCGCTTAAACGCCACGCACGCCATTCCGGCACAGGTGGTTTTTTGGTCATGTCCGACAACACCTGCCCTACTCGCGGAGAGGCATCGGGCCGTACTTGTATCGGTTCAAGCTTGAGCGGCACACCCAGTGTCTGGAAGGCTTCCAGCAGATGAATCCGCATCACGGGCTCGCTCTCAAGGGTATCGTCCGCGGTCATCGAGGCGGCTAACGGCAGCGTCAGCACCGCGTGTTCGCCGTCGCCGTCAATTTGCGCACGCGGCTCGCTTTGCAGCAGATACGCAATAGTCGAACCATTGCGATCCCAGACGTAACTGGCGGCAGCGGGTGCGCAATCGTATTTGGCAAGAGCCCAACCGCCCGGCGAAAATTCCGTGAATCGAGCCAGGCAGTCGCGAGCAAACGCTGTCGGCAGAGGCTCACGAAGCCAGGGATGGACCGGCCGAGCACTATCATTTGACGCCGGAAGCGCCATCGGATGCAGGCGTTTCGCCATCAAGGCCTGTTCCGCCTCGAACCGGCGCACGTTGTCGCGATGCTTGAGATAAGACACCACACCGACCGCCAGCAGCAATGCCGCACCCAGCAACAAGCCATATAACAGATAGTTGCGCTGCTGCACCGGGCGCAAGGCCAGCCAGCGATACAAGCGCAATTTTCCGTCGCGCTTGTTCAACAAATCGATAAGCGGGCGCGCGTAGAAATTGTGGAAGCCGAGGCGCTCCAATTCCTCGTCGCCGATCACCACATTCCAACCGCCCAGGCCATAATCGGCTTGCAGACGTTCCTGCACTTCCTCACGGGTGCCGAGCCAATCGCCGTTGGGCAGAAACAAATGATCGCGCACGGCGAAATAAGCCCAGCGGCCGTCGGGTACTTTAAACGCGCCCAGCCAATTCGGCGCGGGCTGCTGACGGCCGTCGTACATTGCGCCTTCGATGGCGATCGCCTTGGACACCGCGGCGCCCAGCGAGATCATTCCGGACTGCGCGCCTTCATGCGAATTGGCAAAACCGGCCTCGGCGGTATCGCGATCGATGCGTACGATCAGCATGTCGAAATTCAGCTTCTTGGCCAGCTCAAGAGCTTCTTTCGCCAACTCCCGCCGACGCGACAGCGATTGCCAGAACAGGCCGCTGACAAAGCGGTGCCGGCCAATCTGGAGAACGTTGAGTGCCATGGCTGTGCTCTCGCGGCTCGCCGGTCAGGCGCCCGACATGGTGACAGGCGTGATCAGAATCACGATCACATCGCGCGCCCGCGTTGCTTCATAACCGCCGCCGAGAGCAAACATGCTGGGGTTGCCGACACCTTGCTTGGTCAGGTTGTCATTGGTGCCTTCGTAGCCGCTGATCACCAGCGTCTCGCCCGACTTCATCGAAACCCGTTGCAAGAAATTGCGCGTATCGATTTCAGGAGTTTGAATCTGCTGCGGATTGGTGCCGCCGCTCGATACATTTTGCAATGCATCCAGTGTAGAAAGATTGGTATAGAACTGCAGCATCACAGTGCCGTCGTCGAGCACGTGCGGCAGCAAGGTCATATTAAAACCAGTGGTCACCGTGCCCGGCGTGAGCGAGGTCGAAGAGCCGACGTTGGCCGTATTGGTGGTCGAGATGGAAGCCAGGTAACCCTGTTGGGTCGCAACCTGTACCGGCACCGGTTGATTGTTCAGCGTAGTCACCGAAGCCGACGTTTTTTGGCGCACCTTGCCTTGCTCCGACAGCGCGCTGATCATGGCTTGCGTGCCGTTGGCGCGACTGCTGGGCGACAACACCGAGGCCGAGAAGGAAATCGGGTTGGTGGCGGTGGTGGCAAAGGTATTGGCCAAACCGAACCTCGAACCGAGCGCCTGATACACCAGATTCCAATTGATGCCGTAGCTATCTTGCTGCGTCAGCGTCACGGATAAAACCGTAACGTTGATCAACACCTGGCGTGACATGACGCGATTCTGTTCCTCCATAAAGCTCGCCACATGTTCCAGCGTGCCCGGCGTATCGGTAACCGAAATCGAGCCGGTTGCAGGCGACGACACGACGCTGCCGTACGGCGACAACATAGCTTTGATGGCAGCCTGCAAGCTGCTGAAAATCGACAGTTGCGAAGAGACGGCTATATTGGAAGTGTTATTGGTCGTCGAGCCCGCGGTACCGCCGCCGGAACCCGAACCCGCACCGGCGCCCGCCATGGTGCCGCCTCCACCGCCACTACTGCCGCTGTTACCGCCGCCGCTGTCGTTGTTGGAGGAACCGATCACACTGGCACTGAGCAACGAGTCGCCCGGCACCGCGTCAACCTGGAAGGTCCGGGTATCGGTAAAGTAAAAATCGACTACGCCATTGTTGTATTTCCAATACACGCCGAACTTGGCACATGCAGTGTCCAGCAGGCCTTTGAGGTCGCCATTGCTGTATGCGATATGCAACGGGGCAACCGCTCCGCCGCCAGATTGCGACGCAGCGCCGCGGGTGGTCGGCAACGGCGGTTGCACCCCCATGCCGCCGCCCGTCGCCCCGTGTTGCGTACCGCCGGAAGCCGCATCGAGCGAGCGCTGCGCAGCGTCACTAGCATCCGGCGAGACCTTGGTCGGGATCTGCGCCAGGCGTGTGATGCGCTCGGCGAATTCCTGCAAAGTAAATACCGAGCGATCAAACGTTGCCGGTTGCGAAAATAGAGACGGTAACGCCACATCCTTACTCAGTTTGACGGTGCGGCCGGATAGCCAGATGCCGTTATCGACTAGAACATCGAGATTTTTGCCGGCGTTAATGTTGCCGTGCTGACTCGCATCGATATATTTTTCGGCGGCATCCGTATCATGATTGGTCGCATCGTTGATGTGCTGGGCCAAGCCGGTGCAGCCGCCAAGAAAAGAAACCAGTACTAGCGAAAAAATAAAATGCTGGCGCATCATGCTGCTCCCTTGGCAACCACTCGCAACACCTTGTTGCCGTTATAAAGGACAACCTGTATCGGCGTATCCGAGTTCTGCAATGCTTTTACTACAGCAGCCAAAGCGTCCTGAAGCGTGCCGCTTACTTCGGCTTCCGCATCTATCTTGAAGTCCACCGGCACATCCCATACGATTTGCCAGCCGGACTGCCGTGCCCAACGCGTCAGCGCGGCTTTAACCGTTCCATCCGACAATTCCAGACGCCAGATTTGACTCGGTTCGTGCTGCACGCCGGCCGTGTCCGGCACCGTAACCAGGGCCACCGCGCGCGAGCCGGGTTGAGCCGCAAGCGTCCCTGTGCTCGACGCCGAGCCGGCCGATGCAGGCGAAGCCGGTATGGCAGCGGCGGCAGCTACGATGGGGTTGACGGATGACGCGGCGTGGCTTGACTTGGCCGCGGCAGGCACCGCAGATACCAGTGGCGGCGGGGTAAGCGTAAGCGATGAGGGGGTAAGCACAGGCGCCGGGGAAGACGCGAGAAGAGATGCTGCTGCCGGTGAAACTACAGGTGCCGTCGCGGTCGGCACAGACGATAAATTGCTTGTCGATGGGCCATCTGCCGGCTGCCGCGCCGCGGCGATGGGCAAAACCTGTGGCGCGGGTGTGCCGAATGCGCTCGGTTGGGCACGCACCGTCACCAGATGCAGCCGGGTATCGACCTCGGCGTTCAGCCCGGGACTGTCGGCCAACGCTTCACGCAATGCCGCCACAAATGTTTGCTTGGCATGCCAACTGACCGGCACATCGGACCATGAGCCCGAATTGGGCAAATTGATGCTGTAGTCTTGCGGCACTATCTGGTCCAGTGCCTGGCGCAATGAGACCGCGTGACCGCTGGCGGAAACCAGAGGAATGCCGCGGGGATCGCCGCTGACTTTGACTTGCCCGTCATGCGCTTGTGGCGCCGCCATGCACGTGGTCGCGCCACTCCAGCAGCACAAGGCCACGGCAAAGATAACTAAAGTTTTCATTTCTTTATATCTTTAACTACGTACTGCATGGAACCGGAGATCTGTTCGTGTGAGTACCCCCCCACTCGACCGATCCTTCTATCCCTCTATCGCCAGTTCCTCGATCGACCCCCAATTACATGCCGGTCTCGGTTCCGTACGACTATCTATTTAACTGACTGCCTTTACTTTGACTGCATTACTTAATAAGCTGCCGCATAGGTAGTGCAAGCTGTTACCACCGACGCCCGGGCCGCACCTTATGCGCACCGCCCTCGCCCACCGCCAACTCATACCCCACGGACATCATGACTACTCAATTCGGCGAACTACGTGACCTGTCTCGCGAAATTCTCGAGTTAATGGATATGCGTCAAACCTTCACCGATATCCATATCGAGCAGGACCGGCCCATCATGCTCAAAACACCGCGCGGCTGGATGGAAACCGGCGACGGGCCGGTATTGTTCGAGGAAATGCGCTCCTTGCTCGACACCATCGACGAACAGTGGGAACCGCTTCTTGCACGCGGAGCCTTAGACAGACCGTTCGTTCTTACGCGTTGTAGACTTCGCTGCCACGTGTACCGCAGCTCCGGTGGCCGCAAAGTCGTCATTTCCATCCGTCGCCTGCCGCTTGAACCGATATCGCTCGACAAACTCGGCTTACCCGCTTACGTCAAGACAGTTCTTGAAGGTACGCGCGGCATCGTGCTCGTAACAGGCCCTACCGGCTCAGGCAAAACCACCACCATCGCCTCGCTGCTTGATCATGTGAATCGCACCCGCAACTCGCATATCGTAACTATCGAACAACCCATCGAGTACTACATCGAAGGGCGGCAATCCATTGTTTCCCAACGCGAAGTCCCTACCGACACTGCTAGCTTTTCTGCTGGACTACGTGAAGCATTAAGGCAAAAACCGGATGTGATCATGGTCGGCGAAGTGCGTGATCTAGATACTGCCGACACAGTGTTGCAAGCCGGTGAATCTGGCCATCTTGTGTTTGCGACCATGCATACGAGCAGCGCCATCAGTACCCTGACCCGCTTGCTGTCTTTTTTCCCGCATGAACAGCGTGAGCGCCACGCCACCTCGCTGGCCAATTCGCTCGTCGGCGTAATCTGCCAAAGCCTGGTGCCGTCTGAGGATGGGCAAGAGTTGGTGTTGGCTAGCGAGCTGTTGTTTAATAACAAACAGCAAGTCAGCAAGTTGTTGGTCGATCCGAGTAAATTGCATTTCCTCGGTGATTTCATCCGGCGCAAAGAAGACAATATGTCGCGCTCGCTCAACGAACATTTGAGTTCTCTGGTCAGCCGTAACGCAATCACGGCGCGTGACGCGCTGCGAGCGACCTATAACAGAATAGAACTGCATGACATGCTCCAAAGTTCGGTTCAGCGTTGAATGGATTAAACAGCAATCTCCAGCCCAACTTGCCCATCTTTGACAATCAGTTACACAGTGACAGTTGAGCCCGGTAGACCGCCCCGTCGTTCCGGGCTCTCCGGTCTCACCTGCAAGGTCATTGCTTGTTTACAACACTCATTCCCAAATCGAAGCCGGTGTATTTCGATAGGACACCATTTTCGCTGGCTTACTGCCGCGAATTTTTAAACCGGCAGAACCATTGAGCGACACTGCCGTCGACGACGGCTAAACCCCCGCCACGTCTCAACATCGTGCACCCAAAAAAAAGTCTAATAAAAAAAATATATGGGGCCGATAGAAAAAATTAACGCGCGCAGGCAAGCCTCCATGGCGTGACGTAGGGAGTCACATCTTGGATGAAATTTGGTACGGAAACCTAATTGTTATCGCAATTCAACAACTAATGGGATGGCCAAAAGCAGCGGCCAAATCGCCTAGCTGATGCGGGAACGCCATGCGCGACGGCCCTCAGCAGCTGTTTCAGCGAATTCTTGGTGATCGTCCCTTCGGTTGCAGCATAAGCATTCTATCCGTTAGTTACGGGACACTGCAGCGGTCAAAAACTCGCTGCGATGCTTACAAACCGTTTCGCATGGTACGACCTCATTTCGCGTCACGCAATATTTTTTTTTATATGTTGGTATAAAAAGATTTGGGGCGGGGAGATTTTATAACCGTAAGAAATGTATGGTTCCCCTTTCATGCCGCATGCCTTGTCCAGGGTATCGGACTATGCGGTTCGCTTCAGCAAAACACCGCCTGAAGGTTATAAAGATTCGCTCTGGGGGCATTCACGGTGTTCTTTTTGGCCAAGCGATAGTCATGATATTCCCACTCGCGCGCGATCGCCTTTTTACGCAGCAACGCGTATGCCATATCAACTTTTTGGAGAAATAAAATGACACTTCATGGAGTAAGTCCAGGGGGTATTGATCACGCAGATCATACCCCCGGACCGGAAGGGCCCGCCGCGACGGGTGCGCCGCCACCTCAATCGAGCCCCGGCAGCCACTCGACCAACATGCCGGTTCCGGCGCGTCGCGCATCATTCAACGGCAGCCCTCCTCCGGGAGCCGGTGCGGATAAGTTCGAAGCTTTCAGCAGGCGGCGTAACAGCATGCCGACAGGCGGATTCAACGGCATGCCGGGGTTGGAAGGCCAAGCCGGGCAATTTATGCTTAACCGGGCGAATACCATGGTCAGCCTGCTTCAGAGTGTCGAGGACCTGGAAAAGAATCTCGCAGCCGGAGTCAAAAACGCCGCAACACCGGTCCAATAAACCACGTCTCATGATCAACAAGCGCTAGGCGAAATGGAGGACGCACCCCGTCCTCCATTTCTTTTTCCAGCAACGGCGGCCTCAATCCGCCACGCATCTTTCTTTCGCCGCCATCTCGTCGGGGAACGTAACAGACCATCACAATCCGAAGCGAATTGAATCCCAGGTTCCGATAATGGCATCAACGACTCGCCCACTGCGTGTCAGCTCGTATCGATTCATTTCAGACCAGGAGCCACCATGTTCTCACATCTCTACTTCGCTGCCGCTTCCGCACTTTCCGCCCGCAATGCGTCGCCCAAGTATGCGCAACACGTGTTGGCGGGACAGTTTAACGAAGCAAGCAAGGCGGCTGCGGTCTGGACCGATCATGACCATGGCGAACAAGCCGCCGATCCGGCCGCCATGCAAGCTTATGGCGACATTCAATTGCTGCTGGGCCGTCCGGTCGAAGCCGAAGAAACCCTGCGCCGTGCCCAGCGCCTGATTCGCCACCCACGCGACACCATGCATGTGGTTTCGTGCCGCAATGCCGGCTGGCAAGCATTTTTTCAGTATCGCTACAGCACCGCCCTGACCTGTTTCAAACGTGTCACCGATGACGCCATGGCGACCATGGACCAGCGCCTGGAAAGCCTGGTCGGCGTAGTGCTGGTGCTGCATCACCTGGGCTGCCTCAACACCATCGGCACCCACCTCGACACGCTCGTCGACTTGGCCGCTCGCGCGCCCGAGCCGCGTTGGGCGCAACTGGCCGACGCCTTGCATCGCGATTTACTGATTCAACATCAACTGCGCCGCGCCGATGAACTGCACGATCACATTTACTGGCGCTCGGTTGCGCCGGATTTTGTCCATGCCGATCATGGTCAACCCGATGTAATCAAAAATGTTTCAAGCAACGCTCTGCCGGTGCTGGCACAACGGCTCACCTATCTGCACAACCTGATGGCTTTCGCCAACGGCACGCGTGAAGCGCAAACCGAGCTCGACGTTCATTTGCAATGGGCGGCCCAGGCCAACCTGGAAGTCTACCAGCGCGGTCTTTACCTGGAAGTTGCGGTGGCCGCCATCGCGGCAAAAAAGCCGCACGCAGCGGAAACGGCGCTCAACCAATCGCGTGTCGCCAATGCTCACGGCGTGCAGCACGAGCGCTGGTATCTGGACTACCTCTATTGCCTGGCCAAAGTGCGGCAAAGCCAAGGCCGCGTACAAGAGTTCGCTCAACTGTACGGCCGCTATGCCCTCGCCTCGATCCAACATGTGCGGGCCGATAAGGTGCCGATGCCGGCAGCCGTCGCGGAAATTATCCATAGCGTGCGTAACCAACCCCGCTCGGACGATGTAAGTGCGCGGCTGCCGGGCAAGTATCGCCGCGCCTATAGCTACATGATGGAACACCTCGACCAGCATGATCTGTCAGTGCGTGAACTGGCTTCGCATATCGGCGTCACCGAGCGCGCTCTGCAAGCTGCGTTCAAGACCTATCTGGGTTTGTCGCCGAGCCACTTGATCCGGCGTGAACGGATGGAGCGTATTCACGACGAATTGACGCACGATGAAGGTCATGCAACCAGCGTCCTTGAAGTCGCCAACAAATGGGGCGTGCAACATCGTTCGACCTTGGTGAACGGCTATCGCAAGATTTTTAATGAAGCGCCGTCCAAGACTCTTGCTCGTTAAATAACTGTCGTGGCAGCTTGAGTGGCGAGCGGTGCCCGTCATAACCTCTGCCGTATATCGATTGCTCAGGGAGATTCATCATGGGGTCTTTTTCTCCGCCACGCTTGATTGAAACCGAACATCTCTGGCTGCGCGCTTTGGTGGACAGCGATGCCGAACAAGTTTTCCACGCACTGTTCGGCGATCCGCAAGTCACCGAATGGCTGCCGATGAGAACCCTGGAATCGGTCGACGATGCGCGCACCTATATTCGCAAATTGCATCGCGGCTGGGAGCGCGGCACCCTCTTCACCTGGGGCCTCGAAGACAAGAAGACGGGCCATCTCTGTGCCTTGATCGAACTGCGCCCCAATCTGCCGCGCATCGAACTCGGCGTGGTCACCAGCCAACGGCCGACGCACCGCAGACGGCGCGCAGGTCTGGTGGCTTTGCGCAAACTGGTCGACTGGGTGATGATCCAACCTGGGGTGTACCGGCTCTACGCTTGCTGCTCGCCCCAGGGCCACTCGGCCCCGGTGATGGAAAAACTGGGCTTTGTGCTGGAAGGCCGGCTGGTCAACTGGGACGCGCGCCCCAATCTCGGCATGCAGGTGGACGACAGCCTGATTTTCGCTTTGACTCGGCAGCCCGAGGCCCAAGCCGCCAAGGCAAGTCAAGATACCGCGCCCGCACCGGCCCACACCCCGCCGCAAATAACGCGACACGACGTGGCGCTGCAAGCGTGCGCCGAATTGGTCGACTAAGGGAGACTTTGATGGAATTCGGTATTTTCATGACCATGCAGTCGCCCGAGGTTGCGTCGGCTGCACACGTGTATGCGCGGGCACTGGAGATTGCTCAGGCGGCCGACGACTTGGGCTTCTCGAAGTTGTGGTTGGCGGAACATCATTTCACCAATTATGCCTACAGCTCGCGGCCGCTATTGCTGCTGTCGCACATCGCCGCCAAGACCCGGCGCATCCATCTCGGTCCGGCGATCGTCCCGATCCCCTTGCACCATCCGCTGATCGTCGCGGAAGAGCTCGCGGCGCTTGACGTGCTAAGCGGCGGACGGGTCGAGGTCGGCCTGGGCAAAGGCTACCAGCAATACCAATACGACCGCTTCGGCATGGTCAAAGGCGATGACCATCAGCGTTATCTGGAATCGATTGAAGTGGTGCAGCGGGCCTTGCATCAACCCTTGTTCGAATACTCGGGGGAACGTTTCACGATTCCGCCGACACGGCTCTTTCCCGAACCCACGCAAGCGCACATGCCGTTCTGGCTGGTGGTCAATTCCAGCAATCGCGAATCGGTGGCGCATGCCGTCCGCATGGGCATGAATATGTTCACCGGCGTGCTGGAACCGATCTCGCGGCTTACCGATATGCGCCGCCAGTATCCCGATCTGTTCGCCGCGGCGCCGGACTTGCAGGTGGGCACCCAACGCCCGGTCTATGTCGCGGCCAACGCCGCCGACGCGCGCGACGCCTTGCGCGCTGCCCGCTGGAACGGCAGAGCGACGGTGCGGCTGCGTCACGACGTGGCGCAGGTGCGCGACGGCGTGGTAAATGCCGCGCCGCTGGCGGGCGAGCCCTCCGACGAGGAGATGCTTAACGACTATGTGGTGATCGGCACCGCCGACGAATGCATCGCGCAATTGCGGCGCATCCAGCAAGGCCTCGGCTGCGATTACTTCAGCGGCAGCTTCTGGTTCGGCGACCTGGGGCAGACGCGCGTGTTGGCATCGATGGAACGCTTCGCCCGCGACGTTATGCCGGCGTTCGCGGCCACGGCTCAACCGGCTTGCGCCGTCGCCGCCTAAATGCAATCCGGCCGGTGCCGCTAAGCGGGACCGGCCGGTTGTCTGCATTCAACACCTACCCAAACCTTAGCGGTATTCACGCCATAGCGGGCCACCTAGCCAGCATGTGCTGCAAGAGTGCCTGGCCCATGGCGGCGAAACGCTCGATCTGAGTCGCGGCAATAACGCCATAGACAGCTTGCAGGCTCTCGCGCGTGGCTTGAGCGGATTGATCTGTGGCCGCGATGCGGGTCAAGGCGAGTTGGGCGAAGCCCGGCGTATCGCAGGAAAAGAACCAGTCGGCCAAACCATTTTCGGCAAACAACTGGTCGATGCGTGTATCCATCGAGATGCCGATCACCGGCACCCGATTGCTCAGCGCCAATACGGCAGCGTGATAACGTGTGGTGACCACCCATTGCGCACCTTCCAGCGTCGCCGCCACCGCATTCAGATCATGCGTGGCGCGACTGAGCACCTGCACTTCGAACGGCAACGACGCGGCAATCTGCTCGCACGCCACGCGATCGAGCACTTCCATCGCCACCAGCACCGGCGTATAACCTTGTTGCTTGAGACCCACAGCAAGATCGACAAATTCTTGCCGATAAGCCGCGAAGCGTTGCGCGCGGGTTTCGTCCCAGCTATGGAACAACCAAGGGCCGTAACGTAATGGCGAGGTTTCGCCCTTGGCATCCAGTGCAAAAGCGCGGCGCACGTCGGTGCGCACCGGCCACCAATAGGGATTATTCGGGCATAACGCCACATAGCGCTCGGGCAGATCCGGCCGGCTACCCTCGTCGGCGCGAAACCCCCACGCGGTATCGGCCCCGGGCTGTACCGTCAAACCCAGTTCGCTCAAGCGCTGCTCGGCGCCGGCACTGCGGCACACGATCTCGACCTGGCGCGCGGTATGTTTGGCAAACTCCGTCAGGCGCGGCGTCATCTCGCCGCTATCGATGCCATAAGCGCAAGCCAGCAAGCCATGCGCGCCAGCCAGTCCGACGCCGCCTATCAGCAACGCCGCCAGCGCATCGGAAAATTTCGAGGTATAGGTCGAGCCTTCGACATTCAGCACCACGTCGAAGCCGGTGATTTCGTGTTCCAGCACTTCGGGCAGATAAGCGCTGGTCGGTACGAAGCGGCGCACCGAACGCAGCACCGGATGATCGAAGATATCGCCGCAGGCGAATAGGCTCAGATCCAACTCATGGCCGGCGCACAAACGCCGCAACTGACGGATGATTTCGATAGTGCGCACGTCCGCGCCGGTATTGCCGGCGCCGCAGTAGCCGAGCAGCAAAATGCGCAAAGGACCTGGGCGGCGCACGCGCGGAACGCCAGCGGCCGAAACCTGCTCGATCAGCGCCTGAAAATCTTCAAGCAAAACCGAATCGGGATCGGGGGCCAGCAAAAAGCGCCGTTGTCCGGCACTGATGGTTTCCGGGCGATGAATCGCATCCACGGCAATCTCCTGAGTTAATGCATCGACTTGAGTGGCAACTTCGGGGGCGACTTCGGGGGCGACTTCGGGGGCAACCTCGGTGGCGACTTATCCGCGCCGCAACGCCAAACCGATATGTTGCAGGCCCAGCGCGGCCGACCCCGCCGGCACCGCCGCCTCGACAATGGTAAAACCGTCGTAAGCGGCGGCGGCGTCGAGTGCCTCGCGCAATGCGGCACGATTTTCACAGCGGTGATAGCGCAAGCCGAATGCCGCCGCAGCCATGCCGATATCGATTTGATAGGGGTTGCTGACAGCGCGTCGATAGTCGGGCAAGTTTGACATGGGCAGGAAATCGAAAATCGCGCCGCCCGAATTATTGATCACACAAACACAGGCCGGCCGCCGATGGCGTTGTGCATTCGCCAGCGCCGGCAAGTCGTGAATGAACGCCAGATCGCCGAGCACCAGCAATCCGCTCTGACCGGTTGCGGCGGCTTCGCCGAGGAATGTTCCCAGCGTGCCGTCTATCCCCCATACGCCACGGTTGGAATAAACCGGCTGGCGATCTGCGCGGTTCTCGTAGAAAAAATCCGCATGCCGGATCGGCATCGAGTTGCCCAGATGGAGGAACTCAAAACCGCGATGTTGAAAAATTTCGCTGGCGGCCGGCACCTCGCCCCAAGGCAAACGTTCGACCACGGCGCGGCGCAGGCGCGCTCCGCGTGCCGCTACGGCGCACCACGTCTCGCGCCAAAGCGGATTGCCGCACGCCAGCGCGGCGCCCAGCCGTTGCAATTCCGCCTCCGATGGATTGACCAAAGCGCTGTAAGCGGGATGCAAATAATCCCGTTCTTGCGCAGTGCGGCTGATTTTGATGGTGAGACACGGATGCGCCAGCAAATAATCCTGAACCGCCGGCATCACCGGCGCCAGACCCAGCCGTATGACCAATTCCGGGGCGCCCAATCCGGCGCTGTCGGCAGCACCGAGACTATCGAAACCGCTCAAGACATGCGCTAGGCCGCTGCCGCGCAAACCGCTGGCCGTATCGGCCAGCACCGGAAAACCGGTCTGCGCGGCAAATTCGGCAAGCTGGGCCGTGGGAACCGCGCATTCCGGTCCCGCCACGATCAATCCTTTCATTCCGGATCGCAAGCGCAACCGATCGATCAAGAGGTCGATCTGGTTTTCCTCGGGAATGGGTGAGGCATGGAAAAAAGCCGGACGCCTTGCTTCTCTGATCGCGGTGGGGGAGATCGCGCCAGGTTCTGTAGATTCGTAGCGTCCGGCAAAAGGGATGTTGATATGAATTGGGCCGGGCCGCGGCCCGTTGCGTTGAGCCAGCACTCGCGCCACCGATTGCTTGAGCTCGGCGATGGCCGCGGCGTCATCGACCGGGTCGGGCAAATCGACGCTGGCGCGCACAAAGCTTTGGCAAGCACCGAGATGATCGATCATCTGGCCAAAACCGGTATGGCGCAAATTGCGCGGACGATCGCAGGTGATCACCACCAGCGGCAAGCCGCATTCGTCGGCTTCGGTCAGCGCCGGCACCAAATTGGCCACGGCCGAACCCGAAGTGGTGACGATGGCGGCAGGCGCGCCGGTCGCCTTGATCATGCCGAGCGCGGTATAAGCTCCACTGCGCTCGTCGACGCTGATCAGGACTTCGCCGAATGCGGCGCGGCGGCCCATCGCCAACAGCATGGCTGCCGAGCGTCCGCCCGGACAAGCGACCGCGCGGTGCACACCGGCGGCTTCGAGCTGGTCCAGAATACAACTGATCCATAAACCGTTGAGATTACGCTCGACCAAATCGGCATCGTCGAGATCATGCGTGCGCAGTGCGTGGGCCATGTGCTTTGCCTTTAGTGCATGATGGCGGTGCTGTCTATCACCGTCGTGGTTTGTCGCATCCCGCTTGCGCGTTGTTCTTCGGCGATCTTGCGTTCCATGATGCGGCGCGAGCGCAGCGCGGCACCATCCATTGCCAGCGAAACCGGCTGGGCCGACCAAAAATCGCTGTCGCCCAAAGCCTTCTGCTGCGCTTCCAGCATCGGCAAATCTTCGTTCTTGAACGGCTCCATCAGACCTTGCACCGCGTACTCGACCAGCGCGCCGGCCGCCTCGCCCATCGCCTTGGGTAAACCGAAGGCGAAGAAATAATGGGTGCTGCGGTCGGTCTCGGGAGTCAGGAAGTGGCCGGACAACGACATCCGTCCAAATTCAGGCGGCATTCCACTCGGAGTAACGCCGACCTCGATGGTCAGCAAACCGGGGGCGTTCCATTGCACGTCAAGCCGCCGGTCGGCATTGCTACCCGGTGCCACACCGAATGCATTCGCCACAAAGTCCTGCAATTTTTCGTTGTGCATGATCCGGCGCGACCACACCGTTTCACCCTGTTCGAAAAAGGTGCAGGCGCCCGCCGACATTTGTTCGCTACCCAGGGTGGCCGGATGCAAGAACTGGAAGTGACTCAAATCGAGCAGGTTATCCGCGCTCAATTGATAGTGAGCCCGCGTGCGCAGATAACCCGAGGCCGTGACGTTGTGCTCGGGGTTCAGATATTCAAACGGGAGCAAATCGGTCTGCGCCGCATGCTGCGGCTCGCCCATCCAGATCCAGACCATGCCGTAACGTTCTTGCAGCGGGAAACTACGCACATGCGCGGCGGGCGGGATGCGGCCGTCGCCGTGCGGGTTGTGTACGCAATGCCCGCTGCCGTCAAAACGCAAGCCATGATACGGGCACTCCAGCTCCCCTTGATGGATACGACCACGGTGTAGCGGCGCGAACCGATGCGGACAGCGATCGCTCAGAGCAACCGCCTGCCCCGCCTGGTCACGGTACAACACCACAGCTTCGCCGAGCAGCGTGCGCGCCAGCGGCCGGTTTGAGTTGACCTCGCAAGCCAATGCGGCCACATACCACGCATTCCAAAGAAACGGCATCGCTTTCCCCCCAAATCGCTTTGTGCGTCATTCGTCCCACGCCTGGTCCCATGCCACCGGACCGGCGGGTGATTTGATCTTGATTGAAGCGAAGTTTATTGAAACGCGATGGGTGCGGAGCCGCCCGGACCGAAGTTTTGTCGAGCAACCCGAAGCGCGGTTTGCGAAACCTCAGATTACTTTTTTTACAACACGTGAAGCAGATGCTTCGCAATCCGCAATCTTGCTTCGGATGGTTTTATTGGTGCCCGATAGGGGTATCTACCATTGGGACTTTCCACGGAGGCTATACCATGCAATCACCTAGCATCACCCACAGCGAGGGAGTAGACCCCTCAAGCCAGGAACACCTCGTTCCGCGCCCCCCTGTAACAACCCAGCCGTCGAGCTCTCGCATGAGCAACCCGGGCGACCTGCCGACCCGGCCCGGCGGCGGCAACGCGGGACCTCGGCCTAATATCTATCAGCGCTTGATCGGCGCGTCCAGTACCGATGCGAAGGCAGGTACCGAGTTCGCCAATCAATTGGTGATACGGGCCGGCAATGTTACCGATCAAGAGCATGCGGAATCAATGCACTTGCAACGCCCCAGTGCTCCGTCATTTGAGCAAAGTGCAACGGTGCCGGACGCCATCATCGCACAAAAGCAAAATATCGACACCTTGCACCGCACCGGCGTGCAGGTGATGTTATTCACCGACACAGCAGCCTACGCTCATCTCGGTACCTTCCGCGATTATGCGAAGCAACATGCGCCGGGCATGGAACTGGTCGACGTCCCGCACGCCACCGTCGAGTCACTGAATACCCGTGCGCCGCATGCACAAAACGTCGGTTTGATCGCTTCGCCGCACACCACCAGCCAAAATGTGTTCCAGAATCATGCGAGCGAGAAGAATTGGGTCGTCCCCGAGAATGCGGGCCATCTCACCATGGTCGCCGCGGAAAAAAAGGGCGCCAGCGCGACCACGGTAAACCTCGGCATCGAGGAATTAAAAAAAGCCGTGACCGAAATGGCGAGCAACCCGGATGTCCATGCCATCGTTGTCGGCTACCCCGGTTTATCGAAAGAATTGGGCGACAGCATCGAAGCAAATGGCCGTAGCGTGCCGCTGATTTGCAGCGCGAATGTTGCGGGCACCAAGGCGCTTGAACTTGCCAAGAAGCAGACACCTGCGCCGGCGGAATTCGAAGCCGGTTGCTGCGGTTGCCTGCCGGTGGTGCAGCAACTGCTCGAAACATCATGGAACAAAACCCTTGGTAGTTTATTGACCAAGTCGCAAGCCAAGGAACCCGAATACAAGCCGAAGGCCGGTGTCATGGCCGGCCAAGGTGCGTTGGCCGGGGTGCAGTTCATGGGAGAAACCGGCGATCTCGACATGCTGGTGCACCAGGCGACGCATATCTCCGATCGCACGGCCTTTATCAAAGGACTGGAGGGCGCCACTGACCCGCGCCCGGAAATGAAACGTAGTGTGGACCTATTGAGTAAAGCCGGCGTCACCCATATCGCCGTCACCTGCAACACAGCACACTCTGCCTTCAAACTGAAAGAATTTCTGGAGGAAAACAATATCGATATTACGCAGGTCCATATTGTGGGGGCCGCATTGGAAAACATCGAAAAGCAGCAGCCCGGGACCCAGCACGTTGCGTTGATGTCTACCGTCGGTACCAGGGACAGCAAGCTCTATCAAAATTTCGGAAATAACCCGTACGAATGGCATTTGCCGTCGGACGACATGCAAGACATTGCCACGAGGAGCATCTACAAAGGGATCAAGCAAAACAACTTGGCCGAAGGTCAAAAGGACGCGGCTACGGTGGTGGATTCGATTGTCGCCGGTTTCGAGGGGAAATTAGCCGCAGGCGTGCACCCGGTTATCGTTCTCGGCTGTACCGAGTTCCCGGTGGCGTTGCCCAAGGCGATGCGTGAAGCAAGATGGCCGAACGTCATTTTTATCGACACGCTGGCGTCGCTGGGCAGCTCACTGATCGAAAAGACCGGAATGCCCATTCCCAATACCACGGCCAACGCCGAAGCGGTGGGGCGTGCTGCGGTTGAGCTCAATGAAGAAAGGTTAGCTGCTTAACACCGCGGCCTGCAATTGCTGGCCGATCCCGATGTCGACGCACCGCGCCGGCATCGGTCCGAATCTTTTTAAACATAATCGAATCACAGGAATCCATCATGACCAATGCAGTTCTCAAACGTTCCCTCGTCACCTCGCCACGCCAAGCGATGGAAGTCATCGCGACTCAATTCGGCGCGATACTGCCGGAAGGAAACGATGCCGGCCTGGCGGTAGTCATCGACAACATGGTGCCGCTGAACGTCGCACCGGTCGGCACCGACCGCATCGCCTTGTTCTGTCACCTGGCCGATGTGCCGCAAATGACCCCGCAAGCCTGGACCGGCATGCTGAGCGAAGCCACCACCTGGGGCATCGATGGCGAAACCATGCGTTTTACGGTACTGGACCAGTTTGTCGCCTTGATGTGGAGTTTCGAGCCGAACCTGCCGACCGATGAATTAACCGCACGGCTGCGTCTGGTGGTGGAACGCGCGGTGGCTGTCGCCCGCATGATCCGCAAGCTCGAACACCAAGATTAAATCTAATCGCCCTGGGCCGGGGCTTATCGCACCGGCTCGCGTAAGCTCTGGAGAAGTCCATGCAATCATCGATTGAAGCATTGCCGGCCACCGGCCGGCCCGAAGAACACGAGATGGCGGCAAATCCGCAGTTGCCCCCCATCGCAACCGCCACCTCGACCGCCCTGCCTGACGGCGGCACACTTCCTACTCGCAGGCTTGTCGCCAACCCCGGGGTGATACGGCAGGACACACGTCCACTCAATGTAACGGTGCCGGTATTTACCGAGAGATCGAAGCAGGGCAAACCTGATGCCATGCTGAAGTTCGGCGCGGTGACCTCGACCCTGCCGATGGAAGAACCTTCCATGTTCCAAAAAATCCGTTACGCGCTCGACCCGCGTAATCTTTACCGCATGCTGGGCAGCCTGTGCAGTGTCAACCCGCAGAAGGTTGAACAGACACTGGAGGCGCTCCACCTCCAGGTCATTCAGGCAACCCAGGTGCCGATTCCGGGACCGGCGTCCAATCTGTTGCCCAACATGACGGCGAATAACCCCATCACGCGCTTCTGGACCGACACAAGTATTGCGGCCACCGTGCCGCGTCCTTCGCCGGCGATTTGCCGGGAACTCGAAACCTTGGACAGTCAGCAGATTGCCCACCCCAGCGCCAACCCGGCGCTGAACAAACTCGGTTTGTCGTTCTCGTTTCAAGCGGCGAATATTCCGGCCGCCAACGAAAAACAAGTATTGGAGTTCCTGCAGAAGCCCGACATGGTCAACCTGATCGTGCAGCAGATCCAGACCCCCGCCCCCGCTTCCGGCTCGGCCGCCACCGCGCCGTCCACCGCCGCCCGGGCGCTCAACGTACTGCGTCACGCCGCGGCAAGCAGTCAATTCCCCGAGATGATGGGGCTGCTCGATCAAACACACCCGCGGTTGGAAGCTTTTCAGCATTTGCTGCAAGCCGACGCGCAGGCGCACGCGCCGCTTACGGGCGGCGCGGTGAACGAAGCAGGCAGCACCAGTCATACCTTTGCCCGCCAAGTGGTTGAAGCGAATGCACTGCGCGTATTGGGCACCACACCGCTCTCCGGTCCGCAAAAAGCCGATGCCTTCGCGTGGCAGAATGGCCTGCGCGACAACGGCCCTGCAAGCGATCATGCGACGGTCAAAAACTGGCTGGCCAAGATGGTCCCCGAATACGCGCAAAATGACGTCAGCGTGCGCTCGCCGCTGCGCGCAGCGCGTGCCGGCCTGGGTGGCGCCGATTTGCGCACGCTCAAGGAAGAGGGCAACGATCTGGTGCCGCTGGTCAAGTCGCCGGCCGTCAATACGCTGGTGGCTTCGCTGCGCACCAATATCGCCGGGCAAATCAACCACGGTAATGACTTGCCGTTGGATAGCCGCGCCAAACTACTGGCCCAATTGGTGGCCTTGGACACCTGGTCGCCCGAACGTCACGCCAATCTGGAGGTGAACGATATCGTCAATGGGCGCGAGTTCAACCTCAGTGGCAACACGGTGCAAAGCAGGGATCTCGATACTTACGCCAAATTTGCGATAACGGGACAAGCGATTCCTACCGATGGCGCCATCGCCAATACACCCGCGCCGAACCTCACGCCGGCCCAGGTCACAGCGCATAGGGAATTGCTCGACATGGCGAAAAGCCAGTTGAAAGACGTGCGCATGAATCTTTCATGTATCGATACCTTGTCCCGCGACTTGCCGGAGGACGTCAAAACCCGTAATGCGGCGCAAGTCGACGGCACGGGGCCGACGCTCGCGGAAGTATTCGCCAAGGCCCATCGCGTGATTAACGGCGACACCGCGCAGCCCATTGACGGAAGTGCCAAAGGTGCGATCGACATGATCGAAACGTTCTTCCGTTCGGCCCAGTTCGGCAACAACGTGCGACTGGCCACCAGTTATCTGATGGGTGTCAACACACGCGGCTTCGCCTACAATATCGCCGACTCCGTGTACCAGGACGCCGAAACCGCGGCACACCATCCAGTGCTGATACGCGGCAATCTCATGGCGGAACGGAACGTATCGAATGTCATGCGCTACGGCGTCGCAACCCATGGCGGCGAAATGTCATTTGGCCAGGAAGTGCGTTACACCGGCGGCGGCGGCGCCGGTGCGCAAGCAGGTCGCAATTTCGGCCCGGACGATCACACCTCGTTGGGACGTGTCGCCGGCGGCGGCGACGTTGACGCTTACCTGTACGACCACACCGAATTCAACGGCATCATGTTCCGCTCGATGCGCGAAGTCGGCGAGGTGGATCTGGCTCAACAGCCCCCGCGCTTTGCCCATCGCGACAAAGCGGTGCGCGATGAGATGGCCGATCTTCAGGTAACACTGCGCCAATGCGCCCGCGACTTGATGGAGCGGGATAGAAATGCAGTCCCGGGGGAACGGGTGGACCTGGGTCAAGCGATGCTCGAACGGATTGCGGAAACCGGCCTGGATAGCGGTCTTTCTCTGGGCTTAACCAAGCAGGTCACCACCGCACATCGCTCAGCCGTGACCGGCGCCGCAAGCGGCTCGGTCACCACAGCACAGGATCACGGAGCGCGTTTCGCCCTGGGCGCCAACGTTTCCGCCCAACGCGTATGGAATATGAAATTCACCCAGACCGATACCACCGGCGCCGTGCGCGTGATCAACCACCGCGAAGGCTCGTACATGCGTGCGCAAGCCGGTGCTTCGTTATCGGTCAATGCATTCGACCATAGCGCGGGCGTGCCCCCCAGCGATCTGGCCTCGCACAGTCTGCAGTTGGACGAGGTAGGCGCGCTGGCCAAGGTGCGCTTCGTTTATCACAAGGACAAACTGGTTCCCCGCTTCTGCTTTTCGGACGCGGAATTTCCCGACGTGAAATCTTACGAAAACTATCTCAAGTTTCACGGCGACGAATATTCGGAAATGTTTGGCCATGCTCACGGCGACGACCCTGTTGCCGGGAGACAGGACCTGAATGACCACATCAAGCTGGTGAACGGAATACGCGAACCCAACCACGTGTATTACGCCCGAGCTCGTTTGATGGAACAGCATGCCACGCGGTTGAACGAATACAGCGGCCTCGCCCCGCTCGTGCCAACGCAGATGCAGGCCTTTGGCGCCGAATTGCAGGGCAAACAGCGCGAGCTGGTGGCCGATGAGGAAGCCTTGCAAATCGTCTCCGGCATTGCCTACGCGCCGCAGCTTTATCAAAACGGCGTCGGGCAGATCCTCGGCGGGATCCGGGTCAAGGCCAGCAACGACATGTATGCCGAGCGCGAAATCGTGTTCGACACCATCGGCTGGGCCCCGCTAAAAACCCGCGAGAATGCGGCGCCCTTCACCATCGATGCCTCCGGGCGGCGCAACAACCGCCTGTCATAAAACCCCGCCGGCAGCCGCGCAGCCCGTTTTGGCTGGCTGCCGGCGGCCGTCGCGGCTCCATTCGACAAAACTAAGCGTTTACACCTATTCGACGCCGCAATTCCGCCTTCAGCCAGTCTCAGCAACGCTTTCGCTGCGCCTGCACAGGCACGCCGGGTGTGGGAAGGGAAGATTATGCGAACTTCGCATACAGACATGCAAAGATCGCATCACCGTTTATTTTTTTCACTTCTATCATCCATTCCAGCGTGTGATTGTGTGCACCGCGTAGCCCGGCAATGCGCCTGCCGTGCTACGGGAATGCCGTTAGGGCAGTCATCGACGCCAGCCACGAAACACCAAGGAAAGAGAAGCCATGAAAAACCGTCTCACATTCTTTATCGCCGCCGGCATGATCCTGGGGATCATCGTCGGCTACCTATGCCATATCGGCGCGGTCGATGCCGCCTCGACGAAAACCATCGCCGGGTATTTTTCCATCGTCACCGATATTTTCCTGCGTTTGATCAAGATGATCATCGCGCCGCTGGTGTTCGTCACGCTGGTCTCGGGCTTGGCCGGCATGGACAGCGGCCAGGATGTGGGTCGCATCGGTTTGCGCACCGTCGGCTGGTTCCTCTGCGCCTCGCTGATCTCGCTGGCACTCGGCTTGATGTTGGCCAATGTGCTGCAACCGGGTGCCGGGCTGCATATGATCGCCGGTAGCGACGACGTCAACACCGGTCTCAATACCGCCGGCTTGAACTTCAAGGACATCGTCGAACACGCTTTCCCGACCAGCTTGCTGGACGCGATGGCACGCAACGACATCCTGCAAATCCTGGTGTTCTCGATTTTCTTCGGTTTGGCACTGAGCGCACTCAAGCAAGATCCGCGCGTCAAAGTGGTGATCGAGGCCATCGACGGCATGGTGCCATTGATGCTGCGCTTGACCGACTACGTGATGCGCGCAGCTCCTTTGGGGGTATTCGGCGCCATCGCCTCGGCGGTGACATTGCGCGGCCTCAGTGTGCTGTTCACCTACGGTAAGTTGATCGGCTCCTTCTATCTCGGCCTGGTACTGCTGTGGGCGATCCTGATCGGCGTCGGTTATGTGTTCCTCGGCAAACGCGTCGGCACCTTGATCAAGGAAGTACGCGAACCGGCCATGCTGGCTTTCTCCACCGCCAGCAGCGAAGCCGCCTATCCGCGACTGATCGAGCAACTGCAGAAATTCGGTGTCGACAAGAAGGTGGTCGGTTTCACCCTGCCCCTCGGCTACGCTTTCAATCTCGACGGTTCGATGATGTATCAGTCGTTCGCCGCCATCTTTATCGCCCAGGCATTCGGTATCGACATGCCGCTGTCACAGCAGATTTTCATGCTGCTGGTACTGATGCTGAGCAGCAAAGGCATGGCGAGCGTACCGCGCGGTTCGGTGGTGGTGGTCGCCGCCGTGGCGCCGCTGTTCCATCTGCCGGCGGCAGGTGTGGTATTGGTGCTGGCCATCGACCAGATCCTCGACATGGGACGCACCATGACCAACGTGATCGGCAACAGCGTCGCGACGGCGGTGATCGACAAATGGGAAACACAGCGCAGCAGTAAAACCGTTGCAAGCAGCGAAAGCACCGGCGCCTATTTCACACCACTTTCGGGCGAAGAGCAGCAAGCGCAATGACAGTCATGATAAAACCAGCCCGGCGATCGTTCGGCATTATCGGCGGTCTCGGGCCCCTGGCCGGCGCGGACGTTTTTTTCAAGCTGGTCAAGGCAACACCGGCGCGCAGCGATGCGGAACATTTCGACGTGGTGTTCGAGCAACATCCATTTCGTAATTCGAGCACATCGCATGCGGCAACCACGGAGCGCAAGCTCTATATTTTCGACATGATCCGCGACTTCGAAAAACGCGGTGTCACGACGGTGGTGTTGCCCTGCTTCTTGAGCCATACTTTTCTCGACCAGTTGCAGGAAAATACTTCGCTGCAGATCGTCGATATGGTCGACGGTCTGCGGGCGCATATCCGGCGGCGCTTCCCCTTGGTGAGGCGTATCGGCGTGCTGACTTCCGACTATTTGCGCGAAAAGCGGCTGTTCGAACGGTATTTTTCCGCGCCTGAATTTGAGGTGCTGCATCCGCGTTTGAGTTCGAGCACCCAACTCGACGCAGTCACCCAAGCGGTATACGGCGACGAGGGCATCAAAAGCGGTAATCTGACCGGTCGCCCGGTTGAGTTGCTGCGTGCAGCCTGTGAAGATCTGATCGCCCAAGGTGCTGAAATCATCTTGCCGGGCCTCACGGAAATCGCCCTGGTAGCCGACCAGATAGGCTTGCTCGGTGTGCCGCTGATCGATGCGAACCTGGTGTACGCACAATATGCGGTAACCGGATATTACGACGCTCGCAGCCGCGTGTTCAAGGTGGGCGTAGTGGGCGGAGTCGGACCGGCTGCGACCGTGGACTTCATGCACAAAGTGGTACGTGGCACACCGGCATCGCGCGACCAGGATCATATCAAGCTGCTGGTGGAACAAAATCCGCAGATCCCCGATCGCACCGACAACCTGATCGGCGACGGTCCGGACCCGACGGTATCGCTATACGCCACCTGCAAGAAACTCGAAGAAGGCGATGTCGACATCATCGCCATCCCATGTAATACGGCACATGCCTTCGTCGAGCGGATTCAGCCTTATTTGAACGTGCCGATCGTCAATATGCTGACCGTGACGGTCGAGTATCTGCTCGCCTCATTTCCGGGAGTGCATGAAATCGGCGTACTCGCGACCAGCGGCACAATTGCCAGCGGTGTTTACCAGAAAGCGCTTGAAGCGCACGGCTTGACCCAGATCCTGCCCACCGAGGCGTCACAGAAACGGGTGATGAATGCCATCTATGGCGCGCATGGCGTCAAGGCCGGTTACACCACGGGCGAATGTATCGACGACATCATGGCCGCGGTGGACGACCTGACCCTGCGCGGAGTCAAGGTCATCGTTTTAGGCTGCACCGAACTGCCCCTGCTGTTGTCCCAAGGTGAAATCCATTGCGCCGGCGGCCGCACGGTCTGCCTGGTCGATCCGACCGACATCCTGGCGCGACGCTGTATTGCCTACGCGCGCGGCGAAGCACTGCCGGCTGCAACCGAGGCCGAAGCCGAAGCCGAAGCTGCGGTGACACCCGGATAGGCGGTCGCGCCGGCGGTTCTCCTGCATCGATGCGCAACCAAAGCACTCGCGCGCCAGATGCAGGCTCGCCAAGCAACGGTTTCCAACAGAGAGAAATGGTGATATCTGAACGATTGGAATACGACTTGCTGGGCGAGCGCGCCCTTCCCAATCACTTGTTATATGGCATACATACGCTGCGTGCCCTGGAACATACCCCACTCGCCGGCACCGGCATTCCGCTCTCGAAATTCCCGACACTGGTCGAAGCGCTGGTCCATATCAAGCAGGCGGCGGCTCTGGCCAATAATGAGCTGGATCTGCTCAGCAACAGTAAAACCGAAGCCATCGTGAGTGCCTGCCTGCGTGTGGTGCGCGGCGAGGCCCGAGAACATTTTGCGGTCGACGTGATCCAGGGCGATGCCGTTGCCGCGACTAATATGAATACCAACGAGGTCATCGCCAATCTGGGGCTGGGGTATCTCGGCCATCAGCGCGGCCAGTATGAATTCTTGCAGCCGCAGCATGAGGTTAACCTCAGCCATGACGCTCACGCCGTCTACCCCACCGCAATGCGGATCGCCTGTTATCACGATAGTTTGGAGTTGATCGGCGTCATGGGCGTATTACGCGCCGCCTTCGAAGCCAAGGCCGACGAATTCGGCGATCGGCCGAAAATCGGCGAGACCTGCTTACGCGATGCGCGGCCGCTGACGCTGGAGCAAGAATTCCGAACCTATGCGGCGATGCTGACAGAAGTTCAGGAACACCTCAGGGTAAGCCTTAACCAGTTATGCCAAATCAATTTAGGCTGCACCAACAAAGACAATGGCGCCTCCCCTGCGCCCCAGTATGCCGCGGTGGTTTGCCGTTATCTGGCACAAATTACCGGCGTTCCACTGCAGACCTCCGGTGCTTTGATCGAGGCGAATCAAGACGTCGGCGCATTCGTGCAGGTCTCAGGTATGCTCAAGCTGGCCGCGGTGAAACTATCGAAAGTGTGTAACGACCTGCACTTGCTGTCGAGTGATCCACCGGATGGTTTCGGCGAGATCAACCTGCCGCAAGTGCAAGCCGACTCCAGCTTCATGCCCGGCCGGGTCAACTCGGGCATCCTCGAAATGGTCAGGCAAATCGCCTTCGAGGTGGTCGGCCACAACCTCACCATCACTTTCGCCGCGGCGGCGGACCCGGCGCAGTTGAATGCGTTTGAGCCTATTATTGCCTACGCTCTATTAAAAAGTATCCAGCAATTGCGTGACGCTTGCCGCATGCTGGCCAGCCGCTGCGTCAACGGCATCACCATCGGGCACGAGTGCCTCGACCACGAGGTCGAAAATTCGGCTTGAAACAAGCAACGGCAGGTTCGGAAATCGGTTGAGCATTTCGTATGTACAACTTCCATGCGGCGAGTAGCGAATAGAGTGAGTGCTTAACTCTTTTCAGAGAGACCTCATGCATCCCGCAGCCGCTTCCGACTTCACCGCGCCCGTCGATAATGCTTCTCATGTGGACACCCCGTCGCATGCCGAACCAGCGTCAACAAACTCGCCGGCGCAGGCCCAGCCGCAACCTCAAAGCGTGCTGACTAGCGGCTTACCGAACATTGACAGCAGCCAGAAGCCTGCTTCGCCCAAGACTTTCGTTCTGCGCAGCGTCCCGCTGCCCGCATCAAGTCCGCCCTCTTCGACGACTGGCCGGCCTTCCGCTTTCGCCGGTGAGGCCACGGCAACCCAAGCGACGGCAGCGGCCGCAGGAATAGCGTCTGCATCGAGCGTGCACACCTCCACTGTATCGGGCAAGACGTCCGGTTCCGCCGATATTGCGGACGGCTGGGACCGACCCCGCGGTTGCCTCGGTGAGCAAAAGGTGCACGGCGGATCGCTAGCTCATTTTTCCGGTGCGGGTGGCATGGAGGGCATCGATCTCAGTGCGTTGGGGCGCGCCATGGCCCACCAAAAGGATGTGCAATTGTACGGGCATGCAACGGCGCCGGGCTTGCGAGGTCGATTGAAGATGCCATCGGGACCAGGCGCGGATGGGCAGACTGTGGAGCATGCATTGGGCTTTCAACTACAACTCATGCCCAACAGCCAAACAGTCGAACGGCCAAACGGCCAAACGGTTCTTGTTGGAATCAGCAAATGGGAGAACGGCACCAAGGTTTCGCATGTGGTAAATCCACTGCTGAGCCAATTGTTCGATCTCAGTGGAGCAACGCCGGAACAACAACAACGCCTTTCTCACACGCTCGCCAACGCCGCGCCGCCGAGCTGGAAAGGAAGGCTGCAAGCCCTGCCCTCGCCGGCTTACCTGGCACAACATGGTCTGGCCTTGGGCCACCTGGCCTTGCACGAAGCACCGCCGATGGGGCCGAGCGACGAACATTTAAAAGTAATGCTGCGCCGCTTAGTCACCAATGGCAAGATCGATATTCCAAAAACGGAAATCGACCAAACCGGCCGCGACCGACATATTGAGTTGCTGACTATGCATGCGCAGGAAAACGGCGGCATGGTCAAACTGGATCGGGTTGGATTCGTTCAGCTCCCGCCAAATTTGACTTGGCACGCCACCAATAGCGCGGCTCGAACGGGAAATCTGTCCGCCCGCGACGGACATGTCGGACTTCAAGGCGAACTTGATGCGGCGCGCAAGATTGGAGATATGCCGCCCAAGGAGTGAGCCGCCGAGTCGAAGTCCGGACCTGCTCCGGACTTCGACTATTTATTGGGCAACCTTGACTTCGAGGAAGCGCCACAATTTTTCGAGAGCCTCGTTAGTCGTGCCGCGATCGCGATAAAGACGGATATCGAGATCCAGGCACCAGTGCTCGTCCCCGGCGGACACCAGTTCACCGCGTTCGAGTTCCTTGGTCACCGAACTCAAGGGCAACCAGGCCAGCCCATGGCCTTGCAACGCCATTTTCTTCAACAGCTCCGCCATATCGGATTCGCAGTAAGGGCGCAGCATGACGCCGGCCTGTTCCCGCTCAAGCAACATCTGCACGCATCGGCCAAAGAAAGAGTTTTCGTTATAAGCCAGCAGCGGAATCTGCGTACCGGATTTTTCGGGCACGCGAAACAATGCCGCACCTTTGGCGGAAGGTAGCGAAATCGGCATCAAAACATCCTGGCCGATAGTCAAGAAATCGTAGCGCGCGGGGTCGAGCAACAACGGCAGTTGCGGATGATGATAGGACAACATCAATTCGCAGCCGCCGTTGACCAGCATCAGGACCGCGTCGTGGACATTGGATGGCACAATACGCGCCGGCACCTCGCCATAGCTGCTCGCCAGGTCATGCAGCCAGTCGGGAAGAAAATTCAGCGATATCGTATGCCCCGCCGAAATCTGCAGCGCAACACCCGGTATGCGCTGCTGGTTGCGGATCATGACTCGGGTTTCAAACAATTGCCGGAGGATTTCCTCGGCACGCTCGCGGAATAATTTTCCCGAGGCTGTCAGCGTCGGCGGATAACTGCTTCGATCGATAAGCTCGCCGCCCATCCATTGTTCCAGAGATTGTATGCGGCGGCTAAATCCCGATTGCGTCAAGCTCCTCGATTCCGCCGCTTTGGAGAAGTTCTGGTATTTGGCGAGCGCCAGGAAGTCTTCTATCCATTTAATTTCCACGTGACGCTCCAGGGCAGGTTGCTTTGCGCACCCGCCCGATTATCGATTCGGGCTCAAACGCGGGCGGTTCGGATCTAGTCTCTTCAGGTTGAGATTCTAACTCGCAAGTGAAATTTCGACATGCGGCCAAAAACGGGTTCCTTGTCGAACGTCAATAGTCGAGCCATGAGGAAAGTCGGCCGGCGGGTCCGGCATTGTCCGCGGCGGCCCCGAAGCACGCGCGTATCCGGTTTGGGCCGCGGCTCCCCGCACGACTACAACGACTGCAACGCCAGCACCACCGCGGCGCTCAACGAAACCACGAAGATCGTGGCACCGAGGGTCCTGCGGCGATTCAGTCCGGTCCACAGCACCACACCGGTAATCGACAGCAAGATCAGGCTGCCCGCCATCGAGTCCGCCAGCAGAATCCAGCCGATGCCGGTGCCGTTCGAGCGATGCAAACCTTCCAGAGTGGCCAACAGACCTTGATCGCGCCGTTCGACGGTAACAAAACTCTCGCCTTTCCAGTATTCCGCATTGACCTGATATTGCGGCGAGGTAAAGCGTATTTCCCAGTGTTCGGGCTGGATCATCGATTGATCGCCCCAGGTCACCGGTTGCGCCGGCGTGCGCGCGGAGCGTTCGGCTGCGCGGTCGAGTTTTAGTTCGGTCTGCAAATAGGCGGCCAGTTCGCGCGGCGATTTAGGCGACGGGCTGGGCAATGCGACTTGCACCGACGACACTTCGGGCGCAGCCACGCGGATCTTCATCACGGCGCGATGGTTCTGGAGAATCCCGGTAACACCGAACAACAAGCCCAGTACGGCACCCCATAAGCCGACCCAGCCATGAATCCGGCGCAGCCACTTAAGAAAGGTGCCGCGGCGCGAGCGGGTTTTCTCCATTACTCCGGCGAGGTTATCCAAGCGTACCGCGGGTATTTCCAACTTGCTTGCCTGCATGATGATTTAAGTTTTCTGGTTAAGACTTAGCGTTAACTATATGTCGTCGGTCGATTACCGTGACCGGTGCCAGTTGTTGCACCGGGCTGGGATGAGTGGCTGAAGCCGCCAGCGGGACCGCGGCAGCCGAGGTACCCGGGCTTGGGTGGGCGGTTGCCGGTCAGGCAAGTGGCCACCACCTTAGATGCAATAATAGGAATGATTCGCATTTATATTTATATTTGAGACGAATGTCAAGTTAAGAAAATATGTCGGTGTACGAACAACTGATGGCGCGATGAACTCACTGCACTGCAGGATGAGGCGCCACGGCACTTCAGGCGGCGGTTCACCACTGACCCGCCACCTGGCGATGGGACAAATACCGCACGCAAATCCAAATGCAAGCTAACGCCTCGGTATAATCCGTTCCGCCTCCAGTCGCCCGAAAAGGTCGAAAAAGGCGTCGTCAGTCGCCTGAAAACCTGGAAACCCGGCCTTCCGGCTCTTCGACATGTCAGTAATCACTTCCATCGGCCGGCCGAGATCGGCGTCGGTGTGCCACCAGGAAACCAGCTTGTTGATGTCGACTTCCGCCAGACTGAATTGAGTCGCGATCTTGTGCCACTGCGCGCTTGCCTCGTGCATACGGCCTTCCAACGGACGGACTTCACCGTCGAACGCAACAGGTTCCAGGCCGAAATAGTCCGCGATCCGCGACCACATCCATTTCCAGCGGAATACATCTCCGTTGACGATGTTGAAGTCTTCATTTTTTGCGGCCTCAGCCGTCGCAGCCCATTCCAGTTGACGTGCCAGCAACCGCGCATCAGTCATATCGGTCAAGCTGTTCCATTGCGTCGCTGAGCCAGGAAACACAAACGGCGTGTTGGTATATTTGCAGAGCGTGGCGTAGACCGCGAGCGTCGTACCCATGTTCATCGCGTTACCCACGGCATAACCGATGATCGTATGCGGGCGATGTACGCTCCACGTATAACCTTGGCGTTGCGCCCCCGCAAACACGCGGTCTTCCTGCTCGTAGTAGAAATTATCGACGTTCTGACGGCCTTGGCTTTCGCGGAACGGTGTCTCGGGCACGGCGCCGGTTGCATAGGCTTCGAACGGGCCGAGATAATGCTTGAGCCCTGTGACAAGCGCGACATGTTCGAGCGTGGAAGGCCCTTCGCCCAGCGCGTCCAGGACGTTGCTGACCATTGCTCCGTTCACCCGGATGTTTTCCGCCTCGTTGGCCTGCCGCGCCCACGTCGTGAAGAAGACATGCGTGACATCCACCCCATTGAGCGCGGCCTTGACCGATTCGGCCGAGGTCAGGTCGGCGATAATCGGGTGTATTTTTGCCGAAACGAAAGTGCGTCCCCTTGATAAGCCGAAGACATCCCAGCCGGAATCAACCAGTCGATCCGCCAGATTGCTGCCTGCGATTCCACTCGCCCCAACGATAAGTGCGCGTTTTTTCATCATGTAAATACCTGTAGTGTTTAATCGGAGGCT
>Ga0302231_10000104_pt1 | contig 68538 bp, 61 predicted proteins | sample II_Palsa_N2_2_FD_193522 | JGI IMG/M metagenome (GOLD analysis project Ga0302231, IMG submission 193522) | Peat permafrost microbial communities from Stordalen Mire near Abisko, Sweden - II_Palsa_N2_2 | ecosystem: Environmental > Terrestrial > Soil > Palsa > Peat permafrost | place: Sweden...
TGCCAGACAACAATGCTCTAGAACGCCAGATCAGGCCTATTGCCGTCGGAAGATCGAACTGGATGTTCGCGGGTTCTCCACGAGGCGCCCGGGCGGCGGCAACGATGTATTCCCTCATCGGTACGGCTCGCCTTAACGGTATCGAACCCTATGCGTGGCTCGAACGAACGCTTGAGAAACTGCCGTCGTATCCCGTCAATCGCGTGCACGAGCTCTTGCCGCTCGCCCGTTAAAACACCTCCAAACCATGGACATTCTCGACTCGCTTCGGCAGGCGCCTAGCGCCGAGCTCTATCGCCTCTATCTTGCTATCGGCAAAATGCTTGATGACCCCCGACGTATTCTCGAAATACGTCAACGCCTGCACCTGGGGATGGCCGTCAACTACATCGGCGACAACCCGCTTGGACCGCCGGCGCAAGGCACCATAGTTGAACTTCGCCAGACACAGGCCGTGGTTCAAGACAGCGTAACTCGACGCCGTTGGGGCGTGCTCTACGCAGCGATCATCCCAGAAACTTCGAGCGCTCAGCCTCACGTCGAACCGACACCGCCGCCGATAACGCAGCGTGAAGAATTCTTCATCGGTGACACAGTTAGCTTCACTGACAAGCACCTAAGCGAGCGCGTCGGAGTCGTCGTGAGGCTGAATGCCAAGACCGCGTCGGTCGCCCTTAATGACACCGATGGCCACTGGCGCGTTTCGTACTCTCTACTGCGAAAGATCGTCGACATTTAGCCGCGCAAAACCGCCCTAACGGGTTCCGCTGACGGATACGATGATGTTACCGTTTGCACCGGCTGAGCATCTGCGAGGCAGTGGTGTGGTCGTCAACTTTGTCCACCCCGGTGCAGTCGCAACTAGCCTCATCCGGGAGCGGGGAGTGATCGGTCTCGCTTGGCGCCTAATGGCTTTGTTTTCGCGCACAGAAGAGCAGGGCGGAGATACGCCCTTATACGCAGCACTCGCGCCAGAAGAGTTAAGGTCGAAAACCAGTGTTCGGGTGAGGCAGGGATTTGAAGGCGGCGGCGGTTTCGCTGAGAATGTTGCTTGTCTAGAGTAACAACCAGCCAAACCGAGATCCACCACCAATGAAGAAGGTTACAGAAGAAACGAGCGCGGGTAAATCGGAAGCGCCCGCCAGCGGTCTTGATGATTTGATCCAACAAGGCGCGCGGCAGATTGTCCAACAAGCGATTGAGGCAGAATTGGCGAGCTTGCTCGAACGGTTTGACAACGTAAAGACGCTCGATGGAAGGCGAACTGTGATTCGCAACGGCTACCTGCCAGAGCGTGAGGTCGTGACAGCGATCGGTCCGGTCACCGTGAAGGTGCCGAAGGTGCGCGATCGCTCAGGCTCGGGCGTGAAGTTCAATTCGGACATCGTGCCGCCCTCGGACAACCCGCACGCGCAATTGCGTCTCGGGTGCGACGTTCCTGGGCCTCGCATTCAAGCTGATCGAGTCGACGGAAAAATCGTGGCGGGCATTCGCGCACCCGAAAAAGTCGCCTCGCTGCTTGAGGGCGTCCCGTTCAAAGACGGACTACCGGTGACGGACAGCACACCGGCTCAGCAACCGCTTGCCGCCTGATCGCGCCGATTAATACGAACACCACATTTGACAATAACTCCTCGGTTGGGCGGTCATTGCCGATACGTCGCCGGTGAACGCGGCAGGGCTTAGCGCGTCGTTGTTCAATTCGTTTAGCAGTTTCTCGGGTATCACTACACCCATTGCGATCGGCTACCTGGTCCACCCCATGTACTCGTTCAATGGGGCGCTCATATTCGTCGGCATTCACGCGCTGCTGGCGATGGCCAGTTACGCTCTGGTTGGTCGGTACGATACGTCGGATTGAGCCGATTTAAGATGGATGTCGGCGTGTTGCTGCGTTTCGTTGACACACCAATGCGGTGCACTCCCGCAGAGCCATTGGTGCAGCTTATATCCCTATTCTGATCGCGTATTGGCGGCATAGCTTTCGCACTGCGATGATTGAGCCGTAGCCATTGGAAACGTCGGCATTTGAAAAAGTAATTGATGTGAGAGCCCGTCCGCATTTCATGCATCGACTGCGAACAGTTGGTGCATAGGGGAGAGCGCGACGTTAGCGATCACCTGGAAGATTCTTTGTTCTTGATTGATTTGATCCCGTTCAGACCACGCATGTGAGCAATTGCCATGGAACCAATCCCATCCCGCCGACGCGCATCGCGCGCATCCAAACCGCGGCAGCGCAAAAAGGAGCTTCGCCGTGAGAAAGACGCGCGGATGGATGCCGCTTGCGGCCCGCTTGGGCCGGTCGCAGATGCTGGTTGGGCCGGCGACATGAGCGAAGACAGACTCGTCCCTTCTTCTGCGATGCCGAACGAGACCGACACCGCACGCGTTCACACGCCCCGGGCCGCATTGCTGCGTGCAGGGCTGATGTGTTTGGCAGTCGCGCCGACGGCCATGGCGGCCGGGATGGCGCAAGCACAAGACACTGGCAACGCCTGCAACGCGCTGAACAACGCGCCTTGTTATGCAGTCTGGCAGGCAACCAACCAGCCGCAGGCGCCAAACAAGGGTGGAACCGGCGCAACCGGAGGCCAAGCCGGCAATGTAACGCATGGCTTCGTAACCCCGCAAACCTACGCGCCCCTTGGCCCGACCCAATATGGACCGCTCTTCATCGGCTCGATCGGCGGCGCGGGCGGTGCGGGGAATGGTGACAACAGTTTGGAAAATAACGGCGGCAGTGGCGGCAATGGCGGCAACGGTGGCGTCGTCAGCGTCACCATGGCCTCCGGTGTCACCGTCAATACCAGCCAGATGGTGGTTCCCTCCCCCGCCGTTTCCTTTCCGCCAAGCGCTGCGGTTTCTGCTTTCTCCCTGGGCGGCGTGGGCGGGGTTGGCGCGCTCGGCGGTCACCAGGGCAGCAACGGTATCGGCGGAGACGGCGGCTTGGCCCAATTAGCCGGCGTCGTGGCAAGCGGCACGATCAACAGCATCGTCCCGGGTGTGATGGGCGTCTATGTCGCCTCGACTGGCGGCAATGGCGGCGACGGCGCCGGCCATGTCAGCACCGATGACAACGACGACGGTGCCAGCGCCGGCAACGGCGGCAGCGCCGGCAACGTCACGGCCGAACTGGGGGGCACGATCACCACGATGGGCGCCGCTGGCCTGGTCGCCCTAAGCGTCGGCGGTAGCGGTGGGGTAGGTGGCCAGCCCTACACAGCGACGCCTGTCGGCGCCCAGGGGGGCAACGGCGGCAACGGCGCCGCCGCTGGCAGCACCACTGTCACCATCGACACAACCGCTGAAATCAACACCTCCGGCACCTTGGCCCCCGCTATCTGGGCACGCTCGTTGGGTGGGGCCGGCGGTGACGGTGGGAAAGGCGGGGGCGACGCCTCCGGCGGTGAAGCAGGCACCGGTAGCGGCGCGGGCACTGTCACCGTCACCAACAATAGTTACTACCTCGACACCAATGGAGATAGTTCCCCGGCCATCCTCGCCCAGTCCTTCGGCGGCGTTGGTGCGGACGGTGGCAAAGGTGGCGGCTGGGGCGCAGGCGGCGGCGACGGCGGCCGTGGTGGTGACGGCAGCACGATCACGATCGTTTCCAACGGCAGCATGGCGACCGATGGCGCCAACGCCCCCGCGATCGTGGCGCAAAGCGTTGGCGGGGCCGGAGGCTTTGGTGGTGACGGGTCGGGGTTCGCCACGGTTGGCGGGGCCGGTGCCGATGCGGCCAATGGCGGCACCGTTACGATCACCCTGCAATCTTCCAACCACATCTATACCACCGGCGAACGCTCTGCCGGCGTACTGGCGCAGAGCGTAGGCGGAGGCGGCGGCAACGGCGGCAATGCCAACAGCACCGCGATCGGCCCCGTCAACATGACGATAGGCGGTGACGGCGGCAAGGGCGGGGACGGCGGGGACGTGGACGCCACCAATGCGGGGGTCATCGTCACCACGGGGATGCACTCGCCCGCCATGGTGCTGCAAAGCATCGGCGGCGGCGGCGGCAACGGCGGGGCAGCTTATGGCAAGACGACCGGCGTTCAACTGACGGTCGCGGACTCGGTCGGCGGCAATGGCGGTGCCGGCGGCAATGCCGGCAATATAGGCGAGGTGTCGGGCTCGATCCCGACCAATACCGGAATTATCGGGACCCTCGGATCCGATTCATATGGCCTGGTCGCCCAGAGCGTCGGCGGCGGCGGTGGCAATGGGGGTGCGTCCGCCGCGACAGCCAAAAGCTATGGCCTCAGCGAGGACGCGCCGAACGTCGCCCTTGCGCTCTCGATCGGCGGCCAGGGTGGCGCGGCCGGCGACGGTGGCACGGTTACGCTGGCCAACGCCGGCCTGATCGCAACGCGCGGCGCCGGCGCGGCCGGCATGGTGGCGCAGTCGGTCGGCGGCGGGGGTGGCACCGGCGGCGACTCTTCGGCCACGTCGACCGCGGTCGGCGATGACAGTCCCGTCAACATCGCCAGCTCCATCAGCCTCGGCGGCGTCGGCGGCGCCGGTGGCCATGGTCACGACGTGACCGCCACCAATGCCGGCGTGATCCTGACCACCGGCGAGTCGGCGGACGGCATGCTGGTGCAAAGCATCGGCGGCGGCGGCGGCGCGGGTGGCGCTGGCGACGGCCAGTCCTCGACCTCCGGCGGCGACAGGAGCATATCCACAACGATCAATCTGGGCGGCAGCGGTGGCCAGGCAGGCGGCGGCGGGGTCGTCACAGCCGAGAATAACGGCGCGATCCTGACGCTGGGCGACGGTGCCGCCGGCATGGTCGCGCAAGGCATCGGCGGCGGCGGCGGACGTGGCGGCGGCGGGGCGGGTTCGGCTGGCGGCTCCACCTACAATGCGACCGTGACAATTGGCGGCAGCGGCGGCAACGGCGGCAGCCTGAGCATTCTGAACGCAACCAACAACAGCACCATCGTCACCTTCGGCGCCGACGCGGCCGGCATTGTCGCGCAGTCGCTCGGCGGTGGCGGCGGCGATGGCGGTAAGGCCGGTACCAGCATCGGAACCAGCAAGTCGACCACCGACGGCGGCAACGGTTCCTCGCAGACTCCGAACGCAATAACCGGCATCCAGACCAAGTTCCTGGGTGATGGAGCCGGTGGCGCGACGGCATTCTATGCGCAGCAGGCGAACCTGATCGCCCTGGCGCAGCAGGCGCTAGGCGTCGGCACGTCAACCACGCTGACGGCGGTCGGCGATCCGGCAGACGATCTGGAGGACCTGGGCGAACAAGGCGGCGACAACGAGGACAGCAACAAATCGACGTCCATCACCGCCGCGGTCACGATCGGGGGAAGTGCCGGGACCGGCGGTGACGCCGGCGAGGTCAACGTCATCAACGCGGTCGGCGCCAGCATCGGCACGACCGGCGCAGGCTCCGACGCTATCATCGCCCAGTCTGTCGGCGGCGGCGGCGGCAAAGGCGGCACTGCGACCACCGCCACGACGGATGGTGATGTGCAGAGTGCCGTGGCAGTCGGTGGCAGCGGCGGGGCGGGCGGCGACGGCAACGCCGTCAATGTCACCAACAACGGCTCTCTCGCCACGATTGGCGGCGATGCCATCGGCATTCTGGCGCAGTCCATCGGCGGCGGCGGCGGTGAGGGCGGCATCTCCGGCTCCAAGACCGGCGCGCTGAAAAGCCTAGCCCTGAGCGTGGGTGGAACCGGTGGAGCGAACGGAAACGCCGGCGTTGTGACCGTATCCAACACGGGGACCATCGAGACCCGTAGCCATGACAGCATCGGCATCCTGGCGCAGTCGATCGGTGCCGGCGGCGGCGTGGTGAAGACTCTGTCAACAGATGCCGCGGACAACAACGGCGGCGGCGCGGTCAGGGTAAGTGGCGACTACAATATCGGTGTGACCTTCGGTGGCGGAACGTCGACGGACAGCGACGGGGGCCAATCCGCGCAAGTTTATGTGACCAACGCCATAGGGGCATCGATCTCGACCAGTGGCCAGAACGCCTTCGGCATCCTGGCGCAATCGATCGGCGGCGGCGGCGGTGCCACGATGGGCGGCGAGGTCGCCACCAATCAGAACTTCTTCGGCGCCGGCACGATGATCGGCGACGGCCATCTGGTGCAGGTCACGCAGAACGGCACCATCACCACGCAGGGCCAGGGCGCCAGCGCCATCGTTGCGCAATCGATCGGCGGCGGCGGCGGCCTCGCCGGCGATTTCGGCTGGACAATGCAGAACATCCAGTTCGTGCAAGGCAGCAACCATACGGGCAACGGCGGTCCGGTCGACGTCACGGCCGGTCCCGGATCTGTCAGCCAGACAAGCGGCAGTAACGCACCGGTCGTTTTCGCGCAATCGGTCGGCGGCGGCGGCGGCAGGGTCGCGACGCAGCAGGGCGCCGCCTCCGGTTCGGCCGGCGGCAGCGGCGCCGGGGGGACGGTGACGATCGATATCGGCAACAACGCTGTGGTCGCGGCAAGCGGCAACAGCTCCGCCGGCATCTACGCCGAAAGCACCGGTCACGGCGGCCCGGGCGCACAGATCAGCATCAATATCGGCAGCGAAGCACAGGTTACCGGCGGCACCGGTTCCGGCTCCGCCGCCGCTGGCATATCCGTCGATACCGGGTTGAACAACATGATCGACAATTCGGGCACCATTTCCTCGGGCAGCGGCACGGCGATCTACAATCGTGGCGGCGTCCTGACGGTGACCAATGAACAGAGCGGGACCATCAACGGAGACATAAACCTGACCGGCGACGGCAGCGGCTCGGGTTCGGTCAACAATTATGGGAGGCTGAACCTGGGCACCACGTTGGCTGCCGCGTTGGTGAGTAACCAAGGCACGCTGGACGTCGGGGGCGCGAGCGCAGCAGGTGCGAGGACGGAAATCACTGGTGATCTGACGCAGGGTAGCAGCGGCAGGATCGTGATCGACAGCGATCATGTGGCCGGCGTATCTGACCGTCTCACGGTCGACGGCAATGCGCAGTTGGCTGGTGCCATCCAGATGCGGCCCTCGCGTTTGTCGCCCACCACCGTGCAGGTGCTCGATGTGAAAGGCTCGCTGGATGCTTCGCAGCTGCAGTCCGCCGATCCGCTGCTGGTTCACTATCAGCTCGCAACCGGCGGCACCAAGGCCGCCGATGGCTCCGCCCAGCAGTCCATCTTCGTAACCCCGCAGGCTCGCTTCGACTCAACCGCCTCGGGTTTGGGCAAAAATGCCCAAACCGTGGCCGACAACCTGCAGGCCAACTTCAATGCGGGCTCTGGGGCGCTTGGCGTGCCTCTGGCTCAACTGGCCAACAACGTGCAGGACGTGGTCACCTACAAGGCAGCTTTGACCAGCATGGGCAACGAAGTCCAGCAAGCCGTCGGCACCTCCCGCCTGGCGGCCAGCCACGCTTTCGTTGAGCGAATGAATTCCTGCCCCACCTTCGACCAGCCCCAAAGCACAGACATGAAGGAGCGCGATTGCGCCTGGGGTCGAGTCATCGACAACCGCACCACCGCCACAGGCTCGCAGCACGCGGACTACAGCGCGGGTACCTACTCCGTGCAGGTCGGCGGACAGAGGCAGATCGCCGATGGCTGGTTCCTGGGTGGCAGTGCGGCCTATGATAACGAGAGCTTTAACAGCTCAAGCGGCGCGGGCAGCGTGGAGGGCGATGGAGGCGCTCTGGGCGTTGTCCTGAAGCGCGAGATCGGCAACTGGACCGTCTCTGGAGCAGCCGACTTCGGCTACGGCCGCTACGACACTGCGCGCAACATCGCCTTCCCCGGCTTTGCTGCGCAGGCCACCGGTGCGTTCAACCTGACGGAGGCGGGCCTGCACTCGCGCATTGCCTACCTGATTCCACTGGAGACCTGGTATGTAAAGCCCTACCTGGACCTGCATGTAGTGCACATGCATAGCAGCAGCTATTCGGAGCAAGGCGCAGGTCCTCTGGGCCTGAACGTGAACGGCAACGGCGAGACGGTCTTTTCTGCCGCGCCCATGGTCGAAGTGGGCGGGCGCGTCGATCTGGACAACGGCATGACGATGCGCCCCTATGCAGCCTTGGGCGGCACCTTCCAAGACAAGGGTGCATGGGGAGGTACCGCCCAGTTTGAAGGCGCTGCCCCGGGTGTGCAGGGCTTCAGCACCGCGGGCAGCGTACCCAGGAGCTTGGCGAATGTGCACGTGGGAGTCAACCTGCTCGTCAAGAAAAGTCTTGAATTGAGGGCTGAGTACGGCGGCCAGTATGCTTCGGGTTATCGCTCCAGCGAGGGCAACTTCCGGGTGAACTACCTATTCTGAGGTTGAAAGCCGGCAGGTGGCGATCGCCTTGTACCTGTCCCAGCCGACGACGCACAGCATTGGGGCGCGCCCTCCTGATTGGCGATCGGCAAGCCTGCCAGCGATCGCGCCGTCCACACCTGGCGGCCGAAGGAGCGCTCCCGGGAACCTTCTCCAACGAGTTGCATGAGTTCAAGGGCGCCGCGAAACGAAATGTTGCCAACCGTCGTGAGCGCCAGGATGATCTGATCAAGCCATTGCTGGGTGACCGGCAGCATGAAGAGCACCTGAGCCGTATCGGCAGCCCGCGCGTATCAACGCGGCTCGGGGCCGCCGCGAGGCCAACTCGAAGAACGACTATACGGCTGGGGAAGAGAGGTAGAAAGCAATGCAGTCGAAGTATTGATCCATGGAATGCGGAAGAAAGACGGGCAATCGTTGATCCGCAACGTGCGTGGTATCGGCTTGACGGCGACGCCCACGGAATTTTCAAGCGGCCCGCGTTGTAAACACAACGCGGGCTCTGCCGGCCTTGCAGGCTGCTCATCGATCTTGCTCCAGGGGCGCCACTGCGCTGACGGAGAGAATTCTTGAACTCCAATTTGCATCGGGTAGGGCACCCGATCGCCGAGTGAAGCCCGTCTCCTCGATCTGGGTCTGCCAGAGTCGATGTATCCGCGAGAAACAATATGCTAGTTATTCAAATCGTGGCGGCCGTCTCGCTGCTCTTTCTCATCGTTACACTCGAAGTGTGCGCTGCATGGGCGATCGACGTTGGCAGTCGGAAATTGTTCGGCCGCGTCAGCCGCTTCGTGAAAGAAACGCCTGCTCCGGGCTGACGGCAGCAAAGCCATGCCTGGCCACGGTGCGAATTTTGCCTGATGCGATAGCTCCGGTTGAATACGCTGGATATTCTGCTCATGATTTCGCGACAAACGGTTCAGTAAAGAGTTCGTATATAGCGGCAGCGAAATCATCGGGTCGACATTGCCGGGCGGTATGTGTGCAGAATCCGCCACGAGACTACCCAGGTGCTGCGATACACCGGTCACCCATCGAGCGGCGCGAGCCGAGGATCTTGTCGCCGATCGACCCACCGATCGACGGCGACGCATAGACCAGCGCCGCGAACGCGCCCCATGTGAGATTCGCCCGACTGTCGTCGAAGCCGAGTTTGCGGAGCATGAATAGCACGAGCAACGCAGCCATGCCGTAGTAACCGAAGCGTTCCCAGATCTCGATCAGGAAGACGGTCGAGAATGACCGTCGTTGCGATATGGAGTCTTTCATTTATCGACCGGAAAGCGAGATGAATTATCGGTTGCGTAAAAGTCGTGTGACTAGTTCGTCTGCTCGCAACGCGTGAGCGTCTCAAAGGAACTTTCCTGCTGCGTGGGAAAAACCTTCCGGGTTATCGGTCATGACTGCGTGGCCTGCACCGGAGACAGTCGTCAATGCGCCATCAGGCAACGTGAGCACGATGCGCTTTGCCATATGCGGGGAGAGCACTGCGGAAGGCTCTGTCGCAATATGACGGCCTGCTATGCTTCCGGCGACAAAACGAACGATGTGATCGATGAAGCAGACCATGAATCCGGCCGTAGCGCACGTGCTTAAACGCTTGCATTACCCGCTCGATGTCATTCTGATGTGCGTGCGCTGGTATGTGGCCTATCCGCTGAGCCGGCGTAACCTGGAGGAAATGATGGCTGAACGTGGAATTGCAGTCGACCATTCGACCGTGCACCGCTGGGCAATCAAGCTGTTGCCGGTACTGGAGAAGGCGTTTCGCCACCACAAGCGACCCGTTGGAAAGAGCTGGAAAATGGACGAGACATACATCCGGGTCAAGGGTGAATGGAGTTATCTCTACCGCGCCGTCGACAAGGACGGCAACACCATTGATTTTCTGCTGCGCGCCAAGCGAGACAAGGTTGCCGCACGGCGCTTTTTTGAGAAATCGATCGATAAGAACGGCGTCCCCGAGACGGTAACCATCGACAAGAGCGGCGCCAATCTGGCCGCACTGCACGCGATAAACGCCGAGCGCGAAACGCCCATCAAGATCCGCCAATCAAAATATCTCAACAACCTCGCAGAGCAGGGCCATCGGGCGATCAAGCGACGCACGCGCCCCATGCTAGGGTTCAAGAACTTTCGCTGCGCGCGCATCCTTCTGGGTGGCATCGAATGCATGCACATGATCGCCAAAGGGCAGATGAAGCGTGCTCGCGGAATCCAACAGTCCATTGCTGATCAATTCTACTCGTTGGCAACATAAGCAGTACTATCTATATCGTTATCGTGTGCACGGCGATCCTTACTGCGACAAAACCCCTGCCCAGATATCGGGCCGGCTCAAACGGCAGTTTCCAGTCAATAAGCTCATGCATCTATCACACGAAACGATTTACCGAAGCCTGTATGTACAAGCCCGGGGTGTCCTTAAAAAAGAGCTGATGGAGCATTTGCGCACCCATCGCGTGATGCGACGCGCTAAAAAAGCCACGGGCAACGGACAAAACCGAGGGGCGATCATCGATGCGGTATCAATCAGCGAACGTCCCGCCGAAGTGGAAGACGGAGCGGTTCCCGGGCATTGGGAAGGTGACTTGATATCGGGCTCGAACAACTCGCATATTGCGACCCTGGTTGAACGCCAGTCGCGCTTTGTGATGCTAGTGAAAGTCCAAGGCAAAGACACGACAAGCGTCGTGTCGGCACTGATCAAGCAGGTGAAGAAGCTGCCTAAGGAGTTGCGCAAAACGCTCACGTGGGACCGTGGCCGCGAACTGGCAAAGCACAAGACGTTCACGCTTGCCACAGAGGTCGACGTGTCTTTCTGCGATCCACGAAGTCCTTGGCAACGCGGTAGCAACGAGAATACGAACGGCCTGCTACGTCATACTTCCCTAAAGGCACACGCCTGGATGGTTATTCACAAGCCGAGTTGAACAAGGTCGCCGCACTTCTGAATGGAAGACCACGTAAAACCCTCGACTTTATGACGCCCGCCGATAAACTTGCAGAAGTTATAGGTGTTGCGACCACCGGTTGAATCCGCCCCTCTTTTAGGAGATGTTGCGACGACCGGTTTAATCCGCCGGCATTGCTCCAATCGCTGTGCGCGCCGGACTCTCGGGTTCGCCTCGACAACGCAGTTGTGCAACGATGCAACTGTCATACGAAAAGCTACGTTTTTTAGAGAAATTCGGCCCGACAATTCGAGGTCATCCTGACGCCATGCTCCCGAGCTCGACAAAACCGTTTTTGACTCTCCGATACGTCAGCTCGGCTGGACTTTCAAAAGTTGTGGAGAATTCCAGCGTATATACCTGACTGACTGTGACCAGCGAGCGGGTTATCAGGATTACCAGGCAGATTGGCCTCGAGGCTGTAGGTTCCGGTCTTGCTGTTTTGAACCGTGGCGACCTGGAAATCGAGGAGAGTGCGCTTCGACAGATTGTACAAGCCTCCGATCGCGTAGAGAGTCGCATTACCTGCGCCGTTGTCGGCGTTGACGTGGTACGCGGCCGCGATCAAGGCGGCATTTGCGGTTGCTTGCCACGTCACCCCGGCCCATTCTTGCTGCGTGACGGACGGAGCACCGGCTGTCACATCACTCGCGTGTGAGGTCTGATAGGCGGCCTGGAACTTGAACTGCCCTAGGATGACATTTAAACCGGCAAAGTATTCACGAGAGTATTGAAACACGTCGTCGAGTTTTCCGTTCGCGGGATCTCGACGTTCGTCGTAAATCCCGCGGACTTGGAAGAGCGCCGACGTATAGGTGAGCTGCAAACCGTCAAGGCGTCCTTGTCCTGTAGATCCGTTGCCATTCCAATTCGTCGCATTGGAGAGAGAGTACTGGCCATAGGCGTCGAATCCGAGGTATTTGGGCGATTGATATGAAACGTTATTGCTCGATTGCAGCCAATTGCGACCGCGGACCAGAGATGCTGATGACCAGTTCCCTTGGCCGAGCGGATCGAAGTCCCAAAGGCCGTTGGAAATTGCAAGCTCACGCCCTAACAGGAACGTGCCGAACGAATCGTTCGAGACGCCTACCGTCGCCCATCGATTGAAGAAACTTGTTCCGTCGCCAACGGATCCCGAAGTAGGGTCGAACTGCGCTTCCAGCTGGAAGACAGCGGACGTTCCTCCGCCGATATCCTCCGAACCCTTCAAGCCAAATACACTAGTTCCCCAGTTACCGCTCTCCACACGCACACGCGACGTGCTCCCATTGCCATTCGCCTTGGGGATTCCCGAAAGGTACTCGATACCAGCATCCAGCGTTCCGTACAACGTGACGCTGCTTTGAGCATGTGCTCCCGCAGTCAAACCGAGCAACAAAAATGCCAACAGCACCTTTCTCATCGTAGTTCTCCTAAATTATATGTATCGATAACGGCACGACCTCGGCAACGAGCGGTGAGGACCATGGGTGTGCGCGGCAACAAAAAATTGATTGATTCGCTGAGGTAGGGCTTCGGTCGCACGCCGTCACGTCGAACGCGATCAACGGCCATCACAGTATCAGCCACAAAAACCTAAAGCAATCATAATATTGAACGTTTATGATTATTTTAGACAATTCTCTGTTTTTGCGGCTGCTGCATTCACTATCAGAGGCACCCTCAGGTCCGCGCCAAAAGATCTATAGACGACAGAAAAGCGCGCGGATCGGTTGGCGAACAGGTCGCCGGCCTGCCCGCATTACCGCGATGAGGGAGTGCCAGCGGCGTACGCCATTGCGGGCCGCCAGTGTCAACTTGGTTTCGCTTTCCAAGTCACCTAGGCCGGGCCGTCGCGCAGCGATAATTCAAATACCATCAAAATATTGATTGATTTTGATTTTTTCTCGCGGTATCGTTTCCTCCCATCAGACCACCAACCCATTCGGGAGACAGCAAGATGAAACGAAAAATGCTTGTGGCGGCCGTCGCGGCTATCGTGCTTTGTGCCACTCTGCCTGTCGGCGCTCAGGTGGCAGCACCGCTGGCGGGCCAGACGGTTACCGTTTTGCTTCCGCCGTGGGCGACGCTGCCGAAAGACATGACAGACCGCTTTACCAAGCAAACTGGTATCAAGCTGAGTCTGCAAACGTTGGGTTGGGACGAGATCCGAACAAAAATTATCACGGCGTCAATCGCTGGTAGTCCGCCTGCCGATGTCACGGAAATCGACTGGTCGTGGGTGGGCCAATTTGGTTCGTCGGGTTGGTATGAACCTTTGAATGCTACCGTCGATGCGGCAACGACGAAGGACTTGCCTGCAACCGCAATTTTCACGTACGACAAAAAATTGATTGGCATCCCCTATAACAATGACTTTCGCCTTCTCATCTTTAATCGCCAGCATTTGAGCGCGGCCGGGATTGCCCAGCCGCCGAAAACGTTGGCCGAATTGCTTGCCGACGCCAAGGCAATTAAAGATAAAGGTGCCGTCAAGTTCCCGATCGCTCTGCCACTCTCGGCCACAGAAGGTACCGCGACTGCCTGGTATCTGCTTACCAAAGCCTTCGGCGGCGACCTCTTCGATAACAAACTGAAACCCTTGTTTACTTCTCCTGACTCTGCCGGCTACAAAGCTCTGGCATGGGAAATTGATGCGCTCAAAGCAGGGCTCATTGATCCTGCCTCGACTGGCTTGAAGGATGTTGAAGTTCAGGAGCTCTTCAAGAACGGACAAGCGAGCTTCGACGTTGCGGGCTGGGCCGGAAATCTTTCTGTGTACACGGATCCGTCGAAGTCAAAGGTGGCAACCGTAGCGGAAGGCGCGCTTATGCCCACCCTGTCCGGGAAAACGCGAACGTTTGGGTTGCCGGAGGCTGTCGGCATTCCCGCTGCATCTACACATAAAGAAGCGGCTGAAGTCTTTGTCCGCTGGTTCGTGGCACCCGAGACCCAAACGGAGAGTTACACGGCTCTTGGAAATCTGCCCACTCGGACCAGCGTGCTGAAGTCGCTCGATGACAGCGGAAAGCTCGCCAGCGGAAAGGCGCTCCTCGCCCAAGCCGCCGTCGTCGAACCGCTTTTCAAGCAGGGCACGCCTGCGTGGTATCCACAGTTCAGCAGCGCCGTTTCCACCGCGATCAATCAGGCCGCGAAGGGGCAGCTAACCGTTGATGCCGCCATTAAGCAAATTGCTGCCCAAGCGGCTGAAGCTCAAGAGCAGTAAGTCGATCGCTGAGGAACAGAGTCATGACGTCCGAAGTCGTAACCTCCGAAACCGCGTCGGTCAATGCCGACACTGCCCGGACATTCAACAGTGACCGCTGGTTGGGCGTGGCCTTCGTGGCGCCCATCGTCATCGTCATGGGCCTTCTCGTTTTTGGCCCCGTTTTAGTCACCCTGTGGGACAGCTTGCACCGGATTGACCCCATGCGACCAGGAACGCCGTTCATTGGCGTTCAGAACTACCGAAATCTGATGAGCGACGCGAATGTGCTTCACGCGTGGCTTAACACCATGGCATACGTCGCTTTCGCAGTGATTCTGGAAACGGTCGGCGGTCTGGCGGCGGCGATATTGCTTAACAAGATTTCCTGGGGTCGACGTTGGCTGCTGGCCGCGGTTGTTCTACCTTGGGCGTTGCCGCCAGTGGTCAACGCGATTGTATGGCTGTGGATTTACAACCCGAGCTATGGTCTTCTCAACGGCATCCTGCAGTCCACTGGACTGATCGGCTCGTACCACGTTTGGTTCAACGACCGCACGACGGCGCTGCTTCTTGTGGCACTCGTTCACGTTTGGCGGATGTTGCCGCTGAGCGCTGTCATCTTGCTGGCGGCATTGCAAAGTATTCCCGCGGAACTCTATCAGGCCGCTCGCCTCGACGGCGCAGGTCCATTTCGTTCGTTTTCCAAAATAACGTTGCCGCTGATTTCGGGAGGACTTGCTATCGCGCTCAGTCAATCGACAGTTTTCGCATTCAATCTGTTCGACGAAGCATGGATTCTTAACGGATCCAGTCTCGACACTCGCCCGGTCCTTGTGCAAGTCTACATGTCTGCGTTCCAGGATCTTCGTTTTTCATACGGTATGGCGCTATCGGTTCTCGTCATGTTTGCGTCCCTGTTGATCTCGCTTGTTTATGTTTTGCGTGTCTATCGCGAAACGAGGTACGACTGATGCGCCGCTCGCTCCTCTGCCGTCTCGGCTTGCTGATTTGCGCGATCGTATTGTTGATATGGTCGCTCGGACCGGTGTATTGGGCGCTTGTCACCAGCCTTAGCGCACCCACAGACCTTGTATCAGCGTCACCGCATTTCTTTCCTCCGCATGTGACGTTCGAACACTATCGCCAACTGCTCGGAGCAACAAGTTCGTTTCAAGGAAGCGCGGTGCAATCGGTGTGGCCGCAGTTCAGCCGGGCGCTTGTAAATAGTCTGCTGACGTCCTTCATGGCGACGATTGTCACAGTTGGGCTTGCTGCGGTGGGGGCCTACGCGTTTGTCCGCCTCAAGTTTCCAGGCCGAGATGTCATTTTTATACTCGTGGTCGCATCACTGGCTATTCCGGCCTATACGGTCATGATCCCGCTTTACAGGCTCATGGTGTTGTTGAAGCTTATCGACACCTACTTTGGCGTGACGATGATTTACGTGTCCGCGTTCTTACCGCTTTCGCTATGGCTTATGCGAAGCGTGTACCAATCGCTGCCACTGTCGTTAGAGGAAGCCGCATGGATGGATGGGGCAGGTCGCACCTACACGCTCTTCAGGATCATTCTTCCGCTGGCCGCTCCCGGATTGATCGCCAGTGCAATTCTCACGTTCCTGAGTGCCTGGGGCCAGTTCATGATTCCGCTGGTTTTCTCGCCGACGTTGGCGACCAAGCCGCTCACCGTTCTTATTCCTGAATTCGTCAGTCGTAACTATGTCGACTACGGACTCATGAATGCGGCGGGCATTCTCGCCATCATTCCACCCATCATCGTTGTGCTTTTTCTGAATCGCTACCTTGTTCAAGGCCTCATGGCCGGATCAGGCAAGTAGCTTCTGTTTGAAAAAAGGAACCATCAAATGAATACGACCGAACGTGTTATCCAGGAGCAGTTTCAGTTCTGGCCCGCCGCAATCGCCACGCCATCCCTCGAAACAACAAATAGCACATTCGTTATTGTGGGCTGTGGCACCTCATACCATCTCGCTCAGAGTATTGCTGCCTCGTTTAATCTGCGCGGGTTGAACGCGATTGCGGTGCCGGGAGGAGAGTGGGCACGGCGCCGGCGTGCCTATTTGGCGAGTGATGCAAACGTCCACGTCATCGCATTATCGCGAAGCGGCGAGTCCACCGAGACCGTGCAGGCTCTTGAAGTCAGCCGGGCCGCTGGCCTTAAGACGACTGCGATCACGTGCGAAGCGAATAGCAGCGTGACCCGTCACGCAAATGCGGTTATCTTCGCCAAGACACATTCCAGCGAAGGGATCGTGATGACTTCCTCCGCTAGCTTGATGTTGCTAATGGGTTTGCGTCTGGCAGGCGCGACCCTCGATGCTAGCGTTGTGACCGACGCCACGGCGACGATGGAGAAATTCGACAAGGCTCTTATGGGCGTCCTCGCGGGACGATCCCACTTCGTTTATCTGGGCGCGGGTCCAATGTACGGTATTGCCGGCGAAGGAAGTATCAAGGTCCAAGAGATGAGTCTGAGCTATGCCCACACGTATCACACCATGGAATACCGGCACGGTCCTGTTAGCCTAGTGGACGATAAAACGGTAGCGATTCTGCTTTACAGCTCCGACACGCGTGAAGAAGAGGCAAAGCTGGCGGCGGAATTGTCTGAGAAGGGCGCATTGGTGCTGGGTTTAGGTGGAGCAGGGGACATTGAAATCGAGGTCCCGGGGTCGATTGAAAGCCGGTCGATCGTGGTTCTACCATCCCTGCAAATTCTGGGTGAGCGAGTTGCCGAGTTGCGCGGCCTCGACACCACCGCTCCGCGTCATCTGAACAAGGTCGTCACGCTATAACGCCTGCCCGTGGTAGTGTTTTGGCAGGTGTCCAGGCCGTCATCGAACAATTTTATAAGGAGGTGTCTCGTGGCAAATGTCGAGATCACCGATGTTAAGAAGAGTTATGGAAGCCAATCGGTTATCGAAAACGCAAACGTTTCGATTCGAGACGGCGAATTCGTAGCACTTGTTGGAGCCTCCGGCAGCGGTAAGTCGACATTACTGCGTATGATTGCCGGCTTGGAAAGCATAACGGATGGCAAGATTTTCATCGGCGGACGATTAATCAACGATCTTCCGGCCAAAGATCGTGACATCGCCATGGTTTTCCAAAACTACGCTCTCTATCCTCATCTGAGCGTAGCGGACAACATGGGGTTTAGCCTTCAAATTCGCGGAATAGCCAGGGACGAAATTAAGAAGGCCATCGGCGAAGCTGCGGAAATACTGGGGCTGACACCCTATCTGCATCGACTCCCCAAGCAACTGTCGGGCGGTCAGCGCCAGCGCGTGGCGATGGGGCGCGCGATCGTGCGCAATCCGCAAGTATTCCTGTTCGATGAGCCTCTATCGAATCTTGACGCGCAACTCCGGGTGCAAATGCGACAGGAGGTCAAGTCTCTGCAGCAGCGCCTCGGGACAACGTCGATCTACGTTACGCACGATCAGATCGAGGCGATGACGATGGCCGATCGAATCGTGCTTTTGAATCATGGCCATATTGAGCAGGTGGGCGCTCCGCTCGACCTTTACGATCGCCCCGCGAATTTGTTCGTTGCGCGATTCATCGGCTCGCCATCAATGAACCTGCTAGAAGGATCGATTGTGCAAGAACACGGGCAGACGTTGGTTGACATTGGTGACGGAATCTCCATCGCGCTGGGACAGAACGTACCCATCGAATCCGATACGAAAGTGGTTTGCGGCGTTAGACCCGAGCACCTTAACGTCGCAGAAGGGAGCAGCACGTTAAACATCAACGTGTCTGCCATTGAGGCAACGGGAGCGGAGTCGCATCTGCACGGGGCGATCGGTCGACACCGAGCCACACTGGTTCTTGGCGGACGACGACGGATCACGCATGGTGGCTCAATCCCATTGACCATCGACGCCGCCGATATTCACCTTTTTGATCAGAAAACAGGTCGACGCTTCGATTCAACAATGAGGATGTAGGATATGAAGAGCACTGTGGTGCAGGCCTTGTCGGGGCAGGCCAACAACGTTGGGCGTCTGGGGTTTTTCTCCATTTGTACAGCCCATCCGGTGGTTATCGAGGCGGCGCTTCGGCACGGACTCGTTCGTGGCGTCGACGTACTGATTGAAGCGACCTGCAATCAAGTTAACCAGGAAGGCGGTTATACGGGAATGACCCCCGCCGACTTCCGGCAATTTGTCGAGCACATCGCGGCGAAGGTCGGTTTCAACACGGAACACCTGATTTTAGGCGGTGACCATTTAGGTCCCGTGCCGTGGAAGAAACTTGCAGCGGATGAAGCGATGGCACGCGCCGAGGTCATGGTCGCCGCCTATGCCCGCGCTGGCTTCAGAAAATTGCACATTGACGCTAGCATGGGTTGTGACGGTGAACCTGAGATGCTCTCGGACGAGGTGGTTGCACAGCGCGCGGTGCGACTGGTTCGATCCGCAGAAGCCGCCGCTCCGCGCGAGAATCCTCCGTTCTACGTGATTGGCACAGAGGTCCCGGTGCCAGGCGGGGCGCTTGAGGTCATCGATCATATTGAGGTTACACGGCCGTCGGCTGCACTACATACGATCAACGTCCACCGCGCAGCGTTTGAACAAGCGGGACTCGCTACGGCTTTCGACAGGGTAATCGGCTTGGTCGTCCAACCTGGCGTCGAATTTGGCCACCAGAATGTCATTGTCTATCACCCGGAACGCGCACGCGATCTCAGCAATCTGCTTTCAAAAGGGCACGGGTTTGTCTTTGAGGCGCATTCAACAGATTACCAGCCGGCCAGCGCCTTGGCTGCGCTGGTTCGCGATGGATTCGCTATCCTCAAGGTCGGACCAGGTCTTACCTTTGCCTATCGCGAAGCGCTATATGGGCTGGACGCCATTGCGCAAGTATTGGCTCCAACGCCAGAATCAGAAACGTTGGATGCGTCGATGGAGCACCTCATGGTGGCGCGCCCTGAATACTGGGAGAAGTATTATCACGGCACAGAATACGAAATTCGCGTCCAGCGACACTTCAGTTACAGCGATCGTATCCGGTACTATTGGGCATTGCCGGAAGCGAAGGCGGCAGTGAACCGATTGCTGGAACGTCTTGATGGCGTGACAATACCCGAGACGTTGATTAGCCAATACCTCGCTACGCTGTATCCGGCCGTCCGGTCGGGTGCTGTCCAGGCGACGCCCCAGGGTCTGCTGGAATACGCGGTCAGCCGGGTGCTCGATGTGTACCACGAAGCGGTAATTAGCTCATAACGCATTAACATTGAATAGCGGGGCGAAGTCGCAATTTAACGCTTGCGATTAATGCGATCTGCGTTTCCCAAGGCGATATGAAAACGAACCGACTAGAAGCCATTAGACACCACTTGTATTCGAACGGCGAAACGTCGATCCAGGCGCTTGCGGAAGAAATTGGTGCATCCTTGGCGACCGTGCGCCGAGATCTTCAGCTCCTTGAGCAGCAGGGAGTCGTCGAACGTAGCCATGGAGGTGCCCGCATCTCCAGCGGAGTCGACACGGAGGTCGCGTTCGAAGTCCGGGAAAATCAACACCTACGGGAAAAGAGAGCAATCGCGGCGGCGGCCTACACCCTTTTGACACCGAACAGTGCTGTGTTCCTGGATGCAGGAACGACGGTCCTGCAATTGGCTCACCTGTTGCGGGTCAATCCAATCCCGCTGACTGTTGTGACAAATGGTTTGGTTGTGGCGCAACGATTGATGAATGTGCCGAAGCTGCGCGTCTCGCTCATCGGCGGACAACTGCGTAACGAGAACGCGTCCCTCGTTGGTCCAGCTGCCGAGTTGGCTCTGGATCGGTTGTGGCTGGACCAGTTATTCCTGGGAGCGGGTGCGATAGGTGATGATCATAAAATCTACAGCCTGGATTCGGCCGAGGCCAGCATCAACGAACATATGATTGGAAGAGCGGCAAGTACCATCGTTCTGGCCGACGCAAGCAAATTCGGCCGGCGGTCGACTTTTCTGGTTGCAGAACTAACTAGTCGAATGCACGTGATCTCGGATTCGTCTTTGGCTGAGAAAGAGCAGTCAGGGTTGAGAAAGGCGAGCATCGATTTGACGACCGTCGAGAGCATGGAAATAGACTTTAATGTACGGGCAAGCGGCTCATGACGCAGGCTTCAGAGTTTGTGTTAGGGGTCGACGCGGGCGGCACGAAGACGTTGCTAGCGATTGCCGACCGCTCGGGTGCAGTTCAATTCTGTACTCAGGGACCGACGCTTGATCCAACCGGTAGCCCGGTTTGGACCCGAGAGGTCGAGCGTCTCGTTGATTCCGCCGCCGTGTATATGCCCCGCGTACGCGGTGCAGCATTGGGGCTGCCGTTCTTTGGGGAGATAGAAACAATCTCTCAAGCGCAACGCGACATCTGTGCCGCGCAGTTTTCCATGAAGCACGAGGTCGTGAACGATGTTCAGGTGGCCTTCGACGGGGCCTTTGCAGGTCGAGGTGGGGTCTTGCTTTTGGCCGGCACGGGGTCGATGGCGTGGGCAGGTGACGGCAGCGGCGTGGATATCAGGGTAGGCGGTTGGGGTGACGCGTTTGGCGACGAGGGAAGCGCATATTGGATCGGGCGCGAAGCGCTATCAGAGGCCGCGCGCGCGTTGGACGGACGTGGGCCTGACATCGAATTTGCACACGCTCTACTTCACGGACTGCGTCTCGTCGAAGCCGATCTGATTGGCTGGTCGTATGCTGAAGCGACGCGGAGATCGAGGATCGCAGGCGTGGCGAAACTCGTCAGCGAAATTGCCGCGGTCAACGAGACCGCACGTTCAATCCTGGAGCGTGCAGGTGATCGGCTCTATGAGCATGCAAAAGCGGGCTTCGAGCGAAGCGGCTTGCCGGAATCTGCCGAGTGGAGTTACGCCGGAGGTGTGTTCTCTAGCGAAGTGGTCCTGGGTCGCCTGATTTCCCGACTTGGCCGGGCGCCCACGCCACCGTTGTTGCCGCCCATTGGGGGCGCACTGTTAAGAGCTGCGCACCTTTCCGGGTGGGCCACAGATGCTGCATGGGCCGGCAGTTTAGCGACGTCGCTCAAATGCGACAGTCTGGCATGAAGTTCCGGGTATTTGGGATCACACACATGGTCAGAGACTGCGCCGCGCCTTGATCCGTAGTCGCTGCCTTGACGCACTGGTGGCACGACACCGACGAAAGCGCGGGATGATCAGCGATCGAATTTATCGGCGGTTGCCCCGGAAGTCGCTGCATTACTTGTTCTGCAGTTCTCGCAGGCTACCCTCACGTACCAATAAAAACTCATTCGTAATGCGCTGACCTCGGTTGGTCTGAAAAAGCACATTAAAGGAGCGCGCGTTATTGGGCGGGAATCGATTCGCGGAAATGCCTCCCGGCCGGAATCTCGCGGCGATGGATATCGGCTGCCGGTGCGCTCAGACCATGCTGTTGACTCCGCAACAAATGGGCCGCAAAACGGTTAAATATGAATTTCGCAGGAGCGAATTATTGATGCCAACAAAGCAAGGGTACTGTGAAGGAAGTGGTCGGCCACATGCAATCGTCGGTGGGAGAACTGCTTGGAAATTCGTGGGTCCAAGCTGCCGAAAAGGCTCAAGAGTTCGGCGTGATGCAGGCGCTTGATGCCGAAACGCTCAAACCGTACATGACAAGACTTCCACGAGCCCATTATGGCGTTGGGCACTGTCGAATCGGAAGCCGCCTTGTAGTTGCCGAAACTGGATCCGAAGACGCAACGCACTATGAGAACATAAACCAAAACATGGCGACGGCCGCAATTCCCATGGCGGCTGTCGCCAACCAACCCACCACGCGTAGCCGCATCGAGATGATGAACTTTCCCATGATCTTCGGATTGACGGCCATAAACATAATCAATCCCATGATGGGCACGGAGACTACTCCGTTGATGACCGCACTCCAGTAGAGCGCCTTGATCGGATCGATCGGGGTAAAGCCAATCACTACGCCCACTATCGTTGATAGAACGATGATCCCGTAGAACCGTCTCGCGAGCTGCGGCTTGAGCGCTAGGCTGTTACGCCACCTGAACGTTCCAGCCATCGCGTACGCGGCAGACCCGGCAAGCACGGGTAGCGCAAGCAAACCCGTCCCGATGATTCCTAGGCTAAAGAGCAAAAATGCGAATTCGCCAGCAATGGGCTTGAGCGCGAGCGCGGCCTGCGACGAGGTCTGAATGTTGGTAATGCCATGGGCGTTCAGCGTCGCCGCCGTGGTCAGAATAATAAAGAAAGCGACCAGGTTCGAGAATCCCATCCCGATCCACGTATCCATCCGAATGCGTTTGAGGCTCGCCGGTCCCTGAGCCGGCGCGTTCTTCAACGCTTTCTGACCGGTCTCGGCGCGCATCTCTTCGACCTCTTGAGACGCCTGCCAGAAAAACAGATAGGGGCTAATGGTCGTCCCAAGGACCGCGACCACGGTCGTTACGTAATCGCTCTTCCAGGACCAGTGAGGAAAGAACGTTCGAACGACGACTGTCTGCCAGGGTACTTGCACGACAAACACGGTCGCCACGTATGCAAAGAGCACGAGAGTAAGCCACTTCAGCACTCGAACATAGCTGCGATAGGGGACAAACACCTGCAATAAAACGGATACCAGCCCGAGCCCGACGGTATAGAGGCGCGTCGGTCCACCCACGACCAGGTTCACCGCCGCGCCCATCGCGGTGAGATCGGCTGCGATGTTGATGGTGTTGGCGACAAGAAGCAAGACAACAGAGCCGTAGAGCAGCCATGCTGGATAGTAACGTCGGATGTTGGTGGCGAGCCCATGCCCGCTGACCCGTCCGAGTCTTGCGCTGATCACCTGGATAGCCACCATTAGCGGGTACGTAATGATGATCGTCCACAGCATGTTGAAACCGAACTGCGCGCCTGCCTGCGAGTAGGTGGCGATACCGCTGGGGTCGTCGTCCGCGGCGCCCGTAATCAGGCCGGGGCCAAGCTTTTGCAGCCAGGATTGGACTTCCGAATCGGGCGTGTCGGATGGATTGATGTCGATGGACATATAAGGCATCAGTTTGGTTGAACGGCCCGCGGTTGACACGGAGGTGCGCGGCAGTGTGCCTTATAAACCTTACAGACAGGCCATTGGCGGTAATGAAACGACGGGGGCACATCTCAACAATGACATTCCCACGTGCCCACGCTGCGGAAAGTCGGCGCGGCCCACCATATTGATGTTTGGTGAGCTGGGCGTTGGTCGACAAGTATTTAGAGCGGCAATTGGACCGTCTTATGGGCTGGCTCCGCAGTCCGCAGCGTCTCGTAGTGGTGAAGCTAGGTGCAGGCAAAGTATTGCCTACAGTCCGACGATTCAGCGCGCTTCGCGAGCCTCGCCTAAACCGCCTCATCCCGCGGTAGGATTTGATAGCGCCGCACATAGTCGTCGGAATTGCAGAGTGTGCGGTGGTTGGCTTGCATACCTTGATGAACGCCTGAATTCCCGATGGGGCGGTGGGCGGGCGCGTCGATTCACGAACCGCTCCAGCGATAAGCGGCCGAGGCAGCGCTGAATCGTGAGAATTGTGAACCGCCCGTTATTCCCCTGTTCCGGCCGGCTGCTGTGTAGTCGAAATTTGATCCCCAGGTTCAAACGAGGCTGGATGGAAGTTGGGCTGGCAAAAACGTCTGCGATAGTCAGAAGGTGTTAGGCCCATGACCTTGCGGAATGCTCGACGAAACCCTGTGACGTCGCCATACCCTAAACTCCATGATATTTCTTCAACGGTCGCCTGCGAAAATTCAAGCATCTCGCGTGCTCGGGTAATCCGGAGCCGCTGCTGATACTCGCTTGGTTTCATGCCCGTGGCAGCAATAAAGCGACGCAAAAACGTTCGCTGTTCAAGTCCTGCATGCTTCGCAAGTTCGGCAACGCTCACGGGACGCTCGCGTTGCGTAAGAAGCCACTGCTGCGCATTCAGTATCGCGCGGTCTCCATGTTTCGTTTTCGGGTCGAATTCGCTGTAAAAGCGCTGTTCCCGTCCGGGAGGGTCGACGAGCATAAAACGCGCTGTTTCCAGCATCACTGCCGTGCCGAGAAACCTCTCGGTGAGCCTTAGTCCGAGATCTGCCCATGCGAGCACCCCTCCGGCGGTAACGACGTCTCCATAGTCAATGACCATGTGGTCGGTTTCTGTCAATACATCCGGAAACTGTTCCGCGAATACTTCATTGAATGACCAGTGCGTCGTCGCCTGCCGACCGGCGAGAAGCCCTGTTCTTGCCAAAATAAAGACGCCCCCGCATACCGCGGCGATGACAACGCCTTCAGCATGTTTCTCCCGAAGCCAGTGCAGCAGCGGGCTTGATTTCTCGGTCCTTTCCGGGGCTTGCGCATTTCCGGGAATCACAAGCAATGACAGGGCGTGCGATGCGCTTGGGCAACTGTCGTACCGACAGCGGACCTCAAGCGCATCTTCTTCCACTCGCCAGTGCGTAATGCGAACTACTGACCGAGCAGAGCCGCCATAGCGCTTCGCGGCGAACTCGCCGGCGTAAGTGAACAGGTCTGTCAGACCGTAGATACCCGTGTTCGAACTGCCCGCATCGCAGGCGATTCCTATCTCGAACCGTGGGGCCAAAACCGGTGCCGTTTTTGCCATGCTTTTTGTCTCTTTCGTCCGTTGTGATGTTTAAGAGCGCCGGATACTCTGACAACGGAAGACCGGTTCCTTGATACGGGGCACATGCCGCCCTGGAGGCGGTCATCCTGGGTTTGCTTGTGACTGCTGTGTTCCCGGCTTTCCATTCGGCGCTGCAACGCTCGTTTTTTGAGAAAAGCGTTTGCTCGCTTGTGAAAAGTCGTCCCTCTATTGCCTCGGATTTAAAAGGATATGAGATGGAAGCGAATACTGGAAGTGCATACATCACGACCGCAGATGGAACGCAAATCTTCTACAAGGATTGGGGCTCCGGAGAACCATTGGTGTTCCATCACGGGTGGCCTCTTTCCGCAGACGATTGGGACGCGCAATTAATGTTTTTCTTGGACCATGGATATCGCGTAATTGCCCACGACCGCCGCGGCCATGGTCGCTCCACCCAGACCGTGCGCGGCAATGACATGGACACCTACGCGTCCGACGTCGCGGAGTTGGTCAAGGCACTCGATCTTAAGAACGCAGTGCACATTGGTCATTCCACAGGGGGAGGCGAGGTGACACGTTACGTTGCCCGCCACGGCACCGGAAACGGACGCGTTGCGAAGGCGGTACTTATCAGTGCAATACCTCCGCTTTTTATCCAAACGGAAAAGAACCCTGACGGTGTTCCAAGAAAAGTCGTCGATGAGATACGCAATGGCACTGCAAATCACCGGTCGCAGTTTTACCAGGACATCACGATTCCATTTTATGGTTTCAACCGCCCTGGCGCGACGGTGTCGGAAGGAATTCGGGAAAACTGGTGGCGGCAGGGCATGATGGGCGGCATTAAAGCCCAATACGATTGCGTCAAGGTATTGTCGGAAACCGAGTTTTACGAGGACCTGGCGATAATAGACGTTCCAGTCCTCGTGATGCATGGCGAGGACGACCAGATATGCCCGTTCCCCACCACAGGTGCGAAGTCCGTCAAGCTGCTGAAGCATGGGACGCTTAAATCGTATCCCGGACTACCACATGGGATGCCGACCACGCATGCGGAGCAGATAAACGCCGACCTGCTGGCATTCATCAAATCCTGATTTCGGCAGACGCCAAGGAATGCCTGCACGACCGTCCAGGCATTTTAGGAATCAATCTCAGGTGACAAGCTTCGGCGTTAGATTCGCCGAAGACCCCAGCACAAGCCTTCCTGTTTCCCTCGCCACTTCTTTCCTAGCACCGTACTTTGGGACTTCTTGGCCTTTAGTGAAAGACCGCGACTATGACGTAAGCAATTCTTCAAGGCGGTCGAATTCCAGTGGTTTCAGCACGTACCCATTGAAGTCGCCAAGGCTCACGCCTTGCTCCAGCCCAACATGCCCTGTCATTGCGAGAATCTGCGAATGTCGTGAGGCGCCTTCGCGTCGTATGTCGGCGCAAACATCTCGACCATCGACGTCTCCAAGTCGGATGTCCAACAGTATCAGGTCGAAAGCCACGGCGCGCGCCTGTTTGACAGCACTCTCGCTGTCATATGCAACAAAGGGCTCGTGTCCTAGTTCTATCGCCAGCGCGGCTAGCGCGTCGGCTGATGCAGGGTTGTCGTCAACAAACAAGACCTTCATGCTGGGCTCCCCGGTCGTGGTCTTCGGTGGTCGAAACTATATTCGATGACCCGGCCTTCTGCTTTTCTTTTCGCGCGGTCGCGAGCAAAGGCCGTGGCGCCGCCACACGATAAGTGCCGCCGTATCAGGGTGACGCCCATACCGTCTTCCGGGAAAGTCATGCAGACCTGCGCCCGGGGAATTGTTTGTTGTGGCCCCTTTACGCATCGGCAGTAAAGTTACGTTTCTCACGGATTGGCCGAGCACCCATTGCCGTGCCTCAGATGTTTGCCGCTTGGCACTGGTCTTCATCCGGAAAATCTCGGTGGGCATGTTGATGGCTGCAAGCAAGGGTTGGCAGAGCGCCCGAAGTCGGCTGACGCGCGGCTGGCAAGGTGGGCGCGACGTTTGCTTCCTCCTGTGGCGCATTAGACATCGAGTCAACGGGTTTCTGGGTCCTGAGAGGTAGACATGAAAGGCCAATCACAGCCGCAGCCGGGGAAGGGTGCGACACCCACCCGAGATTCTTCCGTCCGCGGGGTTCCGTGGAGTACGTTGCATCCAACGCAGGGCGCAATTGGGTACGTGCAGGTGGAAGTAAAAAAGAGCAGTTATCGCGGGCTGGACTCTGAAAAAAGACGGTCGTTCGCCGAGGAGCAATCCATCACAGTTGTGCTCCGGCCGTCCGGCATACGTCATGTTATTGACCATCATCATTGGGCCCGCGCCTGGTTTGATATGGGCTTCCCGGAAGCGCCAACCCGCATAAGGGAGGACTTCAGCGCGCTCACCGATAAGCAGTTCGTCGAAACCATGTTGGAACGGGGCTGGTTTCACGCGTTTGATGAGCACGGCAAGCAATTCAATATCGCAGACCTACCTCGCTCAATCGCGTCCATGCCTGACGACGTGTTCCAAAGCGTCGCTGCGTTCATTCGCATCGCAGGCGTGTTCGAAAATCCAGGGGAATTCAACGCAAAGTTTGCATGGGCCGATTTTTTCAGACAGCGAGTCGCTACCCGGCCCGCAACCGTCGATGGTTTTGCTGTAATGCTCGCGGATGCGTTTGCGGCGTCCCGATTGCCTGAGGCAAAGGCGCTGCCAGGTTATATCTCCTCAGGAGCATAGCGCGATGACTAGACGTTACACGTTGGAGGTTACGGGCGAAGACGAAGGCTTGATAGACCAGCCCGGCGACGCAAGCTTTACGATGACGTCGCGGGTGGACGATAACCATCTGCAAATCAGCGTGTTCGAGACGCTGGATGAGGCGCTCGCCGCAGAATGGAGACGCATCCTCGACGATAGTGGTCGGCCATATGTCGCCCGTGTCCTTGAGGCAAACGACGTTGTCTCCGAGCAGAGCGTGCGAAGCCCGGCTTGGAGGTCAGCGTAGTTAAGCATCGACGCTTTACTGAGGTGCGAGGACAATATGAACATACGCGCTGAGATTCAGGAAACCGAGCAGCGAACCGAAGACGGTTCGTGTGCGCGCCAGGGGCTAATCCAAGTCGCGCGGGGCGCTGTTACTGGGTTTCTTTCTGACCGCTGTACCACGCTCGGGGCGAGCATTGCTTTCTACTCAGCCTTTTCGCTTGCACCAACGCTCCTCATTGTTCTCGCAGTCGTTGGATGGTTCTTCGGTAAGGACGCAGCCGAAGGAAGGCTATTCGCGCAAATTAAAGACATCACTGGTCCAGAAGCCGCCGGCGCGATGCAAGCAATGGTAGAGCATGCCCATCGTTCCAGTGGTAGCGGGATTGCCGCTGCGGTGTCCGTCGTATTGCTATTAGTCGGCGCTTCGGCGACTTTCTCGTCATTGAACACAGCCCTCGACGAAGTTTTTAAGGTCGAATCGCGGAAGGGCATTTCCGGACTTGCTTTGCTTTTACGTGCACGGCTCGTCTCGTTTGGTCTCGTGATGGGATTCGGTTTTCTGTTGGTCGTCTCGTTGGTACTCGACACTGCGATACAAACGGTCGGGCATAGCGTGCTCGGCAGCATCACCATGACGGTCGTCGCTGCCGTTGCTCAAACCATTTTCGGACTGGTAGCCATGACGGCGGGCTTCGGTGTCTTCATCAAATGGCTACCTGACGTTCGTGTCCGTTTCAAAAGCGCGCTCATCGGCGGTGCGGTCGCGGCGGTGTTGTTTTCTGTGGGAAGGCATCTCTTCGGGCTTTATCTTGCACACGCCAGGACTGCGGGTTCGTTCGGGGCGGCAGGTTCTCTGGCAGTCCTCATGATGTGGCTTTACTTTTCAGCCACGGTGTTTCTTATCGGCGCGGAAGTGACGGCGATACTTGAACCTTCTCGTCAACCGAAGGCGCCAGGCGTTCACCAGCAGCAACAGACAAGCGAGCGCCGTCGATTCTAGCCTTTATAAGGAGCTAAACGTCTGACCTTCGGCGTAGACTCCAGTGAATGCCTACGGGGGTTGCGATGGACTTCAATGGCTGTCAGTCATGGAACAATGACGTCCGAGACGCACTGGCGTCCGCCTTTGCTAGTGGGAATCTTCTTGTTGGGGTGTATGGCGCGGACGACACGTTGCGTTATGCGAGCGCAGCATTCAAACAGCTGTTTGAACTGGACAGCGTCGATGGCACGACGACGTTTGATGACCTCATCAGAAGAGGAGCGGCGCGTAATTGCGGCCCTCGAATTGACTGCGGCGATGTCACAGCCTTCATCGTGAAGACGCAGAAACGAAGGCGGCAACAACCCGGGCAGCGCTGCTTTTCCACTGACACGCTTTATCAACTCGTGAAGAAGGGCAGCATGAATGCGCCGGCCGAGGCGCTGACGCGCTTCTGGGCCACCCTGCGTGAAAAGAGCCGGGTGCGCATCGAGCACCCGGACCTGCCGGCGGAGCTGCAGTCCGCGACGGGCGAGCTGGCCGCGGCGCTCTGGACGCGTGCAGTCGATGTGGCGCAAGACCAGCTGGCCGCCGCGCAGCTCGAGGCGCAACGCTCGGTGGCGGACGCGCAGGCTCAGCAGGCTCAGGCCGAGTCCGGAACGCGACCAGGTGCGCCAAGAACTGACGGGCGGTGCAGCGGCGCTGGATGCGGCGCAGACCCGCATCACAGAACTGGACCAGGGGCTGGCCATCTCCGTCGCCGCGGCGTCGACGCTGCAGGAGCAGGTACGACTGGCGCAACAGGGCGAGCAGCAGTCGCAGCGAGCGCTCGAAGCCGCCCGACATGATTTCGCTTCTGAACTGGACAAGCTGCGTGCCGACGGCGCGCTGGCGCAGTAGCGGCTCAAAGGCGCCGAAACCCGGGCGCTACTGGAAATCGATCGCGAGCGGCAAGCGGCCGCGCGCTCGCAGAAGGAACTTGATACGGCTACTCGTAAAATGGAGCAGGGCATTGGCCGGCATCGAGAGGAGATGCAGAAGCTGCAGGGGCAAGTCGGTGATCTGCGTCAGCAGCTCGGCGTGTTGGAGGGCAAGCTTGACGCGCTGCGAACCGCCAACGCGCGTTATATCGATGAAGCGGCGCAGGCGCGTGAGCAGCGCGATAACCTGGCTTTATCACTGGCGAATCTCACTGTGAAATCGTCGTCGCAGAAGCCGTCGGCCGGCGCACGCACGAGCAGCGGGCCGGCGGCCAAATCGACGCGCAAGCGCAAGACGTGATTAGAGAGGGGGACTGGCCGGGACCGAGATCTGGAATTAGCGTCGGGGCGGTTCCCGCGAGGTTGCTGGCTTCTCGCCAATCTTGATGGAAAGCGGTGGTCCATAGTTACTTCGTTGCATAGCAGACGACCTTAGTCTATGCGCAGGCCTGGAAAGAGGAGATATCCGGGTACTATGTCCAGCGAGAAAACTGCACGCGATAAGCTCTTGCTCGCGACGCGGAGTTTGATTCGATGGCGTTGCTCGTCGATCACTTCACGCAGTTGCGACGCTATTCTCCGATGTTCCTCGAGACCTTCGATTTCCACGCGGCTTCGGCGCGTCAGGACCTGATGAACGCGATTGAAGCTTTGCGCGAGATGAACCGAACCGACGCTCGAAAAGTGCCAGCGAATGCGCCTACAGCCTTCGTCAAACCACGTTGGGCGCGGTTCGTATTCAAGGAAGGCGGTGTCGATCGCAGGTTCTATGAGCTTGCCGCGATGAGCGAACTGAAGAACGCACTCCGCTCGGGCGACGTGTCAGTTATTGGCAGCCGGCAGTTCAAGGATTTCGATGAATACCTGATGTCGCGTGCAACGTTCGACGATCAGTATCGCGGGAACCGGCTTGGACTGGTAGTTGAGACCTCCGCGGCCGCCTATCTTGACGAGCGCCTCGCCCACTTGCGGGAAGCGCTTGACGAAACGTCTCGGCTTGCAGAGGCAGGAAAATTGCCGGACGTTGAGCTGAACGACAAAGCGCTCAAGATCACGCCGCTCGACGACGCAACCCCGGCTGCGGCTGACATCCTTGCGCAGCAAGTCTACGATCTAATGCCGCGCGTAAAGATCACGGACCTGCTGCTTGAGGTCGATCAGTGGACCGACTTCACCCGCCACTTCACTCATTTGAAAAGCGACTCGGAGCCGCCCGACCGAACGCTGTTGCTGACCGCGCTCCTTTGTGACGCGTTCAACCTCGGGCTGGAGAAGATGGCCGATGCCTGTCCGGGCACGAGCGTGGCCAAACTGTCGTGGCTGGTAGCCTGGTATATCCGCGACGAGACCTATCAGAAGGGGTTGGCCGAATTGGTCAACTATCAGCATGGTTTGCCTTTCGCGGCGTATTGGGGCGAAGGCACAACCTCGTCATCGGATGGTCAGCGTTTCCGCGCTGGTGGGCACGGGCAGGCCGCCGGATATCGCAACGCGAAGTATGGCAACAAACCTGGCGTGTTGTTCTATACGCACATTTCCGAGCAGTACGCACCGTTCCACACCAAGGTCATTAACTCGCCGGTGCGGGATGCCACGCATGTGCTCGATGGCTTGCTGTATCACGAGTCGGAACTGCGTATCGAGGAGCACTATACGGACACCGCTGGCTTCACCGACCACGTGTTTGCGCTGTGCCACTTCCTCGGATTCGAGTTTGCGCCACGTATTGCCGATCTGGCCGACAAGAATCTGTATGTCCCGGGCAAGGCGAGCGACTGGCCGGCGCTGTCGTCGCTGATTGGTGGTTCGATCAACCGGAAACTGATTGAACGGGAATTCGATGACGTGGTTCGTCTAGCCGCGTCGATCCATCAAGGAACGGTTACGGCTTCGCTCATCCTTCGCAAGCTTAGCGCGTATCCGCGACAAAACGGTCTCGCTGTCGGCCTTCGCGAACTCGGTCGCATCGAACGTACGCTGTTCACGCTGAAGTGGCTCCAGGACCCGGCGCTGCGCCGCCGCGTGTCTGCCGGACTGAACAAGGGCGAAGCCCGCAACTCTCTGGCACGGGCGGTGTTCTTCTACCGACTGGGCGAGATCCGGGACCGTTCGTACGAGAACCAGCGCTACCGGGCCAGCGGCCTGAATCTTGTAGTGGCTGCAATCACGCTATGGAACACCGTGTATCTGGAGCGGGCGACTGCCGCCTCACGGCAGCAGCGCGAGATTGACGAAGGCCTGATCCCGCACATCGCTCCACTGGGCTGGAACCACATCAACCTGACGGGCGACTATGTGTGGCACGCCAACAAACGCGTCGCCAAAGGCCGATTCCGGCCGTTGCGCGCGATGAAATCGACTAAGTCGAAGTCTTAACGTACGAAAAAATCCCTTTCTTGAGGGGACCCCGAGATGCTTGAAAAGGCCGAGAAGCCCAGACTCGAAGATACGCTCACGCCTGAGCAGGCCATCAAGGATCCTTTCGTCCTGGAGTTTCTCGACCTCAAGGACGAATATTCCGAGTCCGACTTGGAAGACGGTCTCATCCATCATCTGACTGATTTTCTGCTTGAGTTAGGCAACGATTTTGCCTTTCTCGGCCGGCAGCGCCGACTACGGATCGACGACACCTGGTTCAGGGTCGATTTGCTGTTTTTTTACCGACGTCTTCGGTGCCTCGTCGTGATTGACCTGAAGGTGGGGCGGTTCGGCTACGCGGATGCCGGACAGATGCTCCTCTTTTTGAATTACGCCCGTGAGCACTGGATGAAGCCAGGCGAAAACCCGTCGGTGGGCCTGATTCTATGCACGGAGAAGGGCGCAGCCGAAGCGCATTACGCACTGGACAACTTGCCGAACAAAATTCCGGCGGCGGAATATCAGGCCGTGCTACCGGACGAAAAATTGCTCGCACTGGAACTGGAGCGGACCCGTGCTGAGCTTGACCGACGCGACGTTGTCTCGCGTAAATGAATACCTCCAATGGGAGTCCGCGTTTTCCCCCGCCTCACTCGATACGTTACGGCCGGCCGATCAGTATTTGGTTTTCGCCGTTTGCCCCGTTGTGATCCGGCTCACAAGTTAACCACGTCCTTTCGCACGACATGTTTGTTAGCCAGTCTAAGGGCGCGACTGCCTGCCCCAAATTCAACCACTGGCATGACGGACTTCAAGGCCGCATGCCGCCCTATGCGTCTTCATTGCCCACGGTCGCAACGTTAGAAGCGAGGTATCTTCGGCGGGACGTAATATCTTCTCGGTACCGTGGACGATGATCCGCAGGCAGACGGACTCGACCGATCCTGCGCTGGCGAAGCCAAGGGGCAACACGACTGGCACGCGGCTGACGCGCGGTTTTGCTCGACAGACCTTGATTTCCGGCTAACCCGGTAACGGCACCGTGCAATCCTCTCCGCCTCCGCGCGCATGAGTCCAAGTGCCTGTAGCACGACCGCCGCAGCGCGCTCCGCGAAGTGTTGTTCGCCGAGTCCAGATGCCTTCTGCCGCGGCAAGCGCTGGAATGACGGAGGCAGAAAAGTGCAACTCAGCGGTGATCGCCGCGAAGATGTTCCCCGTCACGGAGATGAGACACAGAAAGTGGTCCGAGACGACACAGCGTTTCGCGGAAATACCACTTTGACTATCGCGCAGCAGTCGCTGACCGAGACCCCAATCCAGCGCATGCACCGAAAACCCCTCGCGGATCAGGAGCTGTGCCCACACCGGCTCGGCGCGGGCGCGCATCAGCACGTGGCGCACACAGACAGCGACCACTTCGGCCGGGTCGGACGGTCCGCTGGCGAGGTGGTCAAGCGTATCAACAGCTGGCAGGCAATCTTTCTAACCTCCCCCACATCCTCGGGCAGCTACCCACTGATGGACATTGAGCGACGGCTCCCGGGCTTCCAGCGGCGGCATGTGTGCGCGTGCCGCCCGCGATTCGACGTGTCGCCCGGCCGCGCCGCGGCGGCCGGGTCGTATACGACGCGACGTCAAACCGTGTCCATCGAAAAGGGGCCGTCTCAGAATCCGCAAATTCGTACGCTTAGCGTCCGGTTAGAACCGTGTATCGCCAAGGGAATAAGAAAAATGGCTAGATTCGACGTACCAGCCGCCGAAGCGAAGATCGCGGAGGGGCTGAAGACGGTGCACGAGCAAAGGGAGGTGGTCGTCGATGCATGCATGCGCGCGGAACAGATGGTTGCCGATGGCAACCTAGCCGAAGGTGGTGGCCGTTCCGTCACGGTCTAGGGGTCTTGTCGCCAAGCTCAAGGGACTCGTGACGCAGCGTGTCTCGCGACCGGCTGATGTCGTTTCGTTTCATAAACAAGTCAAAACGCTCTTCCTTTCCCGGAAGCGGTGAGGTGAATGCTCTGAAAACAACGAAGCCGACGAACAACAGAATACAAATAGCCGATGAAATCTCGAAAAGTGCGTGACTCATGGAACCTCCCCACCGCTAGCTTATTCGGCAATTCGGACTTGCCGTTCTAATAAGGATAACTACTTTGTGCTCCGAAGTTTGGTTACAGCCTCAAACTTGACAATGCCATTTTCCCTCTTATGTGTTCATGTACGTCGATGAATCGATGAAGCGGATAGTAGTGCCGAAATCTTAGACGGGAATTAGCGGCTCCGGACATCGGGATCTCACGACCGCACTGGTCAGCTAATCCTTTGCTCATTCTGCGCTCATTTTTCGCGCTCATCATGCGTGGAAAGCAAGGGTGGGGTGGGGTCGCGAGAACGCGCAGGCTCACGGCCGACATGCGCAGCGACGGCCGCCACATGACTCACGAAAGAGGATCGATCATGACAAGTTACAGCGAAACAACAGAGCCGCTCTATATCGATGCATTACTCGACCAGCTGGGCATACGGTCTGATAGACCCGTACTGCGCTATCTTCGTACTGACGTTACCGGTGGCGCGCTGCGTCGCTCGATCTTTCGTTACGCACGTGCGCTTGAGGCACTCGGTATTGGCCGGGGTTCTCTCGTCGCATTGCTCGCACTCAATTGTCCCGATGCGCTCGCTATCCGCTACTCGGCGAATCTTCTCGGTGCCGCGACGCTGTTCATGCCTGCGCTCGCGAAGCGCGATCAACACAGGACGCTGCTTGCCAGAATCCAGCCCACGCTCCTGATCGTGTTCGGAGAAACCGTGCACCTCGTCCCGGAAAGCGTGACCGCGCGCGTCGTGCCAATGGGTTTCGGCGCTGATACTTTACGGCTAGATCGGCTTGCCGCAGACCATTCGGATCGACCCTTGCGCAGCCGTGCCATGCCCGATGAGCTCGCCGTGATCGTATCGTCCGGTGGCACGACGGGTGTGCCGAAATGCAGTCGGCGATCGTTCGCGGCGTATTCGGCGATGGTCAGAGCAGAGAAGGCAGAAGATAAGCGGCAGCTCGTCAATGGCCCGCTCGCCTACATTTCACAAGTACTTGTGGACTCAACCTTGATCGGTGGAGGCACGGTCGTGCTCGACCGCCAATACGACCCTGCCGCGACGCTCTCGATGATCGAGTCGGAACGCATCACCGACCTGCTGCTCGTCGAGCCACAACTTTTCGAAACGATGGATCATCCGGACGCGCGCTGGCGCGATCTGTCGTCGTTGCGCTCGATTGCACACATCGGCGGCTCGGCGCCTGCGGTTCTGCGACAACGCGCAATCAGCCGTTTCGGCCCGGTGCTCAAGCATATGTACGGAGCGAGCGAGGCGGGTCTGGTGAGCGTGCTTGCGCCGCCGGGGTACGAGGCAACCGTCAACATGGCATCCGGCGCCGGGCGCATTGTGGACGGCGTCGAGGTACGCATTCGCCGCCTGGACGAACGCTTCGCGGGTGTAGGGGAGATAGGCAACATCGAGGTGAGGTCGTGTTGTGTGGCGCAGGGCTATTACAGGCAGCCGGAAACGGAGTCACGCAAGTTTCGCAACGGCTGGTGCCGCATGGGCGACACCGGTTTCATCGACGAGGACGGCCACCTGCATGTGCTCGGGCGTGCGTCCGATGTGGCTGTGATCGATGGTGTTTATATCAGCCCGACCAGGATTGAGGAGATCCTCTGCTGGCTGCCTGACGTGCGGTATGCCGCGGCGTATACACCAGGAAACGGTTCAGCGGGATATACATGGAACGCGTTGGTTGAGCCATGGCCAGGAAGACACGTGCAGGTTGCGCGGTGCGCAAGCATTCTCGAAGCTGTGTTCGGCATTTCCATTTCGAACCAGGTACGCATTATCGCGCTAGATCGCGTGCCACAAACCGAACAGGGCAAAGTGGACCGTATGGCGATCGAAGCCCTTCCTCAGGATGAGCCGCGCAATAGAACGAGCCGTATCGAATTCGATATGGAGTCGCACCGACAGAGCAACGTGGCCGGCGTTTCCGTGTGATTTGCGTCGTCGAGCGCAAGGAGCGATAGCCCCCGATGGGCTTGCCGGATGTCGCGGTAATGAATCAGGTGCGACAGGGTCAAGATGACTAGTATTCCTGATTTTAAAAAAACGACCAGCGATTGATTCGCTGGGTTCCGGGAGCACAGGTGCCTCACTCACCGCAAAGTAATTCAGCGCTAATTCTTCGACGTCACTATGACATCTGTGTACTCACTGGATATCCAACATCATGAAACGTTTGCAACTCGTGTGCGTGGCAACACCTTTATGCTTGATCGCCCTTTCCCTGACCGGGTGCGCCGTCATTCCTCCCACTGGCCCGACCGTGGTCGCATTGCCGCCCACAGGAGAGCCGCTGAGCAAATTCCAGCAGGAAGATTACGCGTGCAGGGATTATGCGTTCCGCTCTGACAATGCCTCGCAACCATCGGCGGCGGCCAACGACGGTCTGCGCACCGGGGCGATCGGCACCGTAGGCGGTGCGGCAGCAGGCGCACTTTTTGGCGCGGCAGCCGGCGATGCCGGTATCGGCGCGGCGATTGGCGCCGGCGCTGGATTGCTGCTTGGCAGCGCAGTGGGCGCCAACGGCGCTCAGGCCACTTCGGCCAGTCTGCAAGCCCGCTACGACGCCGCTTATTCGCAATGCATGGCGTCCAAGGGGAATCAGATCACACACCCGGCCGTCTATTCGACCGCGCCAATGTACGCACCGCCGCCCGTCCTGGCGCCTGCGCCAGCCGTCGTCTATGGCTATCCGCAAACTTTCGGCTACTGGTAATGCTGATGACCTATCCGGTCGCACCGTCTCGTATGACAGTGAGTTGGTGAGCCGACAGTTGGAATACAGATGCGAAGTCCGCTATATGCGATCGATGGCACAAGGGTAATTTTCCCCTAACTTACTGCCGATACGATGTATCCAGTCAATGAAGGCGTACCAGCACTTGCTGGTGAACAACGCCTGGCAAGTTCCGTTGCGTAGTACGCGTGGCCGATTCGAGAGGGTGCGCACAATCAGCCCGAGCATTCATCCTCGAAGCCGGGAGTATTGATTTATCAACAAGCAGGACTCTATCGCCGAAGGCGGAAAGACCTGCAATACCATCTGGAGAATGTTATGAAGCACCTTGCAATTGCAACCGCCGTGTTGGCCGGTCTATGTGTATCCCCGCTCGCTCTTGCGCAAGCCGCAAAGCCCGTTACGCCCGCACAGATGAGCTGCTCGGATTTCCTCGCGGTGGACGACGCCTACAAGCCGGCGCTCGTCTATTGGGTTTCAGGCGTCGACAAGCTGGGCGTAAGCGAGACCGTGACGACAGTCGTCGATGTTGCAACGCCGGTAGCCGCAATCGTTGGCGAGTGCAAGCAGACGCCGCAGGCACCGTTGGCGAGTAAAGTCCGCGACCTGTACAAGAGTGGCCGAATCGCGCTGTTCGAGCACAACTGAGCGTCCCCACACTACTTTTCCGGTTATATTTTATTGAACGATTTCCGTCAGGATGATAGACCATGAAGATCAGCTATCCTCACCAAGTAGAATTGATTAACGCATCAAAATTCGGCATCGAACATGTTGAAATGACGATCGAAAAATTGAAGGCGGAATGTCCCGATGCGTTCCACACGGACAGCACGCTGGTAAAGCGTAGATTCCATCATAGGCCGGCATCAGACACGCCTTGTCGTGGCTTCGTCGCCGATCGGGATTCGTAAGTGCGTCGGGATAGCTAGTTGCTCGCAGCTAGCTATCCGGCCGCACGGGAACTCAATATCCCGGCGTTCGAACGTCGCGTTTCTGGAATGCAGTGGTTTATCTCAGATCAGCGAGGCAACGTGCTTACGAGCAGTCACCGTACTTACGGTTTTCGCTGCGTGCATGCGGCCTGACCTTGACATTCCCATCACCACGCCTGATGCGGTCGCCCGGAATACTGGATTAGCCGCCCATCAGGACCCGCCAGGTCGGAAGCCTGATAACGCATAGCCTCCTGCGTGCCCGGTTTTACATCTGCAGCATGACTGCCGCGGCAGCTCGACCTGAATCACCTGGCCCGTGCGATCGAAGAAAACCGTTTCCACATGGATCACTATGTCTTTTCTGCCATTGTGCTTGCTCTCATTCTTTTGAGTGCAGCGCTGGGGTCGCGTGTGCGCGCAAGCCTGGCAGATCACCATTTCTCTGAAGACTCACTCGCCGCGATGCGTATTGCCGTTGGTCTGGTGGCGACGCTGTCGGCGTTGGTGCTTAGCCTGCTGATTTCGTCCGGAAATTCGTCGCTCGACCTGGTCAACACCGCGCTCCAGCACAATAGTGTCGCAATGATCCAGCTGGACCGAAATTTGTCCGAGTTTGGCCCATCGGCCGAAGGTCTGCGCGTCGACATCAAGAACGACTATGCCCAATGGATCTCCTTCCTGTTTTCCAACGAAAGGGGAACGACCGCAGAGGCAGAATCGCGAGAGATCCTCGCGAGTACCTATGACATCCAGGGACGCATTTTCGCTCTGCAGACCCTCGGCCCTTCGCAGGAAAAACTCCGTGACCGGGCGATGGAACTTTGGGACAGCGTATTTGCAGGTCGATGGCTTGCACTCGAACACAGGAGGGGCTCGATTCCAACCCCTCTCATTGCGATCCTGGTTGGATGGCTGGTTGTCATATTCGGAATATTCGGCTTCAGTGCACCCAGAAACTGGAGCATGTGCGTTGTATTTATGCTTTGCGCCTTATCGGCGACGACTGCCGTGTTTGTTGTCCTTGATCTCGACACGCCATTTCAGGGAATGGTCAATGTGTCGAAGACGCCGATGATGGACGCACTCAAGTTCATAGGACGATAACTTGAACTTGAAGCACATCACCGGCCGGCAGCCGAGTTGCTGAAGCGGGCGGTGATCGCTCAGGCTAGCGAGCGGTTGCGACTCAGCGCCTGCAACCCGATTGTCTTGAACTTCCCGGGCAGGTGTCTCTTCAATCACTGGATGCGGCGCATGGCCCGCATCGCAATTTAAAATGACATCTTGCCGTTTCCAAAGAGACCTGTCTGCAGCATGTGGGCGAGTAGGTGGCCGGCGGCTGTCAGGCGAGCGGGATGCGTCTGAAGTCATTGCGCCGGAAGTTGCCACGCGTCGCGCAGCAGTCTCAGGAAGTCGGCCTCCCGATCGCAGTAGCTATGGTCCGCCATGACGGCTTCGTTGCATAGATCGATGATGTCGCGACGGAGTTGCCGGTCGTGCACATCAGCCGCCAGGCAAGCGAGTGTCGCGGGATCAACCTGACACACGTCGCTCCAGCTCAGGTACCCGCAGCGCGTCAGGTCTTCGTACAGCGTTTGCACGATGGAGAGCAAAAGGCTTCGATTTAATGACAGCCGCCTTTCCATGCCGCAGCGATCGAGCGCTTCAAGTTCCGTGAGGCCAAGGTGTCCGTCGGAAAGCAGACAGGCGGCCAGGATGCGGCCCGCTGCCTCGGGACTGTTGCAATGATAGTGACGCATTCTCTACTCCTTGTTATCTCGGCAAGAATGGCCCAGTGAAAGGGACTCTGAAATGATTCAGGTGAATCACCGTGGTAGTTCAATTCACCACATTCATCCTCTAACTGAGGATAACGAACGTATAGATGTGTCCTGCCGAGGATTGGGGTTCATCGTTAAATAAATCCTGGTGACCGCCTTGTCGCCTGTCAGAGGCGAATGTCGCGATCGATGCCGGCACCCGGGTTAGCGGGCGTCAGCGGCCGGCGCACCGGTCCAGCGTGTAGCGCCACGGCGCGTCGAGCCGCCGATGACTTTGGCGGAGACGGTCTGAATCGGCGTGTTCGTATGGCGCCGTACTTCCGAGGCGACGTCTTCGCTCATCCAGCGCCACCAGCCCGATTTCCGCGCGCCGAGAAGAATCAGGTCAGCACCCGACGAGTCGGCGGCAGAGGCGATCGCTTGACCCACCGATTGCCCCGATATTGGCAGCGTGACCATGCGGGTTTCGGTGGGACCCGTATGATCGTCAAGCACATCGGACATTCGGGTAACGATTTCGCGTCCATGTGCTTCCAGCGCCTGGACGATGAGTCCGAAGTCGTAGTCGAGTGGCCCCATCCAGCAGGGTGTGGGGTCGACCACGTGCAGCGCAAAAATGTGCGCATCGTACTTTTGGGAAATTTCGATGGCCGACTCCAATACCGTATCGGCCGAGCTTGCACTAACCGCAACTAGAATCCTTGTGAACATTCCGGGTGCCTCTTTGTAGTGGGACAGTGGAGCGCGGCGGCCCATGCCGTTCGTGATCCATAGCGTTATCATGAGGCGGCAGAATGAGAGGAAAATTAGCGCGTCATACCTTGCAAACAGCGGGCGTTGACCGCTTGTTGCGAACGACGTCGCGGAAACGTCGGATCGGCGTGTGCTCACTTTGCGCTAACAAACGATCGCTATGCTGACGTGCATCGAGTCAAGAGGAGTCAGCATGACATTTACGTATCGGTCGGCGGCGACCAGCGGTTTGCTGCCGCGCCGGAAACGCAGTAGCTGTCGCCTGATCGCGCAGTTGCTGGTCTGCTCCGGGTTGCTCGTCCCGCAGATGCTGCCGGTCGCTTATGCCGGAACGGTCGCCTGGCAGGATGACATGCAATGTGGGTCAGACACGTTCCGTCAAGATCGCGAAGCAGGACCGAAAGAGCAGGTACTCGAGACGCCGAACGGATCGATCGGGTATTACCGGTTTGGTCACGGCAGTCCGATCGTGCTGATTACCGGTTATCGCGCGAGCATGGCCGAATGGAATGCGTACTTTCTCTCCGATCTCGCGAAGCATCATGAGGTTGTCGTCTTCGACAATCGCGGAATAGGGCAGTCGCAGATGCGTGGCGCGAGTTACAGTGTGCGCGATCTGGCAGGCGATACCGCTGCGCTGATCCGGGGCCTGCATTTGAAGAACGCGACGGTATTGGGCTGGTCGATGGGCGGCATCATCGCGCAGCAACTCGCGATTGACGAGCCTTCGCTGATCTCGAAGCTCATTCTGCTTTCGTCAATGCCTCCCGGGCCGCGCGCTGCGCTGCCGCCAACTGACGTTGACCAGGCCTTGTCGGGAAGCGGCAGCGAGCACTTCGACCGCGTGATGGAAGTCCTGTTTCCCGCATCTGCACTACCGAGTGCTAAAGCATGTTTCGTCCATGACATGTCCGCGCCTGAGGGCTATGCCGAACCGCACATCACAGACGCAGTGGCGCACGCGCAGGACCTCATTCTGCAGCGGTGGAAGCAGGACGATCAGGCGCTCCGGGGTCTCGATCGCGTCACGGTGCCGACGCTGATCCTCGCTGGCACAAGCGACAAGGTGCTGCGACCGCGCAATTCCGTTGTGCTCGGTCACATCCTGCCCAATGCCACGCTGGCGGAAGTCACGGCCGGCGGCCACGCGATGATGTATCAGTACCCTCGTCAGTTGGCTGAGCGCATTGTCAGGTTCATTGCGACACACTAGTCGGCAGGAACGGGCAGTCCGTCGGTACGCCGTGCGATTTCGGCCACAAAACCATTGTGCTGAACATCTCCTGGACCAGCCCCTTCAGCAAGATGTTGATACTCGAAGGGCCTGACAATGACGCGGCCGCGTTTCGCGCGAAATCAGAAGTGCCGGTCACGCGACGTGCTATCGGAATACAAGGTGATCGGCTGGTGGTTCATTTCGAAGGCGTGTATGCGACGTTCGAGATCGACGAAGTCGACTGACTTCCCCAGATAGGACTCGCGTTTCTGTTCTTCGGTGAGGAAGAAAAACTCATTCAGCGTTTTGGCAAATTTTGCAAACATGATGCACTCCAGTCAGTGATTAGATTCATGGCGGACCAATGGTCTGCCGCGTCACGACGATTGCAGCAGGCAATTGGAATTAGCCGTAAATCAAGGCGCCGCTCGTCGATGGAGTGCATCGTAGGCCTGAAGAGTGAGCGGAAAATGAGCAACGCGTGCTCTTGATTACCGTCGGCCAGGATGGCCGTGTCTCGCGAGTGTTCCTGGTTTTCTGATCAGCTCGCCTCGTCAATATGCAGTCGTCGATGCTGTCACCGGACAGATGATCCAAAGACGAGGAGAAGATGGCATGAGGCGTTCTCTCGTTGGCAGCTCGATGCGCAAACGACGCCTCAACGATGCTCGGAAACGAATTTCGTATTCAGATACGCTTCCAGCGCCTCGCTGCCGCCTTCCGATCCGTATCCAGAATCCTTGATCCCCCCAAACGGTGTTTCAGGTATTCCAAGTCCGTGGTGATTGATCGATATCGTCGCCCAGCGACGCCATCGTGGCCGCTGAGCATGTGTATGCATACGTCGCAAGACCGAAGGGCAAGCGGTTGGCTTCGCCAATGGCCTCATCGTAAGTGCTGAAAGTCGAGACGGCCGCGATCGGGCCGAAGGGCTCTTCGTTCATGATGCGCGCGGATGGCGGTACATCGATCAGCAAGGTGGGTTCAAAGAAGTAGCCTTCGTGCTCCCGCCGTTTGCCTCCCGTGGCTATCGTCGCGCCTTGCGCGACCGCATCTGCTACAAGTTGCTCCATTGCATGCAGACGCCGGGCGTTGGCAAGCGCGCGCATCTGTACACCGTCGTGCAGGCCGTTGCCCACGTGGATGGTTTGCGCCGCGACGACGAAGTGCTCGATGAACTCGTCGCATACGGAGTGTTCGACGATGAAGCGCGTAGGCGAGATGCACACCTGACCCGCATTACGATATTTCGCGGCGGCAAGCAGTCGAGCGGCGCGTGGCACATCGCTGTCGGCGAAGAGGAGTGCGGGTGCATGGCCGCCGAGTTCCATCGTTGCACGCTTCATGTGCTCACCCGCTTTCGCCGCAAGCAGTTTGCCGACCGCCGTTGAACCCGTGAACGATATCTTCCGGATGGCGGGGTGGGCGATCAGGTGGTTCGATATCTCGGCGGGTACGCCGAACACGAGGTTCAGCACGCCGGCCGGCAAGCCGGCATCCGAAAAGGCGCGAACGAGCGCGGCGCAACTTGCGGGTGTTTCCTCGGGGCCTTTCAGCACGACGGAGCATCCCGCCACAAGGGCGGCAGCAATCTTGCGCACTGCCTGGTTGATCGGGAAATTCCACGGCGTGAATGCGGCGACAGGGCCGACGGGTTCGCGCATGACGATCTGCCGGACGATGTTGACACGTGACGGAATCACGCGGCCATAGGTACGGCGCGCTTCCTCGGCGAACCATTCAATGACGTCCGCGGAAGCCAGCGTTTCAGCGCGCGACTCCGCAAGCGGCTTGCCCTGTTCCAGGGTCATGGTGACGGCGATATCTTCGGCACGTTCGCGCATCAGTTGCGCGGCGCGGCGCATGAGTGCGCTGCGCTCAAAGGCCGGGATCTTGCGCCAGATTTTGAAGCCCCGTAAAGAGGCTGCGGCTGCTTCGTCGAGGTCGGCCGTGTCCGCCATTGACACACGGCCGATCTCGATCTCCGTTGCGGGGTTGGCCACGGGCAGCGTGCGCGACGTGGCGCGCCAGGTGTTGTCGATGAATAGTTGTGTATTGGAATAAGAAGGCGCGGTGCTTATTGAATGTCCATGCAAGTAGAGAGAACAAGGGTGGTGTGCAGTCCGGTTATCCGGCGGCCGCGATCTCGCGGCGCAGTGATGCAATGTCAGGCGTGATGCCGATGCCCGGCGCTTCGCCAAGATGCACGCGGCCACCGGCAGGCGTCTCGATCGGACCCGATAACCGCGAACGAAGCGGGTTGGGATTGGCATCGACTTCGAGCAGACCGCGTCCGCCGCTGTCGCCTGCTGCAGCGAGCAGATGCGCCGACGCAAGCAGGCCCACGCCTGCGCCGAGGTAATGCGGGCAATACGTGAGCCCCGCCGCCTGCACTGCCTGGGTCACAGGCCAGTTGCCGGAAATGCCGCCCCACTTGGCGGCATCGGGCTGAATCACGCTGAGTGCGCCGCTGGCGATGCCTTCCTTGAACGCGGCGTGATTCGCAAAGTTTTCGCCCGCCGCGAGCGGGATGCCGGTCCGGGCGCTCAACATCTGCCACTCCATGATGGGGCGATCGCAGCGCAGCGGCTCTTCGAGCCATAGGGGACGATACTCGTCGAGCACCTCGGCCATGGATAACGCGGTGTCGAGATTCCACGCCTGATTGGCGTCGACCATCAGGCGGCGTTCCGGACCAATGATCTCGCGCACCCTCTTCAGGTTCGCGGCATCGCGCTCAGGTCCGAACCCGATAGCAGCGCGGGATCGGTTTTTGCAACTCACTTGTTGCTGCCAAATTCAGGCGCATTAACCGGAATATGGAGGTTCGCTATGAACAAGGATCAGGTGAAGGGTACCGCCGAAAAGGTCAAAGGTAAGGTCAATGAAGCGGTAGGCAACGCCACGGACGATCCGGCGCAAAAAGCCAAGGGCCAAGTGCAACAAGGCGTGGGCGAAGCACAAAAGCAGTATGGTGATCTGAAGGAAGATGTGAAGAAGAGCAAGCCCTGACAATCGTGGGCAATGACTGAGAGAACGCCGGCGCTGCCGGCGTTTTCAATCGTCAAAGCGGTGTGGATATCGCGCCACGAATGTAACTATAGGTAAGCGCTATGTGAGGTTTCGCGCATAGTAAACCGCCATTCTCCAGCTAATATGGTGTCACTGACCGACAGAAACGCCCAACGATAAACCCAACATTAGAGGCAGTAGGTCAGTTACGAGAGAAACATCATCGAGGCGATAACGGGGTTCCGCCTTGAATTAAAGGCCCGGATTATTTGTCCGGGCCTTTTTACCTTCAGCGCTCGCAATTTCTTCGCAGAACGCTCGGCTACAGGTCACCCACCCAGTATCTCGACCGCTGGATCAACGAACAAAACCAGACCGAGCGGGCTGCATAAAATCCATCTGCTGGAACACGAAATATCGAGGAAACCTCAGCTTCTTTCGACACGAGTGCTTCCTCGAATTGCGGGTGCCCAAGGAGCACCTGCCCGATGGGTAGAACTCAAAGGTGCGAAGTAGTGGCAACCACGTGGCACGGTCATATACGTACTCAGGACGAAACTTGCCCAAGCAGTTCGATCTGGACCTGATGGCGATCGGCCGCGCTAGCGGGCAGAACCCCCTAGCGCTGAGCCGCTGGACCGGGAACGGAGGTGCGCAGCGCCGAGTAGCTGTTTCAGTCGTTGTGCTCCCGGCGCCACCGACTCACATACGCGAAAATGTGCGGAACGAATGTCGGCCCGCTTTGAATCATTTCCCGCAAAGTCAGTGGTAGCTACGTAATTGTTAGCTAATTCAAGCGCAGCACAATGATTTCCAGACCTCCAAGACATTACTACTAAGTCGAATAGGTCTGCATTCGTTAACTAACAGAGGTGAAAACATGCTGAACCAAATTACATCAAATCAAACCTGCATTGCAGCGGCATCGAATATGCAATGTGGTGCTGCTAGCACGTTGTCTGTGGATGATGCAGTCCGTCAGATTCAAGCAATGGTGATGGGCGCCGCTGCAGCCGCCTATCCGTCCGAATGGCTGTTCGCCTCCGTCGGCGGCAATTGAACGCCAAGCGATAAAGCGACCGTGCCGTCCGACCTGCTAAAGCATTCACTTTGGTCATCGTTAGCAAATTTGATAAGCGGACATGCACGGTAGCCTGTTTAGCTAAACCGTAGTTTCATTTTCTTGATGAGATAACGATCATGCAACGTAATCTCCAAACCAAACTTCGCGAAGTCGAGGGAATGCGGATGCTTATCCGCAGCTATTTGAGACTAGGCGCCGGCTCTAGACTGTTCGTACGCTGGAATCTAGACACGACTGACCTTGATGGGAGGGCAGCGCTCTCCGAGTTCATCGACATCTGCGGGGACGATTTGGTCAGCGTGAGCGCTGAGGCGGTCGATGAGCAGTCCCCGTTTTGTCCCAGCGATCTCGAAGGATACGATGTTGTCTTATACGTCAGCAAAACTCGAAGCATTCACAGACCGCAGATTCTTACATGTTTGGGGAATCATGTCGGCAAGGCCACGGTGTATCGGCTGTTCGATTTTGGATACGAATTGTTCGAACTTTGCTTTCGCATGCCCAAGGACGAAATGTGCGACCTTAACAATGGCGTTCTGGCTTGCGCGAAAGCATCATCAAAAATCACTATCACGAGTGAAAATGGGACTAATCTGGTTGTACGCCCCGATTCCTTGGCAAGCTGGACGAGCAATCATGGGCATTTTCGGGCACCGTTTCCCGGTGTCTTTCCGTGCGGTGAGGTGAGTACATATTCCGGTGACGTCCACGGCGTCTTGGTAGCCGATGGTGCGATCAATATGAGCTATCCCTTCGAATTTGATCCGCGGCTGGAAAGCAAGAGAGTCGTTCTAACGATAAACGACGGTCTTGTGACGGATTACAGGTGCGACGATGTCCTCATAGACAGTTTGTGCAAGACCTTGTTTGCCGTCGAGAACGCAAACAGAGTGGGGGAAATTGGCTTGGGTACGAACGAAGGGATTGAGCGGTTCGTGCCTTTCCGTTCGTTGATCAACGAACGGGTGGCTGGCTTTCATTTGGGCATCGGATCACCTGTGAGAAAAGGCACGTATCCCGATTGGAACTGTCGGTTACATACCGACTTTATCCTTGCCCGACCAACGGTGCATTTTGACGACGAGATCGTTTTTTCGAACGGAAAGTGGGCGCTGCCCAGCGGAATAGTCGCAGAGGCGGATCTCTATGCAGACGCAATTTGACCCGCCTCCGGCATCTTAGCCGCGCTATCGACGCGGTGCTAAATAGAGAGGGCATTTGTGCAGATACAAATTGAAACGTCAAGACTCATTCTGAGCCGCCCTTGCATCGTCGACTTTGAGGATTGCTTGCGCTACTGGAGTAATCCAGCAATTCCATGGGCGAGTCGCGGGGTCCCTGATAGGGAGGGCTGCTGGTCTAGGCTCATGAGGAATGAAGGACACTGGAACATGCTTGGCTTTGGTCTTTGGATGATTCGGGAAAGGGGAGCATCGAAGATGATCGGCGAAGTCGGTTTCTGTGCGGCCTATCGTGAAACAATCCCGCCACTTCCGGAGGGTCCGGAATTCGGCGTCGCGTTGACTCCGTCTGTCCGAGGGAATGGTTTTGCCTTCGAGGCGGCGACAGCCGCGCTTTTATGGGCCGATTCGATATGGCAGGAACGCGATACGGTTTGCATGAGCGCTTCAACGAATGCTCCCGCCCTTCAACTCGTCGGAAAGCTTGGGTATCTGCAAGAAGGAAGCGGTTCGTATCGTGACGAACCCGTCGTGTTTATGCGGCGAAAAGGTTCGAAGAACACATGCTTTTGAACGCGCCGTTTGCCTCGCCTGCGGGCGCCGCCGGTGCAATATGCCTGACTGCGTTATCTTGGATTAATCTGGAAATGTTCGTCCGCCGGCACGTGTATCCTGCCTTCATCAAAAAGGAAAATTCCTTGGATTTCGGAATTGAAGTTCGCTCTTGGAGTCGGGGTGCCTCGACGTTCACCTGCATCGTAGCTATCGTATTAACGGTAAGCGGGTGCGCCGGCGCAGACGACGCACCCGCGACGCGGTCTGTCGGGACGCTGAGGTTCATCGGAGAGCAGCGGATTGCTTACCGGAAGGACTTTGAAGCAACAACGGTGGGCGGTATTTCGGGAATTGACTATAACCCGACCTCACAGACATGGGCTTTAATTAGCGATGATCGTTCTGACATCAATCCAGCGCGCCTTTATACGGCCACGCTGGCGTATGACATGGGCAAGTTCTCATCGATCACCCTCTTGGGGACCACTTTCTTGCGGCAAGAAGATGGGACGGTCTATCCCAACCGCCAGCGCCACGCCACCCAGGGCGGCGAGATCCCTGATTTTGAAGCAGTTCGTTTCGACCCGATCGATGGCAGCGTCTGGTATGCAAGCGAAGGCGATCGCGCCCTCGCCCATGATCCATTCGTGAAGCAGGCTACTCGGGCTGGCAGCTACATGTCGAGGCTGCCTGTGCCTGCCATGTTCAAGATGTTTCCGACGCAAGACGTCGGGTCAAGAAACAATCTAACCTTTGAAGGCTTGACCTTTGCGCGCGACGGAAGATCGATTTGGGTTTCGATGGAAGGACCTATCTACCAGGATGGGTCAGTTCCGACGCCTGTATACGGCGCGGTATCGCGGATTACTCAGTATGACCGCAGTGGCAAAATGCTCAGGCAAGTTGCCTATCCGATAGACGCCATTCCGTCTCCCCCTGCTGCAGGCAAGTTGGCTGACAACGGCGTTTCCGAGATGTTGGCCGTTGATGACCACCGCTTTCTTATGGTGGAGCGAGCAGCAGTCCAGGGCCCGGATAGTGTTTACGCAAACTACATTCGCATCTATGAGATGGACATCTCGGGCGCAACGGATATCAGTTCGATCCAGTCGCTACGCAATAGAAACTACGTTCCGACGAGAAAACGGCTCGTGCTTGACCTGAACCAACTCAATCTGCCAAGGCTGGACAATATTGAGGGCATCGCATGGGGACCGAAGCTCGCAAATGGGAACGACAGCTTGGTCCTCGTGTCAGACGACAATTTTAATCCTGCCCAGGTGACCCAGTTTCTCGCATTCGAAGTTCTGCCGAAATGACGTAGCGCTAGCTACCGGAACGAAGAGAGCGAGCCATGATCAATAGGGGTGCCGGTCCAGTCCGGCTGAATGCGGACGATCAGTTGATTCCGAGGCCGCCGACGCTAAACGTAACGTCTCCGCAAACCGTTGCTATTAGTCCACGGGCCGCAGATATGTGCTTAGCGTACGAAAAAAGCCCCTTTATTGAGGGTACCCCAATTCCTGTGAGCTGACATGTTTGCGTTACCGTGGGTTGCAATTTTCCTCGCCGCGCCGACTGCGTGGCTATCTGCCGTTCGATGGCTGAGCTTAGGGCTGCTCATCTTAGGCTATAGCGCTGCGCTGGCGAATGGGCAGCTCGGATTCCAGGCGGCGATCCCTGTCGCATTGCTGATCCTTGCCGCCTATGCAGTACGGCCGAATCGCAAGATGCACGTCCGATACACGGGGCACGCGCTGTTCATCGTGCTCGCCATTGCATTAAGCATGCATTGGCTTCCCGGCTTTCATAATCCGCGGGTCATCGGACCAGAGCGTTTTACGCCGGATGCCGTGCCATTCAAGATGTATCTCAACCTTGACAAGCCTCTGATCGGCTTCTGGCTACTCCTGGTTTTGCCCTGGATCCAGCCCCGGCACGAACTGCGTGCGTCGTTGATATCAGGTATCGGTGGTTTGCTGATTACGACGGCGGCCTGCCTGGCCGTTGCAGCACTGCTCGGACTCGTCACGTGGGCGCCCAAATGGCCGTCCGCCAGCTGGCTGTGGTTGCCGAACAATCTGCTCCTCGTCACTTTTACCGAAGAAGCCTTATTTCGCGGCTATCTACAAGGTGGGCTAAGCCGTCTGCTCAAACAGAGATCCTACGGAGATGCGCTTGCCCTTTGCACAGCAGCGGTATTGTTCGGGCTGGCCCATATTTCAGGTGGATGGCAATGGCTGGTTGTGGGAAGCGTCGCGGGAATCGGTTATGGGTTGGCTTACCGCTTCGGCGGACTTCGGGCAGCGGTGCTGGCCCATTTTGGTCTGAACGTGCTGCACTTCTTTCTGTTTACCTATCCGATGCTTCAGCCTGCAGGCCATGTTTGAATTTTCCGCAACATTCCCGGTCCAGTTTCACCTTCCCGAAAATAATGGACTATGGCCGATCAGCGACGTGGGAGTCTGTGGCCTTAGTGTACGAAAAAAACCGTTTCTTGAGGGCACCCCGATGGCGCCAGCAACGGACAGAGGGTGAGATGACTGCAGCACCGCTCGGTCGAGGTACGCCTAAGCCGGACGAGCCGGAACCAAACAGGTAATACGATGTGTTGCGTAGCCATCCGATGACGGTGTGAGCCATGAAGGCCGATCTGATTGAGCGTTACGCGGCGAATTTGCACGGCGTGCTGTCGTGCTTTGACCGAATCCTGATCACGGGCACGCTGCCCGGCGCGTGCTACGCCGCGGGCATGACGAGTTTTCTGAACGCCAACGGCATTCGCATATTTGACTACGCCAGGTTCGCCGAACCGCTGCGCGAACGCATCCGGGTGCGCTCGCAAGAGGTCTGCGCCGCGGCCGGCATCGAGATTGAGCACGTCAACAAGAGCCACATCCGCAAGGAAGATTTGGTGGCACGCGTGCTGCAGGGGCGTGGCGATGCACCCGGGCTGGTGCACGTCATCTCGGCGATGGAGGCCTGCCCGAGCTACAAGCCGTGGCACGACAAGAGCAGCGGCAAGACCTACCTGCGCCCCGAGACGGGCAAGTGTCTGCACTACTACTTCTACTTCATCGATGACGAACTCGGGCTGTGCTACCTCAGGGTCCCGACCTGGGCACCGTTCGGCTTGCAGTTTTACTGCAATGGCCACGGCGCTGTGGCCCGTGCGCTCAAGCGCGAGGGCATCGGGTTCGTGCAGGCCGACAACGCCTTTTTACGCATTGCCGATGTGGACCGTGCACAGGCCATAGCCGACGCGCTGAGCCCCGATATGCTGCATGAGCGGCTGGACCGCTACGCGCAGTGGCTGTGCCCGGTGCTCGACGTGTTCGGCCAGACCTACCACTGGAGCCTGCGGCAGGCCGAGTATTCCACTGACCTGATGTTCCGCAGCCAACAGACGCTGGTGCCGCTGTACGACGTGCTGTCGCGTCAGGCGGTGCTGGCCGCGCACGCCGGGAAAGTAGCCAGCTTCCTGGGCAAGAAGGTCACGCCGCAATTGGCACAGGAGATCGGCTCGCGACTGTCCACCCGCATCGAGGGGCGCTGCATCAAGCACCACATGGGCGTTGCCAGCGTCAAGGTTTACGACAAGTTCTCCCATGTGTTGCGCATAGAGACCACCATCAACGACGTGAGCTTCTTCAAACACCACCGCAAGGTGGAACACAAGAATGGCCAAAGCACCTACGAACTCGCAGCGTTGAGGAAAACCATCTACAGCCTGATCGACCTGCGCGAGATCATGCTGGGCTGCAACCAACGCTACCTGGCGTTTTTGTCCAGTCTGGATGACCCAAGCGCTGGTGAGCGCGACCTTCAACGTTTGAGCCAGCCGCGCGTAGGCAGTGATGAGCGCAGGGTCAAAGGACTCAACTTCTTCAACGGCTGCGAGCAAGCACTGCTACGTGCCTTGCAGCGCGGCGAGTTCAACGTGCATGGCCTGCGCCGTGCCGATCTGGCCAGGCATGTGGACATGAGCGCCTCAGTGCTGTCCCGACAGCTCTCGCGACTGCGCACACTCGGCTTGATCAAGAAGGTCGCCCATACCTACCGCTACTACCTCACGCGTCTGGGCCGTGCCGCCATCGCTGCTGCCTGTTCTCTCACTCGTTTCAACATCGTTCCAATTCTGGCCGCAGCACACTGAAGTCTTCTCACAAATCGCGAAGACTTAACTCCTTAGTTACTAAGTACTAGAGACAAACGGTCGTGTGATGTTGAACATGTCTTTTTGCCGCGTGCGCCATGGTCGCGGCGATCATATCCAGCGTCTCGAAAGACGCGAAGCGATCGATCCATGCAGATCTCACCTCCGGATTTACCTGTATGGGGCTCAACCTGCCCGTCATAAAGACGTGCGAGCGTCGCGAATCGCCGAAGTGCCGATTGCGAAATCTCCGGGAAAAATATCCATCCCGCAGTTCCCAGCACAGGCATATCTTCCAAAACGCTGAATTCCCATAGCGTCTCAACGCTGATCTGATAACGCGTCGCAACCCTGCTAGCCAGCTTCCGAAAGCTTCTTTAGAATGGCCTCGGGGCGACCGGCCACAGGACCGCGTTACTGCGTGATTCGGCAGACATGCTCAAGGTGTGTCATATCGATCATTTCGTCGCCGCTGCAAATCGCCAACTCCGCAGCGCTATTTAGCATCGTAGATATTTCACCGGTTAATCCCCCGCTCGCGCCCAAGACAAACTGAACGATCTCGCGTCGAGCGAGGTCCGAAGGTTTGCGAAGTGGCAACACTCGTTCAGATGCGGCAAGCAGTCGTCGCAGGCCGTCGCTTTCGCGCCAGCGCGGAATCCCCCATGGCCTATAACGGCTGATCATCTGGCTATCGGTTGAAGCGCCAATACTGCATCACGGGTTGATCAGGAACCATGCTGATGTGCAGATCATTGGTGAGGAACTTGAGAAGATTCAGGAACGCACGCTGCTCGCCAGCAGATGATGGATCTCATCGACAACCGACATCCGTGGGCATACGCGTCTCAGAATGTCACGAGCCAGCCGTTCCAGGGACACCGGACAGCCGCATTGGGGTTGGTCGCTGAGCTTGTGTTGATGCAATTGACTCCGACCCCAGCTGACAGTGTAAACGTGACTTGGTTGGAGGCTCCTCCCTGACCGCCAGGTCCAGTGTCTGTGCCGACAGTGCCGGTGCCACTTAGCCACCCTGACTGATCCAGTACACGCCAGGAGAAATGCCTCCGGAAGGCTGAGTGTATAGAACCGCGTCGGACTGGCCACCCTGTGCGCCGCTCCCAGCCGGCATGTTCGCGCCGAAAGATTGAAGGTTGACTGGCGCAATGTTTGGCAAAGGCAGTGTGGTCCCGCCGGAGCCGCCGCGGCCATCTGACCAAGCAGCGTGGACAACGCCGGGTGACGCGCAGGGAACACGAAGGAATTCTCGAGGTTCTGTCGCGGTGAGGCGGCTGGGTCGTACTATAGCGATATGATAAGGATAGCTTACATCACCAACGAGCAGTACTCGCAGGCTTTAGATGGCATGATTTTTCCAGCGTGTTTCACCTGCCCTTTGGAGATCATATACATAATCTCGATGCCACTCAGAACGACAGGTGTGCAGCGGAAGTCCTTGAACCCGAGCATTGGTCTGGTGATGCGTTTGATGGCTCGATGGTCCTGCTCAACCCGTTGCTCAGATACTTGACCTGACGAATCTTGATGGCTGTGTCGCGCCCGGCGTTTACCGCCTGCAGCGCGGCCAGATTGGCTCGGCTTTTGTCGATCGTATGAGAACGCATTGCGCTATCGGGCCCGCACCGTGCGCGTAATCGCCTATCCGGAGCAGCCCTCCGGCCATATCAGCCGCTTATGGCGGTATCGCGAGACAGTATTTTTCCTGAGGGCCGAATTCGCGCAGACTCCGCACTACACCGTCAGATGAAAGACATGTCGTTACTTTGTGTGCAGCGGGGAAAACTGACTGTCGAAGTTGATCTGCTGGTTGTGGTCCGCCTGCAGTGTATCGGGATACGCATTTCCAGATGAATCACGGCACAAGGCCACGGCTGGGTGGATGGGCCCGCGTGGGCGAGCTTCACGACCGGTCCGCACCTGCTTGCCCGTTTGCGATCGGCCATGTTTCAAGCTGCGTATCCCTGGATTTCTGGCAGCCGACACCGCCGCCTTCACACCGGGCCGTGTTTCCAACGAACTCAAATCAAGGAATTTTTATGTCTTCCGGTCTCGAATGGGCCCCCGCTGCGTCTGTGAAGCGTGGTAACGACCATAGCCATCTTGTTTCCGATCTGGCGTCGATCGTCGGGGAAAAATACGTGTTGACCCACGAAAGCAAGACCCGTCGCTATCGCACGGGATTCCGCTTCGGCACGGGTAACGCGCTGGCCGTCGTACAGCCTGGGTCGCTAGTCGAGCAATGGCGTGTGCTTAAGGCGTGCGTTGAGGCGAACGTAATCGTGATTGCACAGGCGTCTAACACGGGGCTGACCGGAGGATCGACCCCCGATGGGGACGAATACGACCGCGACATCGTCATCGTCAGCACATCGCGAATGAAGAAGATTTACCTGATCGAAGGAGGCAAGCAGGTCATTTGCCTACCGGGTGCCACGCTAGATCAACTCGAACACGCCCTGCTGCCGATCGGGCGTGAGCCCCATTCGGTCATCGGCTCGAGTTGCATCGGTGCGTCGGTGTTTGGCGGCATCTGCAACAACTCGGGAGGTGCGCTGATTCAGCGTGGGCCGGCGTACACCCAGATGTCGGTCTTCGCGCGTGTGGGTGAAGACGGTGACCTTCACCTGGTGAACCATCTGGGCATTCACTTCGGCGGAGCGCAGGAGGATGTACTGGCGCGCCTGGATGCGGGGCAGCTTTTGGACGACGATGTGATTCACGATGCGGGTGCCGGCCACGACCATGACTACGTCCGGCGCGTACGTGAGATCGACGAGCCAACACCCGCCCGTTTTAATGCTGACCCGAACCGTCTCTACGAGTCGTCCGGGTCGGCCGGTAAGGTCATTGTTTTTGCCGTGCGTCTCGACACCTTCCCAATCGAAAAGAACCCGAAAGTGTTCTACATCGGCACCAACAATACTGATGAACTGACCGATATCCGCAGGGAGGTCCTGGCCACGTTTGAGCATCTCCCCATCTCGGGGGAATACCTTCACCGCGATGCCTTTGAAATTGCCAGGAAGTACGGGAAGGACACGTTTCTGATGATTCACCACCTCGGCACGTCACGGTTGCCTGGGTTATTCGCATTGAAGGCCTGGTTTGACGCATTCTTCGACCGTATCCCATTCCTGCCGAAGCATTTGACAGATCGCGTGATGCAGGCCGCGAGCCATCTCTTTCCTGATCACCTGCCGGCACGCATGCGGGAGTTCCATGAGAAATACGAGCATCATCTGCTGTTGAAGGTGTCTGCCGAAGGAGCAGACGAGGCGCGCGCCTTTCTGGAAAGCTATTTCGCCAAGGCGAGCGGAAGCGTCTTCGAGTGCACGCCTGACGAAGGCAGAAAAGCTTTCCTTCACCGCTTTGCTGCCGCCGGTGCTGCCGATCGCTATCGTGCCGTCCACGCCCGGACCGTCGAGGACCTTCTGGCGCTGGACATCGCGCTTCCACGCAATGAGCGGGCTTGGTTCGAGCATTTGCCACCGGAAATCGAAGCGCCGATCATGCTCAAGCTTTACTACGGCCACTTCCTTTGTCACGTGTTCCACCAGGACTACATCGTCAAGAAGGGTAACGACTGTATGGCTATCGAGCACAAGATGTGGAAGCTGCTCGATCGCCGGGGTGCTGAATACCCAGCCGAACACAACGTCGGCCATCTGTACTACGCCAAACCGGCGCTGCGCAATCACTATCGGAATCTGGATCCGTGCAACTGCTTCAATCCAGGTATCGGCCATTCGTCGAAGTTCGCGTTTTACCTGGATCCTGAAAACGCAGAATCGGCGCTGCCGGACGCTCCCGCACTGGCTACCGAGCAGCAGCGGTGAACAAGCGCTTATCCCATCGTGGACCCCGATATCCGGGCTTCGTCCCAAAGAAAATCGCGACGCCATCGGGTACGGCCGGGGAGATTTTCTGTCACCAATTCTGGGCGTTTATTCAAGAGGCGAGGGCGTGTCGAACTTTAATGTAGATATTCCGGTTTCCCTGCAACACGCGTTGGAGCAAGAGGCTGAAAAGATCAAAAGTAGCCCGTCGTCGATCATTGCAGCAGCACTCGGCCAGTATCTTGGCATCTCCGTTCATACACTCTTCCAGGTGTCGACCTCCGGCGCGCTGGTTGCCGGCATCTACACGGGAACAGTTGACGTGGAAACGATCCTGCGGCACGGCGACTTTGGGCTCGGTACCTTCGACGGCCTTGATGGAGAAATGGTAGTGCTCGAAGGCGTGGTCTATCAGATGCGTGGCACCGGCCATGTGTCGGTGGCTGCGTCCAGCGCCGCTGCTCCATTCGCTGTCGTGACGCGTTTTTCAGCAGGGCGCGATTTCGACATCGGTCCCGTGTCCACGTTTAGCGAACTCGAAGCTCGCTGTGACGTTGAACGCCAGTCGGAGAATATTTTCTACGCGTTCCGGGTGGACGGGTTGTTTTCGCAGGTTCGGACACGTGCGGTCAACCCACCGCGGGGGAAGGCACGTCTGGCAGAGGCGTCGAAGCAGCAAAGCGAATTCTGCGTCAACGACGTGGCAGGCACGCTCGTGGGCATCTGGTCGCCGGGCTTCTCCAGCACATTGAGCGTGCCAGGCCATCACTTCCATTTCCTGTCCGCGGATCGCCGACATGGCGGCCACCTTCTCGACTGCGCGTCGGCGGGTTCGCTGCGGCTGCGAGTCGAAGCCCTGACTGATTTCCACCTCGCTCTCCCCGAGACCGAAGACTTCCTCAAGGCTGATCTTGCCAGAGACAGTAGTGCCGAACTTGCATATGCCGAAAAGGCTCATTAGGAGATTTTAGTATGAATAGCAGTCACGATGCGAATGCGCAGACCGGTGCCCAACTGGTTGTGCGGATGCTGGAAGCACAGGGGGTAACCCACGCTTTCGGCATCCCGGGCGCCAAGATCGACGCCGTTTTCAACGCGCTGGTCGATTCATCGATCGAAACGGTTGTGTGCAGGCATGAGCAGAATGCCGCTTTCATTGCCGGCGGCATCGGCCGCATGACCGGTAAGGCTGGCGTCGCGATTGCCACGTCGGGACCGGGCGTATCGAATCTCGTGACGGGGCTTGCGACCGCCAACTCGGAGGGTGACCCGGTCGTCGCCCTTGGCGGCGCGGTGCCGACATCCGAAACGCTAAAGCAGGTCCACCAGTCGATGGATGGCGTCAGCATTCTCAAGTCGGTTACCAAGTTCAGTGCCACGGTCAGTGCCCCGGATGCAATCGGCGAGGTGGTCGCCAACGCGTTTCGTGCAGCGGAGTCCGGGCGCCCGGGTGCGGCCTTCGTTAATCTCCCCAAGGACATCATGGCTGCCCCGTGCACGCGCGATGTCTTAACGCCGCCCCGATTCCAGGGCCCCGGCATGGCCGACATTGCGGCGATCACAGAGGCCGCGCGCCTGATCAACGAGGCGAGTAATCCAGTTGTATTGCTGGGCATGCTTGCCAGTAGCCCAGCCAACGCCGCGGAGTTGCAGGACTTTATCGGCCGCAACAACCTGCCCGTGGTCGGCACCTTTCAGGCTGCTGGCGCTGTGGGGGCGCACCTGTTCGAGAACTTCGGCGGCCGCGTCGGCCAATTGGCCAATCAGCCGGGAGACCGGTTGCTGGATACGGCCGATCTGGTGATCACGGTAGGCTACGATCCAGTGGAATATCCGCCGTCGGAATGGAACCAGGGGAACCTGCACGCGATTGTCCATGTCGACGTCCTTCCGGCGGATCTGGACAACTGCTATCGCCCGCACGTCGAACTGACGGGGAACATTGTCCAGACGCTCCAGGCGCTTACACCCCGCCTGAAGCGGGTGGGACGAACTGCACTTTCCGCAAGCATGCTGGCGGCCATTCAGGCAGAGAGAACCCATTTGCAGCAGGAATCGGCGCGACTCAGCGGTGTGCCCGTTCATCCCCTGCGGCTCGTGTATGAGATTCAGCAGGTGCTGAGCAACGACATGACGCTCTGCCTCGACATGGGATCGTTCCACCTCTGGCTTGCACGCTACCTTTACAGCTTCCGGGCGCGGCAGATTCTGATCACCAATGGTCAGCAGACGCTGGGAGTGGCATTGCCTTGGGCGATCGCTGCTTCCATCGTGCGACCGTCCGACAAGATCCTTTCAATTTCGGGCGACGGAGGCTTCCTGTTCTCTTCGATGGAGTTGGAAACAGCCGCGCGACTAAAGTCGAACCTGGTCCATATGGTGTGGATCGATGGCACCTACGACATGGTCGCGGTACAGGAGCAGGCGAAGTACGGCCGGACATCTGGCGTTCAGTTCGGCCCGGTGGATGTCGTCAGGTACGCCGAATCTCTCGGTGCCGTTGGTCTGATGATCCGGACGCCGGATGAAATTGCTGGGGTGCTCCGGAAGGCATTCGAGATCGCCGGGCCGGTGGTGATCGGGGTACATGTCGATTACAGCGACAACCACAAGCTTTTCGAAATGTTCGTTGGCGACGGGGTCCATTGACGCAGGTGCTACTTCTATCCTGAATTCACACGTTAAAGGTGCGTCATGGAATTATCCGCGCTATTTCTTTCGCGCCTCCAGTTCGCTTTCACCGTCTCGTTCCATATTATTTTCCCGTCCCTGACGATTGGCCTGGCGGCGTGGCTTACCGCATTGGAAGCACTGCACCGGTTCACCGGCCGTGCAGTGTACCGCCGGGTGTTCGAGTTCTGGCTCAAGATATTTGGTGTGGCGTTCGGGATGGGTGTCGTCTCCGGTGTGGTGCTCGGATTCGAGTTCGGTACCAACTGGAGCGAACTGGCTCGCGCTTCGGGACCGATCCAGGGACCATTGCTGACCTATGAGACCTTCACCGCCTTCATGCTAGAAGCCTCGTTCTTCGGTGTAATGCTGTTTGGCCGTTCCCGTGTGCGTCCCGGGTTCTACCTGTTCTCGACCGCAATGGTGGCGTTCGGCACGACGCTGTCTGCTTTCTGGATCATGGTCAACAACAGCTGGATGCAGCATCCCGTCGGCTACACGCTCGTGAACGGTGTGTTCGTGCCTGTTGACTGGATGAAGATTGTCTTCAGTCCTGTTGTCTGGGTACGTTTTCCGCACATGCTGCTGGCGTCCTACGTTACGGGTGCATTTTGCATAGCCGCGGCGGGAGCGTGGTATGCGTTGAGGGGCGAGTCCAGGCCGGAAGCCAGGGTGATGCTCCGCATGGGCCTGTTTATGGCGGCCATCCTGATGCCGGTGCAGTTGGTGTTTGGGCATCTCGTGGGCGACTACGTGCACAACTATCAGCCGGTTAAATTTGCTGCCATCGAGGCTCGGTGGCACGACGAACAGCCTGCGTCGGAGGTTCTGTTTGCCTTGCCCGATGAGGACCGGGAAGCCAATCGTTACCAGATTGCCATTCCCATACTCGGCAGCCTGATCGCCTCGATGGCGTTGGACTCGAAGGAAGTCGGCCTCGTCGACTTCCCACGCTCGGAACGTCCTCCGGTCGCGCTCCCGTTCATGACCTTTCGCGTGATGGTCGCGTGCGGGCTCTTGATGCTGTTGATCGCGTGGGGCGGAAGCTGGCTGGCATGGAAGGGGCGTCTGATGCAAAGACGCGGTTTGCTCTGGGTTATTTACCTTTCCTTTCCGTTGCCATTCATCGCGATCCTGACAGGCTGGTTCACCGCGGAAGTCGGCCGCCAACCGTGGACTGTCTATGGCGTGCTGAGAACGGCCGACGCGGTCACGCCCACGTTGACGACAAACGCGGCATTAGCCTCCATGACGATCTTCTGTATGACATACGTCCTGATTTTTTCCTTCGGTACGTACTACATCTACAAATTGCTGCATCTCGGTCCCGAGTCGGCGTATCAGGCGAAATCGCCCCAAGGGTTATCCAACCGGCCGCTTTCCATTGCATCCCGTGGTGTCGATGAAATGTAGGCAGCGTTTCGATTTTCCTAAAAACGGAGCAGGAAGTGATTACCTATTGGTCAATTATTCTCGCCGTCAGCATGCTGCTCTATGTGCTGCTCGACGGATTCGATCTCGGTGTCGGGATTCTCTTTGGGTACACCACGGACGCAGAACAACGTAAGAATATGCTCGGTGCGATCTCGCCCGTCTGGGACGGTAACGAAACATGGTTGATCGTCGCAGGCGTAGTGTTGTGGGGGGCTTTCCCGGAGGCTTATGGGACATTGCTCTCAGCTTTTTATATTCCCGTATGCATGATGCTTGCCGGACTGATATTTCGAGGCGTCGCCTTCGAATTCCGGGTTCACGCGCATCGCTCGCGATGGATATGGAATATTGGGCTTTCCGTGGGGTCTCTCTGCGCGGCCTTTATGCAGGGTGCGATGGTCGGTGCGCTGGCGTATGGACTGCCGGTTGACGACGGCCGTTTTGTCGGCGACAACATGAGCTGGCTGAGCGGTTTCTCGGTGATCAGCGGCGTTGCACTGAGCTTTGGCTATGCTTTGTCGGGGGCCGGATGGATTGCGAGGAAATGCGAAGGAAAGACGCGCGATTCGGCCTTGCGCAGCATCCCGAAACTGACGGCAGTCGTACTGCTGCTGCTGATCGGCTTGTTCCTGTATTCGCTCTCTTCTGATCTGACAGTTATGCAGCGGTGGATGGACCGTCGTGTTCTCTTCGTCGTGCTACTTGTAGCACTGCTGGACATTTTTGCGATCGTTATTAGCACGCGCCGAGGTGATGATGCACTGCTGCTCAAGGCGATCATCGTGCTTTTCATCTGTGCCTATTTGATGTTCGCTATCTCGTTCTGGCCGTACTTGATTCCGTTCTCGGTGACATTTGTCCAGGCGGCAGCACCAGCATCGAGTCTATCCTTCATGTTCTGGGGCGCAGGGCTCTTCATCTTTCCGCTGATGCTGATTTACACGTTCTGCAGCTATTACGTATTCAGAGGAAAGGTGGGTAGTTAAACTTTTGGAAACCTGGAGAAGACATGAAACTGTTATGTGCCCTGCTTGCTAGCATTCCGGCGGTTTGTGCAGCCGACAATCTTCAAGTGGATGATAAGCGACCGAACGACTTCGTGAACCTGAATGCGATCGCGCCAGAGATTCAATACGATTTGCGATATTTTACTGACCATAACTTCGTTGGCCGAAGGATTGAGGGTTATGACGCACCGGTCTGTCTGCTGACGAGTCAAGCTGCACAAGCACTCAAGTTGGTTGAAGATCGATTATTGCCAATGGGGCTTACATTGAAAGTCTACGACTGTTACCGCCCGCAGAGGGCTGTCGACGACTTTGCCAAGTGGGCAACGGATCTCAGTAGCACGAAAATGCGCACGGAGTTCTATCCTCAAGTTGAAAAAAACCAACTCTTTAGTGATGGCTACATTGCTTACCGTTCAGGACACAGCCGTGGCAGCACCGTCGATCTGACTATTATGCCCGCAGGTAGCCGAATTCCCGCGTATGACCACAGACGCAAGCAGATCAGTTGCGCTGCACCGGCGTCGCAACGAGCGCCGGACAACAGTCTGGACCTCGGGACCGGCTATGATTGTTTTAGCCCGCTTTCGCACCCCGATTCTCAGGGCGTTTCTCCGCAGCAGAGGGCCAATCGCCTGCTATTGCAAAGTCTGATGGTCCAGGCGGGCTTTAAGCCACTTGACACTGAATGGTGGCACTTCACCCTTGCCAGGGAACCTTACCCCGACACGTATTTCGACTTTCCAGTTGCGGATTGAGCACTCCCGGACACTTCGTCTGATATTTTGGCCTTTGCGGCCGGATAACTTCGCAGCTGACCGGTGCTGCGCGTCTCGTTGGTGTTCAATAACGCGGATTGTGCGAAAGCCGGTATCGCTGTAGACTGTTCGCACCCCCGTCGTTCCGCTTTTCAGGAATCAGGTGCCCGTAGTCAACGAGCAAACTATCTCGTCCAACCCGGGCGTTCCAGTCCATGCGGAACCATCATGCGCTGGACGCGCACACCTTCGCCTTGATCGCTCCTGCGAGGTGTCGTATATGAAAATCCGCCAGTTGCGTTACTTCGTGACAATAGTCGATGCCGGCAGCTTCTCACGCGCGGCACAGGTCGCTCATGTGGCGCAGCCAGCGTTGAGCCAGCAGATTGCCGATCTCGAAGCGCAACTCAATGTCAGACTGCTGCATCGGAGCGCGCGCGGCGTGGCCGCCACGGCTGCGGGGGAGCGGCTTTACTTGGAAGCAAGTGCGATTCTGCGGCGCATCGAACGTCTGCCTGAAGTCGTGCTCGGACATGGCGAAGAAGTCGAAGGCAGTGTGCACATCGGCATGGCTGATTCGATGGTGTCGCTGCTCGCGGGGCCGATCATAGCGGCGTGCCGCACTGCGTTGCCAAAAGTTCGGCTGAGATTTACGACCGCGGCCAGCCTTCAATTGGCCGCGCGCGTTCGCGAACAGACCCTCGACCTCGCTTTGCTCTTCGAAAGTGAGGCGCCGTTCGTCGATTGCGTCTGTGCACCGCTATTCGACAGGCGGCTCTTTCTGGTGCGGCTTGCAAACGGATCGGTCTGGCCTGGATCGATCAAATTTCAGGAACTCGCGGGCCTTCCGCTCGTGTTGCCGAATCCGCCGAATGTCACGCGAACCGTACTCGACCGGCTGTTCGCAGAGGCGGGAATCGAACCGCATGTTGCTGCCGAAACCGACCTGAGCAACGGGATGCTCGCGGCCGTCCAGGCCGGTGTCGGAGAGGGCTTCTTGCCGCTTGGTGGCGCGGATGAGCTGCCCGCTATTTTTTTTACGCAAGCCATCGAGCCCGCGATCTTGCTCACGGCCAGCATCGTTTCTTCTGCCGAGACGCCGCTTGCTGCCGCTGGGGAAGCCGTGCGCGACTTCATAGCTGCCTTTGTGAAAAAGCACTTGGCCGAGCATCCGGTATTCGGTGTCGAGTCAGCAGTGGAATGACCCGTCGCAAGTTATATCCGCGGCTTATACCGGCATCGTAAGACAGTATTTTTCACATCTCAAGAAAGCATGCAGACTTTGCCTGCAGCATCTAGAGGACGACATGTTGTCGTCCGATGCATAGCAGGAGAGATTGCATGGCCAAGTTAATCTACCGGGTGGTCTCCGCGTGCGGGGCGTTGGGCTACGGATTCCCGCGGGAATCGCTGCAAAAGGCACTCACCGGTCGTATCGACGCAGTGATATCCGATGCCGGTTCTATGGACGCTGGCCCGTATTACCTGGGTACCGGTAGCCAGTATTTCGAGCGTGATGCCGTCAAGAACGATTTTCGCAAGATGGTCGAGGCGGGCGAGCGTATCGAAGGGCCCGTGATTCTCGGCAGCTGCGGAATGGCGGGCGGCGATCGCAATATCGACGGGATGCTCGAGGTCGCGAAAGAGGTATTCGAAGAACTCGGCGTGCGCGACACGAAGGTAGCCGTGATCCGATCCGAACTCGATCCGGCTACCGTGGTCGCTGAACTGCGCGCTGGCGCATTACGCCCGGTCGGCGCGGGACCTGTGCTGGATGAAGCGGCGCTGCGCGAGAGCACGATCGTTGGCCAGATGGGTATCCATCCGCTACTCGCGGCACTGAACAGTGGTGCGAAGTATGTCTTCGCGGGCCGCTCGTGTGACGTGGCGCTCTTCGCCGCCGATATGATCCGGCGCGGTGTCGCGCCGGGGCTTGCTTATCACGTGGGACACGTGCTCGAGTGCGGCGCACTCGCCTGCGATCCCGGGTCGCCATCTGACTGCCTCGTGGCGGAAATTTACGACGACGGCCGTGCGGTTTTTAGCGCGCCCGACGAGAGCCGCCGCTGCACGCCATATTCCATCGCCGCGCATTCACTCTATGAGGAAGCTCACCCGCAGTTGCAGTTCTATCCTGAAGGCGTGCTCGCGATGGCCAGAACGGAGTTCTTCGCCGTTGATACGCGCACCGCAGGCATTCGCAAGAGCCGCTTCTATCGCACCGGCAAGCCGTGGCCGTTGAGCATCAAGCTCGAGGGCGCGCGACGCGTTGGTTTGCGCAAGGTGTCGCTAATACACCTGGATCCGGCGGATCTGCTCGCGATACCCGACGATATTCTCGTGTATGGGCGCAATGGTGTGCAGGCTCGACACCTCGCAACGTCGGAACGGGAGCTCGGCATCATTGTCCGAACGCGTGCGCGCACGGCCGACGCGGCTGACAAGCTGGCAAGCCTGCTGACCCATTATCTGGTCCACTACGGCTATCCAGGGCGCGAATCGACGGCCGGCAATATTGCCTATCCGCTCTCGCCCAATCTGGTGAGCTTTCGCTATACCGATGGCTTTTACGGCGCAATCGTGCCGAGCGGAACGCGCGATCCCGTCTTCCTTGCGAAGTACGCGTCGATCCGGCAGGGGGTCATCGATCTCGTGCAACGCGAGTTTCCCGAGGCGCTCTCCGAGGCCGAATACGAGTTCGTCGAGGCGGACGCTGAGCGTCCCGTTGCATTGCTTCGGACAATAGACCGTGATGCCGATGCGCTTGCGAAACGGCATCACGCAGAAATCGAACGTGTAGCATCGGTCGCGTTGGCGGGCCCAGGGTCGCTGCTCGACATCGATGCAACCGACGCTTATGAATGGACGCTTTATCACCTTCTTCAAAATGAGGACGTCATTCGCGATCGGCTGTTTCCGATCCATTTCTACCATGCAAACGGCCGTGAATGGAGCAGCGCAGGCGAGGCGCGAGCGGACTACTTCGATGTGGGCGAGCCGGTTGGCTCACAGAATCTCGATGACAGGGTGCTCTCCGTGATCGAAGACGTGCCACCAGACGCCACACCATCTGGAAGCCAGCGTCTGCTTGACATGGCCCGCGTGATCCGAAGTAAGGACGCAGGGATCAATCGGCTTACTTTCGACGTGCTTTTCGTAACGAAGGACGCGTACGAGGCGGCGCTGCGCTCGAACTATTTTTGTGCGCGTAACGTGGCAGACGAACTCGGATTTGAGCTGGTGTCAGTTGTAGGCGCTTATTTCGTCGACAACTGCAACGCGATCAAGATCACCGTGGAGAGACCGATCATTTCGGCCTCGCCCGATGAACGCGATGTATTCGGCGCACAACAGCAAGCCATGCTGGAGCGCATGGTGGTCCCCATGTATTCCGACGCCTTGCAAAGCGCACGGTGACACACTGGAGAATTGTTATGTCACAAGCTTATACCGTAGTCGATTATCTTTTGGAGCGCCTATCCCAACTCGGGGCCGAGCGGATTTTCGGTGTTCCAGGCGACTTTACGCTGGCCATGCTCGACCACATCGAGCGTGATGAACGCATGCAGTGGGTTGGCTGCGCGAATGAACTCGGCGCCGGTTACGCCGCGGATGGCTACGCGCGAATTCGTGGCATCGGCGTTCTGTGCACGACTTTCGGCGTTGGCGAACTGAGTGCAATCAATGCCATCGCGGGCAGTTACGCGGAGCATGTGCCTGTGGTTCATCTCGTAGGCGCGCCGGCGCGCGCCGTACAGTCCGCCCAGGAGCGAACGCATCACACACTCGGCACGGGTGATTTCGGCGTCTTTGCGCGAATGGCAAGCGAAGTGGTCTGTGCACAAGCGGCGCTCGATGAAAACAACGCCTGCGCCGAGATCGATCGTGTTTTGCAAAGTGTCATCACGCACCGGCGGCCGGGATATCTCGTGCTGCCCTCGGATCTGACGGAATTCGAGGTGCGCCCACCTGCTGGGCCGCTTGCCGGCGCCGGTAACATGACAGACCCCGACGCGTTGCGGCAATTCGCAGCGGCGGCAGGGGACCTGTTGGAAAGCGCCTCCCGCGCGGCACTGCTAGCCGATATATTCGTCCACAGGATGGGAGCGCAGAACAACCTGCGCGCGCTCATTGACACAGGAAATCTGCCGCACGCAACGCTGCTGTGGGGGCGCCGAGTGGTGAACGAGACGCACCCTGCGTATCTCGGCATATACAACGGTGCCGCTAGCGCTCCCGACGTGCGCGAAGCGATCGAGGATTCAGATGTGCTGATCAAGGCCGGGGTGCGATTTACCGACTTGACGAGTGGCTTCTTCACGCAGCGACTAACGCTTGAGCGGTTGATTGATGTCGGAGCCCGGTCATCGAGCATCGCAGGAAAACAGTATGGGCCGATCGAACTCGGCGACGCGCTTGATGCGTTACGTGGTATTTGTGCAGCCCGTGGACCGTTTGCGGCGCGTAAGGTCGCCTCGGTGCAGGAGCGCGTGGTTCAGGAGCGCAGCGAGGGTAATCCGCTTTCTCAGGAAGTGCTATGGGATGTCGTTAGTGCGGCGTTGCGCCCGGGGGATCTCGTTATCGCTGAGCAAGGCACATCGTTCTACGGCATGGGGTCGCACCGCTTGCCCGACGATACCGTGTTTATCGGGCAACCGCTTTGGGCGTCCATTGGATACACGTTACCCGCGCTTCTTGGCGCAGCGCTCGCGGCACCGCAACGCCGCCCGGTTCTTCTAATCGGCGACGGATCGGCGCAACTGACGATTGCCGAACTCGGCACGTTGATCCGACAGCATGTGAACGCACTGGTCGTCGTGGTCAACAACGACGGTTACACTGTCGAACGCGCAATTCATGGTCCGCAAGCGCTGTACAACGATGTTGCTCATTGGGACTGGACCGCGTTGCCCACTGCATTAGGCAAAGGATCCCGCAGCTTCAGCGCACGGGTGTCGACCGTGGGGCAGTTGCGGGACGCGCTTGCAACAGCGGGCACGTTCAACGACCGGCTCGTGCTGATTGAGGCGGTGGTGCCGCGCATGGACATTCCGCCAGTACTGCGTGCGCTGGCGGACGCAGCAGGCGCCGTGAATCGACGGTCCCTCCAACCGGAGCCCTGACTGCGCATCTCTGGACGGGAAAAGACTGTGTCCGCGGTCCTGAAACGAACTTCTGCGGCATCAAGGCAGGCGGACGACAACCGGGCCGATTTCCTCGAAACGCTGCGAGGAATGGTCGGACGCAGGTCTACGCGCAGGTGAACCGCGACGGCACGCTAAGGCTCATCAACCACCTGGATGTCCATCGCGGGGTGGCCGCGGAGGATATCCAGCGACGCCTCGACGAGGGCGATCTGGCGGAGAAAAACATCGTCTACGGCGCCGCAGCCGGGTCGGACAGACACTACGCAACGCATGTGCGCGACGTCGAGCCCGACACGTCGGCTCGCTACAATGCAGACCTGCAAAGGTTGCATGAGACGTCCGGTTCGGCGGGGAGGCCGATGGTGTTCGCGGTCCGCCTGGACATCTTTCCGGTCGAAGTGGGGATTGAGGTTTTCTACGTCGGGACAAACGACACAACCGGTCTGACCAGGTTTCGCCGACACGTTCTCAGTGAATTCCCGAAGTTGCCGGTTGCCTGCGAGTTATTGCGCTGCGCAGCGATGAACATGACAGGTTCGAGAAACTGCTACCAGATATCGAAGAGCCGATCATATCAAGGTGTATTAGGGATACTTTGCCGGGTGTTCCATCAGGACCATATCGTCAGGAAATGCACAGACTGTCTGGAACTCGAATACAAAATGTGAAGCTGCTAGACGGGAGGCGCGCCCGGTATCCCGCGGAGCACAACGTCGGGCATCTGTACACGCGAAGCCGGTGCTGCGCTCGTTCTATCAGAACCTCGATCCATGTAACTGCTTCAGCCCGGGCATTAGCCACACGTCGAAGTTCGGCCACTGCCAGGAACGATAGGCGCTACCCCGGGAGCGCGCAGATGGGCATTTGGCGTTTCAGCGGTTAGATGGATGTTCGCCGCTGCGTCCGCTATCGGATGACGGCGCACTGCGCGGGTGGTACATTTCACCTGGTATGCTCCTGGACCCCTGCTTGGCGAACAGAGTACCCGTGACCATGGCGCAGACAGTGAACGCTGGCGCTCGACTTGACCGCCTTCCAATTGGCGGCTTTCACCGAAGATTGCTCTGGCTGATCGGCGCTGGCGCATTCGTCGACGCCTTTGACGTCTATCTTGCCGGCGGCGTGATGGCCAAGATGGTGCAGGAGGCGTTCTCAACTGTCGATGCAAATGCCTGGTTCCTGTCCGCGGGCGCCTCCGGCATGCTGGTGGGCGCCGCATTTGCGGGGTACTTCGGCGACCGGTTCGGCCGCCGATATTCCTACCAGGCCAATCTGTTGATATTCGGCCTGGCTTCCCTTTGCGCCACGATCGCGCCGTCGGTTGAAGCGCTAACCCTCTTGCGTGTCATTATGGGAGTGGGATTGGGTGCCGAGGTCGTGGTGGCATCGGGCACGCTGCTCGAATTTATCCCACCGCTGCATCGTGGACGATGGATGTCGCTGCTTGTGATTGTGGCCAATTGCGGCTTTCTTGCGTCGACCGTCGTAGGCTATTTCGTGATCCCGGCGCTCGGATGGCGTTGGATGTTTGGCGTTGCGGGGCTGGGCGCGATCGCGGTCTGGGCGGCGCGAAAAGGTCTTCCGGAATCGCCGCGCTGGCTTGAATCGGTTGGCCGTACGGAAGAAGCGGAGCGAGTGCTGGACGAGATTGAGGCATCGGTGCGCAAAGAACACGGCGCGCTGCCGCTGGTCACACGCACGGATCATCCCCGCCTTTCACTGATGCCTCTTTCGGCGCTCTTTGCTTCCAGAATGTTGCCGCTCACGATACTCGGAGCGTTG
>Ga0302231_10000113_pt1 | contig 67333 bp, 52 predicted proteins | sample II_Palsa_N2_2_FD_193522 | JGI IMG/M metagenome (GOLD analysis project Ga0302231, IMG submission 193522) | Peat permafrost microbial communities from Stordalen Mire near Abisko, Sweden - II_Palsa_N2_2 | ecosystem: Environmental > Terrestrial > Soil > Palsa > Peat permafrost | place: Sweden...
GTGGTGGCGGCGGGGAGCATTGCGGCGTCGGCGGATGGGAAAGGAAAGACGGCGCTGATCGAGGTGCGGGCGAAGAATGCGCGGATCGAGGATTTGCTGCTGCTGTTTGTGGAGGCGAAGCAGGCTCCGATGTCGGGGACAGTGGGACTGCATGCCACGGTGGAGCTTCCGCCGGGGGACGATGAGTTTTTGAGCAAGGTCAAGGTGCGCGGGGGATTTGGGCTGGCGGGAGGAATGTTTTCCAATGCGTCGACGCAGGAGGGGATGGATAAGCTGAGTGCGGGAGCGCAAGGAGAAAAAAAGAAGGACGATGCGGAGACGGAAACGGAGCTGGCGGATTTGGATGGGCAAGTGAATATTGCGGGCGGAGTGGCGAGGTTTTCGGATTTATCTTTTTGGATTCCGGGGGCACATGCGCGGGTGGAGGGAACTTATAACCTGATCAATTACAAGATCGACTTGCGCGGGCGACTCCGGGTAGATACGAAACTTTCCGATACGACGAGCGGGACGAAATCAGTTTTGTTGAGGATGGTGGATCCGATTTTCAGGAAGAAGCGGCAGGGGGAAGTGGTTCCGGTGAAGATCGAGGGGACGTACGCGCATCCGACGTTTGGGCTGGATTTGGAGGATAAGAGGGCGGAGAAGAATAAGCCGCAGTAGTGGTTTTAAGGGCGTTTGGCGCGGCGGAAGCAGTCGGAGGTGTGGTCGTTGACCATGCCGACGGCTTGCATGAAGGCGTAGCAGATGGTGGAACCGACGAAGTTGAATCCGCGTTTTTTTAGGTCTTTGCTGAGGGCGTCGGATTCGGGGGTGCGGGCGGGGACAGGGTTGCGGGCGTTGCGCAGATTTATTTTGGGCTTGCCGTTTACGAATTGCCAGAGGTAGCGGTCGAAGCTGCCGAAGTCTTTTTGGATTTGAAGCAGGGCGCGGGCGTTTTTTACGGCGGAGGCGAGCTTGAGACGGTTGCGGACGATGCCGGGATTGCGCAGGAGTTGGGCGAGTTTGCGGGGGTTGTAGCGGGCGACGGCTTCGGGATTGAAGGAGTCGAAGGCGGCACGATAATTTTCGCGCTTGTTGAGAATGGTTTCCCAACTGAGCCCGGCCTGGGCGCCTTCGAGGATTAAGAACTCGAAAAGTTTTTGGTCGTCGTGGAGGGGGACGCCCCATTCTTCGTCGTGGTAGCGGATCATGGAAGCGGTGCGGGCCCAGGGGCAGCGGAGTTTTGGCGGTTTCATGGGAGAGAAAAGAATACCTCAGGCGCTGAAGCGCGGGTAGTCTTGGCAGGTTATCGCAGCGGTGAACCGCTGCACCACCCAAAGGCAGGTTGATATTTTCTGGGTTTTACGGCGCGGCTGAAGCCGCGCCCTTTCAAAACTTACTCCAGGGATTTGGGGTCGGATTTATTTTTGGGGGATTTGGCGTCGAGCAGGGAGACTAGCTGGCGGGCGCTGGCGGGGACGCCAACACGGTGGTCGACGATGATGTCTTTGGCGGATAGTTTTTTGCCGTAGAGTTTTTCGTTGGCGTTGCCATCGGAGCGGAGGGTAGAGCCTTCGAGGGAGATTCCGGCGAAGAGGCCTTTGTTGCGGGAGTAGGAGAGAATTTCGGCGTTCATGACGATGTCGGTTGCGCCTTCGGCGGTGCGGCCTTTGGGTCCGGCGGCGGCGGATGCGTCGGCGCCTAATTTGACTTTGCTGGAGAGCAGCGAGCGCGCACCTTGGGGATTCATCACGAGCAGAACGAAATCTGTTTCCTGCGCGCCGAGCTGGAAGCCGATGCTTATGCCTTCGAGGGCGTAGAGAGCGGGCGCACCCCAGGGTCCGGTATAGTGCTGGCCGCTGCGGCAGATCATGACGCCGCGGCCGTAACTGCCGCCAACGCCGAACGCGCCTTTTTTCACGGATGGAAGAATGATGACGCACTCGGCTTTGTCGAGGAGGTCTTGAGGAATGTCATCGGGGATGTTGAGGATTTCTTTCATGACTTCGCCGGCATCTTTGACGCGGCCGGCTTCGCGTTCGTCGTTGGCGAAGGCGAGCGAGGACAGGATGCAGAAGGCGGATAGAAGGGCGATTAAGAAGGCTGTGAGCTTATTTATTTTTAACGCTTTTATTCTTGGCGCTGGGTTCATGGGAATCGATTCCTCCGCGAGCTTGGTTTGGGAACTTCGCCTGGGCGGATTGCACTGGATGAATATTAACCTGAGCTCAGGTGCGAGGGTTGCGCACTAGAGTGCAGGGGCTGAGGGATGGGATGGTTCGCTGTAGGAATTGGGGCGCGGATGGCGGGATTTGGGGCTTATCGCGAAATATGACCAAATTGGTGCTCCTTTTGTAACTTGGCAGTGGAGAGGTGCGGCACTAGAGTGAGTCGATAGACTGGCGGGAGATTGCCCGCTATTCGGCACTTGGCGTGCATCTAATGAATGGGAAGTATCAATAGGAAGTACATTTTGGCGAGGTTTAGCGGCGGGGCGGAGTGAAAATTTTGGATTCTGCGGGCATGAAGTACACGCGATGGGCCGGGTGGCTGACGGCGCTGACGGCGGTGCTGGCGTCGGGTTCGCTGGCGTTCGGCCAGTCGGAGCCTTACGCGAATGCCTATGCGAGCGCTGCCCCGAGAGCTTATGCGAACGCGGCGGGGACGGATGCGGACGATCCGCAGGGGGCAATGCTTACCATCCACAAGCGGGTGGATGAAGTGAATGTGCTGTTTATCGCGACGGACAAGCATGGAAAATTTGTACGGGATCTGGGGCAAACGGATTTTTCGATTCTGGACGATCACAAGCCGCCGCAATCGATTGTGAATTTCCGGCGGGAGACCGATCTGCCGCTGCACATGGGATTGCTGATCGATGTGAGCGGCTCGGTGCACAGCCGGTTTAGTTTCGAGCAGGATGCGGCGATCAGTTTTTTGCAGCACTCGGTGCGCATCGGATTCGATAAGGCGTTTGTGGTTGGGTTTAACAACCAGAGCCAGATGACGCAGGATTTTACCGATAATGTGCAGTTGCTTTCGGATGGAATTCATCGTTTGAATGACGGTGGCGGGACGGCGCTTTACGACGCGATTTACCGGGCGTGCAAAGATAAGTTTTTGAAGGATCGACCGGATCATCCGACGCGCAAGGCGATCGTGGTGGTGAGCGACGGCGAAGATAATCAGAGTGACTACACGCGGGCCCAGGCGATTGAGATGGCGCAGCGGGCGGAAGTGATTATCTACGCGATCTCGACCGACGATAGCGGGCTGATTCTGCGCGGCGATAGAGTTCTGGAACAACTGGCCGAGGCTACGGGCGGACGCGCGTTTTTTCCTTTCAAGATGAAGGACATTACGCGTTCGTTTGCCGCGATTGAAGACGAGTTGCGCAGCCAGTATGTGGTTTCCTACCGGCCGGCGGATTTCGATGCGGATGGGCGGTACCGGTCGATTGAGATTTCCGCGCTGAAGAAAGATTTGCAGGTGCGGGCGCGGAAGGGATATTTCGCGCCGCAGCAGTAGGAAGGGTTTTCACCACGGAGTCACAGAGTCACAGAGAAAAGCTCTGGGGCTCTCCTTCCGACTTCTCCTCACTACTCTTCATTTCTGTTGCACAATGAAAATCTTTAACACAGGGGACACAGAGGTTTCACAGGGTAAACCTTTGGCTGTTCCGTGCGGCTGTCCCTGCATTTTTGATTAGCTCTTCGATTTGCGATGGCAGGCCTGGCGGAGGAGGTGCCAGGCTTCCTGGTATTGGCCGTGTTTTTGGCGGGCGGCTTGGGGAGTGAAGTGGAGAGTGGTGTTCTTTTGGCCGATGGCGGCGTAGGGCATGATGTACCAATCGTCGGTGGGAATGATGTAGAGGGCGAAGAAGTCGACGGTGCCGGGCGCGTAGCCGCGGTATTTGGGGCCGCGAATGCTGAGGCTGTAGCCTCCTTTGGGATGGCGGCAGAGGGTGCATTTGACTTGCACGCGGAGGACGGGACCGGAGTCTTCGACGCCGACGTCGTAGCTGGCGAAGCCGCCGTAGGGAGTGAGGATTCGCAGGCCCTGGCTCATGGCCAGGACCATGAAGTAGAGCTCGGCCCAGGCGCCGCGCTCTTTGCAGCCTTTAATGCGGCATCCCAGATTTTTCCGATTTTTCATTGGCCTCTTTGCCGCAAATAGAAATCGCGGCCCTGGGGGCCGCGATTGGTTATTCTCTTCTTTCTCTATTATATCATAGTGCATAGCTGTAATGGGACATATTAGCTCGGATTATATTGCCTTTGGGATCAGGGAGGTGGGGGAGTTTTGCGACGGGGAGGGGGCTTGACAGATATTTTACGGGGGTTTGTATAACTGGGAGATAATTTGCGGTGCCGGAGCTTTCGAAACGGTCGTGTCGTCCGCTGAAGCGGACTCGGCTGTTCGTGCTTCCGAGTTAACCGGCACTGCCGTGCCGGGCTTTCATATGCCGCCGCTTCGCGGCTGGGGTAGGTATCGTCACGGCGTCACGGTGTAACTGAAAAGAGCGCCGAAAGAGTCGTGGAGGGAACGAGAAGCGTACCTCAGGCGCTGAAGCGCGAATATATTTCGAACGGGTTGTTGGCACGAGTGGAACTCGTGCCCTTCCCGGTTCGTCAGGAAGCGAGAGTTTCTCAGCACTCTGGGAGGACCGGTGCCGATTGTGAGTTTTGATCGCACGGTGAACCGCTGCGCCACCCAAGAGCAACAGCCGGGGTCCAAAAATCAACAGGGAGGTGGTGCGCCCGGAGAGACTCGAACTCCCAACCCTCTGCTCCGAAGGCAGATGCTCTATCCGATTGAGCTACGGGCGCATGGAAAACCAATATCCCTCGCGGCGCAAAAAACGCTTGCTCGGGATGACAATCTAACTTCGATCCGCTTGCTCGGGATGACAATTCAATTTCGATCCGCTTGCTCGAGGACGACAATTCAATTTCGATCCGCTTACTCGAGGACGACAATTCAATTTCGATCCGCTTGCTCGGGATGACAATTCAATTTCGATCCGCTTGCTCGAGGACGACAATTCAATTTCGATCTGCTTACTAAGGACGAACAAACTCAGTCTGGTTCTGCATGATTTTACTCCATCTCGAAGGTTAGGTAGGTGAGGCCGTCGGTGCGTTCGACTTGGAGGACGACGGCGTCGCCGGGTTTGAGGGCGAGGACGGCGGAGCGGAGAGTGTCCATGGAGTCGATGGGGGTGGTGTTGAGGGAGTGGATGACGTCGCCGGTTTGGAGGCCGGTTTCGGGAGTGATGAGAGTGGCAGCGCGGCCAAGGACGATGACTCCGGAGGGAAGGCGCATGGGGCCGATTTGATTGCGCAGGTCTGGGGTGAGATCGATGGCGAGGATGCCGAGGCGGGGGACTAAACTTTTTTCGGGATCGGCGGCGTCGAAGAGTTGATCCATGGGATCGCGCTGTTCGATGGCGGGGACGTAGAGAGTTTTCTTTTGATCGCCGCGCAGGATTTCGAGCTTTAGGACTTGATCGAGGCGATGGAGATAGAGCGCGGAGGAGAGTCCGGGCAAGGTTTCGATGCGGCGATCGTCGGCGGTGAGGACGATATCCTGCACTTGCAGGCCGGCGGTGGCGGCGGGGCCTTCGGGTTTGACGTCGGCGATGATGACGCCCCAGCGCTGCTTGAGATGCAGGCCTTCGGCGAGGGTGGGAGTGATTTCCTGAGCGACGGCACCGACTTCGACGCGGTGAACGTGTCCGTATTTGCGCAGGCTGTGGTAGACGAAATCGACGATGCGGGCGGGGATGGCGAAGCCGAGGCCTTCGCTGCCGCCGCCTTCGGAGAGGATGAAGGTGTTGATGCCGACGACGGAGCCGTTCATATCGACGAGCGGGCCGCCGCTGTTGCCGGGGTTGATGGGAGCGTCGGTTTGAATGTAGGTGAGCGGCTTATCGGGATCGGGCTGGCGGGCGACGGCGCTGACGACGCCCATGGTGACGGAGTTTTGCAGGCCTTCGGGGCTCCCGATGGCGAAGACGAGTTGTCCGACGCGGGGACGTTGTTGGGTGAGGAGCGGGAGCGTGGGGAGATCTTTTTCGTCGATTTTGAGGAGGGCGAGGTCAGTATCTTTGTGAACGCCGACGAGGCGGGCTTCGAGCAGCTGGCGTTTCCCGACGGGGACGGCAAGGCCAGTATCGATGGGGAGTGGCAGGGCGACGCGAATGCGCTGTGCGCCTTCGACGACGTGGGCGTTGGTCATGATGTAGCCGGAGGGATCGACGATAACGCCGGAGCCGACGGCGTGCTGGCGGACGATGAGAGCGGCCTGCTGGCGGTTCTGCTCGCGCTGGGTGCCGTAGCCGGTGACCAGGATTTGAACGACGGCGGGTGAGACTTTGGCGGCCAGGCCTTCGAGGGCGTTGTTGAGTTGAACGAGAGTGGCGGTGGCGGAGGGGGATTCGTCGGGGTGGGGCTTTTCGACGGGGGGCTGCTGGGCAATTAGGAACGTGGTTGAGGCGAGGACTAGGACGGCGGCGCGGGCAAGGCGCAGGATTGCGTGGGTGCGAGGGGGACGGGGCATGAGTTGGCTCTCCTGTGAGAGAAGATACTCATGTGACGGTAACATGCGGGGGGTGGTTGCAGGATAAAGCCAGGTCAAGGGTATTTAAAACGCGGGGGGCGGGAAGCTAACGCTTAAACGATTACGGGGAGGGCATTTTCTTCCACTCGCGGGGGTTGAAAGGTCCTTTGCCATCGCATTCCAGCTTGGCCTGGAAGAGGACGAGTTCGGGTTGTTCCTTGGTGAAGGAGTAAGTACTCATGAAACCACAGTCGCCGAGGCCGCGAAATTTGTTGATAAGGCGGAGTTGCCTGGGTTCGGCATCAAATTCCGGCGTTCCCGTGAGTTCCGTCACGGTATGCTTTTGCAAGCGGTTGGGGCCGGGGTCTCCGGAATCTTCGTAATCGACAAAGTGAAGAAGCTTCGATTCGAAAGGCGAGCGGGATTCATCCAGCAGCAGGAAAAGGTAGATTCCCTGATAAGATCCGAGGGTGCATGTTACCTGGACAAGATAGCGACTCGGCGATAACTCGAAAAATGCGAGCCCAGCGAAAGTCTTATCGGGGTAATCGAAGGAGTCTTCGCAGTCTTGCGGCCATTTCAGATGAGCTCGCCACGCGGCGCGGTCGGCATAAGTAAGGTCGGTTTTCTTTAAGCTGGCCGATGCTCTGGCGGGGCTGTCCGGTGAGGCTGCAACGGAACCCTTGGAGGGCGGCAGCGCGCAGGCAGACGAAGTCAACAGAGTAACGATTAAGCCCAGAGACAAGATCAGCCTCGACCTGCAGCCTTGTAGGATCGGCCTTTCCCCCATTTTTGATCACTCCTCCCGAAGAAGACTCGCAATTTCCGAATACGAGCGCTTTCATGGGCCCAAGCTGGCCTGGAGCATGGCCTCGAGCTTTTCCGCGAAACCCTTAATAACTGCCCATTGATCGAGACCGTTAATGATTTTGCGTGCGTTCTTGTAGTCACACTGGTCGGCGTGAATAAAGTCACTTAGTTTTTTTCCGGTGAACGATCCGTTTCGCATGCCGTAAGACATGATCGAATAGGCAATTTCAGGTTGGAGCGCCTTCTCTGGATGGATGACAAGTTGATTGCCCAAATTTAGCGCTTGATCCATCTTTTCATAGTTGGCCTTCCAGGTAAGTTGCACATAGCCTCGGCCGTAATAGGTGTTGCTGTAGACCGTTCCGTCCGTATCGGTGACCTGGACGGCTGTGCCGTAGGGATGGCCTGCGCCCTGGCCGCCTTCCTCGATGGGCTGCCAGGTGTCAGCGCACTCCCATTTGACGGTTGCGAGCATGTAGGCGGCCCAACGAATGTCGGTTATGTTGGGGTCCAGTTCGATGTCGCCGAGCAGCAGCTCCAATCCGTCGATTTGACCTTGGGTCAAGCCTCCGAATTCCTTCATATACATGCCAAGGAAAGTTGCGGGATTGAAGGCCATAGCACCGAGAACCTGGGGGTTGCCGGTGACCAACTTTTTAAGCCAGTCGGGCAGCATGGAAATTAATTCCAGGGGAATGTCCCAACCTCCGATTTCTTTGCCGAGCGCACCCCAAGTACCGGAGCCAACCTGACCGTCAGGATGGAGGCCCTGGGCTAATTGGAAGCGCACTACGGCATCAAAGGTCGGCTGGTCGAACTTGTCATCGTTTTTGTCTAACCCCGGGCTCGGATCCAGAATCACGTTTAGCCAGGATTTCAGGGTAAAGACCAAGGGTGATCTGACGCCCTTAATCAGAACATGGCTCATGATTGACCCCCTTTGTTGAGGTACAGAACGAGGTGTGATTCGGGCTGCGTCGCTGGAATCCAAAAGGTTGTGGCAAATGGCGACGATTAACAGCGAGCAGATTCTACGCGCGCAAAACGAGTTTTACAACGGGAAGATGCGGGGGGTGATGTCAAGCGGCTTGTGTAAAAAGCTTGAGGGTGCGGTTTTTCCATTCCAGGTTGAATCTCTGGAAGATGGAATAGATGATGCGGTCCACGCTGGCCACGTTGACGAAACACACCATGGGCCGGGTTCTTCTGCGAACCTCCACGAAGCAGCGTTCGATGACGTTGGTGGTACGCACCTTCTTCCACAGGTGCCGGGGCAGGACGAAGAACGACAGCAGTTCCGGCAGATCGCGCTCCAGCCGACGCACCATGGAACCGTACTGGCCCAGCCAGCGCGCCCGGAAGCGGCGAAAGGCGGCTTGCGCCTGGGTTCGGCTCTCGGCGCCGTAGATGGCCTGCGCGTCCCGTTTCACTTCGTCGTAGTCGCGCTTGCGCAAGTGTTCTAAGATGTTGCGCATCTTGTGCACCCAGCAGCGCTGATGCCCCACCCGCGGATAGACGGTCTGGATCGCGGCCGCCAGTCCGGCGCAGCCGTCGGTGACGATCAGCAGCAGCTTCTTGCCTTCCAGCCCGCGCCGGTAGAGATCGGTGAGCAGGCCTTCCCAGTCGGCCTGGCTCTCGCCCCGGCTGCGCAAAAACGCCAGCAGATGGCGCGTGCCGTCCTGGCGCACCCCGTAGGCCACCAGCATGTGCACCCGCTTGCGCCCCGCTGGACGCCGCATGTGCAGGCTCACTCCGTCCAAAAACAAATAGGCGTAATCGTCGGCCAGCCGCGCCTGATGAAATTGGCGCACCGTGTGGTCGAGACTCTGTGTGATCCGCGACACCGTCTGCGGACTTACCACTTCGCCGGTCAGCGTGGCCACCACCCGCCCCACTTGCCGAGTTGAGATGCCGCGCAGAAAGGCCTCGCGGATCAGCAGCGTTACGTCGTCGGCGCGCCGCTGAAACTTCTTCACCGCCTCCGGCAGAAACCCCCGCTTCCGGCTGCGCGCAATACGTAACCGCAGCACCCCGAACTTGGTCACGAAATCCCGCTCGTAATAGCCGTTGCGGTAATCCTTCCGCCCCTCCGATCGCTGGTAGGGCGCGCTCACCATGTAGCGGTCGCGCTGCCGCTCGCTTACCTGCTGAAAGAATTTCTGGGCCGCTTGCTGCGCCCGCCCTTGCAGATCTCCCCAGAAACTTTCCTGCAACTCCTCCACAAAATGTTGGTAATGCTCGGTGATTGGGATTATCTTCGCCATGGGTGTAGGTCTCCTTTTCGGAATGGCTTTAGCTTGCGAGGCCAAAGCCAACTTACACCCTCTCGCTTTTTACACAATCGAAATTACGTCACCATAATTGCGGTTGCATTGGCGGTCGAGCATTTCATGGGAGTTGAACGAGAAATCGGCGTCCACCGCCTATAGAATCAGCTCGGGAAGAACATATTTCCTATCGGAGAAAAAGCGTTGACAACAGCCGAAGCCCGCAACCTGGCCGACCATTGGGTCGCAGCCTGGAACGCTCATGATTTGGATTTGATCATGACGCACTACGAAGACACCGTCGAGTTAACTTCTCCGGTTGCCGCCCAGCTATTGGGGACACCCGATGGCAAGGTTGTCGGCAAGGCCAGCCTCCGCACCTACTTTCAACGAGGTCTGGAAGCCTACCCGGAACTCCAATTTCAGCTTGCGGACGTACTCTGCGGCATAAATAGTGTGGTGCTGTACTACACAAACCAAAAGGGAACGCGCACGGCGGAGTTCATGGAGCTATCAGCAACGGGCAAGGTAGCAAGAGTTGTGGCGAACTACGGTACGCAGAAAGAAGCCAGCTCTTCATCGACGATCTATTCGTAATGGCCAATCCCGAAGCAACTGCTGAAACATCGCCATGATGGCGACGATCTGGATGCAAATTCTTTCATATTGACGCGAACAGCGATCGGTCGGACAATAGCAGCCGGTTTGGGGGCAAGAGGTAAGGTTCCGGACAATCGCGGCGTTTTCGAGGCCAAAAAGCAAATTCCGGTTTATGGTCCTACCCCCAGTTTACTGGCGTTAACCGTACGACATCGAGGAGCACTACCCATGCTGTCCTGCCGCAGGAGTCGCCTTGTCTACCGCAGTGCTGCCATGATCGCGCTGATTCTAGCCAGCAGCCTTCTGGCTGCCGCGCAGGTTTCGGTGGCCACCTATCACAACGACAGCTACCGCACGGGCTGGAATTCCCACGAAACAGTGCTCACACCGACCGCCGTCCACAGCCCGTCGTTCGGAGTGCTGCACACGATTACGCTTGACGACCAAGCGGAGGCGCAGCCTCTGGTGGTGGCCAACGTGAATATAACAGCCGGCAACTACCAGGGAATTCACACGGTCGTGTATGTGGCCACCGAGAATAACTCTATCTATGCCATCGATACTACGAGCGGCACGGTGCTTTTGAATCCGAATTTAGGGCCGCCGGTGGTCCATCCACTCAACTGCGGGAAGAATACCCCGGACGTGGGTATCAACTCGACTCCTGTCATCGACCTGAGCAGCAATACTTTGTACGCGGTGAGCTACACTCAGCAATCGACGGGCCCGGCGTATTTTGTTCACGCGCTCGATTTGGGCAGTCTGACCGACAAAGTAGCGCCTCAACTGGTAACCGGTTCCCACACGCTCACGAACGGAACTACGTTCACATTCAATGCCAAGTATCAGCGGCAGCGGCCCGCTCTGCTGTTGGCAAATGGTAACGTGTACGCCGCCTTCGGCAGCTTCTGCGACCTCGCGCCGAATCTATCGCGCGGCTGGGTCCTGGGATGGCAGACCGGAACCCTGGCACCTCTAGCCGGAAACCAATTGCTGGACACCCAAGCCACCGACACCGACGACTATTTTCTTTCCTCGGTTTGGATGTCGGGTTACGGCCCGGCGGCGGACGACTCCGGCAACATCCTGTTCGTCACTGGAAACTCGGATCATTCGGGAACCACCTATGACGGCGTTACCGATATTCAGGAGAGCGTGGTCAAAGTATCTTCGGATTTGACCACAGTGCTGGATTTGTTCACGCCCGATAATGTGGGAGACATGGACGAACACGATCTCGATTTCGGATCGGGCGGAGTGATGGTTCTTCCCGACCTGCCGGGTTCGATTCCGCATCTGGCAGTGGCCGCAGGCAAGGTGGGGTCGATGTTCTTCATGAATGAAGACGACCTCGGCGGATACTCGACGGAAAGCAACAACGTGCTGGGTACATATACCATCAATGACTGCTGGTGTGGGCCGTCCTACTTCGTCGATCCCAAGGATGGCGCTGGCAGAGTGGTGAGCAGCGGCGGAAGCTCCGTCAGGGTCTGGAAGGTCTTGACTTCGCCGACTCCGTCGCTGATCCAGGTGACTAGCGCGCCGCTGAAATCGGCGGGGTCTGGCTTCTTCACGAGCGTGTCCTCGAATGGCACCGCCAACCCCATCATCTGGGCACTATCGCGGCCCTCTCCGACCCAGACGACGGTCTCGCTCTACGCCTTCGATCCCGACCTGGGAGGGACAGCCATGAAGCAAGTTTTCCTGGGAACTGCCGGCACCTGGCCAACCGATGGCTCGAACACGAATCTGGTTCCGGTGGTCGCCAACGGGAAAGTCTTCGTGGCTTCGTATAAGGAACTAGTGATCCTGGGATTGAAGCCGAAGGGGAATGCAGCGACGAAATAGGGCGGCGTCCAGGCGGCGGTGACAATGACCTTGAGCGAACAGTTACCTCCGCTACTATCGGCCTGGGCATTGGCGACGCTCCAAGCCGCCCCGACTACAGAAAATAGACGATCCACAAAGCGCTTCGTAATCTTGATCGAACACTCCTCTCGCAACAATCATCCCAAATTCACCCTGTAGACTGAAGTAGCTCTCCATATTCATGCGTCCACAAAATAACTGGTCTCGCTCTCAACCTTTCCTGTTCCTATACCTCGCCTCCTTATTGTGCAATCTCACTCAGGCACAACAACCAGATAACGCCCCCGTCCCACTCAACGCTCCCGCTCAAGCCACACCAGAGAAGAAAAACCTCTTCGCCCGCTGGGGCGACTTCTACCGCCAGGACTGGTCTCCGCCCACAGCCACATCCTCACCCGCTCCCGCGCGCCGCGGGCTTCCATCCCCGCTCGACTCTCCGCCATTTCCAAATTCCGATTGGTCCTACGGCGGCTCACCCGTAATCGGCGAGCCCGATACCAACAGCTATCCGCTGATGACTGCCATCAACCAGGCCCGCTGCCGCAGCAAACTTTACGGCTGGATCGACCCCACGCTAAACTTCAGCACCTCTGCCCACAGCAACGCGCCCGAAGCCAACGATGTCTACGCGAATCGCCTGGAAATGAACCAGATCGTTCTCTATGCCGAGCGCCTCCCCGATTCCGTGCAGCGCGATCACATCGACTGGGGCTACCACCTCACCGCCCTCTACGGTACCGACTACCGCTTCACCACAGCGAAAGGCTACGGCGCCAGCCAGTTGCTAAGCGATCACCACGAATACGGCTTCGATCCCACACTCGAATACATCGATATCTACATTCCCCAGGTTGCGCAAGGAATGAATCTCAGGCTAGGCCGCTTCATCTCCATCCCCGGCATCGAAGCTCAACTCGCGCCCAACAACTACATCTTCAGCCACTCGCTGCTGTACGCCATCGATCCATTCACCGACACGGGCCTGATCGCAACGGTAAAGCTGAACGACCAGTGGTTAGTCCAAATCGGAATTACCAGTGGACACGATGTTGCCCCGTGGACTACCGATGCCAAGGCTTCCGGCACCGCCTGCGCGAGCTACACCGCCAAGTCAGTCAACGACAATCTCTACCTCTGTGCCAACGGAATCAACAACGGTAGGTACGCCTACAACAATCTGCAACAGTATGACGCTACCTGGTATCACAAGTTCTCAAGAACGGTGCACATGGCAACCGAATCCTGGTATATGTACGAACGCGAAGTCCCGGCGCTGGGAGGAACCATCCCGCCCGAAACCGGCGCCAACCCTGCCTACTGCTTGCCCGGAGATCAGCGTTGCACGGCTCCCGAATACGCCGCCGTGAATTTCCTGCAAAAAGAGCTCTCAGTCCACAATTTTCTGTCCCTCCGCAGTGACTTTCTCGACGACAAAAAAGGCCAGCGCACCGGCTATGCCACCAAGTACTCAGAGAACACAATTATGTGGTGTCACTGGTTCGGCAGCACAGTGCAACTGCGTCCGGAACTGCGCTTCGAGCGCGCCTGGGACCGCAAGGCCTACGACAACGGTCAACATCAAAATCAGCTCACTGTAGCCAGCGATCTGATCTTCCATTTTTAACGGAGCTGTTTACGATTCACCCTCTTGCATTTCTTGCAGCCTGCTTCATCCCCGCTCGCAACCCGCGCACGATTGTCTTCCCGTAGCCTGAACAATCGAACTCATCCATCACCGCAGCCGCCGTCCCGCCGGGCGTAGCCGCCTCCTGCAGCAACTCTTCGAGTGAAGACTCGCTTTCGCACCATGCCGCAATCCCATCCGCCAGCGCGTGAGCGGCAGCTAAACGCGCCGTCTTGCGGTCCAGTCCGATATTCTCAGCCGCAGAAATCAGCGCCGCCAGCGCGTGGTATCCATGACTGCTGGAAAACGTAACGGTAAATGCGTCGAATTGATTTTCCGGAATCTCCACCACCGCGCCGACCAGAGAAAATAACTCCCGCACCTCGGCGCGCGAGCCGGCGTGGAAGCCTCGCCCGAAAGTCAGCGCCGTCAGCCCGCGCCCAGTGCGGCACACCGGGCTCGGCATCGCCCGCGCCCACTTCACCGGACGCCGCAGGTAACTGCCCAGCTTTGAGAGCGGAACCCCCGCAGCCAAACTCACCACCGTCAAGCTCCGCCGGATTTTCTCCGTCCCAATCTCTTTCAGCAACGCTGGCACCGAGTCCGGCCGCACCGCGATTGTCAATACACGAGCCGCATCCACGGCGCGATGCAAATCCGGCTCAATCTCTACGCCGTAGTGCCGCTTCAGGTCATTCAGCTTGAGGGCATTTCGATCATGGACAACAATCGGCTTCGCATACCCCGCCAACCGCAATCCCGCCACCAGGGCGTTCGTAATGCGCCCGCCTCCAAGAAATACCGTGGCCTTCACGCCAGACCCGCACAGGCCTCGTCGGCCGTATTCAGCAGCACCTGCACATCGGCCTCCGTGTGCGCCGTCGAGATAATCCAGTGCAGCCCGTTCGAAGGCGTCATATAAATCCCGCGCTGCAACAGTTCGTGAACGAACCGCGAATAAAGTTTCGAATCCACATACGTACAATAATCGCGATAATCGTGGATCGCTTCACGCGCGGTGAAGTAAATCTGGAACATGGGCCCGAGCCCCTGCACGATCGCCTGCACTCCGCGCCTGCGGAAAATCTCGCGCAGACCCGCAATCGCGCCATCGCCAACGGCATGAAGCTTCTTATAAATATTCTTGCCACTCAGCAAGTCCAGGTTGGCCGCAACCACCTTCATGGTTAACCGATGTCCATTAAAAGTTCCATAATGCAGAACCATCTTGTCGCTCCACCGCATGCGCTCTAGAATCGAACGCGGCCCCGCCACCGCGCCCACCGGAAAACCCGCGCCCAACGCTTTTCCGAACGTGCTGATGTCCGGCTTGATGCCGTAATATTCCTGGCAGCCGCCTGACGCATAACGAAAGCCGGTGACCACCTCGTCCAGAATCAGTAGCGCGCCACACTCGCGCGTGAGCTCGCGCAGGCGCTGCAAATATCCATCTCGCGGAAGAATGCAACCCATGTTCGCCATGACGGGCTCGGTGATCACCGCGGCCAACTCGCTTCCATGCTGCTGGAGCAAACGTTCGAGCGCCGCCATATCGTTCCACGGCGCCAGCACCACGTCGTCAAACGTCGAAAGCGGAATGCCTTCCGAGTCCGGAATCCGCGCCGGATGCTCCACCGTCCCCAACTCCTCTGGCGGATGACCGTGCGCGTTCAGCAAATACGGATCGTACCAGCCGTGATAGTGCCCCTCGAATTTCAAGAACTTCCGCCGTCCAGTGTGGGCGCGAGCCAGGCGCAATGCCAGCATGGTCGCTTCACTTCCAGTATTCGCAAACCGTACCACCTCGGCTGAGGGGACCATGCGGCAAAATCGCTCCGCAGCCTCTATCTCGGCGGACGTAGCAGTTGCGAAGTGTGACCCTTCCTCCATCGCGTTGCAGGCCGTCTTCACAATCGTCGGGTTGGCGTGCCCCTGAATGAGCGCGCCAAACGACATCATGAAGTCGATATATTCATTGCCATCGATATCCCAAACGCGCGATCCCTGGCCGCGTTCCAGCATGATCGGTCCGGGCGTGTACACCGCAGCTCCGCGCGAAGGCGAGTTTACCCCTTCGACCAGCGAACGCTGCCCGCGTTCAAACCATTCCCGAGACTTGGTGCGGCTTCGCGTTAGTGTCATGAAGTTGGTCCTCGCTGATGACTCAGGCTATGGGGAGCTCGAATGAGAAGACCGAGCCGCGGCCGAGTTGGCTGGTAACACTCACGGTCCCGTTGTGCGCCTCGACGATAGCTTTGGCGATGGCTAATCCCATGCCGGTGCCCTGCACGCTGTAGCGCTGATCGCGTCCCCGGTAGAACTTGTCGAAGACCAGCGACTGCTCGAAATCGTCAATGCCGGAACCGTGATCGGTTACGCTGGTGATGATGCGGTCTCCGCGGCGCTCGGCGGTAATCGCAATGGGCGCGGCGGGCGGCGAATATTTTGCGGCGTTCTCCAGCAACTGCTTGAGCACTTCGGCGATGCGGTCGGAATCCACGCGCACCTGGGGCAGTGTAGCGGGCACGTGCACGTCCACAGGATGCTGTGCGAGAACGGTTCTGGATTCTTCCACGGCGGATTCGATTACAGTGGCAATATCCACGGGAGCGATATGTAATTCGACTTTGTGGGCATCGAGTTGAGCCATCTCGGTGGCCTCGCCAACCAAGCGGTCGAGGCGGTCGGTTTCCTCGTTGATGACGGTTAGCAATTCCTTGCGCTGGGCTTCGTCGAGGTTGTAATCGGAGAGCAGACCGGTGACTGCGGCCTTGATACCGGTGAGCGGGGTGCGCAGTTCGTGGGTGACGGAATCGAGGAGAACCGCGCGCAGATTTTCGCTTTGATGAGCCGCCTCGGTTTGAGAAAGCTTTTCCATGGCTCCGGCGCGCTCGATGGCGATGCCGATCATGCTGCCCAGGGCCTCGAGAGTGGCGCGGGAAAGCGCCGGCCCGGCAATGCCAGCGGCTCCAGTGGTGCGCGTTCCCAGGTGCAAGGGAGTCAGAGAGATTCCGTTCTTTGCGTCGATGACGGGCTCGCCGCGCGAACTTACCATCTGAAGATCGTGCAGCGGAAAATACGTCTCTTTGGGATCGGTGCGATAAACCTGTTGAGAACTGAGCAAATAGATGGCTGCGGCTTTGGCAGCGAATCCGTCACAAATATAGGCGGGAATGGCATTCAGTAATTCCGCGACGTTGTCAGTCGCAAGGAGGCGCTGGCTGAAGGCGTAAAGGCGTTCTACATCGCGGCGGCGCTGAACGGCGTCGGCCGTTTGACGGCGGGCACGATCCGCGAGCTGGCTGGCGATTCCGGCGGTTACAAGGAAGGCGAAAAGAGCAACCCAGTTCTGAGGATCTGCGACAGTAAAGGTTCCGATCGGGGGAAGAAAATAATAGTTGAATGCCAGCGTGGCGATAATCGCCAGAAAAACTGAGAATCGAAACCCCCAGTACGCGGCCACCCACAACACCATCAACAAGAATGTTAATGCCACGGTGGTTGGGTTTACGTGCACGATGCGGCGGTAAATCTGAGCCACGAGCTCGGCGGCCGCAAGACAAGCGGCGTAGCGGAACATGTGTTGTGGCCAGCGGGTTTTCACGGGCACGATTGTAACCGATGAGGGGCTTTTCACCACGGAGGCGCGGAGGCACGGAGAAAATGCTTAATCTTTATTTTGTTTTCTGCCCTCTCCGGGACTCAGCGGTGAATACATTCGACAATTTCTGCGCGGACGTGGAGAATAGCGGCGATGAGCAAAAGTCCCGAAGAGTGGCTTAAGGAATGCGATACAGCCCAGCGGCCGGCAGTGTTCAAGCTGTTTCTAGGCTATGCCCCAGGCGTGGGAAAAACCTACGCCATGCTCAGCGAAGGGGTGCGGCGGGCCAGTCGCGGCGAAGAAGTTGTGATCGGCGTGGTGGAAACGCACGGGCGCAAACCGATCGTGGAACTGTCCTCGCGCCTGGAAACCGTCCCGCGGAAAAAACTGGAATACAAATCGACCATCTTCGAAGAGATGGATGTAGACGCCATTCTGGCGCGCAAGCCGTGCGTCGTGCTGGTGGATGAACTGGCGCATACCAACATCGAAGGCAGCAAGCACGCCAAGCGGTATGAAGATGTGTTCGAGTTGCTGGATACGGGGATCGATGTCGTTTCCACACTGAACGTGCAGCACATCGAGAGTCTGGCACCGACGATCCGTGGTCTCACCGGCGTTCAGGTGCGGGAGACCGTTCCGGATTGGGTGATCCGGCGGGCGGGCGAAATTGTGATGGCGGATTTGACGCCGCAGGCGCTACAGACACGAATGCGGCGCGGAGATATTTATCCGCTGGAGCGGGTGGAGCGGGCGCTGGCGAATTTCTTTCGGAATACGAATCTGGTCGCATTGCGGGAGCTGGCGCTCCGGCAGGTGACGCAAGCGGTCGACCGCACGCTTTCCGAGTTGAAGACCGAGGACGGTCAACTGTTGCAGGTGCGGGAGCGGATTGCGGTGTGTATCAGTTCGAATCCGGCGGCGCAGTATTTGATCGCGCGCGGAGCGCGCATGGCGCAGGCTTTGGACGGGGATTTCCTGGTGTTGTACGTGGACACGGGCGCCGATGAGAACGATGAGAACCAGCGAACTTTGGCGGATAACGTGCGCTTTGCGGAAAGCGTGGGCGCGAAGGTGGTGAAGGCCGAGGGCAAGGTGGTTGCGGAAAAGGTTGCGGAATTCGTGCGGGAGAATCACATTACGCAGGTCGTCTTCGGGCGCTCGGCGACCAAGGGATGGAAAAGATATTTCTATCTGTCTGCGATCCATAAGTTTCTGCGCGACACGCCCGCGGTGGATGTGCACATTGTGACCCAGGAAATGCGGTGAGCGGGATGGGGGAGGAACATCGGAGAATCCTGGTGGTGGATGACGAGGCCCAGATCACGCGCGTGCTGCGCACAACGCTTTCCGCCCAGGGTTACGACATTCGCGTCGCAAATGACGGAGAGATGGCGCTGGAGTTGATGAAGAACTGGACTCCGCATGTCTTAATCACGGACCTGACGATGCCGAATTTGGATGGCGTGGGGCTGTGCCGGCAGGTGCGGCTGTTGTCGCAGGTACCGATCATTGTGCTGTCGGTGCGTGGACAGGATCGCTCGAAAGTCGAAGCTCTGGATGCGGGCGCCGACGATTATGTTACGAAGCCGTTCAGCATGAACGAATTGTTGGCGCGGATTCGGGCGCAGCTGCGCCGGACACCGGCGGCCGAGGAACAAGCCAGCGCGATTACCGCCGGAGATTTTTCCATCGATTTGGATGTGCGCTCGGTTAAGGTGCGGGGACATGAAGTTCATCTCACGCCCAAAGAATTCGACTTGCTGGTCTATTTGGCGCGGCGTCCCAGCAAAGTGGTGACGCATCGAACTCTGCTGGCCGCTATCTGGGGCGCGAATAGTACCGAGCAGCCCGAATACCTGCGCGTATTCATTGGGCAGTTGCGTAAGAAGATTGAAAGCGATTCCTCCTCGCCAAAATACCTTCTCACCGAACCCTGGGTAGGGTACCGGTTTGAACCGGGGTCATAAATTCCCGCCTTTCGTTGGCCTCCTCGTCTTTACAAACATTTTATGAACCCTTTATTCGGACCTTGTGCGACTCCGTGTCCAATAGTCGTGGGCCTGAAAAAGCGGCCCGAACAGACGATTACGAATCACGGAGATCAAGGGTCATGTGGATCAATGAAGTAGCACCGGAACGGTTAGCAGAGCTCTTCCATCACTATCATCAGGCACTGACGCCGGAAGTGTCGGGTAAGGGCAGCGAAGGGCGGGGCGCGTGGAGGGAAGTACCGCAACAGGAAAAGAGCCGCCTGGTGGCGGCGGCGCGTCTGGCGCTGCTCGAGTTGGAATCGATGACCAACGAGCGCGCGAAGTCGCGGCAGTATTTTGCCCAGCCAGGCGAAGCGGAATGGGGCTGCTAAGCCATCTGGCTGTTGGTTTAACGAATCGCCAAATTCGCCATCGGGAAATTCCGTCTTTGAATCTTTACGAATTCTTTACGAATTCCTTAAGCCATACTTACACATGAAATGGTTCACTGGAATGTTTGCGCGGGTGGTCCGCGCTCTCGTGCAGGAGGCCCGATTATGGGCGCGCCCGCAATAGTTGCAGCTATCGGAGTTGGCGCGGCCGTGTTCATGCTGTGGTTTCTTTTCGCCTTGCTGCGTGAGGGCGCGCCTTCGGTCAGTTACTGGGCGGTGCCGGTCTTGCGAAAAAAGAGAGAGACCTTCCGGATATTGGACGCCAGGTACGAGGACCGAAGTTTCTGTGAGACCACAGACGGCCGCAGCGATTATCGCGTGAACTTATTGGAGAACCAAAATCATGAGAAGCGCAAATTCGGTTCAGGTCTTATTACTCTCGACGTGCGTACTATTTCTGGCCGGCTGGGCTGGCGCGCAATCCAGTCCCAACGGAACTACATCCTCACCGAACGGCGCCGTTAGTTCGAGTGAGCGAACAGAACAACAGGAAATGCGGGATGAGTTGAAAGCGCTGCGAGAGGAAGTTGAACGCTTGCGCGCGGAAGTGGAACAGCGCAAAACAACTTCTGCCGATGGGCGCGGCATTCCGGCGCCAGCAACTACAGGCGGTCCAAGTATTCCACCGGTGACAGTGGCGAACCTGGGCAATTCGCCGGCTGTTGTTGCAACCGGGCAGTCCGCAGTGCTGGCAACCGGCGTTGCGACGTCCGAAACCCTGCCGGCAAAGAAGCCGAAGATCGATCCATTTTCCGACTGGGACTGGACCTGGCTGAACGGCAGCCCGCGCACCAAAGACCTGGCTTTCGATTCGAAATTCTTCACTCCGGAAATCCGCGCCGACGTCACCTACACCTACGATTTCAACAAACCGAAAGACAACTCGATGGGCGGGTCGAGCGAACTGTTTCGCTCGAACGAAATTCAGTTGGAGCAGCTCGGCCTAGGCGGCGATTTCCACTATGACAACGTTCGCGCTAGATTCATGACGCAGTTCGGCATGTATTCCACAACGACGCCGCGCAATGACCCGAGCCCGGCGAAGGGCCAATGGGACCTGAGCGATGCCTATCGCTACCTGGCTGAGGCATACGGTGGCTACCACATTAACGCGTTGAATGGGATCAACGTGGACGCTGGCATTTTCCTCTCTTACATTGGCCTGTTCAGCTATTACAACTTCGATAACTGGGCCTACCAACCTTCGTATGTTTCCTCCAACACGCCCTGGTTTTTCAATGGTTTGAGAGTTCAGGTTTTTCCCAACCCTCATCTGAAGATTGAGCCGTGGTTGATCAATGGGTGGCAATCGTACGGTTCAGCGAACTCGCGCAAAGGAGTAGGCGGACAGATCAAGTGGACTCCACGACCCTGGGTGAATATCATTTCCAACAACTACGGGCTCGGCCACGACGACCTTTACATACCGAACCGCGGGCGGATTCACACCGACGACAGCATCGAGGTCAAGTACTATGACAAACCGGAAAAGCTTCTCGACAAGATGGCCTTGTCGTTCACCGGCGATTTGGGTTGCGAATTTGGCGGCGGAGTGAGTTGCCACAACACCGGTGGCAAGGGTACCGCTAATCCTACCCCCAAGCAGAGCTTTGTCGGCTACATGCTCTACAACCGCACGTGGTTCAAGAAAGACCGATATGGATTGACGATCGGCGGCGGCCAGATCAACAATCCCGGACGCTATCTGGTTCTGATCCCTCCCATCAACGGAGAGACGGCGCCGTCGGCGGCGATTAATTCGCCATACTTTACGGGAAATCCGGGAGATCCGTTCAAGGCGTGGGACACGTCGGCCACCTTTGACTACATGCCCCGGCAGTACATCACGTTTCGCTGGGAATACGACTATCGCCATGCGAGCGTGCCGTACTGGTCAGGCGCGGGTGGAATCACGCCGCCTCCGGGCAGCAACAACGGATCTCCGCAATACTATGCCTGCAGCAGCGGAGCGACGTCTGGGCAAACGAGCCTCAGCGCTGCGGAAACGGCTTGTGGGGGCGGACCCGGCAGCGTGTGGTTTCCCGACTTGCGGCGAGACGAACAGTTCATCGACATGGCGATCATGGTCAAGTTTTAGGCCGGGGAGGAACTTGTGATGCAGGACGCGATCTTTCTTGTGGTGACGATTCTATTTTTCGTGATTTCGCTGGCTTATGTATATTTCTGCGAGCGAGTGCGTTGAGGCCTATATGAACGCTGGACCGATCATTATGTTGATCATTTGCGCGGGACTGCTGGTGTATCTGGTGTACGCCATGTTGCGTCCGGAGAAATTCTGATGACAGCAAATGGATGGCTGCAAATATTTTTTCTTTTGGTGGTGGTGTTGCTGGCGACCAAGCCGCTGGGGACCTTCATGGCGCGGGTTTTCAGCCGGGAGAAGACCTGGCTTGATCCGGTGATGCGTCCCTGCGAACGGATTCTTTACAAGCTCACTGGCGTGGATGAGAGCCACGAGATGGATTGGAAGGAATACGCACTCGCGCTGATTTTGTTCAGCGGCATTTCCATGATTCTGCTTTATGCGCTGCAGCGGATGCAGCAATGGGCGTGGCTGCCGTGGAATCCGCAGAAGCTGGCCGGCGTGCCTCCGGCGCTGGCGTTTAATACTGCGGCTTCGTTTACCACGAACACGAACTGGCAGAATTATGTGCCCGAGACCACCATGAGCTATCTGACGCAAATGGTGGGTCTGGCCTATCACAACTGGGTTTCGGCGGCGGCGGGCATGGCGCTGGCGATTGCATTCATTCGCGGGATTGCGCGGCGCGAGCAAAAGACGATTGGAAATTTCTGGGTGGACCTGGTTCGCGGCACGTTGTGGATTCTGGCGCCGCTGTGCCTGGTGGGAGCGTTGCTGCTGGTGTCGCAGGGGGTGGTGCAGAACCTGAAGCCGTATGACACGGTGCAGGTGGTCGATCCGTATCAGACGCCGCAACTTGGGTCCGATGGTAAGCCGGTGAATGGGCCCGACGGCAGACTGCTCATGCAAACGGTGACCCAGCAAGTGATAGCGCAGGGGCCGACCGCTTCGCAGGAAATCATCAAAGAACTGGGGACGAACGGTGGCGGATTCTTCAATGCCAACAGTGCACATCCCTTCGAGAATCCCACGCCGTTCACGAATTTTCTGGAGATGTTCTGCATTCTGGCGATTCCTTCCGCCTTTACTTACACGCTGGGGAAAATGACTGGCTCTCCGCGACATGGGTGGGCCGTGTGGGCAGCGATGGCATTGTTGTTTCTGGCTGGCGTGATGACCGCATATTGGGCGGAGGCGCGCGGAAATCCTCTGGTTACGGCTGCGGCACAGCGTGGTCCGCTGCATTCGTCTGCTCCTCAGCAAACCGTCGGCAACCTTGAAGGGAAAGAAGTTCGCTTCGGGGTGGCGAACTCGGCGTTGTTTGCCACTGTGACCACGGACACCAGCTGCGGAGCGGTGAACTCGATGCACGATTCGTTTACGCCGCTGGGTGGAATGGTTCCGCTGATCAACCTGATGCTGAGCGAAGTCATCTTTGGCGGTGTCGGCGCGGGGATGTACGGAATGCTGGTCTTCGTCATTCTCTCCGTCTTCATTGCGGGACTGATGGTAGGGCGCACGCCGGAATATCTTGGCAAGAAGATCGAAGCCTACGACGTAAAGATGGCCATGCTGGTGATTCTGATTTTTCCGTTGGTGATCCTGGTGTTCACGGCGATTTCGGTTTTGTATAGCTTTGGCACCTCCGCGATTTCAAATGCGGGACCGCATGGGTTCACCCAGATTCTTTATGCCTTTACCTCCTCCGTGGCCAACAATGGCTCGGCTTTTGGGGGATTTAGTGGAAATACGCCGTGGTACAACACGTCGCTCGGAATCGCCATGTTGCTGGGGCGTTTCATGATGATTCTTCCGATGCTGGCGATTGCCGGCAATCTTGCGGGGAAAAAACAGACGGCGGCGACGCTCGGCACATTTCCGGTGACGGGACCGTTGTTCACCGTGCTGCTGGTCGGCGTCGTCATGATTGTGGGGGCGCTGACATTTTTCCCGGCGCTGAGTCTGGGGCCGATTCTCGAACACCTGCTGATGCAGGCGGGCAAAACATTTTAGAAGCGGGAAGCAATAGAACCGCACTGTACTGATAGAAGCGCCTTGCGAGGCTGTTAGTAGCGCGGGCAGACAAGGGATCCTTCGACTGCGGCTCTGCTTCGCGTTCGCGAAGCACAACCTCCGCTCGGGATGACAAGGGGATATGGCGAAAGCAAAACGCAGTTTGTGGGACATGAAGATTGTGCGCCGTGCATCCTGGGATTCGCTGGTGAAGCTGCATCCCGTGACCATGATGCGCAATCCGGTGATGTTCGTGGTGGAAGTGGGCAGCGTAGTGACCACGGTACTGCTCATCGTGGAGCGGATGCAGGGGCAGCCGGGCTTTGGATTCAACTTGCAGATCACGCTGTGGCTGTGGTTTACAGTGTTGTTTGCCAACTTCGCCGAGGCTATGGCGGAAGGGCGCGGCAAGGCGCAAGCCGATGCGTTGCGCCGCGCGAAGGCGGAGACGATGGCCAATCGTCTGCTTCCCGACGGAAAAACAGAGACCGTGCCGGGATCGAAGTTGCGGTCGGGGGACATGGTGCTGGTCGAGGCGGGCGAGTTCGTTCCGGGAGACGGCGAGATTGTAGAGGGAGTTGCGTCGGTGGACGAGTCGGCGATCACGGGTGAGTCCGCTCCAGTCATTCGCGAAGCGGGCGGCGACCGCTCGGCGGTGACGGGTGGAACGCGCGTGCTGTCGGATTGGGTGAAAGTGAAGATCACTTCCAATCCCGGCGAAACATTTCTGGATCGCATGATCGCGCTGGTGGAGGGTGCCGAACGGCAGAAGACTCCGAATGAAATTGCGCTGAATATTTTGTTGGCTGGGCTGACGATTGTATTTCTGCTTGCTGTGGTCACGCTACAACCGTTTGCGATTTATGCGGGTGCGCCGCAGACGGTCTTTGTGCTCGTGTCGCTGCTAGTGTGCTTGATTCCTACAACGATAGGCGGATTGCTTTCGGCCATTGGCATTGCTGGCATGGATCGACTGGTGCAGCACAATGTACTAGCGATGTCAGGGCGCGCAGTGGAAGCCGCCGGCGATGTGAATACGCTGCTGCTCGACAAGACGGGAACCATCACGCTGGGCAATCGCGAAGCTACAGAGTTTGTGACAGCCCCCGGCGTGACCGAGGCGATGCTGGCGGATTCGGCGCAGCTTTCGTCGCTGGCCGACGAAACTCCCGAGGGCCGGTCGATTGTAGTGTTGGCGAAAGAAAAGTACGGGTTGCGCGGACGAGAGATGAGTTCGCATGATGCGGAATTTATTCCGTTCAGTGCGCTGACTCGCATGTCAGGAGTGAATCTGGACGGACGCGCCGTTCGAAAGGGCGCGACCGATGCCATTGCAAAATATCTGGAGGAGCAGGGAAGCGCGCTGCCGGCGGAAGTGCGAGCCGCGGTCGAGGTGATTTCGCGCTCCGGGGGAACACCGCTGGTGGTAGCGGAAAATGGGCGTGCGCTGGGAGTGATTCATCTCAAAGACATCGTGAAAGGCGGCATGCGGCAGCGGTTCGATCAGTTGCGAGCCATGGGGATTAAGACGGTCATGATTACGGGAGATAATCCGTTGACGGCGGCGGCCATCGCATCGGAGGCCGGAGTCGACGATTTTCTGGCGCAGGCCACACCGAAAGATAAGCTCGACTTGATTCGCAAAGAACAAGCGCAGGGCAAGCTGGTCGCCATGACGGGCGACGGCACGAATGACGCGCCGGCGCTGGCCCAGGCGGATGTAGGCGTCGCCATGAATACCGGCACGCAGGCCGCAAAGGAAGCCGGCAACATGGTGGACCTGGATTCGAATCCGACGAAACTTATTGAAATTGTGGAGATTGGCAAACAGTTGCTGATGACGCGCGGCGCGCTGACGACATTCTCAATTTCAAACGATGTAGCGAAATATTTCGCCATCATTCCGGCGATGTTTGCCGGGACCTTTCCGGTTCTGCAAGCGCTTAACGTAATGCGGCTGGCGACACCACAGTCGGCGATCTTGTCGGCAGTTATTTTTAATGCGCTGATTATCGTAGCGCTGATTCCGCTGGCGCTGCGCGGCGTGAAATATGTTCCGCAGGGAGCGGCTATTCTGCTGCGGCGAAATCTGCTGGTGTATGGCCTGGGGGGAGTGATTGTCCCGTTTATCGGAATCAAGATTATCGACTTGCTGATTGTGCGGGCGGGGTTGGCGTAGGAAGACTGGCGTAGGAACGACTGGCGTAAGGGCGACTATGAAGAAGAATCTAATTACGGCTGTATTGATGACTCTGGTAACGACCGTGTTGTTCGGAGTACTGTTTCCGCTCGTGATTACAGGGCTGGCGCAGGTTTTATTTCCGAAGCAGGCTAACGGAGAACTGTTAACGCGGAATGGCAAGATTGTGGGTTCACGATTGATCGGACAATCATTCGCTTCGGCGGGTTACTTTCACTCGCGGCCCTCAAGTGCCGGAACGGGCTACGATGCGGCGAATTCGAGCGGATCGAATCTGGGGCCAACCAATCAGTCTCTTGTGGCGCGCGTGCAGGCAGACGCGGATCGCTTACAGGCGGAAAATCCCGGCGCAGCCATTCCGATGGATTTGCTGACCACTTCCGGATCGGGGCTCGATCCGCACATCTCTCCCGAGGCTGCCGAGTTTCAGGTGCCGCGCATCGCGCGCGAGCGCGGCCTGAGCGAAGATGTGGTGCGCGAGGCCGTCCACCAGCACACGGAAGCGCGGCAGTTTGGACTTCTGGGCGAACCGCGCGTCAACGTGCTGGAGTTGAACCTTACGTTGAATGAGATCTCGCCGAAGCCAACGAATCACTAAGTATTTTCACCGTCTTGTGGTCCCTCCTGACCGCTTTCGGCCACCCTGGCCGAAAGCAGCCATCTCTTGAGAAGAAACTAAAGTGCTCTTTGGTGTTTATAGAGATGTGGATAGGATTTCTAGGATGGCGCTTCTCGCCCCCGAGGTGTGTCAATCCGCATGGAGAAAGATATGAACACACATAAGCAGTGGTGGAGCTGGGCAGTAGTCGTTGCGGGCTTGGCATTCATGCTGCAGGCTCCGCTCATGGTAATGGCGCAGGACGCGCAGGCGGTGCAATACCCGCAAGGTGCTCCGGATGCGCAGAATCAGGCTACTCAGGATTCGCCGGATGCGAATACGCAGGATCCTTCCAGTCGCGTGGCGCGGCTGAATTTTATGGAGGGATCGGTATCGTTCCAGCCAGGCGGTGAGAACGACTGGGTCGATGCGGTCATGAACCGCCCGTTGGTGACTGGCGACAATCTCTGGGCAGACGAAAATTCAAAGGCTGAAGTGCATATTGGATCGGCCGCACTGCGGCTCGGCGCCAAGACCGGAATTACCTTGCTCGAAATAAGCGATCGGGCGGCGCAGATTCGTTTGGCGCAGGGGTCGCTGATTGTGAAGATCAGGCACGTGGATGACGAAGACTCGTATGAGATCGACACGCCGAACGTGGCCTTCGTTGTGATGCAACCCGGGGACTACCGCATTGATGTGAATGAAGACGGCAGCCGGACGGATGTGACCGTATGGCGCGGACGCGGCGAAGTTACCGGTGGAGGTTCTTCGTACACAGTCGTGGCGAACCAGTATGCGAGCTTCACCGGTTCCGATCACCTGGACTACGAGCTTGGCCAGGTTCAGGCGGAAGATGGATTCGATACATGGGCGCTCGGCCGGGATCGAGCTGAAGATCAATCCGATTCCGCGAACTATGTTTCGCGCGAGATGACCGGATACGAAGACCTCGACGCATACGGCAACTGGAGTTACGTGGCCGGCTATGGCATGAGCTGGCGCCCTGCGGGATTAGCGGTGGGATGGGCGCCCTATCGCTTCGGCCACTGGGCCTGGGTGGGTCCGTGGGGATGGACTTGGGTGGAAGCTGAGCCTTGGGGCTTCGCTCCATTCCACTATGGCCGCTGGGCCTTCGCGGGCGGTGCGTGGTTGTGGGTGCCTGGACCGCGCATGGTGCGTCCGGTGTATGCGCCGGCGCTGGTGGGGTGGGTTGGTGGAGGGCCAGGATTCCGCTTCTCGGCGGGAGTGGGCGTGGGATGGTTCCCGCTGGCTCCGGGAGAGGTCTTTGTTCCGGGCTACCGCGTGAGCCGCGCTTACGTGAACCGAGTGAACGTTACCAATACGGCTGTGAATATTACGAGAGTCACAACCGTCTACAACAGCGTCGTCATTAATCGGAACGTGAACGACGTTACCTATGCGAACCGGAATGTGAATGGCGGTGTGACAGTAGTTTCGCGTGACACTTTCGTGAATGCCCGGCCAGTGGCGGGGAATGTGGTTTCGGTGCCTGCGAGAGAACTTGCTATGGCGCCGGTAGCTCGTATGGCGGAGGTCGAACCGGTACGCGCTAGCGTGTTGGGCACCGGAAGCCCTGCGGCAAACAGGCCGCCAGCGGCGGTGATGAGCCGTCCGGTGGTGGCGCTGAGGACGCCGGCTGCGATGCCGCAGTCTTCGTCGTTAGTGCGGCAGGAAGCGCCAGGCCGGCCGGTCGTGACCGCTCCTGCGGCGCGGCAATCGCAGCCGGACGAAGGCTTCCGTTCGTTCGGTTCAACCAACGATGGAAACGGCCAGACGAAGGCCCAGCCTCGCGTTTGGGAAGCTCAAGGAACTCCGGAGCCGCAAAGGAGTGCGCCATCTCAATCCCAGAATCGAAGTGTGCAGCCGGCACGCCAATCGTCGCGTGCAGTGGTTAAGCCGGCGGCCCCTACGCAGCAGAGCAACGTTCAGCAACAGCGGAACCCGGAGGAGAAGTACAGCTCCTGGCACCAGCAGACACCCGCCGCCACTTCGGCGCAGAAGGCGCAGAGTTCGCATCCAGCAGCGCAGAGTCCAGCGAGTCCTCCTACTCCGAAGAAGTGACATTGACGCGAACTACCTGCCTGCGGTCTGATAGGGTTCGGATGACATACGATCCGCACAGACCGCAGGAAACCCAGGAGAAAGACAGCGCCGGGAAACGGGAACGCCTCCGTTACCGGCGCGTTTGTTTTTAACTGCGCATGAATGAACAAAAGCGTCCGGCGATGAATTGGATGGATGTTCTCTGGCTGCTGTTCCTGGCTGGACTGGCGGTGCTGCCGCCGGTGGGCGAGATTCACAAGCAGCTTGTGTTGTTGGCGTTTGGTGTTGTGCAGTTCAGTGAAGGCTGGGTACTGAGAAGGACGCCGGAGCGCGGGGCCGCATACATTGTCCTGCTGAAGATCGCTCTGGCTACACTGCTGATCGATCACACGGGTGAACTGAGCATCAATAGCAGCTACTGGCCCATCTATTTTCTGCCGGCGGTCACGGCGGCGGAATACTTCAGCCCCCTGGCTACCTTGTTGTGGACGGCTCTGGCCTCGGCGGCCTACTGCTCCTATCTTTATCCTGCCCTGCAGGAATATGAGATTAACGCGGAAAGTTATGGACTGCTCGCCATCCGCATTCTCTTCTTCTTTCTGGCGGCAATGGTGGTGAACCGTTTTGTAGTGGAGAATCGACGGCAGATCAAGCGATATCAGGAGTTGGCGGAACGGCTGGCGGAAACCAATCGGAAGTTGCAGCAGGCGCAGGAAGAGGCGCAGCGATCGGAACGGCTGGCGGCATTGGGGCAGATGTCGGCGGGGTTGGCGCATGAAATTCGCAATCCGCTGGGGGTGATCAAAGGGTCGGCGGAGATGTTGCATCAGAAGCTGGGAGAAACGAATCCCCTGGCCAGTGAATTGGCGGGATACATATCCAGTGAGACCAATCGTTTAAGCGCCCTGGTTACCCGCTTTCTCGATTTCGCGCGGCCGCTGCACGCCGAGTTGACTCCGCAAAATATCTCGAGCGTGTTGGATCGGGCCGTACAAGATGTGGCGTTGACGCACAGAGATAATAGTGATTCGGTTCGGGTGGAGAAGCACTATCAGCCGGACTTGCCGTTAGTGCCGGTGGACGAAGCTCTCGCCGAGCAGGCGTTCGTGAATCTAATCCAGAATGCTTACGATGCAATGGGGAGCGAGGGCGGGATACTGCGCGTTAAGGCGGCGAGGTCCAGCAATGCCAACCGCGAGGGTGTCGAAGTGCGGATTGAAGATACAGGGCCGGGAATTGCGCCGGAACTGCGGGAACAGATTTTCAATCCCTTTGTGACCACCAAGAAAACGGGAGTGGGGTTAGGTTTGTCCATCGTGTCCCGTATTATCGACGGCCACCATGGAACGATTCGAGTGGAAAGTGGAGAGCATGAGAACCGGGCCAAAGGGGCTGGTTTTGTAATGTTTTTCCCGGGGAGTGATGAGGTTGCGGAAAATACCGCATCTTAAGAAGCATTGAATCAGAGCGGATTAAGAACGACGGCCACACATGCCTACAATTTTAATTGTCGAAGATGAAGCCAAGATGCGGCGCCTACTCGAATTGAATCTCGGGGAGGACGGCTTCGCCACGCTCTCCGCGGGAGACGCGGAGTCTGGATTGAAGCTTCTGCGCGAAAATACTGTCGACCTGGTGGTGACCGATCTCAAGCTGCCGGGGATGAATGGTCTGGAATTCCTGCAGAGCGTCAAGCGGCAAAATGCGGCGATTCCGGTCGTGGTGATGACGGCCTTTGGCACGGTTGAGACTGCGGTAGAAGCCATGAAGGCCGGGGCCAGCGATTATGTGCTGAAACCATTCTCGTTGAGCGAGATGAGAATGGTGATCCGCAAGGAACTCGACGTACACAATCTGCGCGAAGAGAATCGGTCGCTGCGCGAGGCGTTGGGCAAACGGTATACGCATCCGAATGTGGTGGCGCGCAGCGCGAAGATGCAGGAAGTGCTGGCCACAGTGGACCGCGTGGCGCCGACGAATTCGACGGTGCTGCTGGGCGGCGAGAGCGGCGTGGGGAAAGATTTGATCGCGCGCGCGATTCATGAGAAATCGCGGCGTGCCGCGGGGCCGTTTATCAAAATTAACAGTACGGCGATTCCGGAGAATCTGCTGGAAAGCGAACTGTTCGGCTACGAGAAGGGTGCGTTTACCGGCGCGAACGCGAGCAAACCGGGAAAGTTCGAGTTGGCGGATAAAGGGACGCTGTTCCTCGATGAGATCGGGGACGTGCCTCCGCTGATGCAAGTAAAACTTCTGCGGGTGCTACAGGAGCGGGAATTCGAGCGCCTGGGCGGCACGCGGACCGTGAAAGTGGACGTACGGCTGATCGCGGCCACCAATCGCGATCTGCGTGAGGCGCTGGAGCAAGGCACCTTTCGCGAGGATCTTTACTATCGTTTGAACGTCGTGCCCATCGACATTGCGCCGTTGCGGCAGCGCAAGGAAGACATTCCGGATCTGGTGAATCTTTTCATTTCGCGCTTTGCGGGAGATTCCGGCAAGCCGGTGGAGAGCATCACTCCGGAGGCGATGCAAATTCTGGTGAATTACCACTGGCCGGGAAATGTGCGGGAGTTGCAGAACATTATCGAGCGAGCGTGTGCGCTGGCGAAGGGCACGGTGCTGAAGGTGGATGACATTCATCTGGATGTGCGTCCCGCGCGGGCCGCGAATGGGCCGGGCAATTTTCTTCCCGAAGGGATGACGCTGGAGCAGTGGGAAGATGAAATGATTCGGGAATCGCTGCGGCGGGCGAATGGGAATAAAAGTCAGGCGGCGCGGTTGTTAGGGTTGTCGCGCAATGCGCTGCGGTACCGGTTGTCGAAAATTGGGATTGCGGATGAGGGGGAGAGGGAGCCTTGATGATTCCCAGCCTCTCGGTTGACGTAGCTTAGTCTGTCGAAACTGTAGGCGTAGTGAAACCCTAATGGCTTTTGCTGTCCGGAGGAATGCGGGCGAATATCTCCCGGATTAGCCTTTCGTTATCCACCTCATCTTCAATTGCCGTCCGGAGTGGTTCAAGATACTCGCCAAATAACTGTTTGTTGGAGGGGTTTCGTTTTGCGCGCTCAAGCTGATCTTTCAGACCGGGCGAGTCTAGCAAGAGCCGCTTCATTGTCACGTTTTCCACTAGCAACTCATAAAACGCATCTATCATTGCATCTGAGATTCCCATACGACCCTACGAAGCACAAGTCCTCGTGAACCGGAACTAGCGGGATTTCGCCTGCACTAAGGCCTTAAGACACAACTTGCATGGGTGATGCCCGTGCACCGAGCTATTATGCAGACATCGTCCGCACACCAATCACCCACAACGGGTGCATTTCGTTCTTCGTCCGGTTTCAAGTCCGCAAGTCTCGCAGTCAACCATGCTATTTAACAAAAGCCCCCGTTGCCGGGGGGCTGTTCTTACTTCTTGTGGTTTCGGATATAGTCACGCAGCATGAAGTAGAACACCACCCCTTGCCAGATGACCCGTTCTGCCAAGCCAACGTACTGCTCAATCGTCGCGCCAGACATGAGAGTTACCTCACTTCTGGCTCCTTTTAAGTTTTTTATTGCAATTCCGACGTTAGCAGCTTGGGCTGGGTTTGTCGAAGGCATAATTCAATAAAATTGATTGACATTGTCGCTGTCGGCATTATGCTTAGGTGTTTGAAAGACAGCGTCCAGTGTCAATTCGTTGATGCAAGCCCCGACTGACTATCGGGGCTTTTGGTGTTTTTGGGCGGGAAGATTTTCCACCCCGTGCTACCATGTGTTCATGGCGAACACACGAAGCGCAACTCTGAGTATCCGCCTAAAGCCGACGGTCAAGAAGCGCCTCGCCAAGCTGGCCAAGATTTCCGGGCGTAGTTCGAATTTTTTGATCTCCAATGCGGTCGAATCGTACGTGGCGGATCAAGAGCGAATGCTGGCCGAGATCCGTCAGGCCGAGCGCCAAGTTAAATCCGGGCATTACGTCACGCATGAGGACATGAAGGCTTGGCTGCTTTCCTGGGGGACGGATCGCGAGCTTCCGCCTCCCAAGTGCGCCTGCGGCAAACAGCACGATGACGGGACGTTGTGCAAGTAGAGATTGTCTGGTCTCCCCGGGCGCTGGCGCGTTTGCGAGAGATACGAGACTACGTTGCCCGGGACAAGCCCGACGCGGCCGCTCGGCTGGCGACGCGGATCGTTGCCTTGGTTGAGGCTTTGCGAGCGCATCCTTACTTGGGCCGTGCGGGAAGCGAGCCGGGAGTGCGGGAATTGGTAGTAGGTGGCACACCGTATCTGATTTTCTATCGCGTTCGGGCGAAGCGTGTCACGATTACGACGATTTGGCACGGGGCGCAGATCAGATAGCCCACATTGGCCGAAAACCACCACCTTGGCTTAAGGCGGCCACTGGCTCGAATTGCGCTGATTCCAGCCTGTGGAACCCTCCTCCTTCCTTCATGAAAACAAAGTGTTTATCTGACGTTCTATCTAGGCCGTTTTGGCATGGTACATGCTTCGTACCTAGCGCATCATTCTCCGTTTTCTGGGTTCGAATAATTGTGGAATGGGTTCGGGAGAGGGTTGGTCATGAAAAACAAGTTCACAGGGAGTCTGGCAGTCATGGCTCTGGCGCTTGCTGGCGTTTTCACGGTCAGCATGCAGGCGCAGACCACAGAGGAGGGCAGCGGCCCTTCGGAGCAGCCTAGCGCGCCCATGGAGATCGGGCAGCCGCAGGCTCCGCCTCCTCCCGGCCAGGCAGCGCAGCCTGGGCAGCCCTCGGGGCCGGGTCAGGCTGGCCCGGGACAAGCTGGGCCCGGACAAGGGCCGCAGATGCAGCCCGAAGGTCAGCCGAATATGCCGGAGGCCCAGCCCGGCGGGCCGTCTGGCGAAGGTCCGGCTAAGGTCGATCAAGGTGTGGGTCGCGTCAGCATGGTACATGGCGACGTATCGACGCAGCGCGGCGATTCGGGTACCTCGTCGGCTGCGGTGCTGAACCAGCCAGTCGTGAATGGTGACAAGGTCTCAACCGGTCCGGGGGGACGCGCTGAGGTGCAGCTCGATTTCGCAAACATTCTGCGTTTGGGATCGAGCGCACAGGTAAATCTTGCGAACTTCACTAAGAAGTACATCCAGGTTCAAGTTGGACAAGGCTTGATTAACTACTCGGTGTTCGGCGAGAGCGAAACCGAACCGGAAATCGATACGCCGAACGTGGCTTTGCATCCTGCGCACCAGGATGGCGTGTACCGCATTGAAGTGCGGCCCGATGGCGACAGCATCATTATCGTTCGCAAGGGTGAGGCGCAGCTCGCCACTCCGCAGGGCATCGCCAACATCAAGGCAGGCGATATGGCGACGGTACGCGGGTCTGGCGCCGATGCGCGGTACAAGATTACCGCGGCTCCGGACCGCGACGATTGGGATCGCTGGAATAGCGACCGCGACCGCATGATTCACGCTGCGGACGCTTGGCACCACACCAACAAGTATTACGTGGGGTCGGAGGACCTGGACGCCAACGGACAATGGGAAAACGCTCCGGACTACGGTCAGGTCTGGGTTCCCAATGAGCCGGATGGCTGGGCTCCGTATCGCGATGGCAGCTGGGTATACGAGCCGTATTACGGTTGGACGTGGGTGGGCTACGAGCCGTGGGGCTGGGCGCCGTATCACTACGGGCGCTGGATGTATTACGGCAATTCCTGGGCGTGGTGGCCGGGACCGGTGTGGGGTCCGGGCTTCTATCGTCCCTTCTGGGCGCCGGCGTATGTATCGTTCTTTGGCTTCGGCGGCGGATTTGGCTTCGGCTTCGGATTTGGATGGGGTGGCTTCGGCTGGTTGCCGATTGGTCCCTGTGACCGCTTCTTCCCTTGGTGGGGCGGATATTACGGCCGGTTCGGCGTAGTGGGCTTCAACCGATTCGGCGGGCTTGGCCGGTTTGGAGGATCTGAGCCTCTGCATGCTGGAACCCAATTCTCGAACTTAGCTCACATCAGCGACCCGCATATCGGAGGTGCGCTTTCGACGGTGGGTGCGAGCAAGTTTGGCGCAGGACGAACCGCGGCTGTAGCGGCGACTCACGCGCAGCTGAGCAGTGCCCGCATGATGACCGGCAATTTGCCGGTGGTGCCTTCTCGATCCAGTTTGTCGGCGAGCGGGCGTGCTGCGGCGGCTTCGACGGTTCATAACAATGCCTCGCAGCATTTCTTTGGAACGCAGAGCGCGTCGCATCCGGCTTCGTTCGAGCAACAGACGGCGCACCTGCAGCAATCGATGCAGGAGAGCCATGTCAGCGCAGTAACGGCTGGCGGGCGCAGCGGCACCCTGGCATCTCGCGGACCATCCGATTCTCGCGGCAATTCGGCGTCCGCAGGCAGGCCGAATACGAGCGCATCTGCTTTCGGCAGAGAGATGAACGATTCTGCCCGAACTGAGAGCGAATCGGAATCCGCGAATCGCGGCGAACAATCTTCCGCCAGCCGTGCTTCAGCCAGCAATGGAGAGCCAAATCGCAGCGACTGGAAGACCTTTACGCCACCGTCGCACAGCAGCGAATCGGCGAGTCGAGGCGGCAGTAGCGCCGAGACTTCCAGCCGGGGATCGAGCGGCAGCTACTGGAATCGTACGGCTCCGAGTTCAAGCTACTCGCGAAGTTCGACTTCCAGCAGCAGCTATGGTCGCAGCGAGAGTTCGCGTCCGCAGTTGAACATGAGGCAGCCCATCGCGCAACCCAGGTCTTCGGGAAGCTACGGAGGTTCCCGCGGCGGTTATAGCGGCGGATCGCACAGCGCACCCAGTTCTGGGGGTGTTCATTCCAGCGGCGGAGGCGGGCATTCTGGAGGCGGAGGTCATCGCTAGAGGCTATCTCATAAATGGTTTTGGGTAGGGCACGGCTTCAGCCGTGCCGTTAGGGGCCAATAAAGACCCGGGCTTTAGCCCCTGAGGGATTCGACAGTTTACTCCCTCGGTTCATTATGAGATGGCTTCTAAAAACGTTCGCTGAAGAGCATGGCTTGTGGTGAGGCAGAGTGCTGTAAACAAAGTGAAGGTCAGAGGCGAGAAGGGCGTGCTAACCGGCACGCCCTTTTTCTCTATGCGGTTGTCACGAGATTCCGAGCGGGTGCCCCGTCCAAGCTTCGCTTGGGCGGGGTTTTTCTGTCGACGGTGTCTCCGGAAATCCCAGAATAGGATAAGTATTCCTGCAAAGTCTTGGACATAAGTTCAGCAGTCACAGACACGTCACCTCCCTCGAAATAACATCTCGGAATGCCGTGGGGATTGAAGCGCTTCCAGGAAACCGGGCAAGTTCACTACATAACGTTCAGTTGTTACCGAAGGCGTCCGAATCTGCGGCGGGACGAGGCCTGCGCCACATTCGTGGCAGCCCTGGAGCGCGTTCGCCGGGACTACGGGGTGTGCGTATACGGCTACGTCGTTATGCCGGAGCACGTTCATCTTCTGTTGAACGAGCCGGAGCGGAACACGTTCGCGCAGGCGATCAAGGCGTTGAAGCAGGGCGTGGCGCGGCGTCTGGCGTTGCGGGCGAAGGATTCGTTGTGGCAGGCCCGCTATTACGATTTCAATGTATGGAGCGAGGGCAAGTTTGTCGAGAAGCTGCGTTACATTCATCGGAACCCGGTGAAGCGCGGGCTGGTTGAGAAGCCGGAGGATTGGCTGTGGAGCAGCTTTCGTCATTATGCAAGTGGCGAGGTCGGGGTGGTAGAGATTGAGTCGCAGTGGACGGCGCGGATGCGCGAGCGGTCTGGGATTTTTCCTACGCTGAAAGTACGGGCATCAACAGAAAAGCCCCGCCCAAGCGAAGCTTGGACGGGGCACCCTCGAGAGTAAGTCTTGAATTAGACTGGGCCAGCCCCCACCGTTGGGGTGGGAAGATTGTATTGCGTTACAGCCTGCTGATCTTGTGGCATTTGAATGGATGAAGGAAGCGCAGGCGAGAGTAGCAGACCGCGATTCTAGAAAATCGTTCGATGCTCTAACGCAAATGTATTCATTCGGAATACACGCAAAATCCTTCAACAAAGAGATTTTGAAAGAGATGCGCGAACGCATGGAAGCCGATAAAGCGTTGTTGGAGCAATCGAAGGCTGTGAGTGCGTTATGATGCTTCCATGAGTTCAAAACCACAGACGCCATTCGGGAAGTTTACCGAGGCAATGGATGGCTTGATGCGCGTTCCACACTCCGAAATTAAGAAAGCCCTAGATAAAGAGAAGCGCGAGAAGGCACGAAAAAAACGGGCTAAGAAACGGCCCGCTCCTTCTTCGACTTCCGACCGCGTTTCAGGCGGCGAGGGCTAGAACGGCTCTGGCGTAGCAGAGGCTCCCTCGGCAGTCTTTCCAGTCAACTCCGCATAGGTCAATCGCTTGTTGGCGATCTGCGTTAGCGCGAGACTGAATCGGTCTGCGTCGGTCAGTGGGTTCTCCTTTGTAGCGCGATATTATTGAAACGAAAAATCTGTTCATCTAGGTAGCGATCCAAGTGGAACGGCTCCACGGCAACATAGGTGCCTTTCAGCGTCCGCTTAAGCAAGCTCCAAAAGTTTTCCATGCCATTGACGTGGACCTGTCCGCGTACATACGTCTCGGACTTGTCCACCATTTCGTGAACAAACCTCCATTGCATCCCTTGCTCGTATGCAACGGCGCTGTCGGTATAAATCTTTGTGCCGTACTTCACGTTCTTGAGGATTTCATTTTGCAGCGTTTCCCGCCGAACATCCGGCACGACCTTGGCCCGTACTTCGCGCGCATCGCGGTCTAGCATTCCCTGCACAATGGTTTTTCCGAATGCGCCGCCGCGTGCCTCATAGCGAACCTTCTTGTCCCTGTGCATGTTCTTTTTCTGTCCGCCGATGAAAGTCTCGTCCACTTCAACGGCGGTCCCACCCTTGCCTCCGTCTCCCATCTTCTTGCGTGCCGCGCTGCCGAACCCTTTCATCTGTAGAGACATCCCAAGCCGGATGCGATGCAGCATAAACCAAGCGGTTTTCTGAGTGACTCCCAGAGCGCGATGGAGTTCCCAGCTAGAGATACCGTTCTTGTCGTTCACAATCGACCAGATAGCGGGTAACCACTTCTCAAGCGGGATAGCCGAGTCTTCCATGACGGTGCCAACCTTCACGGAGAACTGGCGATGATGATGGACCGCCTTGCACTGCCAGCGGCCTTGAGTCGCTAGGAACTTGGCATCGTTGCGACCACATACCGGGCACACAGGACAACCGTCCGGCCAGCGTCGAAGCGCCAAATAATCAATGCAGCGGTTGCGGTCGGCGAAGTACAAAATTGCCTCTTGAAATGTCTTCGGCTCTTGCATAATGTGGTAATTGTAGAAGACTAATCATGATTAGTCAAGGATATTATTACCCTGCTAACGTTATGATTCTAATAGCGCGGTGTGAAAGGGGGGCCTACCCCCCGCGTCCGCTACTGGAATCATGGAGTTAGCGGAAAATTCCTTGCAAAGTACGTTTTTCAAAGAGCTTAAGTATCAAAGTACATGAAACAAAGGATTTAGAGGCGTGCGGATTTGCTTCGTGACTTCACGCCACGAGGCTATCGACCGTCACTGCCTCGACCATGATTGCGCAGGTGGTGGGCTGTGCACAAGGTCGGATGTCACAGTGAGGTTTGTGGAACTCTAAAGAGGCCGGTTCGCAACTGGGAATGTCCTGCCCTTTGCAAAGGGCGCAAAGGATGGGCCGCGCGCGAACAAGATCCAGAGCGCGCCCGGCCTTAGCGGGCGCTTCGCCGGCTTAGTCGCAAATCTTTAACTTGTGTCGCGGCCGAGTGTGTATATAATGACTGCCCTGTAACCACACAGGAGGAAACTATGCCAAAGGCGCAAAAAGTGGAAACTATGGCAGCAAGGCAAGACCCAGGAGCCACGCCAGAAGGTGGAAGCTTTTCGGTCGAGGTGATTAGAGCAATTAGGGATCTGCTGAATGCGATTGAGTCAGCTGAGCGAGGAAACAAGAAGGTCGCACTAGAATACATCGGTGAGGCGGAAAGAAGACTTCAGAATGTACACGGCGACGACGGCGGCGGACCCCACACCGGACCCTACCCCGGACCCCAACCCTGAAACATGCGCGCCCTCTGAAGCGGGGGACGCGTCTAGTGGAACTGTTGGAGTGCGGGCTCGCGCCACAGTGATTCCAGGTCTGGATGGTTCCCGACGTAGGCGCGCACTGGACTGTCGGGTGGGAGCTTTCGAATCATTTCCACTGCGTGGCGACGATCCCCGATAAGCTCGTAAGCCGGGATGAGTCGGTCAGCGTATTGGAGGCGGGAGAGTTCCGAGATTTTGGCAATCTCCGCGATCGCTTTGTCGCGCTGGCCAAGGCTAGCCCGGTATTGGGCTAGATCCGCACGCGCGTTGTCATCCGATTGCACTGTTGTTAGGTGTTTTTCGGCGAATGAGATCGCTTTGCGCAACGCCTCACGGGCCTTGACTTCATCGCCAGGGATTTGCCGACAGACTACGCCGAGGCCTCCCCAAAGCGAGTAGAGGTCGGGATTGAGTGCGATGCCGGAGTGGAAGGCCGAAGCCGCTTCCGAATAGCGACGCTGATAGTAATAGGCCGTTCCCAGGCTCACGTACGTCCGTGGGTTTGGCTCAAAATCCAGGGTCTTTGCGATCAGGTCGGAAGCTTCGCGAAATCTTCCTTGACGCATGTCTAATACGGCCAGGTTGCGGTATACCACCTCGTTATTGGGAGTAAGCTTGAGCGCGGACTCATACGCCGAACGTGCTTCCGTGTAGCGCCCGCGATTGAGGCAAAACCAGCCCAGCATGAAATATGCATACCAATCGTCGGGTTGGCGCCGAATGGCTTCTTGATACGCAGCCTCCGCTTGGTCGTATTGGCCGCTGTGGGAATAGGCGTCACCCAACGCCCTGTAGGCTTGTGCTTTTCCGGGCGATAGTCGAAGCGCACTCCGTTCCTCCTGAACCGCCTCTGACGCGCGTCCGGTTTCGGAGTAGATTTCGCCCAGACTTACGTGGCCGTCAGCCAGCCGGGGGGCTAGGCGGATCGATTCGAGAGTGGCGTCAATAGCCTTCTGCTTTTCCTGCGGACTGTTGTCGTTATAAGCCTTTAGCCATTGCGCTCGGCCCAGCGCCGCAAGGGCTAGCGCATATTGGGGATCGAGGCGCGTCGCTTCCGTCAGGCTATCCACGGCACGGTCGATGTTACCGCTCACGTCGTAGCGCGCCAGGTAGCCCTTACCTTTCAAATATTCCGCATGGGCAGCGGGCACGGACGTTTCGCCCTCGGAGATTTTCCCGAGCCGAGGGAACTCTATTGCAAAGAAAAGGCCGATAAGCAGAAGCGCGGCGGCGGGCGACAATATGAGCGCCCGACGGTTTCTAAACCACTTGATTTTTTCTTTAGCGTCGTGGCTTGGCGCGGCTTGATCGACCGGCATTGGCATTACCAATGTGGGCCCGGCGTCGCTGTCCCCTTTTAATGGGGAATTATATAGTTAACTCCCTTGACAAACGTGCGGGAGTCAAGTATATTTAACGCATGAGCAAAAGCACGATCAGCACGTTTCAACTGTTCGCCATGTTCCCCGACGCGGAATCGGCGCGGCTCTATCTCGAATCGCGGCTCTGGGAGAATGGCGTTAGCTGCCCGTCCTGCAAGGCGAAGGAGAACATCACGACGCGCAAGGGCGGATTCTACCGCTGCAATCCCTGCCAACTGGATTTCACGATCCGAACTGGCACGATCTTCGAGCGCAGCCACGTTCCGTTGCACAAGTGGCTCTACGCCATGTACTTGCTGGTGACGGCGCGAAAGGGAATCTCTTCGATGCAACTGGCGAAAGAGATCGGCGTTACCCAGAAGTCGGCATGGTTCATGCTCCAACGTCTCCGCGAGGCGTGCGGCTCTGGCGATGACCTTGACAAGTTGCGCGGCATCGTCGAAGTGGACGAATGTTTCATCGGCGGCAAGGAGCGCAATAAGCACGAACACAAGAAGCTCAAGGCTGGCCGTGGCACCGTGGGCAAGACTGTCGTTGTGGGAATGCGGGAGCGCGGCGGAAAGACGATCGCTATGCCGCTGGCCGATACGACCGCCGAAACCCTGCAAAACGCGATCCACGCGAACGTCGAAGTAGGCTCGACTCTCTTTACCGATGAGGCATCCGGCTATCTCGGGTTGGATGGTTTGTTCTTCCGTCACCAGAGCGTCAATCACATGGCTGGCGAGTTCGCGGCAGGGCAGGTCACCACGAACGGAATTGAGAGTGTCTGGGCCGTCCTGAAACGCGGCGTGTACGGCGTTTACCACCAGATCAGCAAGAAGCATCTGGCGAAGTACGTCAACGAGTTCACTTTCCGGCTGAATGAAGGCAACGTAAAGCGGCATAGCCTTGAGCGGCTGGATTCGATGGTCACAGCGATAGTCGGCAAGCGCCTGACGTTTGCGGGGTTGACGGCATGAAGAAAGCCCCGCCCGTTCTCGACGCGATTGCCGATGTGGTGCTGGCCTACCGCCCGAAGTCGAAGCAACCAAAGCCGAAGAAGCGGAAGAAGGCAAAGCGGAGGAATCGTGGCTGAGAGGACTCAGGTTTGGAGTTGCGGCGGTGGAACTCAGTCTGCCGCGATTGCCGCTCTGATTATTCAGGGCCGACTGCCGAAGCCGGACATTGCTCTCATGGTCGATACTGGCCGTGAGCGCGAATCTACTTGGAGCTTCCTTAATTCTTGGATCAAGCCGTCTCTCCGAGAGGTTGGCGTTGATCTCTGCATCATAAGCAAAGAGAAATACGCCGGATACGATCTCTACTCCCACGCCGATGGCATCCTGCTTCCAGGATTTTCTACCCAGTCCGGCGGGGTCGGAAAACTTTCCAATTTTTGCTCTGACAAATGGAAGCGGGAGGTCACAAGCCGCTATCTGCGCGATGTAGGCGTAGAACAGGCAAGGCTGTGGATTGGTATTTCTCTGGATGAGATGCGCCGCGTCCGCACCCAGCGCCTTCAATGGCTTGAACTGTGGTATCCGCTCATTTTTGCTGTTCAGATGACGCGGCCAGAGTGTCGACTTTTGGCGTTGAGCATGGGTTGGCCTGAGCCACCCCATTCCTGCTGCTGGATGTGCCCGAACATGGGAGATGCCGAGTGGCTGGATATGAAAGTGAACTGGCCTCACGACTTCGCCCAAGCGTGCGCCCTTGAGTTGGAAATTCGGCAACGCGATGCCCATTTCTGGCTCAATGCCCGCTGCATCCCTTTGGGCGAGATTGATTTTACGGTGCCGATTACCGGGCCTTCCGACCAATTCGCGTTGTTTGGATGTGCTTCTGGGCATTGTTTTGTTTAATTTGTGCTTAGGGAGTTAAGTATATAATTCCCTTTTAATGGAGCGATGAAGCGGTAGCCGCGTTTGGGAACGGTTTCGACGTAGCGTGGTGTGGCGGGATCGTCGCCCAGGGCTTCGCGCAGCTTCTTGACCGCGTTGTACAAGCCCTTTTCGAAATCGACGAAGGTATCGGCACCCCAGATACGCGTCTGGAGGTCCTCCCGGGTTACAATCTCGCCCGGGCGCTCCAGCAAAACTTGCAGAATTTGGAAGGGTTGATCCTGGAGCTTTACCTTGACGCCTTGCTTACGCAACTCTCCCGAACGAGAGTTTAGCTCGAACACGCCGAAGCGGTAAAGACGGTCGGATGGCTGAACTGCTGGCAACCTACAAACCCCATTTCTCCCGGAGTCTACCATAGCCTCAAAGCGGGAATAGAGTGCAGGCTAAGTAGTACCTTTGTGAAGTACCTAGCGGGATAGAAAAAGAAGCAGAACGGAACAGGGCCAGATGGTTGTGCGATTTGCGACGGCGTGCGAGAACTGCGATCAGTTCAGCGGGCTCGGCAATCGGCGAGGACACCAAACCGAAAACCCAATCCGAGTTCGGGGAACATACACACAACAAGGGGAACTATAATGAAGCTGAAAGCAACATCACTCGTCCTGGGACTCTGCGTGGCTATTATGGCCGTCGCAGCCAGTCCCGCTTCCGCGCAGAGCACACGGTCTGTGCCAGCATTCGAATCTTTCCACGTCTGGTCGCCCAGCACAAAGGCCGCGGCTGCCTTGAATTGCCTCAACGAAAGCAAGGGAGCCGTGATAAACAACTGCAAGTACCAACTCATACTTGCGTTTGACCTACCCATTGATAAACAGGGGATCGTACATACGGTCAGCGTCCAGAACTATGTGGGCGGCACCGGAACGGTTGGGGCCAATTGCAATACCTGGACCTATGATGGTGACGGTGACGACGCGCAGGGGACGTACATTTACTTCAATCCCAACGGCGCTCAAACTCTGAGCTCCACGGCCGTGCTGATCCCCGACACCACCAACACCATCACGCTGTTCTGCACACTCCCGCTCGGGGAGGGCGTCGCCTCCCTGACTTGGAACCCGTAGTAAGGATCGAACGAGCGGGTCATCAGTTTTCGGCCCTTTCAAATCCGAGGTCATTCCTTAAAAATCGCAGGGAACAGGCGAAAACCAGCGCCTGCCCTGCGGTTTTTTCATGCCGGGTATCAGAGGTTCACCGATTGGCTGTCGGGGCGATGCTTAACGGCTGGAGGTGCCTGTCCCCGCATGCGTGAGGGTTATTTCTTCGCGGTCTCTTCTTCTACGGCTTGCTTGAAATAGTCCAGCGACAGGCTTAATCCTTCTTCTAGTTGAATCTTCGGTTCCCAGCCGAGCAGCGTGCGGGCTTTGGTGATGTCGGGCTGGCGCTGTTTGGGGTCGTCCTGGGGCAGGGGTTCGTAGGCGATTTTACTTTTCGATCCGGTCACTTTGAGGACGTGCTGGGCGCATTCGAGGATGGTGAATTCGTTCGGGTTGCCGATGTTGACGGGCAGATGTTCGGAGGATTTCGAGAGGCGAAGGAAGCCGTCGATTTCGTCGCTGACGTAACAGAAGCTGCGGGTTTGATTGCCGCTGCCGTAGACGGTGAGCGGTTCGCCGCGCAGGGCTTGCTTCATGAAATTCGAGACCACGCGGCCGTCGTTCAATTGCAGGCGCGGGCCGTAGGTGTTGAAGATGCGGACGATGCGTGTATCGACTTTGTGGTAGCGGTGGTAGGCCATGGTGACGGCTTCGGTGAAGCGCTTGGCTTCGTCGTAGACGGAGCGCGGGCCGATGGTGTTGACGTTGCCCCAGTAAGTTTCTTTCTGAGGATGCTCGAGCGGATCGCCGTAGCACTCGGATGTGGACGAGACGAGATATTTTGCGCCGTATTTGTGGGCGACATCGAGGGCGTGAAAAGTTCCGAGGCTGCCGACTCTCAGCGTGGGGATGCCGTGGATGGTGTAATCGACGGGGCTGGCCGGGCTGGCGAAGTGGAAGACGTAATCGACTTTGCCGACGTCGAAGGGTTCGCAAATGTCTTTTTCAATAAATTCAAAGCGGGAGTCGTTGGCGAGATGGGCGATGTTGCCGCGGCGGCCGGTGAGCAGGTTGTCGACGACAACCACGCGGTAACCTTCGCCGAGCAGGGCATCGCACAGATGAGATCCCAGAAAACCGGCGCCGCCGGTGACCAGAGCGCGTAGCTTATTCATTTACCCCAGCTCATGCTTTCTTGACGCCGTTCTTCGTTATTCCGGCCTTCATGGTGTCGGCGGGAACGCCCTCGGGATGAGAAGCGGCGCGTCCCACGGAATAATAAGTGAAGCCGTTGGCTGCCATCACTTCGGGATCATACAGGTTGCGGCCGTCGATCACGATGGGGTATTTGAGTTCGCTGTTCAAGCGGTGGAGATCGAGGTTGGCAAACTCCTCCCACTCGGTGAGGATGAGCAAGGCGTCGGCACCGGTGGCGGCTTCGTAGGAGGAGTTGGCGAACTTGAGGCCGGAGCTCATCACTTCCTGAGTGCGGTCCATGGCAGCGGGATCGTAGGCGGTAATCTTGCAGCCCTCCTGCAGGAGCGCCTGGACGATCAAAATAGCTGGCGATTCGCGAATGTCGTCGGTGCCGCCTTTGAAGGCGAGGCCGAGGACGCCGAGATGCTTGCCGCGGAGGGTCCAGAGGGCGCTGCGGACTTTCTTCAGGAAGCGGTCGCGCTGATCTTCGTTGATGCGCATGACTTCATCGAGCAGGCGGAAGTCGTAGCCGCACTCGCGGGCGACGGCGCGGAAGGCCATGACATCTTTCGGGAAGCAAGAGCCGCCGTAGCCGATGCCGGGATTCAGGAAGCGCGGGCCGATGCGGGAATCGGTGCCGATGCCGTGGCAAACTTGGTTGACGTTGGCTCCGACGGATTCGCACATGCTTGCGACTGCGTTGATGAAAGAAATCTTCATGGCAAGAAATGCGTTGGAGGCGTGCTTGATGAGTTCCGCGCTCTTGGTGCTGGTGACGATGATGGGCGCGGGAATGGAAGTGCGATCGGGCTGCGGGATGGCGCCGGCCGTCTCGTAATAACTGCCGCTGGTGAGCGGGGCATAGATCTGGCGGAGAACCTCTGCGCAACGGTCATTGTCGCAGCCGACGACGATGCGATCGGGAAACAGGAAGTCGGTGACGGCGGTGCCTTCGCGAAGGAATTCCGGGTTCGAAGCGACGTCAAAAGACTCGGGGTCAGCGCCGTTGCGCAGAATGATCTTGCGAACCCACTCGCTGGTGTAGACAGGGACGGTGCTCTTCTCGACGATGACTTTGTAATCGTCGACGGCGCCGGTGATTTCGCGGGCTACGGATTCGACGTAAGAAAGATCGGCGTCGCCGCGCTCGGTGGGCGGCGTGCCCACGGCGATGAAGATGGCGGCGCTGGCGCGGACGGCCTCATGGAGGTTGTCGGAAAAAGTGAGCCGGTTTCCGCGGTGGCGGCTGAGCAGTTCGGGCAGAAAATTTTCGTGGATGGGGACTTGGCCGTTCTTGAGGGCGTTTAATTTACGCTCATCATTATCGACAAGAATGACGTCGTGACCGAGGTCGGCGAAGCAGGCGCCCGCGACCAATCCCACATATCCGGAACCAACGACAGCGATCCGCATGTTTCAAACTCCCTGGAATTGAACGTTCTCAGATGTTTTCACGGAAAATAAAGGGGAGAAAACCAAATCCTGAGGAGCCAGTTCAGCGCCCCGAGTATGGGTGGATTTTAACATTTCTGTTCACGATGGGGAGTACCCGAAAGACTCCAGCACGATAGTTCTAAAGTTTTTCCTGCCATTTCGGGACGGCTGGAACCGGCCGCAAGAAACCATCCGCCACAAAGCTGGAGGCCCGGTCGATGTTGCCGCCGGGCCTCGATTGAAAGCTCGATTCATTCCTTCCGGTGACTTTAGTCCACTGTCGTGGTCGCAGTGGACGAGTTGTTCTTGGTGTTGGGGTCCGAGGTGGTTGAAGTCACGGTTGCTGTGTCGGTGATCGTGCTTCCCGACGACGCGTTGACGTTGACCACCAGAGTTATCTTGAAAGTGACGCCACTGGCCATGGTACCGACCGTGCAGGTGACTGTGCCTGTGCCTCCAACCGGTGGGGCAGTGCAGCTTCCCGTGTTCGGAGTTACGCTGACAAAGGTCGTGCCTGTCGGAGTGACATCCGTGACAGAAACGGCCTGCGCCGTATCGGGGCCATTGTTCTTTGCGGTCAAGGCATAAGGGAGGTTCGCACCGCTCTTTATGGTGGTCGAGGTCTTCACGGTCATCGAAAGATCGGAGGAGAGGATGATCTTCGCCCACCAGGCGTCAAAGAATCCGCCGTTGCAATTGCCGTCGGTGCCACAGGTTTTCTGGACGGCATGCACCGTGACCGGCAAGTTCGTCGAAAGCGTTCCGCCGGTGATGTAGACGTTGTTCGAAGGGTCGAGGGCGACGCGATAGGCGTAGTCCTCGCCGTTGCCACCGAAGTAGCTGGAGTACCCGAACGTACCGGTGGGAGTGATTTGGGTGATGAAAGCATCGCTGGATCCGCCGCCGTAAGCCGCCTGGAGCGGGTCTACCAGCGGGAAGTTGGGCGAGTCAGTTTGGCCGGTCACGTAGATGTAGCCGTTGGGATCTACCGCGATGGAGAGCCCGGGATTCTCATCGCCGGAGCCGCCAAGGTAAGTGGAATATTGCAAGGCCGTGAGGCCCGTGTTGAGCTTGCTGACGGTGACGTCGCCGCAGGTGCCGGTGCTCACGACGCAGCCAGTGGAACCGCCGCCGTAAGTATGTTGCACCGCATTGGAGGTGACGGGAAAATCCGGTGAGACGGTGCTGCCCGAAACGTAGATTGCAGAAGGTTTCACCGCGACACCGGCAGTGTAATCGTAATCGCTGCCACCTAAGAAAGTGGAGGCCAGCAATTTCGTCCCGGTGGAATTAAGTTCGGCCACAAAACCATCGAATGTGCCATTGCAAAGGCCATCGGTGCCGCACTGAGTTTGGTATGCGCCGGGAGTAGTGGGAAAGTTGGGAGAGCCGGTAATGCCGGTCAGGTAGGCATCATTGTTGGCGTCGAGGCCAATGTCGTAGGCGGTTTCTCCCAAGCCGTTGGAGCCGCCGAGATAGGTGGAGTAGACCAGGCCGGTGCCCTTGGGATTCACGGTGGTCACGAAAGCGGTGGAGCAACCCCCTGAGGCGTCGACCGGGCAGGTGGTTTGATAAGCGCCTGCGGTGACTGGGAAGTCGGTCGAGGTCGTGTGGCCGGAGACATAAACATTGCCAGGAGTATCGACGGCCACGCCGAAGGCCTGATCGTCGCCGCTGCCGCCGAGATAAGACGACCACTCAAGATAGAAGCCGGCGGATTCGACTTCGACTACGACCGCGTCGCCGGTCACGCTGCCACCCTTAAACGTCTTCTGAAACACGGGACCGCGGACGGGAAAGTTGGTGGAGAGACTGTAACCAACCAGGAAAACGTCACCGTAAATATCCTGCGTGACCTTGGAGACACCCTCATCGTTGCTGCCGCCGATGAAGGTGGCAAAAACCAATTCGGTGAGCGTGGGATTGTATTTGGCTACGAAGATATCGCGACAGGGTTCAGTGCCGCAGGTTCCTCCGCCGAAGGGATAGAGCGCTTTCAGTTCCGGAAAATCCGCGGACCGAGTGGTGCCGACGAGGATTGGCTCACCGTGGTCGACACCGTAGGAGAAACCGTAGGAGACGTCATCGCTGCTTCCGCCTAGATAGGTGGAGTAGCTCAACACAGGATCGATGACTAGCTGTTTGCTTCGATCATAGGCGCCGAGTTCGAAGCCAACGTGGCCATCGGCCTTCAGCAGATAGCGGCCGTCGACGGAAGTCTTGTCGGAGCCAGTGGTTTGATAGACGATGGGTTTGTGGAAGCTGACCTCGCCGCCTTTCAGATTGACTACGAGATCGCCGTCGCGGTTAACGCTTAATGGAATTTTCTTGCCGCCATCGGGACCGCCGCCGAAGGCGAGTCCGATTGCTCCGGGATCGGCGCCGGGGCTGACGACGAAGTCATATTCCAACTGTTTCTGATTGCCGTAATAAACCAGATCGACTCCGGGATAAACGGCGGCATAACGAACCTTTTCATAATTGGGCACATCGGTGTGCCACTCGGAGGGAACGTTGCCGATGTAGTAGTTGCTGCGGGCAAGTTGTTTGCCGATGCCGCTAATCTGAGCCTGAGGATTGGCGCCCACAATGTGCATGTCGAGTACGTACTCGTTGCGCGCGGTGCGCTGATGTTGCGGGCTGGCCGGTTGCGTGGAGGCGACATGTGGCAATGGATACGGCGCGGAAGATGACGCCTGCTGCTGAACTTGTGTTGGCTGGCTGGCGGGCACGGGCAGAGCCAGCACGGCGGAGTCGCGGGTGAGGAACAGCGTGTAGCCTGAACCGCGCGAGAGGAATTGCACCTGCTTTGCGGTCTGACCGCGATTGAGCTCGAAGCTCATGGGAACCTTGGCCAGCGACTCGCGCATTTTCGACTTGGTGGCATCATCTACCGAAGGCGCGGGAGCGAAGGCCGTCGCGGGTCCGGCGAGAGCAGCAGGCGTGAGTTTCGCCGCCGGTGGCGCAACAAGTTGTGCCGACTGCTGGTTGGCTTGCGTGTGGATGAGTAGAGTGGCGCAAATCGCCAAAACCGCCAGGATTGCTAAAGACTTCTTGCCAAATGCCATGTAAAGGCCCCCCTCAGGAACTGAATAGCTGATTCCACGCACGGTTGTGCCCGCGGCTAACGTCGTGTTTTGAAATGTTGCGAAAAGTGCTCGGGATAAGGCTTGGGGATGGCCGCGACCGAGTAAGGAAGCCAGTTTGACCGACCCAGAGCCGACTGTCAAGATGAAGGTTTTTGCAACCTATTTGTGTACCACCTTCGTGCCATATCTTCTTCGCGCTGAATCTGTTTCCAAGCCGAATCGTCGGCAAACCTTACTGCACCGTCTCCGTGAAGTTGACCGGAGTCAGACCTGAAATGCTGGCGGTGATGGTAACGGTTCCCGCTTGCGACCCAGTGATGTAAGTTACGCTGGCCCGTCCATTGCCGCCGGAGACCACGCTGGAACCGGACAGTGTGCCTCCCGCACCGTTGTCGGTGAAGCTGACCGTGGCGCCGGCCACCAGGTTTCCGTACTGGTCCTTGACGGCGACTACGAGTGGTGCGGCAAGCAGAGTGTTGGGCGGCGCCGATTGATGATTACCGGATACGTAATTGACCGATGCAGGCGCGCCGGCCACGGATTGCTCCGTGATTCCTGCGCTCAGGCTGCCGGTCATCGCATAGACGGTGAGGGAAGAAGCCTTCGTCGGCAAGGTGTAATAGGAAGAAGCCTGGCCGAGTGAATTGGTGTTGACGCTTGCCGGGTTGAAAACCCCGCCGATGCTGTTGTCGGTGAAAGTGACAGGAACGCCGGAGACGGGGTTGTTGTAATGATCGGTTGAGGAAACCACGATGGGGGCGGGCAGAGTGGTGGCCACAGCGCCCTTCTGATGTCCACCGGAAACCAGCACGAGTGAGGAAGCGGGACCTGCATTGGCGGTTTCTTCGAAATTGGCGGTCGAGGTCGAAGGACCGGAAGCGGTAATAGTGACAGCTCCTGGTTTGGTGGGCAAAGTGTAAGTAGTGGTGGCGATGCCGGCACTGTTCGTGACCGCGGTCGGATTGCTAAATGTGCCACCCGCGGGCAGGGCGCTAAAGGTAATCGTCACGCCAGAGACGGGTTGGCCGGTGTATGCGCTGATCGCCTGGACAGAGAGCGCTGTCGGCAAAGTCGTGCCTACGTATCCGGACTGATTGTTTCCCGCGGTAACACTCAAAGGTGAAAGCAGGCCATAGACCAGGAACTGAGTTTCGCTGGCGACGAACACTTTTCCGTTGGCGACCATCGGGGTCACAAAACTTGTAACGGTGCCCAACGCATCGCGTTTAGCGGCGGCGAGGCTGCTGGCGTAAAACTGGGTCTGTAAGTTGGTGGCATCGAAGGCGCGGAGCGTTCCGGGGTATTGTCCCGGAGGGCCATTGGCCCAGGTGATGGTCCAAAGGATTGCGTTGCTGGTGCCATTTGCCGAAATGGACGGGCTGCCGGAACCCTGGTAGGTCAGGGGCGACTGGCTTGTCGGCAGGGTACTAATGGTAACGCCATTCGACGAACCGGTCAGAGAATAGGCCGTTAGCGGGCCCGGGACCTCAGAAAAATAAAGGTTGTTGTTCCAGTAGCTGGGACCGCCGTAACGGCAGGTAAGCTCCGGCGGAGTTCCCAGGCAACCGGTGAGAAACGGAGGCGGAGCAATGTCCTGCACGATATTGGAATTCGATGTGGTGGCAGTGCAGTCGCTGCAGAATTCGCCCATGGCGTCGCGATTCAACAGGAAAATTTCTTCGTTCTTGCCGGTGGCCACCATGAGGTGCGGGAACTGTCCGGGCTGGGGATCTGGCAGCAGAAGAGGACCCACGGAACTGAGATCGAGGTCGTTGGGCTCCAGTTCGGTTTCCCAATTGTAGGGAGTGAAAAAATCAAGGAAGCTCAGGTTCGGGTCGAGCTTTAGAACGCTCAGGCCAAAGTCTGCCCCTCCCAGATCCTGATCGAAAACACCATCGGCCGTTTCGAAATAGACGTCGCCACTGCTGTCGCTAGCAGGGCCGGCGCCGGATTGCCAGATTCCCGCATTGTTCGTGGTTGGTGAAGTGACGAAGACGGAAGGAATAGCGGTAAGGCTGAGTGTGTTGTAACCCAGAACCCATCCGTGATTGTTAATCTTCGGAAAGCTCTTCAGGCCTTTGCATCCAGTCGAGCCCAATGCAACATAGACAGTTCCATTATTAAGAAGAAGTGCGGGACGATTCATCTGGTATTGGGGCATGAATGTGGGACCGGACGGGGGAGAGATCAAGACGGGGCTGCCGGCCTCGTCAATACCTGTGGTGAAATCCGCCGCGTGCAGGTAGAGAGCCCAAGGGGTGGAACTGCCATTGCCCGTTTTAGTGACGAAGTAAATAATGCCGCCAACCGGATCGATGACTGGAGTACCCACGATTCCCGCGCCAGCCGAAGGCGAGATCGCATAATTAGAATCTAAACAAACATTGTCGAAGGGCGTGGCCGGTCCATAGTTGGCATACCAAAGTTCCTGCCCGCTGTCGGCATCGAAGGCATAAATGCTGTTTGCAATCGTCGCGATATAGACGACGTTGTGCGTAGCTCCGCCGATGGTGACGTTGGCGACGTAGAGCGGTTGCGCGGCGGCCCAGCTATCCAAATTCGCACTGCCGGAATAGAGCTTTCCGAACTGGTTCACGTTCACGTTGTTTGGGGTCAGCAGAGTCTCGCTGAGATTCTGGCCGGTGCGTGAGTTGTCATTGTGGTAGGTGGTGACGCTGACTTGCGCTACCGCATTGCTCGCGCTCCCCAGGCCGAAGATAAGCACGATGCCGATGGCTAGAGCCTGCCGGGAGTGGCGGCAGAATTCCAGGCGAGCCGCGAACGGAACCGGCGCGGAAGGAACATCAGCATTCGGAGAAGGGCGTTGCGAAGGCTTGGCCAATTGAGCCACCTCGAACATGAATTAGCGGAGATCGTACCAGGGGGGAGAGAAAGCTTAAGCTTGAATAATGACAATGGTTAAACATTCTGTCAAGCACGAATAAACAAAGTTGTGGATAGAAGTGCCAATGGTTGTTGACAAGGTTTCCGTTTAGGGCGAAACTCCGCTACAGAAGCTGATCTTCCCTAAAATCATTTGTAGGCATTGGTATGGCTCATCACCCCATGTGGCGGCCTGATTCCGAAAAGTTCGCGCCGTCCGATCCTGCTCCGAATGAAGCCGTGCTGGAAAAAGCTCCTCTCGCGCCCAATCCGTCTTTCCGAGGACTTGAAAACTCTGCGTCAGTGAAACAGGAATCCGACTTTGCGGAATTGGCTGCGAAGTTCGCGGCGCACGGAGGCGGCAAGATTCCTCCGGAGATCTCGGGAGAACTCGCGCTAGATGTCGTTTTGAACGAAATTGTCGAGCAGGCGTGCGCAGCCACCGGCGCCACCGGGGCGGCGATTGCTTTGGCGCGCGGCGCGGAAATGGTGTGCCGGGCCAGCAGCGGAGGCAGCGCTCCGGAGCTGGGAACGCGCCTGGACATGGATTCGGGCCTTTCGGGCGCATGTGTGCGCAGCCGGCAAATGCAGCGTTGCGATGACGCGCTGGCCGATCCGAGAGCCGACGCCGAGGTTTCGCGGCAGTTGGGAGTGCGATCGGTGGTGGTCTTGCCACTATTGCAGGACGTACAACTGATCGGCATTTTCGAAATTTTTTCCGCGCGTCCGGCTGCGTTTGGCGAACGCGATGGGCACACGCTCGAGTTGCTGTCCGAGCGCGTCCTCAAGAACGCGCAGGCCCTCCAGTCCTCCCTGCTTTCGCGCAACCAGGAATCACCGCCGGCAGCGTTCGAGGCCGCTGGGGAGGGCAGTTCGGGCTACGATTCGCTGGCGGCGCAAGCCGAATCGGACACGATAGCAGCGGCAGGCGCAACGGTTCCGCGCTTTGACTGGCTCACGACGTTAATGGGCGGGATCCTCGTTGCCGTAGCGCTCTTAATGGGAGCGGTATTCGCGATGCGCATGGGATGGCTGAAAGCGAACGGCTCGCGGCGTTCGCCCCGAGCCGAGGCCACTGCATCGTCACCCAGCCCGGCGAAACCCGCGACCGAGCCGACGACTGCGAATGCCAATCCGCCGGGATCGACGACCGCGGCCAACACGGAAGTCAAATCCACAACCGGGGAAGCTGAATCGCGGCAGAATACGCGGATTCCTGAAGGCAGTCTGCGGGTCTACGAGAATGGCAAAGAGATTTTCCGTATGCCGCCGTCCGAAGCCGGCGCAGCACTGCGCCCGGCGAAAATTGTGGAGTTATCCTCCGAGGCGGCCGAGGGCAACCTGATCCGGCGTGTCGAGCCAGACTATCCCGAGCCAGCTTTGTCGCAGCGCATTCAGGGACCGGTGCTGCTGGATGTGCACATCGGCGAAGCAGGTACGGTGCAGGAAATCAAAGTGGTGAACGGACCTCCACTGCTGGCGGAGGCAGCGGTTGCAGCCGTTCGGCAATGGCGGTTCAAGCCGCGTACGGTGGACGGGCGGCCGGTTGCGATGGAGACCCTGATTACTCTGAACTTCACTCTTCCTCCAAGTTAACTGCTCATCCGGTTGGCCGTCACATCGCAAATTCTTGCAAATACATTCCGATGATCATCAAGCGGAGCGACGTTGCAAGAATCTGCATAGATTTTGTAACCAAAAAATAATGTTGCGCACAACCACGACAATCGGGTAATGATAGGGTTCACAAGGCGGGGACGTGCTACAAACTCTGCCAGAAATTTACTTTTTCGCGCGCGTTTGCCCCGCGTAGCGACCGCCTCCAAAGCAGTAAAAAACCGGGGAGAACTTAATGCTTTTGGTGTGTCCGTACGCCGCTCACGTCAACCTTCGTCGATTCCAAATCGTCAGTGCCATGCTCTGTGGAGCGCTGCTTTCGCTTTCGATAAACGCGCACGCGCAGAGTGGGGCGAACGTCACGACCTATCACAGCGATGTTTTGCGCAGCGGCCAGAATCTGCACGAAACTGTGCTCACACCCGCGCTGGTGCAGGTCAACACTTTTGGGAAATTGTTTTCGCAGCCGGTGGATGGCCAGATTTACGGCGAGCCGCTGGTGCTGGCCAATCTGGAAATTCCCGGCAAAGGACTGCACACAGTGGTTTATGTGGCCACGGAAAATGACAGCGTGTTTGCTTTCGACGGAAATAATAATACGGGGAGCAATTCCACTCCGCTGTGGCAGGTGAGCTTCATTAATCCGGCCAAGGGCATTACGACAGTCCCCAGTTCGGACCTTGGAACGGACGCGATCTATCCGCAGATCGGGATCACGGGAACGCCGGTGATCGATCCAAACAACCAAACGCTCTATGTGGTTGCGGCGACTAAAGAGAACGGAACGTATGTGCAACGCCTGCACGCGCTGAGTGTGACCACGGGCGCGGAGAAATTCGGCGGGCCGGTGGTGATCGCGGTGACGGTGAAGGGAACTGGGTCGGGTTCCTCGGGCGGCAACCTTTCCTTCGATCCCTTTCGATCGAATCAAAGGCCGGCTCTGCTGTTATTGAACGGCGGGATTTATATTGCCTGGTCCTCGCACGGACTGGAAAACGAATTTACGTATCACGGCTGGGTGATCGGATATAGCGAAACCACCTTGAAGCAGACAGCGGCGTACTGCCTGACGGCGAACGGGGATCAGGGCGGAGTGTGGGAGAGCGGCGACGGGCTCGCAGCCGACACCCTCGGCAATATTTACTTCATGAGCGGGAATGGCACATTCGATGCGAATACCGGCGGCGAAGACTACGGCATGAGTTACGTCAAACTCTCCACCAAGAAGGGTTTGAGCGTGGCGGACTACTTCACCCCGTATAACGAATCGGAAGAAAGTTCCGAGGATCTCGATTTGGGATCGGGCGGAGCGCTGTTGCTTCCTTATTTGAACGGAGCCAAGTACCCGTATCTCGCCATCGGGGCCGGCAAAGACGGAAACATGTATGTGGTGAACCGGAGCAACATGGGCCATTTCAATGCTTCGGGAAACACGCAAATCGTACAGACGATTTCGAATGCCTTTGCCGGACATGGCATGTATAGCACCCCGGCTTACTGGCAGGGATATCTGTATTTCTGGGCGCCGAATGACGTGCTGAGGATTTTCCAAATAGTGGACGGTCTGGTCACGGCGACGCCGGTCGCCACCGGAACGATCACGTTTGGCTCTCCCGGCGCGACGACGGTAGTCTCCTCTAACAACGGATCGAGTGGGATTGTTTGGGCCATCCAACCGGCTGGTTATGCAACCGGCGCACCGGCGATATTGTACGCGCTGAATGCGCTCACCGCGGCGCAGCTTTATAACAGCACGCAGGCGGGAACTCGCGATACTGCCGGACCGGCGATTAAGTTCACGCCGCCCACCGTGGCGAACGGGAAAGTGTACGTTCCGACCGCCAGCGAGTTAGATGTTTACGGTCTACTGCCGTAGTGCGGGAGGATAGAGTCTTTGGTTATGGGTGCTTTTGTCCACTTGCACAGGATTTGGAGGCGCGGGTAATATCGCTTTCACTCCGAAGGGGCGTCGAAACGGGATGGCGTGTTTCGGACGAGTGGCTTTTAACCGGTATCTCCCCCCCTAAAATAGAGGCCCAACATTTTACGGCTGCCATGCGGCAGTTACAGCATGCGGCTATGCGCGAACGCAAGAACTTCTAGGTTGGCCTTGGTTCCGGTGGTTTGTGTACAGGTTCGGTCTACAGAAGAACATCACAGGTTCGAGATACAAGCAGGTACGGGCGAAGCACAAGAAACAATCATGAATCGTTGCCACCCTCGTCGAGCAAGCGGGCCTATCACCGGCACGCGGTCAGTCCAATCCCCAAAAATCATGTGCGGAGGTAGTTTTGTGAAATTGAATCGAAGCGGCCAATCCAAGGCGCATTCTCAGTTCTGCTTGAGCGTGGTAGCTATATTCGCGCTCTGCCTGGCGTTTTTGCCGGTCGCGGCACAAGCCCAAACTTATACGGCTAACGACATTTACACCATTGTTGGCGGCGGGCTTCCTCCGTCCACGCCGCTGACGGCTTCCCTGCCGGGAGCGAGCGCAGCCATTGAAGATTCTTCGGGCAACATCTATATCGCCGCGCCGGACTCGGCCTATGTTTTTAAGTTGACCTCTGCCGGGGTGTTGAGCACGTACGCGGGGTTGGGCTACGGCGGCCACAGTGCGGATGGAAATCAGGCCAGCAAGTCGCTCATATACGCGGTGACGGGGCTGGCGATGGACAGCAAGGGGAACGTTTACTTTGCCGATGCAGACGGTTCGCGCATCCGAAAAGTTTCACCTACGGGAGTTATTTCGACCGTGGCCGGAAACGGCGTCAAGTGCGATCACGCCCAGGTTTGCGGCGATGGCGCCGTGGCGACCTCGGCCAATCTGAATCTTCCGGAGTCCGTGGTCCTCGACGCGAGTGGCAATATTTATATTGCGGATTCTTTCAATAACCGCATTCGAGTGGTGAACACGCAGAAGACCACCATTACCATTGCGGGCGTGAGCATCCCGGCCGGGGATATTCAAAGCGTAGCCGGCCTGGAAAATGACATCACGGGATGCAGCAATTCCCAAACCGCTTGCGGCGATGGCGGTCCGGCGAACAAGGCATATCTGAACTTGCCTTATGGTGTGGCCTTGGACCATCTTGGCAACATTTATATCGCGGACACGCTCGACCAGAAAATTCGCGTCGTGAATACGCAGGCTACGACCATCACGATCGCCGGCGTTTCGATTGCGCCGGGAGATATTCAGACCGTCATCGGCAACGGCATTGCCTGTACGAATCCGGTGAGCGGTTGCGGAGATGGTAAGGCTCCGACGTCTGCCGAAGTGACCCGGCCGCAAGGCATTTTTGTGGATGCATCGTCAAATATTCTGGTTGCGGATACTGGGGACAGCCGCATTCGCGAGGTTAGCTCCACAACCAACCTGATCAGCACCGTCGTAAATTCTGCGGGCACCGCGGGATTGTCCGGAAACGGCGGTCCAGCGGCAAGTGCGCAACTCGACTTGCCGGGCGGCATCTGGGAGGATTCAACCGGCAACTACTTCGTTGCCGATAGCGGAAACGCGATCATTCGCGTGGTGAATAACCAGACCAGCGCGATTACGGTCGGTGGAACTACAATTCAGTCCGGCGATATCCAGACCATCGCTGGCGGCGGCAACGCCGGCGACGGCGGATCTCCGACTAAAGCAACTCTCGCTTTACCCTGGGATGTAGTGGAACACGCGGGCAACATTTATATCGTGGATCAGGGCAACAACAAGATCCGGGAAGTCGTCAACCCTCTGAGCAGCTCGCCGACGATTACCACGGTGGCGGGCAACGGCAGCGCTGGTTATAGCGGCGATGGCGGCCTGGCTACGGCGGCTACTTTGAATGCTCCGAGTTCCGTGGCATTCGATGCCAGCGGCAATCTGTACATTGCCGATTCCGACAATGTGGTGATCCGCGAAGTGAACGCGAGCACCGGCATCATCAGCACCGTAGTTGGCAACGGTAGCTCTTGTTACCCGACAACCGCGACTTGCGGAGATGGCGGAGTGGCAACATCAGCGAGCTTCTCGTTCCCGCTGAACATCACCTTCGACCTTTCGGGCAACTTTTATATCAGCGATTGGCAAGGTTACAAGGTTCGTAAGGTTGTTCCTTCCGGCGGCAACGTCGCGACGGGAACCATCTCCACGGTTGCAGGGACCGGCGTTTCCGGCTCCAAAGGAAATGGCGGAGCCGCTACCAGCGCGAATCTGAATCATCCGGCGGGTTTGGTGGTGGACAGCTCCGGAAACATTTATATCTCTGACCAGTACAACAACGAGGTCCGCCAGGTGAACACCAGCGGCATCATCAACGATTGGGCGTTGAATGGAGACGCGAAGCTGGCTGGGGACGGGCTCCCTGCTGGGCAGGCCAGTATGTGGAATCCGCTGGAGCTGGCGATCGATCCTTCGAACAACGTTTACATTTCTGGCGGGAACAACAACGTTGTGCAGCGGATTAGTGCCGTGACCGGCATCTTCAGCAACGTCGCGGGTAGCGCCACGAATTCCATTCAGGGCGGCTACGGCGGAGACAAAGGCCCGGCAATCAGTGCCAAGATGGCGAACCTGGGAGCTTGGGTAGACGCGAGCAGCAATCTGTACGTTGCCGATGGCGGCAACAACCGGATTCGCTACGTGCCTTTGGCACCTGCGGCGACGTCGACTCCGACCGCGCTGGCTCTTGGCCAGTGGGCGCTGGGAGTGAAGGGCGGATCGCAGCCGGCGACGTTGAGCAGCACCGGTGGTGAGGATCTCAGCATAACCGGGATCACCTTCACCGGCACGAATAGCGGTGATTTCTCGCAGACCAATACCTGCGGAACAAGCTTTCCGGCGACAGTCTCCCCGGATGATACTTGCACCATCAGCGTGAGTCTGACTCCGAGCGTGTATGGTCCGGAATCGGCGACCATGAGCATTAACGATAACGCGACCGGCGGAGCGCAGACGGTGACGTTGACGGGATCAGGCCCGAACTTCAGCATTTCGGCCTCGCCCAACACGTTGAGCGTGGCTCCCGGGGCGGCGGGAACTTCAACCATCACGCTGACGCCGCAAGCGAAGTTCGCGCAAACGGTCGCGGTAAGCTGCACCGGCGCGCCGGCGAATTCGACTTGCACGCTGAATCCGCCAAATGTTGTGTTGCACGGAGGGTCGGCGCAGACCTCGACGCTGACGATTCAGACGACTGCGTCGACGGCGGCAGGAACTTATACGCTGACGGTTACGGGCGCCTATGCTCCGTTGTCCAACCCAACCACGATTACGCTCACGGTGCAATAGTATGAGAGCCGAGCGTTATCGCAGAGCGCGCAGTAGTTGATCGCATTGACGAAGGCGGACTCTCGTTGGAGTCCGCCTTTTATTACTCAGGGGAATATCATGCGCAAAAAATCCTTCCTGTTATCGATCGTAACTTCAATATTTGTGTCCTTCACTCTGCTGCTGCCAGCTGCGCAAGGCCAGGGTTTCACCGGCGTGTTTACGCAGCATAATGACAACGCTCGCACCGGCCAAAACCTGAACGAGACCGTTTTGACTACAACGAATGTGAACGCAAGCAAGTTCGGCAGGATATTCTCCTATCCGGTGGACGGGCAGATTTACGCACAGCCGCTTTACGTGCCCAATGTATCGATTCCCGGACAGGGAGTGCATAACGTCCTCTACGTGGGAACGGAGAACGACAGCTTGTATGCCTTTGACGCCGACGGATTGACCCCGAACATCCTTTGGCATCTGAGTTTTATTAATCCTTCGAATGGAATCATCCCCATTAATTGCATCACGACGGGAATCGTCTGCAACGTTTATCCCCTGACCGGTATTACATCTACGCCCGTGATTGATCCCACCAGCAATACGATGTATGTTCTGGTGCGCACCCAGGAAAGCAATAACTCAGTGCAGAGGCTGCACGCCTTGGACATCACGACAGGGGCCGAGAAATTCGGCGGCCCGGTGGTGATCGCCGCAGTTGTTAACGGCACCGGCACCGGTACCTCGCGCGGTAAAGTTCAGTTTGACGCACTGCACGACAACCAGCGCACGGGGTTGATGCTGGCGAACGGCAACATTTACATCGGATGGGCGGGCCAGGCGCACGGCTGGATCATGGCCTATAGCGCCACGACTCTGGCGCAAGTCGCGGTGATGAACACGACCCCGAATGGAACTCTCGGCGGTGTTTGGCAGGCGGGCAACGGTCCCGCGCTGGATTCATTGGGCAACATTTATTTCGCCACTGGAGACGGAACGTTCGACGCTAATACTGGCGGGGTCGATTACGGCGATACTTTGCTGAAACTGGACGCGAACCTCCATGTGCTGGACTATTTCACTCCCATGGATCAGGCGTGCCGTCTTCTGCCGAACGATCTGGATCTGGGATCGGGAGGTCCGCTGATTTTTCCTTCTCAAGGCGGTTCTTATCCAGACGAGATTATCGAATCCGGCAAAGGCGGATCGCCTTGCGACTTGTTCGGCAGCACGTACGCCGTTCCCATCTATCTTGTGAACCGTGACGCGATGGGCGAATACAATCCCAATCAAGATCAGGATATTCAGACGATCGAGGGTACGGTTCACGGCTATTGGAGCAGTCCCGCGTATTGGGAGGGGCCCACGGCGCAATATGTCTATTACTCAGGAATGACCACCGAGAGCGGAAGCGGAGACTACCTCAAGCAATACAGCATAACCAGTGGAGTGGTGTCGTCAACTCCTATTGAACAGACTCCGAATCTATTTCCCGTCGGCAGCACTCCATCGATTTCCGCCAATGGGACCAGCAACGGGATTTTGTGGACAGTAGAACGTAAAGACATACTTTCGGCTTCGCCGGGGACTCATCCGGCAGTCCTTTACGCGTATGAAGCCGGGAATGTTTCCAAGGAGCTTTACAATAGCGCTCAAGCTAAACTGCTGCGCGATCAGCCCGGCTGCGCCAACAAATTTATTACTCCCACCGTCGCGAACGGCAAGGTCTATTTGGGAACGCAGAATGAGTTGGACGCCTACGGCATTCTGCCGGCAACGCAAACCACTCCGGTAGCCACGATTTCAGCGCCTTGCATTAACTTTGCCGCGCAAACCGTGGGCAAGAAAAGTCCTCCGGCCAGTACGATCTTGAGCAATCTGGGGCCGGGCAACCTGATTATCAACAGCATCGCGCTCACGGGCTACAATCCAACCGAATTCACTGAAACCAATAACTGCGGCGCATCGCTGGCGTCCGGCACATCGTGCACCATCACCATTACCTTCACCTCAACGGTTCCGAAGGTACCCCAAATTGTGGACATCGCCATCAGCGACAACGCCGCCGGCGGTGGGACAAATGTGTTTGTGATTGGAGTCGCAACCAAGACGGCCCATTAAACTGCCCCCGGAATCAGGTCCGCTCCAACCCTACTCCTAGGGATCGCGGCGCTGGCGCGGGCTCACGGACTAACGGGAAATAGACTCGCCTCCGATGCTACCATTGCAACTGGCACACCAAATTTTCTGAAGAGTCTCGGAGGCGTCCAGACATGCGCTTTGGTTGGTTAGTTCCTTTCTTAACGATCTGTTTTCTGTTTGGCGTTCTGGCTTGGGGGCAGGCGATGCCGGCGACTCCGTCCTCCACAACCATTCCATCTTCCCCTGCGGATGACGACGATAAGCCAGTACCGCCGCCGCCCTCCGCCGCCGCGGTGGCTCCCGACGCGCCGGTATTGACGATTAAAGGGCTATGCCCGGGAGATCCCGCGAAGCCAGGCGGAGCTTCTGGCGCCGCATGTCAAACCATAATCACTCGAGCCGACTTTGAGAAAGTTGCCCGCGCCATTCAGCCGAGCCTGTCGCCGGTCGTTAAGAAGCAGTTGCTGAGTTTATATCCTCGACTGCTGATTATGACGCACGAAGCGGAGGCCCGTGGCCTGGATAAGGAAGAGTATTTCCAGGAGATGTTCGCGTATGCCCGCATGCAAATTCTGACTCAGCAGCTCACCCATCGCTTGCATGAAGAGGCGGGGAAGGTTCCGGAAAAGGACATTGCCGACTATTACGAGAAGAATCCGGACGACTTCAAGGAATATACCCTCGAGCGCATTTACATCCCACGCATGAAGCAGGAACCCCCACCTCCGGCGAAGCTCGGCGAGGAAGCCGAAAAAGAGCGAGCGAAAAATGAGGAAGCGGAAATGGCCAAACTGGCGGAGAGATTACGGGTGCGGGCGGGTGGCGGCGAATCCTTCGAGGCGCTACAAAAAGAGGCATATCAATCGGCCGGGATGAAGAGCAATCCGCCGAACGCGAGCATGGGGCGCATGCGGAAAAACGGTCTGCCCCCGGGACATGACGCCGTATTTAGCCTGAAGATTGGGGAAATCTCACAGGTATTAAACGATTCGGGGGGACATTACATCTATAAAGTGGATAGCGTCGCTACCGAAAGTCTTGCCGAAGTGAAGGAGGAAATCCACAATAAGCTGCAAGGCCAGCGCATGAGGGACCTGATGAGTAAGATTCAGGGGCCGTTCTCGACCGAGGTCAACGACGCCTATTTCGGAACTGGGCTGGCCGCGGCGCCTGCAAGCGGTGGGGCCAATCCAACGGCGAAATAGGAGGGATATCAGGATGGAATTGGAGAGGCGACCGTGATCGACTATTGTGACGATAAAGTGCCGCTCCGGTTGCGTTCCATCCTCCTCCGGAACAAGGCGACCAAGAACTCGATGCCGAGATGCAGTTTCATCTCAACGCCAGATGGATCGCTGCATTGCTCGGGAATGAGCCGGAAACGCTGTGCCGCCACCCTGTGCGTTGGGCGAATTGGAACAGACTAAGGAGGAATGCCGCGAAATGCGCAACCTCAATTTCATCGAAAATCTTCTCCAGGACCTGCGCTTTGGATTCCGCATGCTGCGCCGCAATCCCGGCTTTTCTTTTCTGGCGATTCTTTGCCTCACGCTGGGTACCGGCGCCAACGCCGCTGTTTTCAGTTGGATTGAAGGGATCCTGCTCCGGCCCTTTCCTGCTGTAGACCACCAGGAGAGAATGGTGTCCTTTACGGCAACGGTACCGGAGCGTTACGACAAAGGCGAAGGGAACCTGGGCTACGATGATGTTTCCTGGCCTGACTTTCTTGACTTCCAGAGAAACGGCAGCCTGTTCGACTGGTTTATCGCCGACCACATTACCAGCGCTACATTCAACATTGGCGAGCGGGCCGAAAACGCAACCGGCAGCGTGGTTTCGTCGAACTATTTCGATGCCCTCGGAATCCATCCCATTCTCGGGCGCGGATTCCGGCCGGAAGAGGACTGGGGCCGCAATGGTCATCCCGTCACCGTAATCAGCTACTGGTTGTGGAAAGAACGGTTCCACAGCGATCCCGATATCGTGGGCAAGAAACTGCTCCTGCGTACTGTTCCCCACACCATTATTGGCGTAGCGCCGGCAGGCTTTTACGGCACCTTCGTCGGCTATCCCATGCAATTCTGGGTTCCGGCTTCCATGCAGGAAAATTTCGTCGGAGGCAACTACAAGCTGGAAGATCGTGGCGACGGCTGGATTGAAGGTTATGCCCGCCTCAAGGCCGGCGTCACCATGGCACAGGCGCAAGCTGGGATTTCGGCTGTAGCCAAACGTCTTGAAAATCAGTATCCCAACACAAACCGCGGACGCGGGGTGAAGCTTTTCCCATTGTGGAAGACGCCATTCAATCAGGCTGGCACTCTGGCGCCGACCCTTGAAATCTCGCTCGTGGCTGTATTTCTGGTGCTTGTGATCGCCTGCTCCAACGTGGGCAGCCTGCTGCTGGTCCGGTCGCTGGCGCGCCAGCACGAGATCACCGTGCGCCTCGCGCTTGGCTCCCGGCGTGGAAGATTGTTGCGGCAACTTATCACTGAAGGACTGATTCTTTCCGTGATTGCGGGTACCTGCGGGCTCGTACTTGCTTATTTATGCCGAAATCTGATGGCAGTCTTCTTCCCCGCGTCATCTGTTCTCGCTACAAATTTGTCAGGAAACATCGACTGGAGGGTGGTGGCATTCAGCGGCGGAGTTTGCCTGGTTTCGACCCTGATGTTTGCGCTCATTCCGGCGCTTCAGAGCAGCAAGTTGGATATTGCCGGAGCGCTCAAAGCCGAGTCCGCAACTTCTTTCGGAAACCGGGCAAAATCCCGCATCCGCTCTGCCATGGTCCTGGTCCAGGTAGCGCTCAGTTTCATCCTCGTGGTGGGTGGAGTTCTGCTGGTGCAGAGCCTTCAACGGTTGCGATCAGCCGACCCCGGTTTTTCCCCCGATCATCTGGTTACGACAACTTTTGACCTGCAGGGGGCGAGTTACAACGCCGCGCGGGCGCAGCGTTTTCGCGACGATCTTGAGGATCGTGTCAAGGCCAACCCCGGAGTCGAATCGGCTTCATTCGTCAGAATCAGGCCATTCAGCTACCAAGGTTATCTTTCGGCGCCTATCACCGTAGAGGGCTATGAACCAGGCCCGGAGGAAAGGCCAACGGTGGAATACAACCAGGTGAGCCCCGGCTATTTTGCCACTATGCGAATTCCCATCGTGTCCGGAAGGGAGTTCACCCGCAACGATAACGAAAACAGCTTTCCCGCCGTGCTCGTGAACCAGCAAATGGCGGCTAAATACTGGCATGGCGTAGATCCGGTGGATAAACGTATTCAGGTGAACGACAAATGGATGCGGGTGGTGGGAGTCGCCCAAACCTCGAAGTATGGGTCTTTCGCCGAATTACCTCAACCGTTTCTTTATGTCTGCATGGATCAGTTCCCGGTGGTCAATAGCTTCCTGTTGATCCGCATCTCTCAATCACCAAGAGCGATGTCTTCTGCCTTGGCCCATGAAGTCCATGCGATGGATGCGGGGCTTGGTTTGCAGGAAGTCATCACCCTGCGCGAGCACATGAATCGTAGTGCGCTGTCGGCGCAGAAGATTGTCGTGGCTCTCTTGTTTATTTTTGGCGGGATCGCGCTGCTGCTCGCTGCCGTGGGGCTTTACGGCGTCATGTCCTATGCGGTTTCGCAGAGCAAGCGTGAGCTGGGCTTGCGCATGGCCCTGGGCGCGACCCACCTCTTTCGGGTTGTCATGACGCATGGCCTGGCGCTGGCGGTGGGAGGCGTGGTGCTCGGCACTATCATAGCTATGTTTTTGACCCGCCTCATTGCCGTGGGAACCCTGCTCTATCAGGTGAATCCACGGAGCCCGATGGCTTTTTTGGTCGCATCGGTGGTGATGGTGACAATCTCCATAGCGGCGTGCATCACCCCGGCGTGGCGCGCAGCCCGGACCGACCCCGCTCGGGCCCTGCGCGAATGAGTGGCACGTCGGCTACCATGTAAGGATGAGCTAAGGCTCTTGGCGCAGCCGCAGGAGGGCAAATGGAGACTTTCGTCACTAGGGCTTTCGGCCTCTTGCAGTAATTTGCAATGTTCCGTACTCTCTAGCTACATCGGCAGCACCTCGTGGTGTTGCCCAGACCGCAACAAATAAGTTGGCTGTAACTCCCCCCAATTGCTAAACGACGTCAGTGGGCGTCGTCCTGAACCGCGTATCCGGAAACGGCTACGGGAGGCGGAGCTTTATCTGGGGTTCCGGTTAGAAAATTCTAACGGGTCACAAATATGTGACTCAGAGGGCGGAGCTACGACGGGCGCTCAGATTTTGGACGATACGGAAGCCAGCTTTGGCGACGCCACGATGCAGATGGATTGGTACGCCATCCAAACCCGCTCCCGGCACGAAAAGATGGTGGTCCAGCAACTGCAGAATCAGGGTATTGTCACGTTTCTGCCGCTTTCGAGCCAGGTGCGGGAGTGGAGCGACCGGCAGAAAGTGGTGGAATTTCCGCTGTTTCCTGGTTACGCGTTTGTCCGGCTGGTTTATGGCCCGGAAGAGCGGCTCAGGGTGCTGCGCACGGAAGGCGTGGTCAATTTTGTGGGAACGGCCGGCCAGGGAACGGCGATTCCCGAAAAACAGATCGAGCACGTACAGACCCTCCTGGCCAGCAAAGTTCCCTTCGAGAGTCATCCCTTTCTGAAGGCTGGCCAGCGGGTACGAATCCGTGGCGGAGCATTGAATGGAACCGAAGGAATCCTGGTGCGGCAGGACGTGGATCGAATGCTGGTGATTTCGGTGGAGCTGATTCAGCGATCCCTCTCGATTCGGCTGCAGGGATATGAAGTGGAAGCGGTGTAAGGCTTGCCGTCCGTTCCGGCAGATGCAGTTCTGAGATTTTCTCCCCTAACGCAGTGAGTCATGAAAGTGGAACAGCAACGGTTCCGGGCTCATTTGACCGTTATTGATTGATCGTCAATTTTTTGGTGGGCTGTCTGAGGGCAAAACTATGAATGATATACAAATGAAGAACAGCGGCATTGAAGCAGGGAACGAAGCGCCGGCTACGGCGGGTCATTCCGAAGGATCGGTTGCGGGAACGAGCCCGGAACCGGCACCCTCGGTTGTGAGAGTTACCCTGCGCACGCTCCGCGCTGAAACTGAAATGCAAGCCATCAGCCATGCGCTGGAGCAAACCGGATGGAACCGCAAGCGGGCAGCGCAATTGCTGAGCATCAGCTACCGGGGCTTGCTCTACAAAATTCGGCAGCACAACATTACCAAGGACCAATCTTTATCGGGAGTTCCCAAACGGGCTAAGATGGCGGATACTCTGAAATGGGAGTCTTCCAGTCTGGCCGTGGCCGGGGGCGGGACTCCCAGCAAAGATTAGTGGAGCGGCGACGATCGAGTCGCCAGGGGGCCGTTGCTGCGCATAAATCGCAACTTGCCGCGGAACGCTATTGGCGGGCGAGAATCCAGAAACGACCGGATGCGATGACGTGCGGAAGCGCTGGGCACAAGGGTCAACAGGGGAGTAACTTGGGGGAAACACTTCATGAGTCGTAATTTCGAGCTGTTACAAAAAATCGGCAGGGAACAATCCCTCTACGCTACCACTGCCGAGGAACCGATCCGGGAGGTTGAAGCTCCTCCAATTGTAGTTCCCGTTGGCTCGCGTTTAGAGATTGAAAGCGCCGAGCTCGAGGAAATAACAAAAGCCGTACAAAGGGTATTCCTGCTGTCGGGAAACGATGCGCCGCGAACCGTCGTGTTCTCCGGCGCGGAGTCGGGGAACGGTTGCAGTTGGGTATGTGCCCGGGTGGCGGAAGTGCTGGCGGAGCAGGTGTCCGGCACGGTTTGCCTGGTCGATGCGAACTTGCGAAATCCTGGATTGCACGGGCAGTTTGCGGTGGAAAATGTGTACGGGCTGACCGACGCGCTCCGTAAGCGGGAACCGATTCGAAGCTTCGCGCAGCCCTTGTCGTGCCCGAGGTTGTGGCTGGTCAGCTCGGGGTCGCCCGCGGAAGACGGTCAAAGCTTGCTGTCGTCGGAGCGCATGCGGCAGAGGCTGGCGGAACTTAGGACGGAATTTGACTACGTTTTGATCGACACGCCGGCGATCGCATCGAGCAATGACGCAACCGTGGTGGGAGCCGCTACCGACGGGTTAGTGCTGGTATTGAAAGCAAACAGCTCGCGGCGGGAGAGCGCCCGCGGGGCGGTTCACGATCTGCGCGCGGCCAAGGTGAAAGTGCTGGGCGCGATTTTAAATCAGCGAACCTTCCCTATTCCTCAATCTATTTACGACAAACTTTAGGTTTCAGTCTGGTTCTACGGGGCGCAAGGGCGTCTCATTCATAAATGTTTCTGAATAGTCGTTTCGAAGGTGCAAGGGACTAATAAAATGTTTGACAATCTTCGCGCAGACTTTCAAGCGGCCATGGGCCACCGAAGACTGGAGAAGGGTCTGTGGCGTGTGCTTCTGCGCATCGAAACTCCGGCCATTGTGTGTTACCGCTATTCGCACTGGGTGTTGCATGTGAATATTCCGGTGATCCGCCAATTGCTTTTGATTCCGGCCCTGTTTTGGCAGCGCTTCAACCAGATGTTTTTTGGCATCTTTATTTCTCCGG
>Ga0302231_10000135_pt1 | contig 61902 bp, 59 predicted proteins | sample II_Palsa_N2_2_FD_193522 | JGI IMG/M metagenome (GOLD analysis project Ga0302231, IMG submission 193522) | Peat permafrost microbial communities from Stordalen Mire near Abisko, Sweden - II_Palsa_N2_2 | ecosystem: Environmental > Terrestrial > Soil > Palsa > Peat permafrost | place: Sweden...
GGGGGTGGCGGCCTGGAGGGATTTGGCTAGCAGCGCGTAGGGGTCGTCGTCTTCGTTCCAGGTGTAGACGCGGGTGGTGGCGCCGTTGGGGGAGTTGCTGAGGGCCTCGTGCATGCGGCCGGCTTCGAAGGTGGGGCAGACGATGAAGGGGTCGCCGGTGGCGGGGAGGGTCCATGCAAAGAGGCGCTCCGATTGGCCGGCGGGGACGCCGAGGAAGTATTGCAGGGTGGTGCCGCCGGTGACGGTGAGGGCGGCGAGCTTGTTCTGGGCGAGGAGCTCGCGGGCGCGGTCGATGCGGTGCTGGCGCTCGGCGGCGGAGATGGGGACGGCTTCGTGGGAGCGGTCTTTGAGCTCCTGCACGGAGGGTGGGAGTTGGATTTGGGCGGGTGGATCGGAAGGGCCCTGCGCGCTGATGTGGTGCGGGTTGAGGGCGAGGACGGGCGCGGTGGCGGCGGCGGTTGAGAGGAATCGTCGGCGGGAGAGCATGAGGAGATTGTAGGCTGTAGATAGAGTTTGAGACGAGAGATGAGGGCCCAGGCATGACGACCGAGGCGAAGAATCCGGTGACGTTGGAACGTTATGTGATCGAGCATGCCGGCACGGAACTGGCGACCGTGCTTGCGGCCATTGCTGCAGCTGCGCGCCAGATTGAACGGAAGATACGGCGGGCTGGGTTGGGAGATATTTATGGTGCAGCGGGCGCAGTGAATGTACAGGGCGAGCAGCAGCAGAAGCTGGATGTGTTCTCGAATGATCTGCTGACGCGGCTGCTTCGCGAGTCGCCGGCTGTAGCGGCGATCGTAAGCGAAGAGGATGAAGGCCCAGTAGTCTTCGAGGGTAAGCGCGCTGAGTTTGTGGTGGTGTTCGATCCGCTGGATGGGTCGTCGAATATTGATGTGAATGTGAATGTGGGGACGATCTTCAGCGTGGTGCGGATGGTCGGGGATGTGGTTGCGTCGGTGCTGCGGGCGGGGACCGAGCAGGTGGCGGCGGGGTATGTGCTGTATGGGCCTTCGGCTGTGATGGTGATGACGCTTGGGCAGGGCGTCGCGGCCTTCACGTTAGACGACGAAGAGCGGTTTGTGCTGACGGCCGAGGGGATGAGGATGCCCGGGCAGGGGCCGTATTACTCGGCGAACGAGGCCAATGCGGGGAGCTGGCCTGAGGTGTATCGGGAGTATTTGCAGGGGCTGCTGCGCGGGGAGTTGGGTGGGCAGGAGTATGGGTCGCGGTATATCGGGAGCCTGGTGGCGGACTTTCATCGCACGCTGCTGAAGGGTGGCGTGTTTTTGTATCCTCCGACGAAGAAGGCGCCGCGCGGCAAGTTGCGACTGCTGTATGAGGCCTATCCGCTGGCGATGATTGCGGAGCAGGCGGGCGGGGCCGCGGTGGACGGAGAGAATCGTCTGCTGGAGGTACGGGCTCGTGGGATTCATGATCGAACGCCGTTGGTGATTGGTAGCCGGACTGAGGTTGAGGCGTTGCGGAAGGCCGTGTTGAAGACGGCGGAAGAGGTGGAGTAGTGGCGGTTGCGGAGAGGGTGTATTACGAGGCGGCAGCTGGAGATTTGGAAGCGCTGGAGTTTCGCGCGGTGGTGACGGATGTTCGGCTGGACTCGCATGCTGTTGGGGAGACCGGGCAAAAGGAACAAGTGTGGCAGGTGGCGTTGGATCGGACGGCGTTCTATCCAGTTGGCGGAGGGCAGCCGTGGGATACGGGCATGCTGGTGGCGACGGCGAAGAGTGGCGCGGTGCTTGAGGTTGCGGTGGAGCGCGTGGAAGAGGATGACGCGGGCGAAGTTTGGCATTACGTCCGCAAGCCGCTGCCGGAGGGGGCGGAGATTGTTGGGCGCGTGGATGCGGATCGGCGGATGGACCTGGCGCAGCAGCATACAGGACAGCATTTGTTGTCGGCGATGTTTTTGAAAGAGCTGGGGGCGGCTACGGTTTCGTTTCATCTGGGCGCGGATTCGGTGACGATTGATCTGGCGGTGGAGAAGGTGACGGAGGAAGAGTTGCGGCTTGTGGAGGCTGCAGCGAATCGGTTGATCTATGAGGATCGCGCGATGCGGCCGCGCTGGGTGGAGCGCGAAGAGGCGGAGGCGATGCTGGCGCGGGGTGAGTTGCGGAAGCTTCCGGAGCGTGCGGGGCGTATGCGGATTGTCGAGATGGAGGGCGTGGAGTTCAATGCGTGCGGGGGAACGCATGTGGGGTCGACGGGCGCGATTGGCGGGCTGCTGGTGCGGCGGGTGGAGAAGGTGAAGCAGGGGCAGCGGGTGGAGTTCTGCTGCGGGCTAAGGGCGGTGCGTGCGGCGGGGAGGGACTATGCGCGGTTGCGAGAGTTGGGAGCGCTGCTGAGTGTGGGGCCGGCGGATTTGGCGGGGCGCGTGGCGGGTTTGGTTGAGGACAAGAAGGCTGCGGCGAAAGAGTTGAAACGGCTGCAGAGAGAACTCGGGCAAAAGGGAACGGGCGTTTCGTCGTAGAGCGCGAGCAGGCGCCACGAGTATTCTGTGCGTATGCAAATTTCTTTGCAGGACATGCTTGCGAAGCTGCCTCTGCCGGCGACTGCGAAGTGGCCGCAGGGAGTGTGGGATGCGGAGGCGTTGGCGCATGGTTCGATGTCGCTGATTGTGTTTGCGCCTAAGGGTAAGGATTATCAGACGACGCATGCGCAGGATGAACTCTACATCGTGCATCGCGGCCACGGCGTGCTGATGGTGGAAGAGGAGCGGTTTCCGTTTATCGCGGGAGATGTTCTTTTCGTGCCGGCGAATGCATTGCACCGCTTTGTGGAGTTCTCCGATGACTTTGTGACGTGGGCGGTGTTCTGGGGTCCTGAGGGTGGGGAATTGCCACAGGCAGCGGCCAGCTAAGCTGTAAGGGTGAGTGTGTATTGCGATGTCGCGCTGCCGGTGCCGCTGGACCGGGCCTTTACGTACGAGCTTGGTGGGCTTGCGGCGGAGGTGGGGGCGCGGGTGATGGTGCCGTTCGGTGGGCAGCGGCTGGTGGGCGTGGTGGTCGGGCTGCATGATGTGACGCCCGGCGATGACGTCGAAGTGAAACGCGTCCAGGAAGTGATGGACGAGGAGGCGCTGCTTCCGGACGAGTTGATGGAGCTGGGGAAGTGGGTGGCGGCGTACTATTGCGCTCCGTTGGGTGAAGTGCTGCGCGGGATGATGCCGCTGACCGCGGAGGTTCGGCGGCAGTGGGTGTACAGGATTGGGGAGCAGGGGCGGAGGGTGTTGTACGAGGGCGCGAAGGGGTCGTCGCGGCGGTCTAAGTTGAGCGTGGAGGATCAGAATCGCGAGTATGCGGTGCTGAATTATCTGGAGAGTGGTGAGGCGGGAAAGACGGCTACGATTCGCAGCGCGACGGGGGCGAACAAGGCGCTGCTGGATGCGATGGCGAAGAAGCGGTGGCTGGTACGGGAGCCGCTGGCCGAGGTGCGGGATGCGCGTCGGGTGGAGTCTCTTGCTGTGCTGGTGGGAGAGGGTGAATCATTATCGCCATCCCACCTTAGCGACGATGAAGCCGTCGCGAAGATGGGGCACCCAAAACGGCTGCCGAAGTTGAATGAGAATCAGCTGGCGGTGATGGCGGAGCTGGCTGGCTGTGGCGGGCGGGAGCTGGTAAGGGAGTTGCGCGGCCGGATGGGGGCGCGCGGTGTTCCGGAGTCGACACTGGGGACGCTGGTGAAGCGCGGGCTGGTGCGGCTGGAGGAGACGGCACAGGCGTTTCATGTAACGGGATTGCAGCAGGAGGGAAAGAAGTTTGCGCATGAGCATGTGCTGAACGAGGCGCAGACGGAGGCGCTGGGGACGATTGTCGCGGCAATGGAACGCGGGGGGTTTCGGCCGCATCTGCTGTACGGGATTACGGGCAGCGGCAAGACGGCAGTATATGTGGCGGCGATGCAGCGTGCGCTGGCAGCGGGGAAGAGTGCGCTGCTGCTGGTTCCGGAGATTGGGTTGACGCCAGGGACAGCGGCGCAGATGGTGGCGGCGTTTGGGGGTGAGGTTGCGCTGCTGCACTCGCAGTTGACCCCGGATGAGCGGGCGGAGCAGTGGCATAGGATTCGGCGGGGCGAGGCGCGGGTGGTGATTGGGACGCGCTCGGCGGTGTTTGCGCCGATGCCGGAGTTGGGGCTGATTCTCGTCGATGAAGAGCATGACGGGAGTTACAAGCAGGAGGAGACGCCGCGGTATCACGGGCGCGATGTTGCGGTCATGCGGGGAAAACTTCTCGGGTGCACTGTAGTCCTGGGGTCGGCTACGCCGTCGTTGGAGAGCTGGCAGAATGCGGAGCGGGGGCGGTATGCGCGGGTGGAGATTCTTCAGAGGGTGCAAGACCGGCCGCTGCCGAAGGTCGAGATGATCGACATGCGCGAGGAGTTTCGCGAGACGGGGCAGGAGCAGCTCTTCTCGCGGCGGCTGATCGAGGACACGCAGGCGACGATCGATCGCGGCGAGCAGGTGGTGATCCTGATCAACCGGCGCGGGTACAGCTTTGTGGTGATGTGCAGGAGCTGCGGCGAGAAGTTGGAGTGCGAGAACTGCGCGATTTCGCTGACGTATCATAAGGGCGGCGAAGAGCACAGCCTGAATGGCGAGGCGCGTGTGGGGCAGCGGTTGGAGTGCCACTACTGCGGGTATCGGCGGACGGTGCCGAAGGCTTGCCCTAAGTGTCAGAGCGAGCATTTGTATTATTTGGGTGCGGGATCGCAGCAGGGCGAGGAGCGATTGCAGGAGTTGTTTCCGGGGGCGCGGATTGGGCGCATGGACCGCGATACCGTTCGTTCGCGCGGCGATATGGAGCGGCTGCTGGGGCAATTGCACTCGGGTGAGATTAACCTGCTGGTGGGCACGCAGATGATCGCCAAAGGGCATGATATTCATGGGGTGACGCTGGTGGGCGTGGTGGGAGCGGACTTCGCGCTGGGGCTGCCGGACTTTCGCGCCGCCGAACGCGTGTTTCAGCTACTGACGCAGGTGAGCGGGCGGGCGGGGCGCGGCGAGTTGCCGGGAAAAGTGCTGGTGCAGACGTATCAGCCGGATCATTACGTGAACCAGTTTGCGCGGGAGCACGACTATACCGGGTTCGCGGCACGCGAGCTTTATTTCCGGCGCGCGATGCGCTACCCGCCGTTTAGCGTGCTGGCGAATGTGATCATTCAGAGCGAGCGGCTGGAGGAGGTGCTGGAGTGGTCGACGAAGCTGGGGCGGTGGCTGCAGGCACGCAAGCTGGACGGGGTGCGAGTGTTGGGGCCGGCGGCTGCGCCGAACTCGCGGTTGAAGAGAATTTATCGGTACCACCTGGTGCTTAAGGCGGACAGGCGCGATGTGCTGGGCGCGGCACTGCGCGAGATGCTGGCGGTGGTGGATCGAGAGGAGATTCCGCGGCGGGCTGTGGTGGTCGATGTGGACCCGATGCACCTGATGTAGGAGATAGGTTTCAGAACCCAGCGGCCCGGCCAAGGGCTTCAGCGGCGGAAGAGAGCACGGACTTCCCTGGGTCCTGGACCCTGAATTTCCCTGGACCCTGAAGTCCTAGCCGAGCGCCTGGAGATCCTTGCCCGGCTTGAAGCGGACCGCCTTGCCGGGAGTAATGGTGACCTCGGTGCCGGTGCGTGGATTGCGTCCGACGCCGGTTTTCCGGGGCTTGACGGTGAAGACGCCAAAGCCGCGGAGCTCGATACGATCGCTCCCGCCCAAGGCCTTCTTCATCGCTTCAAAGATGGCATCCACGGCGGACTCTGCCTTGGTCCGTGGAAGGCCGGTGCGCTCAACTACCCGCTGGATTAGGTCCTGCTTGATCAATGGATGTCGCCTTCCTGTACTAAGTCCCACGTGGTGGGGAGGTGTCGTAATGTCTTTCAGCCTACACTGCGATGGTAGAAAGCCATGATTTGGTTGTCAATTTTCCTCAGATCGGGTTGGCAATATTCTGATGGGGAGGCTGGGTATGGACTAAAGTTTGCGATAGGCTCAAAGGGACGCATTATCCGATGGAAAGGTTGTGCGCGGCGTGTTGGCCGTGGCCGTGGGTACGAGATGTCGATTAAGAGCGATACATGGATTCGGCAACAGGCAGTGGAACACAAGATGATCGAACCGTTCAGCGAGAAGCAGGTGCGCGAGGGCGTGATTTCGTACGGGCTGTCGTCGTATGGATATGATCTGAGGGTCTCGAATGAGTTCAAGATCTTTACCAACGTGAATAGCGCGATCATTGATCCGAAGAATTTTGATGAGCGTTCGTTTGTGTCGGTGGAGGCGGACAGCATCATTGTTCCGCCGAACAGTTTTGCGCTGGCGCGTTCGGTGGAATACTTTCGCATTCCGCGCGACGTGCTGACGATCTGCGTGGGCAAGAGCACCTATGCGCGCTGCGGGATTATTGTGAATGTGACGCCGTTCGAGCCGGAGTGGGAGGGATTTGTGACGCTGGAGATTTCGAACACAACGCCGCTGCCGGCGCGCATTTATGCCAATGAAGGCCTGTGCCAGATACTTTTCTTCCAGAGCGATCAGGTATGCGAGGTAAGCTATGGAGATCGCAATGGCAAGTATCAGCGGCAGCAGGGGATTGTCTTGCCGAAGTTATAACAAAATAGCCGAACCATGGAATCAATGAGAATCGGGCTTGCTGATAATTGAATTGTTGCTGTTGTAGACATAAATCGGGACTGCAGGACGAGTGAAGAAGACTGTTGGGCGAACATCCAAACACCGCCGGACGGCGATAGAAAGACCGATCACCGGCGTAATGAGAATCGCAGCTCGTGACGAATGAAGCGAAAGCGAATATCGGTGTAGTAGCAGCAGACTCCCTGCGTTCGATGGGGTTGGTTGCGATCCTTGAGGAAACGGCCGGCGTCGAGGCGTATCCCCTGAAGCTGGACGAGGTGTGTACGGCCGAGGATCTTGATCTCGTTCTGCTGGACCTGCAGGAGCCACTGGACGCCATCCTGCACACGATCATGCATATTCGCAGAGAGCGGCCGTCGTTGAAGCCGGTGGTGATGGGCGAGCCATTGACCCCGGACCAGATACAGTCTGTGATCGGAGCGGGCGCGAAGGGTTTTCTGCTGCGCAGCGCAGGCGTAAGCGAAATCAGCATGGCGATTGAGATCGTACTGGATGGATCGATCTGGGCGCCGCGGAAAGTCCTGGCGAGGCTGGTGGAGGCAGGAACTGCAGGAGCCGAACACCTGGCGCCAGCACCCGCGCACAATGAGTCGATTGAGGAGATGATCACCGGCCGCGAGCGCGAAGTGCTGCACCTGCTGATGAACGGACGGTCCAACCGAGAGATTGCGGCGGCGATGGGAATTGAGCAGGCAACCGTGAAGGCGCACCTGGGAAGGATGTTGCGCAAGACGCGGGCGAAGAATCGGGTGGAATTGACGCTACGCGCGATGGAAGAGAAGGACGAAGACGAAGAGTAAGTTACCGTCGTCGGGCGAGATATGTCGAATTCGCTGGAAAGTTTGGGCGTAAGCCATTGGTAACAATCAAAGGTCTACATTACTAGGTACTCTTGTAACCTTCGAACGTAAGGGGCATAGTAAATGCAGTACAAACCTGGGAGAATAGGGTTGCGAAAGTTGCTGCTAATAGCGCACTTTCGCAACCCACTTTTTTGCTACTGGACCGCTTATGGGCGCATGTCGGACCACTTAGGTTGCTGGGTACAACCTGAAGTGGGTGTCGTCCATCAGACCAAGTGTGGGCATGGGACGCTTATGTCCTTCACCGCAAATTGGTTCGCGCGAAAGGTAGAAATGAAAAAGATTATTGGATTGCTGTGTGGCTTGGCGATGTGCACGGGTGTGGTATCGGCAAGGGCTCAGGATGCCGCCAAGCTGGGTGACCGGTTGTCCGCCGCGTCTGCTGTCATTGATGAAGTGATGTCGGTTCCGGACAAGGCAATTCCGCAGGGAATTCTGTCGAGCGCACATTGCGTCGTGGTCATTCCGTCCTACAAGAAGGCCGCGTTCGCGGTTGGAGCGCAGTATGGTCAGGGTGTCGCAACGTGCCGCACACCTCGCGGCTGGAGCGCCCCGGTATTCGTACAGCTTGCGGGCGGCAGTTTTGGTTTCCAGATCGGCGGTCAGGCGACTGACTTGATCCTGGTAGCGATGAATCAGAACGGCCTTCAGGACATGTTGAAGAATAAGGTCAAGCTGGGTGCGGATGCTGCAGCCTCGGCCGGCCCGGTCGGACGCAATGCGCAGGCTGGAACAGATTGGAAACTCAGTGCGGAATTTCTGACCTGGTCGCGGAGCAAGGGCTTGTTTGCCGGTATTGACCTCGACGGAACAGTGCTTTCGCAGAATCAGGACGCAACGGCGCAGCTGTACGGCAACAGCGTTCAGTATGGTGCGATTTTGAATGGCGATGTCCCGACGCCTCCTGACGCACGCCCGTTTGTTCGCACGGTTGCTCGCTACTTCGTTGTGGCAAAGAGCCGGTAACTACGCAGTGTTGGAAACAACATGGTGACAGAGGAGGATGGCCGTGGCCATCCTCCTCTGTTTTTAAGCTGTCCGTCGGGTGAGCGCGGGAGATGCTCGCGGGTACGCTTCAACATTGCGTACACTGGGTGATATTGGCGACTGCGATTCAGAACGTGGTGGTGCGAAGGATCAGTCTGCGTGAGCGGCTGGAAAACCTGGCGCTGCAGCTGGTGGCCGGTGCGATAGGGATTTTGCCGCGCAGCGTGGCGAGGGCAGTTGGCGCAGGGTTGGGCGCAGCGGCATGGACATTGCTGGGCCGGTTGCGCCGCGTGGGCTTGCAGAATCTGCAACTGGCTCTGCCGGAGAAGACGGAAGCGGAGCGCGAGGTAATCCTGCGCGGCGTGTTTCGGTCGCTGGGATGGCAGGTCGGCGAATTCTGCAAGATGAGCGGCTACACGCCGCAGCAGGCATCGAAGTTCATCCGCTACGACGGGCTGGAGAGCTACCTTGCTGCACGAGAGAAGGGCAAAGGCGTGCTGGTGTTGACTGGCCACCTGGGCGCGTGGGAGCTGTCGAGTTTCTATCACTCGCTGATGGGGTATCCGATGTCGCTGGTGATCCGGCGGCTGGATAATCCGCTGGTGGATGAATTTGTGAACAGGATCCGGTGTCTGCATGGAAACCGGGTGATTCATAAGGACGAGTTTGCGCGGGGGCTGCTGAGCTCGATGCACCGAGGGGAGACGGTGGGGATCCTGATGGACACGAATATGACGCCGCCGCAGGGGGTGTTTGTGCCGTACTTTGGCGTCGACGCCTGCACCGCGTCGGGCCTGGCGCGCGTGGCACTGCATTCCGGCGCGGCCGTGCTGCCCGGGTTCCTGTTGTGGGAGGCGGTGGAGAAAAAGTACGTGTTGCGCTTTGGAGAGGAGCTGGAGCTGATTCGCACCGGCGATATGGCGAGCGATATTGTGGCCAACACCGCGTTGTTTACGGCAACGATCGAGGCGTATGTGCGACGCTATCCCGAGCAGTGGCTGTGGGTGCATCGGCGCTGGAAGACAAGGCCCGAGGGCGAGGAGCGGCTGTACGGATGAACGCGAAGACACTGGGTGCGGCGGAGATTGCGGAGTTGTTGGGTGTGGTGACGGCTTCAACGGCTGTTGTCTCGCGTGTGTCTGGTTTGGACGACGCAGGGCCGAATGCAGTCGTGTTTGCCGAGGATGTGCGGACCCTGGTGGCGGCGATGGAGACGAGTGCGGGATTGATTCTGGCACGGCATGTTGGTGCGCAGCCCGATGTGCGCGTGCTGGTGGTGAAGGATCCGCGCTATGCTTTCGCGCTGTGTGCAAAGGCGCTGGCGGGGGTCAGGACGGAGAGTGAGGTGCATTCGTCGGCGGTGGTGGATGCGTCGGCTAAGGTGGGCGAGCGGGTGAAGATTGGAGCGCGTGCCGTGGTGGAGGCAGACGTGGTCCTGGGCGATGACGTGGAAATTGCTGCGGGAGCGGTGATTCTGCGCGGTGTGGAGATTGGGGATCGGGTGGTGGTGCAGGCGGGGGCGGTGCTGGGTGCAACCGGTTTTGGTTATGCGCGGAATGCGACGACGGGAGAGCATCTGCTGTTTCCGCAGCAAGGGCGGCTGGTGATTGAGGACGATGTGGAGATTGGCGCGAACACCACGATTGATCGCGGGGCGCTGGGTGAGACGCGGATTGGGCGCGGGACCAAGATCGACGACCAGGTGCACATTGGGCACAACTGCAGGATCGGCAAGAACGTGCTGATGGCGTCGCAGGTGGGGATCTCAGGGTCGTGCGTGGTGGAGGATGGCGCGGTGCTGGCAGGTCAGGTGGGACTGGGTGACCATGTGCACATTGGGCCGGGCGTGATTCTCGGCGGGGCTGCGGGCGTGTTTCCGGGCAAGCATTTGGAGGGGCCGGGGCAGATGTTTATGGGCGTGCCGGCGGAGCCGCTGAAGGATTATCTGAAGACGATCGCTCGCGTGCGGCGTCTGAAAGATAGGGGATAGAGTGTAGAGGATAGGGAAGGGCCGTATGGCAATCGTGGTGGTTGGCGGACATACGCGGAATATCGGAAAGACCAGCGTGGTGGCTGGGCTGATCGCGGCGCTGCCGGAGAAGCGGTGGACGGCGATCAAGATTACGCAGTTCGGGCATGGGGTGTGCTCGGCGAACGGGGAGCCGTGCGATTGCGAGACGGCGGATCATACGATTGCGATCAGCGAGGAGCGCGAGCTGTCGAGCGGCACAGACTCGTCAAGGTATCTTGCGGCGGGGGCGGCGCGGTCGTTCTGGGTGAGGACGCGGCAGGGGCAGTTGAGTGAAGCGATGCCGCGGGTGCGGGCGCTGCTGGCGGAGTCGGAGAACGTGATTGTGGAGTCGAACAGCGTGCTGAGGTTTTTGCAGCCGGATGTGTCGTTGAGTGTGCTGGATCCGGCGGTGAAAGATTTTAAGGCGTCGGCGCTGCGATATCTGGATCGGGTGGACGCTCTGATTGTTCCGGCAGGCGCGATGTTTGTTGAGGGGTGGGGAGGCGTGTCGCTGCGGACGATTGAGCGGAAGCGGCGATTTGAGTTTGTTGCGCCGGAGTATTGCACGGCGGGACTGGTGGGTTTCGTGGAGGAGCGGCTGGGAGCGCTCGTAGCGCCGGTGCAGACTGTGCCTTAGATGCTCTGGACGGGCAACGTCATCAGGTCGTGGACGCAGGCTACTTCGCGTTGGACGAAGGGCTCGGCGTAGCGAACGCTGGCCAGCAGGCCGTAGTGGCGGGCAGTGGCGAAGGTACGCTCGCGGATGTCTTCTTCCGGTACGAACAGACCGGCGCCGGCGGGCTGCGTGCCGTACTGGGAGCGATAGGCTAGCAGAGATTGCAGGCGTGTCTCGATATGCGGGGTGATGTCGACGACGAAGGTGGGGCGAACGTCGGCATAGAGCGAGGCGTAGAGAATCTTGTAGGGGCGGTGGGGTGCGCCGTGTTCGGGGGGTAGCTCGAGGCGGGAGAGGCCCGCGGCGAAGCAGGCTTCATAGCCAAGCGTGGAGGCGGTGTAGTGGTCGGGGTGGCGTCCCTGCCAGTAGGGGAGGATCACGACGCGAGGACGCAGGCGTCGCAGTACGGCGGCGATCTTGAGGCGATTTTCCTGAGTATTCTGCACGTTGCCGTCGGGAAGGTCGAGGGCTTCGCGGTGGCTTACGCGGAGGATTTTTGCGGCGGCTTCTGCCTCGGCAGCTCGCTCGGCAGCGGTGCCGCGAGTGCCAGATTCGCCGCGCGTGAGATCGAGGATGCCGGTGCGCCAGCCGAGGGATTGCTGGACCAGGAGGGTGCCGCCGCAGGTCTGCTCGACGTCATCGCGATGCGCAGCGATGGCAAGGATGTCGAGCGTACCTGCGAGGGCGGAGGGTGAGGCCTGCGGCGTGGCCATGGCGGTTAGTCGGCGCTGTCGGTCTCGGCGTCCATGTAGGCTACGTCGAAGACAGTACCTTGCACGGTGAAGTTGATGTTGTTGATCTCCGAGCCCGGAGGTCCGCCGTTGGCGTCGATTTGCTGGGTTTCAACAATCGGATTCGGATTGGGCCCCGTGTAGAACGCGTGGACCTGGCCGCCGTAGCCGGTGAATACCTTGAAGTAGTTCTGCACCCAGCACAGGCCGCCCACGCTGCCGTAGTAATACTGATTTTGGTTGGTGTTCGGGTTCGGGACGACAACCGGGGTTACGGTCGAGACGTTGGACTGGACAACCGCGGGGATGATTGTGGCCGGCGGCGTGGGGGTGCCGGTGGTCGTCATGGTCAGGCAGTTGTAGTTACCCGCCTGATCGGTAAAGCCCTGCGAGGCCAGTTCCGCGGCCGCGGTTGCGGCGCGCACGCCATTGGCGCAGTTCGAGGAGGCAATCCAGAGGGTATTACTGTCGGCGAACAGCAGCTTGGTATGCGTACCGTCGGATATGGAGACCGGCGCGCTGACAGCGTAGGTGTTGAGGTTCATGGTTGTGAGGTTGCCGGCGAAGAGGCCCTTATACGGTCCGCTGGTCTGCAGCTGCTGCCCAGCCAGATAGAGGTAGGTTCCGTCGGTGTTCGAGGCCGTAACGCCGCCAGGTATCGGGACGGGATTGGCTACGCCTGCGGGCAGGGTGGACATCGGGGACGGCGCACCCGCGCTGAGCGGATCAACCGTTGGCACGGTGTCAATGTTTAGCGCCGACGTTTCGAGGAGGGAGACGCTTGCGGTCTGGCCGCCGTTTTCGGGCCCCGAGTTCAGAACGTACGCAGTGGTGCCATCAACCGAGAAATTCACGTTCACCGGGCGATCGTAGGTGCCGGCAACGGGAACGACACAATAGGCGGGAAGAAGCAGCGGTTCACAGTCCACGTAGCCCGGAGGCAGCACAGGATTGGCCGTCGCCGGCAGCTTGACGACGCGATAGAGCGTGTTGGAATTCTGCACCATCGCCAACACGACACTGAAGCCCGGGTTGATGACAACTTTGTTCACGCCGGGCAGATTGAGGAGGTAGGTTGTCCCGTTGGTGTCGAACACCAGTTGGCCGGCCACCTGCGCGGCGCCCGCAAAGGCAAGGCCGAGGGGCGAGGCAGCGGCGGACGCAGCTTGCGGCGCGAAGTTCGAGACCGTTCCGCCTGCGGATTCCTTGCTGTAGTTGATGTCGACCAGGTTGCCGTCGTTGTAGGAGAGCACGTAGCCGGTGGTCTCTTCGGGGAAGTTGAGGATGCTGACGGGCTGAGCCTCAGAGTAGCCCGAGATCGCGAAGCTCTTGGTGGTGTTCTGGACATTTCCACGGAGGTCGCGAAGGCCATCGAGGATCTGAAGCCCTCCCGAAGTTCCGGTCGCTGAAAAAGCCACAAGAACCCGTTCAAGCATCTTGCTGGGCGGCACAGGGCGACCGGCATAGCCAAACTCAGGGGTCTTATACAGGACGACGACACCGCAACCAGAAAGTGCAAGCGTGGCCGTGGCCAGCAGGATGCCCGACGCAACCAAGGCAGAGAAACTTCTTATCTTCAACGTGAACCGCTCCAAACTTCAGCCGCCAACGACGCGGGGTTTGCAATTTCTAAGCCAAGTATAACAGGGCAAACCGCTGAATCTGTCCGGGATTCGGCCTGTTCCCAGGCCGGGCGGAGAACCCCCCAGCGTTATACGATTGAGGATTAGACGATCCAAATCGCCGGGCGGTATAGGAGATCAATGGCTTCTGCAGTGGATAGACTTTTCGAGGGTGAAACCGTCCTTTGCGACGGCGCCATGGGCACGATGCTTTACAGCTGTGGTGTGTTCATCAACCGCTGCTACGACGAACTGAACGTAACCCAGGCAGAGACGGTGCGTTCGGTGCACCAGCAATATTTGCAGGCGGGCGCGGAGATCATTGAGACCAACACCTTTGGAGCCAACAGCTTCCGGCTGGAACGGTTTGGCCTGCGCGACAAGGTAAGCGAGTTCAACCTCGCTGGCGCAGCCATTGCCCGGCAGTGCGTGGACGCCATCCGCGAGAAGCAGGGAACCGTGGCGTTCGTGGCCGGGGCGATGGGGCCGCTGGGCTTACGGCTGGAGCCACTGGGCAAAACCAGTCTGGAGGAGGCACGAGCTGCGTTTGCGGAACAGATCGCAGCGCTGGCGGAAGGCGGCGTCGACCTGCTCATGGTTGAGACGATGATGTCGGTGGACGAGGCAGAGCAGGCTGTGCTGGCCGCGCGCGAGGTGGCCCCGCAGTTGAAGATGGTGGTGCTGTTTACGGTGGACGAGGAGTCGAATTGCCTGGATGGGACGAGCCCCGAGGTTGCGGCGCAGCGCATGGCGGCGATTGGCGCGGACGCGGTCGGATGCAATTGCAGTACCGGGCCGGCCGCTGTGCTGAGCGCTGTCGAACGGATGCGCTCGGTCACTACCCTGCCCATTGTCGCAATGCCCAATGCGGGCATGCCGCGCAATGTGGAGGGGCGGAATATCTATCTCACGTCGCCCGAGTACATGGGCAGCTTTGCGCGCAAGTTTGTGCGCGCGGGAGCGAGTTGGGTGGGTGGCTGTTGCGGCACCACGCCCGCGCATATTCGCGCGATGCGGAGTGCGTTGCGCGCGATGGAGGCACAGGATGCGGGCGAGTCGGCAGTCGCGCAGGTGAGCACCGCAAATGCGAGTGTCGCCACGGGTGCGACGCGTGAAGCAGGCATCGAGCCTCCGCCGTTGCGCGAGAGGTCGCACATTGGCAAGTGCATCGCCGAGGGCAAGTTCGTCACGATGGTGGAGATTGTTCCGCCCAAGGGGTTCGACTGCGAGAAGGAGTTGGCCGGGGCGGCGCTGCTGGCGCGCTATGGCGTGGATGCGATCAACGTGCCGGACTCGCCGCGCGCCAGTGCGCGGATGAGCGCGCAAAGCCTGTGCGTGCAGATTCAGCAGAAGGTTGGGATCGAGACGATTCTGCACTACACGTGCCGCGATCGGAATGTGCTGAGCATTCAGAGCGATTTGCTGGGCGCGGCTTCGATTGGCCTGAAGAATATTCTTTGCCTCACCGGCGATCCTCCGAAGATGGGGAATTACCCGGACGCAACCGCGGTGTTCGATGTAGATGCAATTGGGCTGGTGAATATTGTGCACGGGTTGAACCAGGGCCTTGATATCGGACGCAATCCGATTGGTGGTTCGACGGGTTTTACGATCTCCGCGGCAGCAAATCCTGGCGTCATCGACATTGAACATGAGGTGCGCCGCTTCGCGTACAAGGTAGAGGCGGGCGCGGAGTTCTGCATTACGCAGCCGGTGTTTGATTTGAAGCTGCTGGAGGATTTCCTGCGTCGCATCGAGGGTTTCCGGATTCCGGTGATTGCCGGCATCTGGCCGCTGACCAGCGTGCGCAACGCAGAATTCATGAAGAACGATCTGCGGGTGTCCATGCCCGACGAGATACTGGCGCGCATGGCCGCAGCGCCCGACAAAGACGCAGCCCTGGCCGAGGGCGTGGCGATCGCGCGCGAGATGCTGGAGAGCGTTCGCGGGTCCGTGCAGGGTGTGCAGGTGAGTGCGCCCTTTGGAAAATACGCGTTGACGACCGAAGTTCTTGGCTTGAAGGAGGAGACGACGTAATGGCGAGCTTTGAGGATCAGATGTCTGAGTTGGAGAAGGTCGTCGACAAGCTGGAAAAGGGCGATCTGACGCTCGAGGAGAATGTCACGCTGTTTGAGCGCGGGGTGCAGCTATCGGATGCATGCAAAGCGCAGCTGGCGAGCGCGGAAAGCCGTATCCAGGTACTGTTGGAACCTCACGCGGACGGGCCGCCGCGCGTGGAGGATCTTGCGGTTACGGTTGCGGATGAAGAAGATGACGAAGACGCGGATGAGGTGGACGACGAGTACGACGACGGCCGTTTGTAGCTAGCGATCCGGTTTATCGATCCCGGCTGGTAACGAAGCCGGGAACCCACAGCAGCGCACGCTTGTAGTCGCTTTCGGGGAGGTCGGCGATGGATTGGCGCGCGGCCTCAGCATAGGCGCAGGCAGTGTCCATCGCGTACGACAGCGAGCCGTGGCGGTGCAGGATCTCGAGGATGTCTGCATGCGCGACGCGGACGAAGCTGCGGTCGGCCAGCACGGTACGGATCGCCTCGCGGTCGGCTCCTGTGCCGCGCTCGAGCGCATGAATCACGGCCAGCGTGGCTTTGCCTTCGCGGAGGTCGGAGGCGGCGGGCTTGCCGAGAATCTCGTCGTTGGCGGTGAGGTCGAGAACGTCATCCACAATCTGGAAGGCGAGGCCGAGGTTGCGGCCATACTCACCGAGTGTGTCTTCGAAGGGACGTTCGCCGTCGCCGAGGGTGGGATTCGCAATCACGGCGCCAAGCTGCATGGACACCTTGAAGAGGCACGCGGTCTTGCGATAGATGAGGTCGAAGTACTCTTCCTCGTTGATCAGGTGGCCGAGCTTCTCCATCTGCAGCAGCTCGCCTTCGACCATCTCCTGGGTGAGCGAAATCAGCAAATCAAGAATCCGGAAGTTGCGTTCGGCGAGCGCGGTTTGGAATGCCTGCATGTACAGCCAGTCGCCGGCGAGAACACATTTGGCGTTGCCCCAGGTGGTGTTGGAGGAGGGCCGGCCGCGGCGCGTGTTGGCCTCGTCGATGATGTCGTCGTGCACCAGCGTGGCGGTGTGCAGCATTTCGACGACAGCGCCGAGGCGGATGCGTGCTTCGTTTTCGCAATGCAGTGATTTTGCCGAGAGCAGCAGCAGCAGCGGGCGAATGCGCTTTCCGCCGCCTGCAATCAGATAGTTGGCGATGTCGGTAACGACGGCAACGGGCGAGTCGGCCTGGCGGGAGAACTCGACCTCAATCGCAGCAAGATCATCCTTCAGGAGGTCGAAGACTTCGGCAGCCGTCGCGATGGAGATCGTGCTCATATTTGGTTAAGAGTAGCAGGTGAACGAATCTACGGGTTGTGATTTGAAACAGGTTGGAGCCCGGGTTGCGCAGAATCAATGCTAGTTGGAGCGGAAGTTCGTGAACTGGAGGTCGACGCCGATATCCTTGCCGCGCAGCAGCGCAATGATCTGCTGCAGGGTGTCGCGGTCCTTGCTGGTCACGCGTACGGTGTCGCCCTGGATGCTGGCTTGGGCTTTCAGCTTGGAGTCTTTGATGAGCGCGACGATCTTTTTGGCGGGCTCGGACGAGATGCCCTGCTTGAGCTTGATCTTCTGGCGCACGGACGAATTCGACGCCGGCTCAATCTTCTCGTACTCCAGGTTCTTCAGCGAGACGCTGCGTTTGACGAACTTCTGCGCGAGGATCTCGATCACTGCCTTGAGGGTGTATTCGTCCTGCGAGGCGAGCTGCACCACGTCGTCGCCCTCGAGCGCGATGCTGGACTTGGAGTTCTTGAGGTCGAAGCGCGCGTGGACCTCCTTGCTCGCCTGGTCGATCGCATTCTTTACTTCCTGGATATCTACCTTGCTCACGATATCGAAACTGTTATCTGCTGCCATGTTTGTCGTCCTCTTACAGATTTAGATGCCGTGTAGCGGGTGATTGCTCTCATTGTGTCAGATGTGCGGCGAAACCGACAGTGACATTGGGAACAGCACACCAAAATTGGATGTGGTTAATTCCGCCAGCTGGTCCGTTGTTATGCCGCGAAGTTCGGCTACAAAGCGCGTCGTGTGGGCGATGAAGGCGGGCTCGTTGGTCTGGCCGCGGAAAGGGATGGGGGCGAGAAAGGGCGCGTCGGTTTCGACCAGGATGCGGTCGGCGGGTGCGCTCGCGGCGACAGCCTGGATGGTTGTCGACTTGGGGTAGGTGACGTTGCCGGCGAACGAGAGGTAGAAGCCGGCGGCGAGCGAGCGGGCGGCCTGCTCCTCATTCCCCGAGAAGCAGTGCATGATGCCGGGGAGGCCGGTGGGTGTCCAGTGCTCGGCGATGAGGTGGAGCAGGTCTTCCCAGGCGTCCGCTGGTTCGTACTTGGCTTTGGCCGCGGGGATGGCCAGCTCCGACGTGCGGCAGTGGATGGTGATGGGTTTGCGCGCGGCGGCGGCGATCTTCATCTGCGCGATGAAGGCTGCCTGCTGGGTGGGAATGTCGGGGTTGTCGAGATGGTAGTAGTCGAGACCGATTTCGCCGATGGCGAGGCAGCGCGGGTCAGCGGCGAGGGTTTCGAGCTTGGCAAGATTTTCGGGAGTGGCCTGGTGGGCTTCCTGCGGATGGATGCCGGCGGTAGCGAAGATGTCGGGGTGCGTATGCGCGAGGTCGAGGGCGCGGTGCATGGTGGCAGGGCCGTCGCCGATGCCGATGGCGAGCAGCTTCCCGACGCCGGCTTCGCGTGCATGCGCGAGGATCGTTGGGAGATCTTCGTAGTCGTCGAGATGGCAATGCGAGTCGATGAGCATAAGGGCAGGGATTAGGGATTGGGGGATAGAGGATAGACAGCGCAGGCGCTATTTGAGGCGAGAGCCAAGGGCGATGTCTTCCCCGAAGGTGGCGAGGACGGGCTTGCCGTTTTCGCCGTGCGAAGCGGCGAGGAGCATGCCGTGGGATTCGAGGCCGCGCATCTTGCGGGGGGCGAGGTTCGTGATGACGACGATGCGGCGGCCGATCAAATCTTCGGGTGCGTACCACTCGGCGATACCGGAGAGGATTTGGCGGCGGGGGAAGTCGGGGCCGAGGTCGACTTCGAGGCGAAGGAGCTTGTCGGCTTTGGGGATGCGCTCGGCGACGAGGATCTGCGCAACGCGGAGCTCGACCTTGGCGAAGTCGTCGATGGTGATTTGCGGCGTGGCTTCGACGGGCGCCGGGGCGCTCGGGTCGGCCGGCACGGGGGAGGGCTTGGTCGGGTCGGGGCCTGTGGTGAGCGCGGTGCTGCCACCGACGGGGAGTGCTGCCGCAGGGTCGGGCAGCGTGGTGGTGCGCGGCGCGGCGGCGGGGTCGAAGGTCGGAGTGTGCGGAACGGCGGCGGGGTCCACGGGTTCTTTGTCTACGGGGGTGGGGTTTTCCATGTCAGTCATAATCTGTGCGAGTCCTTTGTCGGCGCGGGGGAAGATGGGGCCGAGGGGGCCGAGCTTGGTGCCTGCGGCTAGGCCTCCCCACTTGAGATTCTGTAGCTTGACCGCTTCGGAGCGGTCCCTTGTTTCGCCAATAGGTGATTGAAACCCAAGCTGTTTCCACACTAATGACGTGGTATGCGGCATGTATGGGTGGAGTTGAAATGTGATGATACGTATGGCATCTGCGGCCGTATATAGAATGCGGTTTCTTTCTGCGAGTGCTGTATCGTCTTCTTCGTCGAGCTTCCATGGCTTCGTTTCGGAAAGAAACAGGTCGACTCGCTTGATGAGTTGTTGAACTAGCTCAAGCGTGGACGAGAATGCGTAGGATTCATCTGCTGCTTTGAGAAGGTCTAGAAACCTTGATGCCTCCGCTGCGTCCCCGCCGATTCTATCTATTCCGTCGACGAATTGAGTAGCCCGAAGGGATCCTATGTAGGCATAGTCACACGAGGGAATTTGGCCGTCGCAGTATTTCTCGATCATCGTCAGCGTGCGGCTGACGAGGTTGCCGTAGCCGTTGGCGAGGTCGGCGTTGTAGCGGGTGATGAGGGCGTCGAAGCTGAAGCTGCCGTCCTGGCCGAATGGGATCTCGCGGAGGAGGAAGTAGCGGAGGACGTCGGAGGCGAAGAGGTCGCGGTCGTGCTTGGTTGGGGAGAGTTGTGGCGAGTCGGGTAAAGCAGATCCTCCGCCTTCGGCGAAGGATGACAATTCTAAGCTCGGTGGGCAGAGGGTGCCAAACGCGTCGAGGATGGTTTCGGTGCGGACGATGTTGCCTTTGGATTTCGACATCTTCGAGTCTTCGAAGAGCAGCCAGCCGTGGGCCGTGACGGCCTTGGGAAGTGGCAGGTCTGCCGCGAGAAGAAATGCTGGCCAGTACACGCAGTGGAAGCGGATGATCTCTTTGCCGACGAGGTGGACGTTGGCGGGCCAGAATTTTTTGAAGAGGGTTTCGTCGGCGCCGCCATAGCCGAGGGCGGTCATGTAATTCGCCAGGGCGTCGAGCCAGACGTAGATCACGTGTTTCTGCGCGGCCGTGCTGGCCGCTGGCTCCGGAACAGGGATGCCCCACGTAAAGCTCGAGCGCGAGATGCTGAGGTCTTTCAGGCCGCCGCGGACGAAGCTCAGCACTTCATTCCTGCGCGACTCAGGCGTGATCGAAAGCTGGCCCGATTCAATCAGCTCGATGAGGGGGAGTTGAAACTCCGACAGCTTGAAGAAGAAGTTTTCTTCCGTGACCTCTTCGAGCAGGCGTCCGCAGTCGGGGCAGGGGGTGCCCACCGGCGCGTCGACGAACGCCTCGTCGGAGACGCAGTAGCTGCCGGTGTAGCTGGCGAGGTAGATGAAGCCGCGCTCGTACAAGGTTGAGAAAAGTTTCTGGACGCCGCGCTTGTGTTTGTCGCTGGTGGTGCGGATGTAGTCGTTGTTGGTGATCCCCATGCGCTTCCAGAGGTCTTCGAACGACTTCGAAACCTGGTCGGCGAATTGTTGTGGCGGAATTCCTGCCGCAGCGGCAGACCGCTCTATCTTCTGGCCGTGCTCGTCGGTGCCGGTGAGGAAGAAGGTATCGTCGCCGAGCAGGCGGTGACGGCGTGCAAGCACGTCCGCGACGATGGTGGTGTACGCGTGGCCGATGTGGGGGCGCGCGTTGACGTAATAGATCGGTGTGGTGACGTAGAAGGTTTTATCTGACATTGCCAAGTGTCAGTTTACAGGGTGGATGCTCGAGGGCGGCAGAGGGCGCCCGCCGCTCAGGCTTACCCTTGCGAAACCGCTCAGGCCTGGCCCATCCATACCAGGTACGGATACACCAGGAAGAACAGCACCAGCATGATGGCCATCAGATCCATGTAGAGGCAGAACATGACGCCGCCGTGGTAAAGATTCCAGCGCTTCTGGATGCAGCGCAGCGTGTCGCCCATGCCGGCAAGGCAGCCGAGGAAGGGGAGAATCAGCCACAGGGTGGGGCGGATGTGAGGGAACCTTGAGATCAGGGTTGCGACCGCCACGCTGGTGTAGACGATGACATTCCCACGTGCCAGGGAACGCGTATGCGGATTGAAGATGGCCGGGGTCATGGACGGGGAGAATCGGGATCCCCTGCGGGCGTTCCCAATGGGGTGGCGAACGTCCTCACTGGGCAACATTTTAGACCTGCGGAGGGGTAGGTCGTCCAGCCGGGCTGACCGGTACTGGCGCGGGTTTGGAACTGGGCGGCGCCGCGGGTGCGGGGGTAGCTGGAGGCAGAGACATTATGGCGGAGGTTGGTATTTCGATCACGCCAAACCGGTTGCCGGTCACGTCGCGCATGGCGATGCGAAGGAAGGTCTCGGCGCGGTCGGGCACGCTGACCTGCAGGTGGTATCGGATGAGGGTGCGGGTGAGCTTGGACTCGTCGTTTGTTTTGGGTTCAAGGGTGATCCGACGGCCGGCCGCATTGAGCAGCCTGCCCTCCGTGTCGTAGACATAGGCGAGGAACTCTACCTTTGCCATACGGTGACCGTCGGGTTGCTGGGCAAAGGTGAGTTCGCCGGTCAGCGAGAGGAAGTTGAGATCGTAGCGGCGAAAAGGCCCGTTCGATGGGACGGCGGGATCCAGTTGATTGTCAGGGGCGAGCGCAGTATCGGTTGTCGTCGAAGCGGGCAGGACGCTGACTTTGAAGACCAGGTCCTCTGGCGGCGGGCCACCGCGGCTCATCGCGGCCTGCTCGTAGGCCGCAGCCCTGCCTTGTTCGGGAGTGGTCGCCGACGGACTGTAGTCGCCACGCCGGTAAGCGAGTTGCAGGTGTTGCTCGGCATCGACGCCAGTTGTGTCGACGTGAACCGGACGATAGGAACCATCGTCTGCCAGGTTGGTCGGGTTAACGGTCAGCGTGTAGTAGTTGCTTCCGGCGGCGACAGCTTTGTCGACCGCATCGGACAGGCTCGCGGGGTTGTAGAAGGCGTGGCCGCCCGTGCTTGCGGCGATCGCCCCCATCATGGCGTGCTCTTCTGCCTGCGATTGGTTCACCTTGCTGAGATCGAGGCTGAAGCCGTGGGCGTTCGCGGAGTTGCTGGGTGCAGCCTTGGTTGCCGACTGAGCGATGAGACTCCGAGCGTCGACGGGATACACAGCGACCTGCGCTTTCGAGAGCAACTCGACCGTCTCGCGGAGCTCGTTTGCATCGGTGTTCGCAACATCAAAAGGGTGCTGTAGCGAGGGGTCGGGGACGATGTTGAAAGGGAACGATCCGGAAAGCCAGATCAGATTCTTGCGGCCGGGAAATGCTGCAAGGTAGTGGGCCAGCGTATTGAAGGCATCGAGCGTGTATTGCACGCGGAAGTCGGTTTCCATTCCGTCGAGCTGTTCCTCGAAGGTTCGCAGATTTGCCGCGAGGTTGATGGGCGATGAGGAATGGCGGGCGTCCGGGTGGTCCGGACTAGCGGGCAATCGGGCGATCAGCTTGCGCTCGATCACGTCGCGCAGTGCTGAGGGATCCGAGGTGAAACCTTGCAAAAGGATGAGGTGGTTCGCCAGGCCAAGCACCGCGACGCGTGTGTTTGGATTGGCGTGCCGAACGTATTCCAGCAGCTGCGAGCGGATGAAACCTTCACCCTTCAGCGGCGTATTGAGAGCGTCGATGAGAAGAATATTGAGCGTTTCGCCGGGGGCGATGGGCGTGTAGTCGGTGAACGTGCCGGGTGGCAGAGAAGGGAAGGAGGGTGCGGTCGAAGTTGGAGCTTGGGATGAATGCTCTTCGAAGCGAGCGATGGTTTGCGGGACGCCGCTCTCGGTGACGCGAAAATTTTGCGCTTTGAGTCCGCGAACGGGACGGCCGTCCTGATCCTGAACAACGACGCTCAGCGCGATGGATCGGGGGCTCGCGTCGAGAGCAGGAGGCGGGTTCATCGGCTGCGGGGAGGGCGATGCGGACTGCGCGCCGGCTGCGGAGGCGAGCGTCGCGACAGCCAGCACAAGGACGAAACGTCTGCACATGATTCGTCTCCAGAGCTGGACGTCGCGAGAACAGATCGACTGAAACGACGCCCGGGTGGATCAAATTCAACGGACTTGAGCTAGACGGCCGCGAGCGCCCGCTCTGACTCCAGGGACATCGCGCGGATGGACTCGTTGTAAGGCGCACGCAGTACGCCGCGCTCGGTGATGATTGCGGTGATGTACTTTGCCGGGGTGACATCGAAGGCCGGGTTCTCGATGCCGACGCCGTCGGGAGTCATCTGCTTGCCGTTGGAGTGCGTAACCTCGCGCGGATTGCGTTGCTCGATTGGGATGCCCGCGCCCGTCGCCGTTGCCAGGTCGATCGTGTTGAAGGGCGCGGCGACGTAGAAGGGAATGCCGTGCTCTTTCGCCAGGATAGACACGCTGTAGGTGCCGATCTTGTTGGCGGTGTCGCCGTTGGCTGCAATGCGATCGGCTCCGACGATGACTGCCTGGATGCGACCCTTACTCATCAGGTGGCCGGCCATGTTGTCGCACAGGACGGTGGTGGGGATGGAATCCTTCATCAACTCCCATGCGGTGAGGCGGGCGCCCTGAAGATACGGTCGAGTCTCGTCGGCGAGCACGTCAATGTTGTGGCCGCGCTCGACTGCCGCGCGGATGACGCCAAGCGCCGTGCCGTAACCGCAGGTAGCGAGGGCTCCCGCGTTGCAGTGAGTGAGCACGGTTCCTTTCGGAGGAAGCAAGTCCGCGCCGTGCGCGCCTAGCGCTTTGCACTGGGCGATATCTTCATCGTAAAGACGGTTGGCGAGAGCAACGACAGCGCTCTTAATCTCGGGGATCGGGGTGTTCTTCGCGGCGAGCTCGTTGAAGAGATCCCGCACCTGACCGATGCCCCAGAAGAGGTTGACGGCGGTGGGCCGGGTTTCCGCGAGCGTGGAGCAGATGGTCTCGACTTCGGCGGTCAGTTGTTGCAACGTCGACGCCTGGCTGCGGTCGATACCGATCGCGACGCCCATCGCGCCGGAGACTCCGATGGCCGGAGCTCCGCGCACGATCATGTCGCGGATGACGGTGGCAACCTGCTGGTAGTCGGTGGCGAGAACGTAGGTCTCTTCGAGGGGAAGTTTGGTCTGGTCAAGGAAGTTGACGCCGGCGGGCGTCCATTCAAGCGTAGGAATCATGTCCCTCCTAGTTTAGAGGAACTTGCAGGCCCGATGTCAGGATTGTTGCCCTCAGGCTAGGGCGTAGATCGCCACTCCAGCACTTTGCCCAACTCGAACACCAGGTACCGGCTCTTGCAATCGGCACAACAATACGCCCGGTACCCCAACATCAGGTATTCCTTGGGTTTGCGATGGACGCGGAACGTGTCCGTGCAGCTGCAATGGGGGCAATTATGCACTTTGGCCACGCGTGTGCCTTCCTTCTCTGGGGCGTTTGGAGGTTCCGTAACGGCTTCAGTGGCTTAGCTTCTCCAGATGCCGAAATCCACCCGTGGTGATTAGGATGGAAGCAAAAATCGAAAAGTTGTATATGCCATGCATGAGCGTCGAGCAGGCAAGCGAGTGGGTCCGGATGCGCACAAAGCTGAGCATGAGGCTTACGCCGTAAAGCACTCCCAGCACTCCCCATGCGTGAGCCAGCTGATCGGCATGGAGCAGCGCGAAGGGGATGCTGGAAAAGATTGCCGAGAAGAGTAGTGCGGACGTGGAATGGAGCGAACTGCTCTGCCAGCGATCCATGCCGGCGGGGGTGCGCTCCAGGGCAAGCCAGTCGTAAGCCGTTGCAAGCGCAGGTAGAAGGAAGCCGCGAAACGCAATCTCCTCGGTCAGCGGCGCCAACAAAACGGCAAACGCCATCAACAGCCATGCCGCGTGAGGCGTAGTGAGGATGCTGTCAAACGCGGTCGTCTTAGGCGCGGGAAGTAGCTGCAACAATGCCTGGGCAGCCACACTCAGCAACACCCCTCCGCCGACGATCCAGTACCAGTAGCGCCGCGCCGCGAGAAAATTCCAGTGGATGCCCTGTAGAAACGACACGTCCCAGAGATGCGGAAACAACCATGCCGAAGCCGCCAGCGTGAGGACATAGGCCAGCGCTTGCGACGCCAGTCCCAGTCCCGGATGCTGCAAGGCCGACTCCAGACGAATGTGAGCCAGCGTGAAGATCGCCAGCTGACACAACACGACCATCAGGAAGGCCAGCGAAAAGAATAAGATGGCGTGGCCAATGTGAGGAATGCGCCGGGCGGGCCCGTGGTCCTTGGCCGGATCGGTGTCGTGCTGGATGTCGAGGACTTTGGGCTCGACTGCCTCGGGTACGGGAAGATTGCTCATAGGACTGAGTTCAGATTACTTCGCCGACCGCGCTGACGTCTTGCTTGTCTTGGTTTTTGTGGCCTTTGCAGCGGCAGATTTGCGCTCCGTGGGCTCAGGCTTTTTCTTCGAAGCCGTGGGAACACCGGTCTTTTTCTCCGGCGCGATGAACTTTGGTTTCGGAGCTTTCTTTTCGAGGTCGGGCAGAACCACCGGCGGAAAATGCCCGTTCGAATTCAACGTACCGGCGTTGACGTAGTAACGCTCAAGGAAGTGTCCGGTATGTGAGCCGGGAGTATGCGCGACGATCTCCGGCGGCCCCTGCGCGACGATGCGGCCCCCGCCCTCGCCACCCTCCGGGCCCATGTCAATCACGTAGTCGGCATTGCGGATGATATCCAGGTTGTGCTCGATGATGATCACCGTGTTCCCAAGATCCGTCAGGCGATGCAGCACCTCGAGCAGCTTGCGCACGTCGTCAAAGTGCAGCCCGGTGGTCGGCTCGTCGAGAAGGTAGAGGGTGCGCCCGGTCTGGCGTTTGGACAACTCGCGGGCCAGCTTCATGCGCTGGGCTTCGCCACCCGAAAGCGTGGTTGCGGATTGACCAAGGTGGATATACCCGAGGCCCACGTCGACCAGCGTCTGCAACTTCTGGTTCACCGCGGGAATTTCTTTGAGGACTGGAAGCGCGTCTTCGATTGCGAGCTCGAGCAGGTCGGCAATCGAGTAGCCGTTGAACTTTACGCTGAGTGTTTCCTGGTTGTAACGCCGGCCGTTGCAGATCTCGCAGAGCACGTACACGTCGGGCAGAAAATTCATCTCGATGCGCCGCTGGCCTTCGCCCTGGCAGGCTTCGCATCGTCCTCCCTGCACGTTGAAGCTGAAGCGGCCGGGCTTGTAGCCGCGCTCACGCGACTCTGGCAGCATGGCAAAGAGATCGCGGATGGCGGTGAAGACGCCAGTGTAAGTGGCAGGGTTCGAGCGCGGCGTCCGGCCGATCGGCGACTGATCGATCTGGATCACTTTGTCGAGCTGCTCGGCGCCGTGGATGGCCTTGTGAGCGCCTGGCTCCTCGCGCGAACCGTACAGCTCCTTGGCCAGCGAGCGGTAGAGAATGTCATTGACCAGCGTGCTCTTGCCGGAGCCGCTAACGCCGGAGACGACGGTCATGACGCCGAGCGGGAAGTGCGCGGTCACATGTTGGAGATTGTGCGAGGTCGCGTCCTGCACGGAGAGCCAGCGGCCGTCGAGAGGGCGTGGCGCTTTGTCCGGCGTGGGGCGGGTGACGATGTCGATGTGGCCGGCAAGATACTGGCCGGTGACCGAGTTCGGATTCGCCATGATCTCGGCGGGTGTGCCCGAGGCCATCACGTGGCCACCGTTCTTGCCCGCGCCCGGGCCGAGGTCGAGCACGTAGTCGGCCTTGCGAATCGTGTCTTCGTCGTGCTCGACCACTAGAACCGTGTTGCCCAAATCACGCAGATCTTCGAGCGCAGAGATGAGGCGTTGGTTATCTCGTTGATGCAGGCCAATCGACGGCTCGTCGAGAACGTAGAGCACGCCGCGCAGACGCGAACCGATTTGGGTTGCCAGGCGAATGCGCTGGCCTTCGCCACCGGAGAGAGTGGCCGCGCTGCGGTCGAGCGAGATATAGCCGAGGCCCACGGCGTTGAGGAACTCGAGGCGTTCGATGATCTCGCGCTGCAGGCGGTCGGCGATCAGGCGCTCGCGTCCGCTGAAGGCCATGGATCGTGCGGCCTGTAGAGCGCGCTCGAGCGAGAGTGCGGTGAAGTCGGCGATGGAAGCATCGCGTTTCGCATCCGCGGCTTCGATGGGCTCGGTCTCGTCGCGCGTGCTGGGGGGATGCATGGCGGCGTCGGCGAGCGGGAGGGTTACCGCGAGCGACTCTGGCCGCAGCCTGCGACCGTGGCAACGCGGACATTCCGTCGCGGACATGTATTGCATCATGTACTCGCGGTAGCCCTCGGACTTGGTGTCCTCGAGCGTGTCGCGAAGCCAGTTGAGGATGCCGTGAAATCCCGTGCGCCCGACCTCGTTGCGCGGCGGACCATAGAGCAGCAGCTGCTGCTCGTCTTTCGTGAGCGAGGAGAACGGCTGCTTGAGGTTGATTTTGTACTTGTCCGCCGCGAGCTTGATCAAGCGCAGCAAATATTGCGACGACGATCCCGGCCCCATGGCGCCGTCCAACAGCGGCTTGGACCAGTCGGTGATGACCTTGCCGGGATCGAAATCGTAGATGGAGCCAAGGCCGTGGCATTCGGGGCAAGCGCCGTAAGTGGAGTTGAAGCTGAAACTGCGCGGCTCAAGTTTCGCCACGTTGATGCCGCACTCCGGGCAGGCCATGGAGGAGCTGAACAGGGTTTCGGTCGTCTTGCCGTTGGGTGCCTGGAGGCCGATGAGTACAAGGCCGTTGGCCAGTTGCAGTGCGCTCGCCACCGCGGCGGAGAGCCTGCGAGTGTCATATTGCGCGCCGCCGCCGAGGGAAGGCCCGCTGCCGGCATCGGCGGGAATCGGCTTCAGAATGATGCGGTCAACGATGGCTTCGAGGGTGTGGTTCTTGCGCTTCTCCAGGCGCATTCCCTCTTCCACTTCGGTGACCTCGCCGTCGATACGAATCCGGTAGCCCTTCTTGTCGAGTGCCTCAATCTCTTCGCGGAACTCGCCTTTGCGGCCGCGCACGATGGGGGCCATGACGGTGACGCGCTCGCCGGGCGAATCGGCCCGGCTGCGCTCAACGATCTGGGCGACGATCTGCTCGGCGGACTGCCGGGAGATGGGACGGTGGCAGTTGGGGCAATGAGGCTGGCCAACCGAGGCGTAGAGCAGGCGAAGGTAGTCGTAGATTTCGGTGATGGTGCCGACGGTGGAGCGGGGAGAGCGCGACGTTGTCTTCTGCTCGATGGAGATGGCGGGCGACAGGCCGTCGATGGAGTCGACATCGGGCCGCTCCATCTGGTCGAGAAACTGGCGCGCATAGGCGGAAAGGGTTTCGACGTAGCGGCGCTGGCCTTCGGCGTAGATGGTGTCGAACGCGAGCGAGCTCTTTCCTGACCCGGAGAGGCCGGTGACGACAGTCAGGGTATTGCGCGGAATCGACACGGAAACGTTCTGCAGGTTGTGCTGACGAGCCCCGCGAACGTCGATGTGCGTGAGGTTCTTGGACGGAGATTGGGTCGAAGAGGCCAAGTCTCTAGTCTACTAGGTTCCGCTTGCGAGACGACACAGGCCGCCGCCGGCCTTCCACCTCGCGCTGTCCAGCCTTCCAAAGGGATGCAGCCTGTCAAGGAAACTTGACGGAGACAATCGGCGACGTGCAACCCGAAACCAGGCTCAAGCAGTCGATTTGCGACCCGAAACCCACCTAAGTCGCGCAAATATTTACGAAAACGCTGGGCAAGCCCACGAAATCCACCACGGCAGCGGAACGGGTGGAATATCGTTAGGTAATATCACGGCTCAGATTTCTAGTGGAAGTTTCGACGGAATCGTCCAGAATAACTTTGGCCTGTGAATCGAACTTGATTCTCTCTGCTCGCATCCCATTGAGCAGCCGGTAGAGCCCAAGGAGACGTTGTCGCATGAATTCGTCGATATTGCTGGTGGGAGCTGTATTTGCGTCCCTGGCGTTCGGAGTGCTACTGGCTTATGGCATCTGCCAGGCCATGTTTCGGGTTTTTCGCGTGCATGCCGCGACGAGCGCGCGGCGCGGCCAGACGGCCAGCGCGAGCGTAAGTGCTGGTGGCTCAGTACGCTGAAGGCCTCTTCACTGGGGATTTGAGCTTGCGGGGGGCGGGGCCAGCGGATTCTGCGGGCGTGCCGCGTTGAGCTTTTTCTGCTGCTCCGTCTGTTCCTGCTGAATCGTCTGATCGAGCGCCTTTTTCTTCTGATCCTGCTGCGCCTGCATCTGCTGAAGCTCTTGCATCACCATTTCTGGGGTCAAGACCTTTGCAGGACCGCCGGCCGGAGGGGGCGCGGATGCTGTCGGCGCGCTGGTTGAAACGGCAGGCGTTGGCGGCGAGGTCGTGACCGGAGGCCGCGCCGCGACGGGGGCAACACGGTTTGCGCGGTCGCTGCTGTCGTCATACATTGCGTAGGCCGGGGAGTTCGGTCCTGGGGGCTCGGGTCCACCCGCACGAGGGGTGAGGACGAGCGTTGGCGGACTGCCCGCATTGCCACCGAGCAAGAGGATGTTTGCGCCGGTTCCATCGAGCAGCGTTGCCAGGATGGTCGATAAAGGGGCGGGCCCGTAGTTTCCAAAGACGCGCTGCTCCTCGACGCCTCCAGTGATTTTCATGCCTGTGATGTGGGAGATCGACCGCAGAATCTGATTCAGGCTGGAGTTATCCGCGCGGATCTGCAGAAGTCCGTGGGTAATGATCACTTCAGCGTGCCGTGGCGGGTCGGGTGCGGGGGGCGCCAACTGCGGCGTGCTTGGAGTCTGCGTGGCGCCAGGGGCCACCTGGCCGGGCAGAGCCGTCGGCGGTGTGGCAGGGAGGTTCTGGCCGCGCATGCCAGTGGCGGCGGCGGATACAACGAGGAGCCCTCCAGCCAGGCGGGAAATTCTTCGCAGATGGTGAGTTGGGTGCATCTTCTGCATCGGACGTGCGTGCTGGCAAGAGGGTAGCTTCACCGCTTCAGAATACCGTCAAAGGCCGAGGGCGTGATCTTTTGGGGAATCGCGGAGCGGTGGAACGAGCGGTTCGCTGGACTCTCAACCCCGGCCTCCGTATGCTGGGCAAGGCAAGATGCATGTGTTGAGGAGCCCGAAGTGAGAGACAAGCGGAGTGGACTCAGTCGCCAAGAGATTCGAGCGGGGGTCATTCTTGGGGGGCTTCTGGCGCTTTCGCCTTCTTTGTTATCGGCTCAGACGTGCACGACCCAAGCCAAGATGACATCCGATATTCGCGACGGACTGAGTCAGGCCGCACTAACCCTGGCACAGGCCGTCCAGCAAGCCGATGGCACGAAGGTGCAGGGAATGACGATCGCTGAGTTTTCTAGCGCCTCAGCGTTCGGACCTACCGAGAGCCTGATGCGGTCGACTGCATCGCGTATGGGCAATGGCGCGCTGCGTGTGGCGCAGATTTATGAGCTTGACGCGACCTCACGGGCAGTCGATGACAACTCCGATGCTGAATTCACTTGTCCGCTCGCAGATACGACGTCCGAGACCGATTTCTCGATCTCAGCTCTTCCTCGAGGGCTTTACGGGTTCGCCATGGTTGAAGCTACTGGAGATCATCCATGGTTGCTCTCCTTCTTACTGCGTCGAGACGGTGGAGTGTGGAAACTGGCGGGCTTCTACCCGCGCGCGCGGACGGCGGCTGGTCAAGACGGGACCTGGTATTGGAAGTCGGCGCGGACGTATGCAAAGGCTGATGAGCTTTGGCTGGCGTGGATCTTCTATGGACAGGCGGAGGAGCTTCTACGTCCCGCTAATTTCGTGACAAGCACTAATCTCGATCGCTTGATTTATGAGCGGCGAAAGTTCGCGCCTCCCGAGCTGGCGGGTGGAATCGGTTCGAATCATCCGCTCGTGATGAAAGCGAGTGATGATAAGGGCGGGACGGTCGAATATCGGTTCACCAGTATCTCTGCGCAGGGATCCGATGACGGCAAGGAATTGAATCTGATTCTTCATATTCCAGTGGATGGCGTGAGTGATCCGGCGGTGGCGATCGCACGCAGTAAAGCGGCGGCGAAGGCATTTCTGGATGCGCACATGGAGCTGCGGCAGGCCTTTAGCGGGTTATGGATTTTTGCGGATTCGGAAGGACATGAGCCGTTGGTAACTGAGCAGACAATTTCCAATATCCCCTAGTATGGTTGAGGTTTCTCATCTGTGGGGCCATCGAGCTTAGGTGTGAGGACGGGATTTCCCGGCGTCGATTTGGCAAGAGTAGGGCATCTCGTACGGCAAATGCTCCAGCGAGCATGTGATTGAACGAGGAAGAGACTTTCGGAGAAGAGTTCATGGCAAGCTTTCAGAAGTCCCTGGCACAGGCCATCCGTGACCGACGCTCGACGCCTAGTTTCGACGGAGAGCCTATTCCGCCAAGAGATTTGTGGCAGATTCTCGATGCCGGCTTGCATGCTCCGAGTGGCTACAATATGCAGCCGTGGCGCTTCATCGTGGTGCAGGATCCTGAGCATCGGAGGCGGCTGCGCGCAGTGAGTTACAACCAGGCGAAGGTGGAGGAAGCTTCGGCGGTGATTGTTGCCTGTGGCGACCGTGATGGATGGCGAAGGGACATGGAGGAGATGTTGCGCATGGGTCGTGCGGGCGGGATGCCTGAGAGTTACGCGGCGCAGGCGGCGGCGAATGTTCCTGAGTATCTTTCAGAGTTTTCCCGGGACGAGATGGCGGGCTGGCTGAATAAACAAGTGAGCGTGGCGTTGACTACGATGATGTGGATGGCCGAAGTGTTGGGGTATGACACTGCCATGCTGGAAGGTTTTGAGCAGCGGGGCGTCTGTGAGACGCTGCGCCTGCCGATGAGCTACTGGGTGGTTTCGATGCTTGCTGTTGGACGCCTGAAGGGTATGGATAAGTTCGACAGCGGACGCTTCGATCCATCGCATACGGTGTTTAGTGAAGAGTACGGAAAACCGTTGAAATAAGCCGATGGGATCGTCGCGCGAATATCCGAAGTTTCCAATTCCTGGGGTGGGTGCCGTGGTTCTGCGTGAGGGCGAGGGTGGGACCGAGGTCCTGCTGATTCGCCGCGGGTCAGAGCCTATGGCGGGAGGATGGAGCTTGCCTGGGGGTGCAATTGAGCTTGGCGAGAGTGTTCGTGAGGCTTGTGTTCGCGAGACCCTGGAGGAGACTGGCCTTACCGTCGAGGCTTTGGCCGAAGTGGAGATTATCGACATCATCTACCGTGACGCGACGGGTCGCGTCCAGTATCACTACGTGGTGGTCGACATCCTGTGTCGCGTGCTGGGAGGAGAATTGCTTTCGGGCACGGACGCGAGCGAGGTGGCGTGGGCCGATGTGAGGCATGTGCTGGAGATTGGGGACTTCGCTTTGACACCGCGCGCCTGTACAGTGATACGTAAGGCTTTGATCATGAATGAGGACTTGAAATGAAGACGCTGGGGCGGGTGTTGCTACTGATTGTTATCGTCGGAGTGGCCTTCGGTGTCCTGTTTTACGAGCGTCCGCTTTGGGTAGCGCAGCAGGAAACACACTTTGGTCTATTTCTGCATCATGTCCAGAGCAACTACGTGATGATGCCTGAGGGACGCGTGCATTATTACGAGGCTGAATCTCGTATTCCAGGCGGCGGGATTCCCTTGGTGTTGGTGCATGGCCTGGCCGACCGTGATGAGAGCTGGGCTCCGATGTTGGAGCGGCTGAAGCGCTCGGGATTCCATGTGTATGCACCGGACCTGCTTGGATATGGCCGGTCTCCCAAGCCTGCCGACAGTGATTATTCGATTTCGACGCAGACACAATTCGTTGCAGACTTTATCCAGGCCATTGGACTTCAGAAGCCGGACGTGGGCGGCTGGTCGATGGGCGGATGGATTGTTTTGAAGCTTGCACTCGATCACCCCGACATGGTCAATCGAGTGGTGATTTACGACAGCGCCGGGATTCATCGCCAGGTGGGCGGGGGGACGCAGATCTTTCATCCTACCAACGAGGCGGAGTTACAGCATTTGGCTGACTTGCTGGAACCGAATCAGAAGCCTCTGCCCAGTTTTGTTCTCAGGGACGCGCTGCGCCATATCGCCGAGGGTCAGTGGGTGGTTGACCGCAGCATGGATTCGATGCAGAGTGGCAAGGACCTACTGGATGCGCGGCTCGGAACTCTTACGAAACCGCTGTTGATCGTGTGGGGAAGTGACGACCAACTGCTGCCGCTTTCGATTGGCGAGCAGATGCACGGACTGGTTCCGCAATCCGAGCTGGATATTCTGCAAGGGTGTGGGCACCTGGCGCCGAAGACGTGCCCGGACCGGACCGCCGCAGTGACGGTAGATTTTCTCAAAGAGAATCCGCCTCCTTCGGGGGGCACATTCACACTGAGCAGATCGCGTTAGATTGAATCGTCTGAAGCATGGTCTGCTCCCCAGACGTACGCATCGGGCTGGGGTAGACCAATGTGTTGCAGCACGCGGTGAGCGTAGTTTCGTGCGATGTCGTCGACGGTCTGCGGGTGGTTGTAGAAGGTCGGGATGACGGGGAAGATGGTCGCGCCTGCTTCCGTGGCGGCGGCCATGTTACGGATTTGAATCAGGTTCAGCGGGGTCTCGCGTACGCAAAGGACGAGGCGACGGCGTTCCTTCAGGCAGACGTCCGCGGCGCGTTCGATCAGGTTTCCCGCCATTCCGTGCGCGATTCCGGCAAGAGTTCCCATGGAGCAGGGCAGAACGATCATGGCGTCGACAGGGTAGGAGCCTGAGGCGACAGGGGCTCCAATATCTTCGTGCGCAAGCAGCGTGGTTTTTGCTGGCGGCCGACCCAGGAGCTTCTCGAGGATTGAATTTCGCGGGCTGACACCACTCTCTTCGGCTAGAACTCGAAGGGCACTGGGAGAAATGATCAGATGGACGCGGCGCACGCGAGGGTCGCGCTCGAGCGCTCGCAGGGTTTCGATTGCAAAGATTGAGCCGCTGGCGCCGGTGATGGCGAGGACGAGAGTCTTGCTTGCGAGGACTGCGGAATCTTCTGCCCAGTCCGGTGCGCTACGCGGGATGGTCGCAAAGGCCATAGACAATGATTATCTCGCAAATTGGTGGCGTATTTATGGAGTGTTCGCGCGGCATATGTTGATGGAAACTGCCGGGTAAGAATGTGTCAGGCCTTTATTCCACACGAGCCAAAGCGAATGCGACGAGGGTTGGTCCAAATAGGCCGGACTGTTTTTCGGCATCCTCGATGAGGGTTTGTTCCTGGGGGCGCCAATCTTGATCCATCTCGCAGCGCTTGACCTCCTCGGCGGGAGCATCGACGAAGCAGAGCTCGCACACTGTCAGCTGGTCGTCGGCGTCTCGGACAGGCGGCCCGAAAGTTCTGCATTGCACGGGCCGGAATGCATAGAGATCGCAGGTGCCGGTGTCGGGATCGAGGACTGGGCAGGGCTCGTCGTTGGCGAAGTCGGCGAAGGCGTCCTGGTGATGCGGTTCAGTGAAGAGCAGGCCGGTGACAGGATCGCCGGGAAATTCTTCAAGGAGACGTGTTCGCGATTGTGCAGCACGAGAGCGGATTCGCTCCGCTACGTCCGCAGGGGCTGTTGCCAAGCCTTCGCGCAATTGCTGTGCGTCGAACTGCGAGATAGCGAAGACGCCTACGCAGCATTGGTGACAGCCGGGGCGGCAGGCTAGGTGGTTGCCGGATCGCTCGGTGGTCGAGGCGAGTGCGGCATCGAGGATGGAGAATAAGGAGGCCATGGCGGATGGAGCGGAGGCGGCGATGGTGGGCGGAGCAATCAACCCTCCGCCAGGACTCGAGCAAAGACTTCGTCGATGTTCGTCAACTGTCGGCGGACGTCGAAGGCTGCCGCAATCTCCTCCAGCGACATGCGCTCGTTTATTTCGGGATCAGCCCCGATGAGTGTTCGGAAGTTGAGGTCGTTGGTCCAGGCGTTCATTGCATGTCCCTGGACCAGGCGGTAGGCGTCCTCGCGACTCATGCCGGCGGCGGCGAGATCGATGAGCAACTGGCCGCTGAACACGAGGCCGTTGGTCGATTCGAGGTTTTTCAGCATGCGGGCGGGATAGACGAGCAGGCGTTCAATCAGAGTGGCTGCGCGGTCGAGGAGATAGTCGGCGAGGATGGTGGTGTCGGGAAGGATGACGCGTTCGGCGGAGGAGTGAGAGATATCGCGCTCGTGCCAAAGCGCAACGTTCTCGAGGGCGACCTGGGCGTTGCCGCGGATGACGCGGGCTAGTCCGCAAATATTCTCAGCAGTAATCGGATTCCGTTTGTGCGGCATGGCACTCGAGCCTTTTTGGCCTACAGAGAAAAATTCCTCGGCCTCGCGGACTTCGGTTCGCTGGAGGTGGCGAATTTCGAGGGCGATTTTGTCGAGCGTCGAGGCAAGCACGGCCAGGGTGGTGATGTAGGCTGCGTGGCGGTCGCGCTGGAGTACCTGGGTGGAGATGAGGGCTGGCTGCAATCCGAGTTCGGCTAGAATTGCCGCCTCGTGTGCGGGCTTCAGCTTGCCGAAGGCGCCTACCGCGCCCGAGATCTTCCCTACCCGCAGATCTTCCGCTGCGGCGTCAAAACGCTTGAGATTGCGGCCCATTTCCGCATACCAGAGGAGAAGCTTCATGCCGAAGGTGGTGGGTTCGGCGTGGACGCCATGGGTGCGGCCGATGGTGGGAGTGTGCTGAAATTCCACAGCCCTCTTGCGCAGAACGTCGCGAAAACGGACAATACCTTCACGAATCAATGCAGATGCCTGTACGAGGGCTAGCCCCTGCGCCGTGTCGACGACATCGGTGGAGGTTAGGCCATAGTGCAACCAGCGAGAGTCTTCGCCAACCGACTCGGCGACGGCCGTCGTGAACGCGAGTACGTCGTGGCGCGTTTCTGCTTCGATTTCGTGAATGCGTTCGATCGTGAAGGAGGCGCGTTGTTGCAGCGATTCAACGGCTGATGGAGGAACGATTCCTGCGCGGGCCAGAGCTGTAGTTGCCGCGATCTCCACCCGGAGCCAGTTTTCATACTTACGTTGTTCGGACCAGATGGCAGCCATTGCTGGCCGGGTATAACGGGCAATCATGTAGGAGCTCCGGAAAGGGTGTTAGAACGTTGACGATCAATCTTCAAAAAAATACGTATTGAGTGCCTAGCGTTAGTGTAACCAGTTGCGTTGCAGCTTCAGTCCGTCAAGAACTATCGTTTTGCGATACAATGGGGAGAGTGCTTTATGCCAGATCCAATCGAAGTACGGGAATCGCAGTCCAAGCTGAAGAGCCTCGCAGAGTTTCGATTTCAGATGCGCAAGTTTCTTAGTTTCAGCGAGAGCGCGTCCGAGAGATGTGGAATCCCTGCACAGCAATATCAGTTGATGCAGGTGATCGCAGCGATTCCGGAGGGGCAGCAGGCATCGATCACATACGTGGCTGAACGGATGATTCTGCGGCACAACAGCACGGTCGAGTTGGTGGATCGTGCTGAGCGTGCCGGTTTGGTTCGCAGGGAGAGCGATCCGAAGGATATGCGGCGGTCCCTAGTGCTGCTGACGCCGCACGGAAATGACATTTTGGATCGCCTTGTGGCGGAGCATTTGAATGAGCTCTCGCCGCTTTGCGAACACCTCATCCACGCGCTGCGCGATCTGCAGGGCGCGGTGGAACACTCGACCCCTTAGGAGCAACGTTGAAGACTTCGGACCGCGCTGGTACGCTGCGAGATTACTCTGCGAACAGCCGGATTTTATACACGAGTTCGCTGGCGGCCGGGCTGGGCGCTGTGAGTGCGGTTCTAGCCTGGATGTTGTTGGAGATGATTTCACTGTGTACCAATCTCTTCTACTTCCAGCGGTGGAGTTTTATCGAAAGAGATCCTTGGCAGGCGGGAAGGCATTGGTGGCTGATCCTGATGCCGGTTTTGGGCGGGCTGATTGTTGGCTTGATCGCCCGATATCTTTCACCACGTGTGCGTGGGCATGGGATGCCGGAGGCCGTTGAGACGATCGTCTTCAATGGCGGGCGCGTTCAGCCTCGAGTTGCCATTCTGAAGCCGATTGCCACTGCAATTTCCATAGGTTCCGGCGGGCCGTTTGGGGCGGAAGGGCCGGTCATTATTACGGGGGGAGCTGTCGGCAGTGTGCTTGGGCAGTTGCTGCCGATGACTGGCTCCGAACGAACGGTGCTGATGGTTGCGGGCGCGTCGGCCGGCATGGCAGCGACGTTCAATTGCCCAATGTCTGCGATCCTGCTGGCGGTGGAGATCTTTCTATTCGAGTGGAAGCCAAGATCCCTGGTGCCGGTTGCGATTGCATGTGTGACGGCTGGGGCGGTCCGGCGGTTGCTGCTGGGGCCTGACAGCGTGCTGCAGATGGTTCCGACGGGCGCGCCGGTGTATCACTCGGCGATGCTGGGGGCGCTGGTGCTGGGAATTGTCGGGGCGCTTGTGGCCGCGGGTCTAAGTAAGTCTGTGCACTTCTTCGAGTCGATGTTTGAACACCTGCCCATCCATTGGATGTGGTGGCCCGCAATCGGTGGCGTAGTTGTGGGGCTGTGCGGTTACATCTTTCCGGAATCACTGGGTATCGGTCACAGCGTCCTTCAACAGCTTATCTCGGGTGATGCGGGGTGGAAGCTGCTGGCAGGAATTCTGGTTCTCAAAAGCCTGAGTTGGTCGTTCTCGTTAGGTTCGAATACTGCGGGCGGAATTCTTTCCCCTTTGCTGATGATCGGCGGAGCCCTGGGCGCGGCACTCGGCCACCTGATGCCGCTGATGAGTACTGGAGCCTGGGTGTTGGTGGGGATGTGTGCTGTGCTGTCAGCGGCGATTGGCGCACCACTGACGTCGGCAATGCTTGCCTTGGAGCTCACGCACAATGGGGGTCTGATGCTGCCGGTGCTGCTGTCCTGCGTGGCTGCTTACGCGGTGAGCGTGCTTGTAATGCCGCGCTCGATGCTCACGGAGAATCTCAGTCGCCGGGGACTTCATCTCAGCCGTGAATTTGGCGCGGACCCTCTCGAAGCGATCCTCGTATCCCAAGCGATGCATACCAGCGTGTTCGCACTTCCTGAAGACGCAACACGCAAGGACGCCGCCGACTGGCTGCGCAAGATGGATGAACGCGGAGGCGAGGCATGGTCTCACTGGCAGCGCCTCTTTCCCCTGGTGGACAGCGAAGGCCGCCTGACGGGCACACTGACGCGTGCGCAGTTGATCGCAGCGGCGCGCAAGGAAGATCTGTCGACGCTGCTGGCCGTGGATGCAAATCGCAATCCAAAGACGGTCTCGCCGGTCACAACGCTGCGTGCGTGCGCCATGTCGATGGCGGAGTCGAAACTGACGTCGTACCCGGTCGTCAGCGCGGATGGCAAGCTGCTAGGTGTGATGACGATTACGGATCTGCTGAAGGGGCGCAGCGAGGAAGCTCATCGCGAGAGCGATCGCGAACGGGTTCTCCGATTGAGATGGCCGTTTCGTCCCTCCAATAGCGCGAAGAGCTCGGTCATTCAGGCTGAGCGCGTGACCGATGATCCTTCGCAGGAGGAGGTGGGCAAATCCGATTAGCTCCTGGTGGCGAACCGTTCACTAGCGTCAAGCTACTCCTAGCAACTCGGCCATCTCGTCGTGAAGGAAGCCTTGTCCTGGTTTGTACGGCTGGATCCATTTTCCATTGAGGACAAACTGCGGGATCGCGCGCTTGCCAGTGTGGGCAATGACTTGCTCTGCGGCGCCTGGCGTCTTTTCGATATTGATTTCGGTGTAAGGAATTGCGTGCTGGTTGAGAAAACGCTTCGCCTCGCGGCAATCGCGGCACCAGTCAGCTGAGTAGACAAGAAGCTCCATGTCTCTATTGTCGCTGATTCGAGGCGGTCGGGGAAGCGTATCTGGGGAAGAGTATACTGAGGGTGTTCGGGCCTCATCCGCGTCAGCATAGCGGAGCGGCACTGGAGAGAACCATGAGCCTTACGCAACTCCGTGAAAACGGAGCAAGTGCGCCTATCCGTCCGGTGACGGCGCAAGCCCTCCTTGAAATGAAACGCGCTGGCCTTGCAATCACTGCATTGACAGCCTATGACTACCCCACAGCGCGCCTGGTTGACCAGGCCGGCATTGATCTTATTTTGGTCGGCGATTCCGTTGGGATGACTGTGCTCGGTTACGAGAGCACGTTGCCTGTCACGATGGAGGAGATGCTGCACCATACCCGTGCTGTCGCTCGTGGGGTGAAGCGAGCGTTCCTGGTAGCGGACATGCCTTTCGGGTCGTATCAGGCTTCTTCTGATGAGGCAATTCGCAACGCCACGCGGTTTATCAAGGAAGCGGGCGCTCACGCGGTCAAGATCGAGGGCGGGGAGCGTCGCGCGGACCTCGTTCGACGGATGACGGATGCGGAGATCTCTGTGGTGGCGCATATTGGACTGACTCCGCAGTCGTTCCATCGCATGTCGGGTTACCACGTTCAAGGTCGATCGATTGAAGCGATCGAGAGCTTGTACGCCGACGCGGCTGCGTTACAGGACGCTGGCGCGGTTGCAATTGTTCTCGAGGGAATTCCGCGCGAAGTTGCTGCCGAAGCTACGAGGCGATGTGAGGTCCCCACGATAGGCATTGGTGCCGGGCCTGACTGCGACGGTCAGATTCTCGTGTTTCATGACCTGGTTAATCTGACGTTTTCGCCACCTGCTAAGTTTGTGCGTCGATATGTAGATGCCGCAACTTTTTTTGGAAGCGCGCTCGAACGTTATCGCTGTGATGTGACGGAGCGTACGTTTCCGGCAGATGCTGAGAGCTACCATCTATCGCGTGAAGTTGCCGTGCAGGTGGAGGCTCTAGAAGAACACCCTAATGTGCTCGTGCGCGCTGACGCTCTTGCGAAGAGCGACGTCGTAGATGACCCTTTTGAAGAATTCACGAAGCTTGTACCTACAGGCAGGGGGTGAGCATGCAAATCATTACTAGTGTCCGGCAAATGCAACAAGCTTGTCGCAACCTGAGGCGCAAAGGCAAGCTGGGACTTGTACCTACTATGGGCGCTTTGCACGATGGCCATCTCTCACTTGTACGACGTGCTCAAGGGGAGTGTGATTCTGTTGTCGTGTCCATCTTTGTAAACCCTACGCAGTTTGCGGCTGGCGAAGATTATGAGACGTATCCTCGTTCCTTTGAGGATGACTGTGCCAAATTGAGGGATGCTGGTGTCGATCTGCTCTTTGCGCCGAGTGCAGAGGAGATGTACGCACCGGGCTCGGCTACTTACATTGAAGTGCCTGGAATCGGAGACCGGTTAGACGGAGCTTCACGCCCGGGTCATTTTCGTGGTGTTGCCACGGTAGTGGCCAAGCTCTTCAATATTGTTGGCCCGGATCGTGCGTACTTTGGTCAGAAAGATGCAGCGCAGATTGCGGTCTTACGTGCGATGATCCTTGATCTCAACTTTCCCGTCCAGTTGGTGGCTTGTCCGATTGTTCGCGAGCGAGACGGACTGGCGATGAGTTCCCGCAATCGTTATTTGTCTCCGCAAAATCGCCGCCGGGCACTGATTATGCATCGAGCTCTGCAGACGGCCTGCGAACTTTTGGAGGCTGGCGAGATTCGCGCTGAAATTTTGCAAAGTGCGTTGTTGAGAGTCTTTGCCGAAGACGAGGGTGTTCGTTTGGATTACGCCGCGATCGTGGATCCGAGCACTCTGCTTACTGTTGACGACACCTCGCAGGGAGCCTTAATAGCCATTGCCGCATGGGTTGGGTCGACGCGACTGATCGACAACATCCTCACTGAGAATTTACCGGTTGAGAGTCTTAATCTTCGCCACGGCTTGATGGAGGAGACACATGCATGAACCTCGCAAAGTGTTGGTCGGTGTGTGCGGTGGCATTGCCGCGTACAAGTCCGCCGAACTGGTTCGCGAGCTGCAGCGGCGCGGCGCGGAGGTGCGCGTCATCATGACGCGTTCTGCGCAGGAGTTCATACAGCCGTTGACATTTGCCTCGCTGACCGGACATAAGGTCTTCACGAGTCTGTGGGACTCGCCCTCTGAGGCTTCGGTGATCGAGCACATCGCTCAGGCACAGTGGGCAGACGTGCTGGTGATTGCTCCGGCGACGGCGAACACGCTTGCGAAGCTCTCCCATGGGATCGCGGATGACTTTCTTTCGGCGAGTTACCTGGCTACGGATGCGAAAGTGGTGCTTGCACCTGCCATGAATGTGAACATGTGGAATCATCCCGCCACGCGCGCAAACATTTCGGCGCTGGAGCAGAGAGGACATCGGATCGTCGAACCTGAGAGTGGTTTTCTCGCATGCGGGATGACGGGTGATGGCCGGCTTGCCGATATTGAGATCATTGTTCGCGAGGTATTTGAGCAGGTAAATCAGCGGCAAGATCTACGCGGCGAAACCGTTCTTGTTACAGCAGGGGGAACCCGTGAACCGATTGATCCAGTCCGGTTTCTGGGGAATCGCTCCAGCGGGCGAATGGGATATGCAGTGGCTGCGGCTGCCGAACGGCGGGGAGCGCGCGTCATTCTTGTTTCAGCTCCGACAGCGCTGGCGCCCCCGCCACGCTGTGAACTTCTGCCAGTTGAGACAGCCGAAGATATGCATGCTGCAGTGCTGTATCGATTGCCGGAGGCCACGATTGTCGTCAAGGCAGCTGCTGTGGCGGACTTCCGTGCGCGTCATGTAGCTGCGGATAAATTGCATCGCGATGCTCCGCGAGTCATCGAGTTAGAGCCGACTGAAGACATCACTCGCAGCGTGGCGGAGCACAAAGGTCCTGGCACGCTTCTCATCGCGTTTGCGGCCGAGATGGGATTTGATATTGCCCGCGCGCGAGAGAAGCTTCTTCGCAAAGGGGCAGACGCTATCGTGCTCAACGACATCAGCGCGAGTGGTATCGGCTTCGATTCCGATAGAAATGCCGCCATCTTTCTTACGCAGGAGTCCGAGGTGCATTTGGCGGAGTCCTCCAAGAGCGAGATTGCGTCGCAAATTCTTGATCAGGTCTCGACCCTACGTTCCCACCGTTTGCTCTTGCAGGAATTGCGGTAGAAGAACAGCTATCCATCCGAGAGCTTATCGACGTATATCCGCCGACGGTGCCGAACGATCCTGATATGGGAGGATACGAATTGCCGATATCGCTCGATATCTTCCGCGGACGCTACCGCACGAGCTTTGAGCATCCAGAGGCAATCATTCCGGGAAAACCGCTTATCTACCGATTTGCTTTGCCTACGGTGAACCATGTGTTTCTACCTGGCCATCGCGTAATGGTGCAGATTCAGTCGGCGCTGTTTCCGCTTTATGATCGGAACCCGCAGACGTATGTGCCAAATATTTTCGACGCTAAGCCGACCGACTATCAGAAGGCAACTCAGCGAGTCTGGCATGCTCAAGGGGTGGCCAGCTTCGTAACTCTTCCCGTCGCGGCACGGTAGCAGGTCAGTGAGGTCACTGCTCGTGATAATTGCGGATGAGGCCGCCATCGATGAAGTAGGTGCTTCCAGTGACATAAGCACCATCGTCGGATGCAAGAAATGCTACGACACCGGCAACTTCGCCGGGCTCGCCGAGGCGGCCCAATGGTATGTTGGCCAGGAGTGCATCAAGCTTTGGCTTGTTCGCTAACAGCGACTTGTTGATCGGCGTATTGATGGCTCCAGGTGCGATATTGTTCACTGTGATTCCAGCCGGACCAAGCTCTACGGCGAGGTCGCGCATGAGCATCCGCATTGCACCTTTGCTTGCGCAGTAGGTCGAGAAATGGGGGAAGACCATGTCCTCGTGGACAGAGGAGATGTTAATGATGCGGCCCGATTTCTTCGCGGCGATGAGCTTACGGACAAACACTTGCGAGAGGAAAAACGCGCCTTTCAGGTTCACACCGAGTACTGCGTCGTAGTCTGCCTCGGTAACGTCGGTGAAGTTCGCAGCTTTTTCAATTCCTGCGTTGTTGACGAGGATGTCGCAGGATCCGAGCTCGGTCCAGGCAGCCTCGATTAGGCGATTGCAGTCTGCGACAACAGAAATGTCGGCCTGCACAAGTACCGCTTTGCCGCCAGCAGCCTTGATCTTGTCGAGCGTCTGGGCTGCCTCTTCGACGTGGTCCACGTAGTCGACAACGCAGTCGGCGCCCTCCGCCGCGAGTCGCTCCGCGATGGCCTGTCCAATTCCTGAGCCGGAACCAGTGATGACTGCAGTTCTTCCGTCCAAACGTCCTGCCATTGGGATTCCTTTCGACGTCGATACTAGTTTCTAGCGGATTTCGGTGACGAGGCCATCTTCTTATATTGCTTCGCGGAGCCCTTATCGGTCTTGTGGCTTGCAATAATTTTCGAGAGAATTGTCTTGGCCTTTTCGAGGTCCGCGAGTCGATCCTTACCTAGATTTTTACCGGCGCGGCTGATATAGAACGTTAGCATCCGCATGCCCGAGCCGGGGCCTTTGGGCGAAACTTTCTTTGTCGCTAAAGCGTGTGCGATGGTGCCGGGACTCTTTAGAAATAATCCCTTGTCAGGGTGTGTGGAGTCCGTCCTCACTTGCCCGGACCAGCGCCGAGGCGAAGGAGTCTTGTGTTTCGCAGCAGTTGGCTTGGCGAGCTTTCCAGGTGCCTTTTTCTTTGCTGGCATAGAGAATCCTGCTCCTCACTCTTCTCTGATGCATCCTCTTTCTTCTACGTTCGTTTCGCACGGAAGAAGTCTGTCAGCATTTTCCCGCAGTCTTCGGCGAGCACTCCTTGGACTATCTCTACGCGGTGGTTGAGCGAGGGATGATTCATGACCGAGATCACTGATCCGCAGGCACCGGCCTTGGGGTCGGCAGCGGCATAAACGAGGCGAGCAACCCGCGCATGGAGAATCGCTCCCGCGCACATGGAACACGGTTCCAGGGTGCAATATAGCGTGCATCCCAACAAGCGATAGTTCCCAAGGGCCGCTCCTGCTGAGCGCAGTGCAACGATCTCTGCATGAGCGGTCGGGTCTGAATCGCTCAACACGCGATTGGATCCGCGAGCAATTACTTCTCCTGCGGGGGACACGACGACCGCGCCCACGGGTACCTCACCGGCAGCCTCGGCAGCGCGCGCTTCCGCTATGGCTTGTTGCATGAGGTCTTGATCTCTTGGAAGAAAATCTGTGGGCATCGACAACAGTTGTACTACTTTGCGGGTGGCTGCGCGACCGAAGTCGCTCCTTGAAGATCCTTCAGGTAGGCGGCGGATAGGGTCTTCTTCTGGGTTGCCAGAGGTAACAGCGTGGGGTAAAACTGCACAAACGTAGTATCAACCGCTGCATGCGCCTCATGACAGGTGTAGCAACTCGCAGACCGTGGAATCAGCTTCCCGTTGTCATCGTAGAAGCCCCACTTCCCGTGGTCTTTCACGTGGGTCTCAAGTCCCATGAGCTCTGCACTCTGAGTATGCCCGCGTTTGTTGATTGAAATGGGGCTGTCCGCGCCGCGAACCTCGAGCACCATGACGGTTTTATCCGGCCATGTACCTGTCGCCAAAAAGCTGTGATACGCAGTCGGATTCACGAAGACGTTATAGAAAATGTGATGGTCGGGCGGTGCAGTTGGGGCATCGTAGGACATGTCGATTCCGGTGGTTAGATAAGTCCAGTCGCGATAATGTATCGGCGCGACGAGATCGCCCCCGCTGGTGTAGGCAGGGGCATCATCCGCTGGAACCGGCGTGCTTTGTGTTCCCGGCGCTAAGGTTAGCAGGAGGAAACTGGCAGCAGAAACAAGTTGCTTCGTCATCGTTGGCTCTCTAGAGTTCCGTACGCACGTTGGTCTGAACAAGTTCCACAGTTGTTATTGGCATCAACTCGGCTCCTGCTGGGTCATGCAATGCAATGCACCGAGGCCCCAGATAAAGTCCGTGCAGTGGATACCTGTCACTGTTCGCTCCGGGAAACATTCGGCCAGGATGTTCAGGGCGATTCGATCATTTGGATCATTGAACGTCGGCACAAGCACCAGGTCGTTCGCGATATAGAAATTCGCATAGCTTGCCGGCAGCCGCTGTCCTTCGAACATTACCGGCGCGGGCATGGGGAGTGTTTTGATGGTGAACGGCCGGCCCTTCAGATTGCGCGCATCGCGCAGCCGTTCCAGGTTTTCGGCCAGAGGCAAATGATTTTCATCCTTGGTGTTGGTTTCTATTGCGGTGAGAATCGTATTCACGCCAACGAATCTTGAGATGTCATCGATGTGGCCGTGGGTATCGTCTCCGGCGCATCCGCGATTCAGCCAGATGACTTTCTCGATGCCGAGATATTCGGCAAAGGCCTGTTCCAGCTGTTCGCGGCTTACGCCTGGATTGCGCTGTTGAACATCACTCAACAGGCACTCTTCGGTCGTAAGTAAGACGCCCTCGCCGTTCGTATCGATGGAGCCGCCTTCCAGGACCAGGCGCTTCGTCTTGCCGTCGTGCAGAGTCACGGTAGGCTCAAAACTCTTCATGCCGTGGAGCTTTGCGACGTGTTTGGGAATGAGATCATCGTTGCGCCAGTTGTCGTACTTCGCCCAGGCGTTGAACTTCCAGTTTGTGAGGGCAACGTCACCCGCGGGATTCTTCACGAAGATTGGTCCGGAATCGCGGAGCCACACACGGTCCGTTCGCCAGCAGTGGAAGTGAAGCCGAGCTGCATTTCCGCCTTGTCTGCGCAGCATGTTGAGGGCGCGCCGTTGGTCGCCCTCATCGTTCACAAGGATGTGAACATCCTCTACTTGCGACAGGTGCCGGACGATCTCGCAATACACCCATGGGATTGGTTGGAATTTATTTGGCCAATCCTCGGGGTTATGCGGCCAGGCAATCCAAGTTGCTGCATGCGGAGACCACTCGGCGGGCATTCGATACTGATCTTCTGCACTCATTCGATTCCCACTCATTTGCTCGTCGTATAAAAAGTGTACGTTGCTTGGTAGGGAACCCTCACTTCGTTATTTTGGTGCTCTGCATCGCATGCCATGGGGGGAACGCCTGCCTGCGTGTCGGAGCGGCGCACCAGGGTTACATCTGCCAGCATGCCTGTGGGTGCACCAGTGGTGTGCGTCTCCAGTAGAAGCCAGGGTACATTCATGGGATCGGTGGCTGCACGCTTTTGCAGGACCTTCCCCATAATCGAGCTGCCATCACTCCACGTCCAGGTTGGTCCGACGCTGTGTGTTCCGACTTCCTGGTGGGTGGTCGGATCGAAGAGCTTTGCTACTGGCATCTCGAGGGCCCACTGAAAGCCTCCATCTTGTGGCGCGCACTTGTACACCTGTACGCCGAGTCCAACGGCGGTGGTCTTCACATGGGCGTTGGGTGGCGGGAGGGTAAGGTCCGGCTGCAGCTGCAGCGAGAACAGCGCGAAGAGTACGAGCGATCGAAGCATGTTGAGACCACCTTTCTGGTTTAGTCCAAGAACCGGCTCGTAATACCGCCGTAGGCGTCGATTCGACGATCCCGCAGGAACGGCCAATGCTGTCGGGTGACCTCTACATCATTCGAATCAAGGTCGGCATATAAGATCTCTTCTTGATCATGAGAAGCCTTCGCCAGGATTCGACCAAACGGATCTGCGATGAAGCTTCCACCCCAGAATTCGATCCCGTCTGCGGCGGTATGGTCACCCGGTCCGCGCATCATTTTGCCGTTGTGTTCCACATCTCCATATTCGTGCCCCGCGCGGTTCACTGCGCAGACGAAGACTCCATTGGCGATGGCGTGGGCGCGCTGGATGGTCTGCCAGGCGTCATACTGCCGCTCGCCGAACTCGGCCTTCTCGCTTGGATGCCAGCCAATCGCCGTAGGGAAGAAGAGGGTTTCGGCGCCCTTGAGTGCGGTGACCCGAGCGCCTTCCGGATACCATTGATCCCAGCAAACCAGCGTGCCGATGGGTCCTGCCGAGGTGTGCTGGGCAAGGAACCCGAGGTCCCCGGGAGTGAAGTAAAACTTCTCATAGTAAAGCGGGTCGTCAGGGATATGCATTTTGCGATAGATTGACGCGATGTGATCGGGCGCGGTGGAAGCGTGGTCCAGAATCGCAGCCGTATTGTGGTAGAGCCCGGGCGCGCGGCGTTCAAACAGGCTCGCGATCACGACCAGGTCATATTCGCGCACTACTTTGCTTAGCGCTGCAGTGGAGGGTCCCGGGATGGGCTCGGCCGTCGAGAACAGGGCGTGATCCTCGCGCTGGCAGAAGTATTGTGCACGAAACAATTCTGGCAGGCAGACCAGTTTTGCGCCGGCCTCGGCCGCTTCGCGCACGCGCGCGACGGCCTTCGCGAGATTTGCGTCGGTCGAGGCTTCGCAGGACATCTGAATGAGCGCAACGCGCGTCGTAGCCATAATCTTCCCCAATTCTAGGGGGCAGGTGATTCTGCCCAAGCAAAAGGCGCTGGAATGAGCCAGCGCCGCATCACGTCTACCGTTATTTTATCGCGATTTGCTGGTTATTTTTTGTCATTTACTCATCGTCGAAGAGCAAAATCGCTGCGGCGATGGTGGTCGTCCAATTTCCGTTCTTCGCCCCCACGGCCGACTGGGTCACATTGGCGGTCCGAACGATCTTGTTGGAGATGCGGTAAATCTCCTTCTTCTCGTCCCAGCTTTTGTCTGGATCAAAGCCGACATCGAGGGTGGTTGCGAGCATCTCTGCCGCCAGTTCCTCGGCGTAGTCCCCTGCCTGGTCCTCCGTCTCACCGAAGCTGTGATGTTCGGAGAGATAGCCGTAGGTATTCTTGTCGCTCGGAATTGCCACGCCGATTGAGCTGACCACCAGCCTGTGAGGTTCGCGGGTTGAGTTTTCTGCCACAACCGCAAATACGACCTCCCCTGGATTCAGATATTTCAGCCCCTGTTTGCGGGTTATCATCTTGCAGTTTGGCGGAAAAATCGAGGACACCCTTACCAGATTTTGCGCGGCAATTCCCGCGTCGCGCAGTGCCAGCTCGAACGAAGTCAGGCGTTCCTTGTGTTTGCCAACGCCCTTCGTGAAAAACAGGCGCGTGGGGACCATGTTTTTTCCCAAGTCGGAGACTCCTCCCGTGAATGCCGTCTGTGGCTTTCCGGAGCGTTTTCCATTTTGCCACGGTTATCCAGTGGAATTATCACACGGCATGTGCCGGGCATGTAGCGGATGACCCTGTAACCTGGCCGATCAGCTCGCCGACCGGACGCCCGGGAAACAGTGGCTATTCGCCAATCAAAGCTTTCGGGCCTTTATGATTTTTTTATGGTTGCTTCTGCTAATTTTAACTGGAGACCAAAAACTCACATAGACGAAGTCGCGAAGTATCCCCGGGAATGCCATTTTCGTTTCAAAGCACCACCAAATTAACCACGGCAGTTGACTGCCAATGAAGGAGTGCCATGTCGACCGAATTTCGTAACTTTCTGGAGTTGTCGTATGAGGAGCTGGAAGAGCTGAACCTGAGGGCGAAGGAGCAGCGACGGAATCGTGTGGCTGCCGATGTCATCCAGGAAGAGCGGCTGAAGTATCTCGCCGACACGCCGGGCATCAAGGCTGTGACCGTGCTGTTCTCTGACCTCGAAGGTCGCCTTCATATGCTCGACTACGACAAAAAGTTTCTGGTGAAGAGCTACGACAACCTCACGTTCGACGGATCCTCGATTCGCGGTTTCACCGCGCAGCGGGAGAGCGATCTTCGCCTGGCTCTTGATTGGAGCGCGTTTTATTGGACGCCAGCCGACGTTTTCGGTTCGGGCAAGGTCCTTGTGTTTGGCGAGGTGATTGACAAGAATGGCGGCCATTACTCGGGCGACATACGCGGCGTTCTGAAGGATTTCGCTAATCAGCAATTTGCCAGGAATGGTTATTCGTTGAATGCCGCGAACGAGATTGAGGGCTTCCTCTTTGATGGCATCGACGCCGAGCGCACCTACCATCAGACCGGCAAGTTCGAGTACGTCAACCAGGGCGGATACTATCATTCACTGCCAGGTGACCCGCTGCGTGAGTTCATCGACACGACGGCCGAAGTGCAGCGAGCCATGGGATTCGAGAATGAGAAGGATCACCCTGAAGTGGCGCCGTCGCAGTTTGAGATCAACTACTCTTACGGCGACGTCGTTGCGGCGGCCGATCAGATCCAGCTGTACAAGCTGATTTGTCGCCAGGTTGCCACGCAAATGGGCATGACAGCCAGCTTTCTTCCGAAGCCGGTGACGGGCGTTAACGGCTCAGGCATGCACACCAACGTTTCTATTTCCAAGGCGGGCAAGAACCTTTTCTGGGATCCGAAGGGCGAGGAGAAGACTTCCAAGCTTGGCTGGAGTTTCGTGGACAAGATTCTCACGCACGGCAATGACATTTGCCTGTTGCTGAACGCGAGCGTGAACGCCTATCGCCGGCTGGACCCGCATTTTGAAGCGCCAAACCAGATCAAGGCGTCGGCGGTGGATCGCGGCTCGATGATCAGGATTCCTATCGGTAACTCGAAGTCGGCGCGCGTGGAAGTTCGTTCTGTCGGCCCGGACGCCAATCCCTACCTGGTACTGTACTCGGTCTTCAAGACAGGTCTTCAAGGCCAGACGTCCAAGATCAAGAACCTGCGCCAGGCTGAGCGGTATCTTCCGGATAACATCTACGCTGCCCTGGAGAACTTCCGCGGGGCAAGTTGGATCGACGAATTGCTGGGGGCGGATGTGAAGGAACGGTATGCCGAGCTGAAGCAGGCATCTGCGGATCGCTGCCCACGTCTTCTTGGCACGATTGTGAAGGCCAGCGAAGTGCAGTTCCACCATGATGTCTACAACCAGTTGCTGTGGGGTCAGTTTTAGCGAACCTTGCGTTCAAGGGCGCACCGGAGGTTTCCGGTGCGCCCTTTGCATTTGCAGTCCATGAAGGGTACATGAGTGTCCGAGTGTTGGGGTTTGACGCCGGACTGACGAAAACCGCCCGTTGTGGGCTATTACCGGACTGCTGTCTGGCGGACTGTTAGTGGCCCGGAATATGATCGTTTTGCGAGTCGGTAGTTTGCCGCGCATCTAGAACAAAGCAATCAAGGAGAGCAATATTATGCGTAAGAAAGTAACTATTGTCGGGGCCGGCAACGTTGGTGCTACGGCAGCCCACTGGATCGCGGCCAAAGAACTCGCGGATGTCGTGCTGATTGACGTTGTCGAAGGGGTTCCGCAGGGCAAGGGGTTGGATCTGCTTGAGGCAATGCCTATCGAGAAGCGGGATGTGTCCATTGTGGGGACAAATGATTACGCCGACACAGCCAACTCCGACATCGTGGTGATTACGGCAGGAATTGCCCGCAAGCCTGGAATGAGCCGTGACGATCTTCTGAATACTAACTTTGGCATTATGAGCGACGTCGTCGGTAAGGCAGTGGCGGCCAGCCCGAACGCCATTTTCATCATCGTCTCCAACCCGCTGGACGCGATGGCGCAGACGGCGTTCAAGAAAGCCGGTTTACCCAGGGAGCGTGTCATCGGCATGGCGGGGGTTCTGGATTCCGCGCGTTTCCGGACGTTCATTGCCGAGGAGCTCAATGTCTCTGTTGAAAACGTCACTGCCTTTGTGCTTGGCGGGCACGGCGACACGATGGTTCCGCTGTCGCGTTATTCCACAGTCGCAGGTATCCCGATTACTGAGCTGATAGAGCCGGCAAAGCTCAAGGCTCTTGAGGAACGCACCGCCAACGGGGGCGCGGAGATCGTGAAGCATCTCAAGACGGGTTCCGCATTTTACGCGCCGTCGGCCGCAGCTACAGAGATGGTGGAAGCCATTCTCAAGGACAAGAAGAAGATCCTTCCATGCGCGGCCTATCTCCAGGGCGAGTATGGGATTAGCGGCCTCTACGTTGGGGTTCCATGCAAACTTGGAGCTAAAGGTATAGAGCAGATTATCGAGATCAAGCTCACAGCTGAGGAGCAGGAGGCTCTCAATAAGAGTGCGGCTGCCGTAAAGGAACTCTGTACCGTCATCGGCGTGGCTTGATCGTCACCGAGAATTGCAAGCAAGAAAGCAGGCCGTTCATTGAACGGCCTGCTTTTTTGCTGCCTACAAATGCCTAGCTTCTGTTGATGGTTACGCTCTCCAGGATGATGGGAGTCTTTGGCTGGTCCATGGCACCGCGGGGTGCGCGGCTGATCTTCTCGACCACGTCATAGCCTTCGATCACTTCACCGAAGATCGTATGCTTTCCGGTGAGCCAGCTTGTATCGGTAACGGTGATGAAGAACTGGCTGCCATTGGTGTTGGGGCCTGCATTTGCCATGGCCAGTTTGCCGGGCTTCTTGAAGTCATGGGGACTGCCCTTGGTCTCATCAGCAAACTTATATCCGGGACCTCCCATACCCGATCCCTCCGGATCGCCGCCCTGGATCATGAACTCTGGAATGACGCGATGAAAGACCGTGCCATCGTAGAGTCTTGGACCCTTCTTGGACCGCGAGTTCCACTCCTTCGTGCCTTCGGCCAGGCCGATAAAGTTGGCGACGGTCTGCGGCGCCTCGACTTCAAAAAGCTTACAAACGATCGTACCTTCAGAGGTCTTGAAGGTTGCGGTAGTCGGCATTGAATCTCCTTTTTCTCATTACGACATCTATATCTATCCCAATTGGATGCTGAACGGGATCATTATGGCGCTGCTGAAAGAAACAGGCGAGCGACGCGTGAATCGAATTTACCGGTCGCCAAAGCACGCTTCTATCGTACTTATTATCTTACAGATAGTCTTAGTGCGAGCGACCAGCACCCTCTGCTATTCATGGGGTCGATTTTTGAGGGGCTCACTCTCTCCGGCTGGCGGAGCGGATGCGGAGGTTGCCGTGGGAGTTGGCGGCAGCGGGGGAATTGGCTGACCGACAGGAACAATCGTCACTTTATTGAGAACCACGGGCGTTAGCGGCTTGTCTTGTGCGTTGCGATCTACAAGAGCGATGCCTTTCACCATGAGCACGGTATGCGGATCGCACTGGCCGAAGATTGTATATTTTCCATCGAGAACCGCATTCGCATTCTCCGTGATGAAGAATTGGCTCCCGTCGGTTCCTGGTCCTGAATTGGCCATTGCCAACCGTCCGGGCACATCAAACCGGAGAGATGCCGAGATCTCGTCCGGAACGTAGTAACCGGCGTCGCCCTCGCCGGTGCCCAGTCGGTCGCCGCCCTGAATCATAAATCCGGGGATCACGCGATGGAACGTGGTTCCATCGTAGAACGGCTTGTTATTAACTTCTTTCAGAGTGACCGGATCGGTCCATGTCTTGGTGCCCGTTGCGAGACCGATGAAATTCGCCGAGGTCAGCGGTGCTTCCTTATCAAAGAGCTTGCATGTCAGCCTTCCCATCGTCGTGTCGAAGAGGACGGTCGGGCCGGTAGGTATAGCAGGAGGAACTTCATGTGCAAGCGTTGAAGGCGCATCCGGAAGGGCATCGGGAGATTGAGTGGCAGCGGGGGGAGCGGCCGTTGCGGGAGGCGCCGATTGCGGGGTCTCTGGTGGAGCGGACTGGGCGATAACGATTGCAGGGCAGATGAGCAACGCAAGCGCGCACAAGAAAACGGAAGGCGAGAGATTCTGAGTCTTCATTCAGACTTAAGGCTACTCCATGCTGCGCCAACGTCAAAGCCACCTATTCCGATACGGTGGCTAAGTATCAGCGAATCTCCGCGCTGGCGAGGCCAACCACGGAATCCGCCGCGCCATAGTACAGGAGCCACTGGCCCTTGTAAGGCACAAGGCCCTCTGCGAAGGTGGCGCCCGCTGCGTACTGACCATGTCGCTCATAGGGCCATACCGGGGTAAGGATAGGGCGATCCGTGCGTCCGATCAGCTTGCCAGGGTCGGAAGGGGAGAAGAGTGCTTCGCCAACGGAGTAGGCCCCCGGGGCGATGGTGCCATCTCCACCCGATTGTTCGTTGGTTGCGGCCGTATTCTCGCCGCTAACGTCTTTGGGGGCGGCCGCATCTGCGGCGGCCGGAGCTGGTGTATCCGGCTTTGCGGGCCCGGCATTCTTTCCGTTGTAGATCAGCACAATGCCCTTTTTCGTCAGAAGAGGGGGTGGTCCTACCTCGGGAAAGCCGCTATCAAAATGTCCAGCGCGAGCGCTCATCACAACTTGGGGCGCACCGGTCTTCGCATCCACTACGGGTGTCCAATGGATCAAATCCGTCGATGTGGCGAGATGAATATGGCCCTCTCCCCAGTACATCCAGTATTTGCCATGCAGACGCACGGCTTGCAGCCGTCCGTTGTGAAGCTCGGTAAGGATCCCTGCGGATTTGCAATGCAGCTTGTCAAACTTGGCGTTATCAGGTTTGCCGAACGCCGGGCCCAGTTTTGTCCAGTCTTCAAGATTCTTCGACGTCGCGATACCGATGGTATATTCCCCTCCGTCTTTCGCCCGTTGCGTATAGGTCATTACGTAGGTACCGTCGGGCCCGACCACGATGCGCGGATCCTCAACGCCCCCCGGGGTCTCGTTCGGTTTCTGATCATCATTCTGCGGATAAAGGACAGGCGCGCCTTCAATGGTGAAAAAGAGGCCATCTTTGCTGGTCGCAAGTCCCAGTCGCGCAATATGGCCTCCGACTTCGTCTTTTCCAGAGGTGTCCTCAGCGCGAAATACGACGGCTACGTCACCATTGGGCGCAGTGGTTGCAGCCGGGCTGAACGTATGTCCAGCGTCCCAGAACGTCTTCTCCTGCGTAAGTGGGTCGGTGAAGTAATAGAACGTGTTGGGTTGGATCACAGGTGCTTCCGAGGGACGCACAAATGGTCCAATCACCCATATTTGCGCTGATAGGGCATTCCCTGCGAACAGCGCGGAGGCGAGCACAAGAACATCTAATTTGCGCATAACGATCCTGAAGGTTTCGATTGATGTCCTCGATGAGAGATTGATTGGGTGCATTTGAGCCCGCAGGAAGCTCAGCGTGAGCTCAAATGGAGACCTGCAATCAATCTTTCTCTCGCAGTATCTCATTGGGCGGAGGGGTTTGATGGCCAAGCGGCGTTCCAAAGGTGTTAATACCGAACGCGAAGTGAGTGATTGCGCACAAGTAAGAGCTACGCAATCGTGGCCTTCTCCTGAACAGCACCAAAGACTCGCAGAAGATTCCCTCCGAGAAGTTTCTTTAGCTGCTCCGCACGATAGCCGCGTTCAACGAGTGCGGCTGTTATCTTCGGCAGATCGGCTGCGCTACTCAGCCCCTCTGGGAGGATCGGGAATCCATCAAAGTCCGAACCCAACCCGACGTGATCGATTCCCGCAACCTGCGCGACATGGTCGATGTGATCTATGAGGGCGCCCAGAGGTGCCAGCGGCAATTTGTCCTTGAGGAATTCCGCGTAGTATCGGCGGTCGGCGGACATAAACGCGTCATAGGGGGTCGGCTCTCCGCCGGCTCGGTACGCCTCTTTTGCAGACTCATAGAGTGAATCGCGTTCAGCTTTTGTTGCGGACCAACCGTCGCGCCAGGCAGCATCGATGAACGCCGGGTAAAAATTAACCATCACGATGCCGTCGCTGGTTGCGATTGCGCGCAACTGCTCGTCGGTCAGGTTTCGCGGCGCGTCCGTGAGCGCCCGAGCGCTCGAATGCGAGGCGATCACGGGAGCATGTGTGGTCTGCAGCACCTGCCAGAAAGTAGTGTCCGCAGCGTGGGAGACGTCGATCATCATTCCCAATTTGTTCATCTCGCGCACAACATCGCGCCCGAATTCTGTAAGGCCCCCGTGGTGTACTACGGTTTCGTCGTCTAGATCTCCCGAACTGTCGGCCCATTCATTCGAGTTGGACCATGTGAGCGTCATGTATCTCACGCCCAGTTGGTAATACATTCTCAAGAGGCCAAGATCCGCTTCAATGGAATGGCCACCCTCGATGCCCAACAACACGCAGAACACCTTATCCCGGTGGGCCTGAACGATGTCTTCCGGGGTCAAGCCTAAACGCATCGAACCGGGATGTTTGGCGAGCTGTTGGTAGACACCGTCCAGCAATTGCAGCGTTCGGTGTGCAAAGCGCCCGTGCCATTCCTTTGGCTCAACCCAAATTGCAAAGAACTCTGCTGCGAGGTTGCCGGTCCGCGCCGATGCAAGGTTGAGCATGCCCGCACCCAGCGGATCGCTGAAGTTCCAGGCCTCATCCACGAATCGTTGCGGAGTATCTGCGTGCCCATCGATTACGAGAGCATCTGCGTGAATATTGGCTGGATCATTCGTCATGACAAAAGCTTATCCCTATGGCTTCAGAGCCTGATTGTAGCAACGCGTCATGTCCGTTCGACGAGCCTCACTTCAAGCTTCCAAAGCGCTGCAGGCACATTACTTATGCGTCCATTGCTGGCCAAGCAACCAATGAATACAACTCTCTTGCGGCAAAGCGCCTCCAACATACGCAGAGGTGATATATGGCAGCCGGACTTGATTCGACTAAAACAGCAGATCGTCCTTCTCACGAGGCAATTGAGAGCACTGGGGGGGAAGCGGAGAACCAAACTCCTGAGCAGCGCCTCGATCATGAAGCAATGGAAAGCGCGAAACGGGCTCAGAATCGGATTCACGACGATGAATCCAAAAATCCAGGAACATCGATTTTCACAAAGTAATCCACTTTACAAGTTTGTGAATTGGGAATTACATTCCAATTCATAACAAAAGAGCCTCGCTTGGCGCGAGGCTTTTTTGTTTAAGCTTTTTTGTTTAAGGGGTGCGAGGTCTTAAGTTGCTTGGACTACAGGGGTGACCGGCGTTTGAAGTTCTTCGCGCCGCTTGAAACTTGCGCACATGTAATCCCGATTCATGTTGGCGATAACGTCCAACGGGATTTCCTTCGGGCACACTCCCGTGCATTCGCCGATGCTGGTGCAGTTGCCGAAGGCTTCGGCATTCATCTGCGCCACCATGCTCAAAGCACGGCGCTCGCGCTCGGGTTCGCCCTGGGGAAGAACGCCGAGATGGGTGATCTTGGCGCCGGTGAAAAGCGCGGCCGATGCGTTGGGGCAGGCGGCCACGCAAGCTCCACAGCCGATGCAGGCGGCAGCATCCATGGACTGATCGGCGACTTCCTTTCCGACCGGAAGCGTATTGCCTTCGGGAGCCTGTCCGGTGGAGACGGAGATGTAGCCGCCGGCCTCAATGATATGGTCCAGGGCGCGGCGGCTGACCGCGAGGTCTTTGACCAGCGGAAACGCCTTGGCCCGCCATGGCTCCAGGGTCAACTCGTCCCCATCCTTGAAGTGGCGCATCGTCAACTGGCACACGGTTGTTGCACGCTCCGGGCCATGGGCGATGCCGTTGATCATGAAGCCGCAGGAGCCGCAGATGCCTTCGCGGCAGTCGTGCTCAAATGCGACGGGGACTTCGCCACGGAGGATCAGCGACTCGTTCAGTACGTCCAGACATTCCAGGACGGACATTTCGGGGTCTACATCGTCCATGGGGTACTTGATGAAAGCGCCCTTTTCGTTACGGTTCTTCTGCCGCCAGATTTTAAGTGTCAGTTTCATTTACTTATAGCTCCTCTGGCTGGGATGAACGTATTCGAAGGTGAGGGGCTCCTTGGTGAGCTCCGGCGGTGTGTTCGGGCCGGTGTAACTCCATGCTGCAACGTAGGAATAATGTTCATCGTCGCGCTGAGCTTCGCCGTCGGGGGTTTGATACTCCTCGCGGAAGTGGCCACCGCAGGATTCGTTTCGAGCGAGAGCGTCGATACACATCAATTCGGCCAGCTCGAAGAAGTCGGCGACGCGGCCTGCTTTTTCCAGACTTTCGTTGAGGTCGTCGCCGCTGCCGGGGACCGTGACATTCTTCCAATAGTCTTCGCGCAGCGCCCGGATTTTTTGAATTGCGAGCTCCAGACCTTCCGCGGTGCGCGCCATGCCGCAATAGTCCCAGACCAGTTTGCCGAGTTCCCGATGGAAAGAATCGACGGTGCGGTTGCCTTTGATGGAGAGGAGCGTATTGATCTTGGCCTTGACTGCCGTGACAGCTTCCTGCACGGCAGGATTTGACTCGTCAACCTTTGCAAACTTATTGCTGGCGAGATAGTTTCCGACGGTATACGGGATGATGAAGTAGCCATCGGAGAGGCCCTGCATCAGGGCGCTGGCGCCGAGGCGATTGGCACCGTGATCGGAGAAGTTGGCCTCGCCGAGCACGAACAATCCGGGGATGTTGCTTTGCAGTTGGTAGTCCACCCAGAGGCCGCCCATGGTGTAGTGGATGGCTGGATAAATGCGCATGGGTGTTTTATAAGGGTTCTCGTCGGTGATGCGCTGATACATGTCGAAGAGATTGCCGTAGCGTTCGCGAACCGTCTTCTCGCCGAGACGATGGATTGACTCGGAGAAGTCGAGATAGACGCCGAGACCTGACTTGCCGACTCCGTAGCCTTCGTCGCACATCGCTTTGGCGTTGCGTGAGGCTACATCGCGGGGGACGAGATTGCCGAAGCTGGGATAACGGCGTTCGAGATAATAATCGCGCTCTTCTTCGGGGATTTCATTGGGAGGACGCGGGTCGCCTTTCTTCTTTGGAACCCAGATGCGACCGTCGTTGCGGAGCGACTCGCTCATGAGCGTGAGCTTGGATTGATAGTCGCCGGAGACCGGAATGCAGGTAGGATGGATCTGCGTGAAGCAGGGATTGGCGAAGAGCGCACCGCGCTTGTAAGCACGCCAGCTAGCCGTGACGTTCGAACCCTTGGCGTTGGTGGAGAGGTAATAGACATTGCTATAACCGCCGCTGGCGAGAATGACCGCGTCCGCGATATGCACGCTGAATTCGCCGGTAATCAGGTTGCGAGCGACGATGCCGCGCGCCTGTCCGTCGACGACGATCAGGTCGAGCATCTCGGTGCGTGGGATCATCGTGACGGTGCCGGCATGTACCTGACGCTCGAGTGCCTGATAGGCGCCGAGAAGAAGCTGCTGTCCGGTTTGGCCACGAGCGTAGAAGGTGCGCGAGACCTGCGCGCCACCGAAGGACCGATTGGCTAGCGAACCGCCGTATTCACGAGCGAAGGGCACTCCCTGCGCGACGCACTGGTCGATGATCTTTCCGCTGATTTGTGCGAGGCGATAGACGTTGGCTTCCCGCGCGCGGAAATCGCCGCCTTTTACGGTGTCGTAGAAGAGGCGGAAGACACTTTCGCCGTCGTTAGGGTAATTCTTGGCGGCGTTGATTCCGCCCTGCGCGGCGATGGAGTGTGCGCGTCGCGGAGAATCTTGAAAGCAGAAGCATTTGACGTTATAACCGAGCTCGCCGAGAGAAGCGGCAGCAGCTCCTCCGGCCAGGCCGGATCCTACAACGATCAGAGAATGCTTGCGCTTGTTTGCCGGATTGACAAGCTTCATGTCGAAGCAGGCTTTTGCCCAAGCTTCTTCGATCGGTCCAGACGGAATTCTTGCGTCAAGTTTCATCTTATTTTATGAACCCCAGCAACACACTGATAGGAATGGAGATATACCCCAGAACGATGAGAAGGGCAACGGCGCGGGCAGCGTTCCGAAGGTAGGGGGAGATGCGCGGGTGGCCCAGGCCGACCGATTGGAACATGCTCCACAGGCCATGGCTAAGGTGTAGACCCAGAAGGCACATGGCGAAGATGTACCAAGCTGAAACCCACCAGACCTGGAATCCAGAGACTACGTTTTGATAGACGTCGCCTTCCACGAATGTCGCATGCGGATGGATGTAACCTGCTGTGAATTGAAGGAGATGGAAGATGATGAAGGCGAGGACGATGGGGCCGCTCCAGTACATGGTGCGGGAGGCGTAGGAGGAGTTGATGGCTTGTCTGCGCGAATATTCGATCGGCCTGGCTGCTTTGCTGCGGAGCGCAAGTTGAATGGTTGCAGTAATATGCAGGGCAATGGCGAGCAACATAACGCCGCGTTCGAGCCACAAAAGCTCGCCTAGATTGTGGAGGAAGTGGCCGTAGGCGTTGATGTGCTCGGGTGCCTCGTACATTTGGAGGTTGCCGAGCATGTGGCCGATGACGAAGCCGAACATGATGACGCCGGTGACGGCCATGACCACTTTCTTGCCGTTGGTGGACTGCCAAAAAGTAATGGGATCAGTAAGATGCGGGGTAACTTCTGTGGTGCTCATTAATTTGTCCCAGCCTTGTGGTGGTGGAGGGTCGAGCCTGCGCGGAAGGGATGATCCCCGAGGTACGGAGTCGCGGAAGGTGCAGCCACTGCCATTTTCGTTACTCCTTAGCCTGGTTTCGGGTTACAAATCGACTGCTTGAGCTTGGTTTCGGGTGTCGCGTCGCGGAGGAACCAGCGGAACTGATTATTGCTACCGGAAAATATTGCAGTCAAGTTTGCGGGTGCGAATACCGTTCATTTTGTGCGATATGTAGCTATAACCGCGCAAGGGGGTAACTGGGCGAGCAAAGCGCGGAAGGCGTTGCCGCGGTGGGAGAGTTCCCACTTCTGTTGGCGGGGGATTTCGGCGAAGGTGAGGTTGAGGGAGGGGACGAGGAAGAGGGGATCGTAGCCGAAGCCGTCTTCGCCTCGGGGGGTGTGGAGGAGCTGGCCTTCGGCATAGCCCTCGGCGCGGAGGAGGATTTGGCCGTTTCGGGCGAGGGCGAGGCTGCAGACGAAGCGGGCGGCGCGATTGGGTTGGTGCTCCATGAGGTGAAGGAGGAGGGCGTTGTTGCGCTGGTCGGTGGTGAGTGAGGGGTCGGGGTTGAAGTTGTGATCGTCGGCGAAGCGGGCGGAGCGGACGCCGGGCTCGTTGTTGAGGGCGGGGACTTCGAGGCCGGAGTCGTCGGCGAAGACTAGGAGGCTGGGGGCGGCTAGCGAGTAGGCGATGGCTTTTAGGTCGGCGTTGCCCTGGAAGGTGGTGGCGTCCTCGACGGGTTCGGGGATTTGCTTGAGGTTGGGAAGGGCGAGAACCTCAATACCGGAAGTGCTGGCGCTGCTGGCGAACTCAGTTAGTTTGCCGGGGTTCGAAGTGGCGGCGTAGAGAATCATGATTTTTAAGCTACAACGTCTTGGGATTACGGCATCAGAGAAGTTGAGAGTTCGCGGGGGCTGGCGTGCTCGGTGAACGGATGGTGAGCTCGATGGCTCGTCGCTGGTGTGTGGTTTGCGTGTGCGTGATGTTGGCGGTTGCGGGATGCAAGGGCACGGAGAAGCCGATGGTGCAGACGCCTGCGCAACCAGCGGTGGTGCAGGCTCCGGCGACGCCGCTGGATGTGAAGAAGGCAGAGCTTGGCGGAACGACGTGGGATCCGGCGTGGGATGGGATGGTGGAGAAGGCGCTGCCGGCGGATCTGTTGAGTGAGCAGGCTGCGCGGGCGGTTCGGATGTATTGTCCGCGATTTGCCGAGGAGACTGATGCGGAGAAGAGAGAGTTCTGGGCGTACATATTTCAGGGAATCGCGGGGGCGGAGGCGGGGCTAAATCCGACCAGCGATGTGCATCATCTGCAGGCGGCGGTGAATACTGTCGATCCAGTGACAAAGAGGCCGGCGCGGCAGGAGGGTCTGCTGCAATTGAAGTATGAGGATGCTCAGCGGTATGGATGTGACTTTGATTGGGAGAAGGATCGCGCGCTGCCGGTGAAGGATCCGGGGCGGACGATTTTGTCGCCGGAGAACAATCTTGGGTGCGGTGTGAAGATTATGGAGAACCAGATTGTTACGCAGGGGAAACCGCTGGTGTCGCGCACAAGCTACTGGGCGACGCTGCAGCCGGGGACTGCGGGGTTTCGGGTGTTTGCGAAGCAGATGGCGAATGTGCCGGAGGGTTGTGGGGTGCGGGTGCGGAGTGTGCCGCGGAGACGGCCCGAGATTGCTAGCCAGTGATGCTGGGGATTGCCGGACTTACCTCAGGGGCTAAAGCCCTTGCTGGCTTTGAGGTTTATGGCACGGCTGAAGCCGTGCCCCTTCGACTCTTGGCCCTTCGAGTCTTGGCCCATTGATGCTTTCGATTTCGGGCCGATTGGAGTGAGCTCTGAAACCGCGTAATCATGGATCAGGGAGCGAACAGCAGATTCCCGGAGGGAATGACAGAAAGAAAAGCAAGAGCCCAGGCGCAGCCACGATGATTTGCTGTAACCGCTCTTCGATTTGCTGCGACCGCCCTTCGATTATTTGCCCGTTTGTAGGGATCTTCATGATCCCGGTTATTTGGGTTGGAGGGCGGAGGGGTTGAGGATGCCGATGCGGCCGTGGGGGCCTACGGCGTAGGGGAGGCTGAGGGCGTTCCAGTGCTGGTCGGCGTCGGGGGCGTCGTGGTTGGTGGGGTGGAGGGGGCGCCAGTTGCGGCCGTCGTCGGCGGAGATGTCGGTACCGTTGGGGCCTACGGTGATCCACGTTTTGGCCTTTGAGTCGTAGGCTACTGCGCTGCGGAAGCCGTGGGGCGAGGTTGTGGCGGCTTGCCAAGTTTTGCCGCCGTTGGTTGTGAAGGCTGTAATGCGAGTGGAGTCATTGGGTTTGAGGTAGTCGCCGCCTACGGCGACGAGGTGAGTTGAATCGCCGAACGCAAGCGCGAAAACACCAGCAGACGATGTACCTGCAGCGACTGGCAGAACAGCCCCGTTCCAATTCGATGAGAACACGTCGCCCCCACCCGTAATTTCCATCCAAATCGCTCTGGCGTGTTGAGGTGCGCCGGTGCCAAAAATAAGTCCTATGCCTGAATGACCTTCCGTTACTCCTAAGGCCAATGACGAATTGCTGGCAGCGAATGCGCCTTCGTTGGGAGATGCCTCGACTCCGCCCCAATACGTCTGCCAGTAAGAACCACCGTTGCTCGTTTCGAGAATTTCAAATTTCCCCGCGACTGGATCGCCCAGCAAATATCCGTGAGTTTGATCTCGAAATTTGATCGCGTCCCAGAAGCCGGTTTTGTCGGGGTTGGTGAAGAGGAGGATCCAGGTTTGGCAGCCGTCGGTGGTTTTGTAGAGGCGGGACTGGTCGCCGGGGCCGCTGGACATGACGATGGCGGTGTTGGCGTCGAAGGCCTGGATGCCG
>Ga0302231_10000159_pt1 | contig 57033 bp, 43 predicted proteins | sample II_Palsa_N2_2_FD_193522 | JGI IMG/M metagenome (GOLD analysis project Ga0302231, IMG submission 193522) | Peat permafrost microbial communities from Stordalen Mire near Abisko, Sweden - II_Palsa_N2_2 | ecosystem: Environmental > Terrestrial > Soil > Palsa > Peat permafrost | place: Sweden...
ATCCGCGGGTCAATTTAATTTGAGTCAACGTTGAGCTTCAGATCCAGTGTGCACAACTGGTCCGCTTCCTTAGTCGAGAGCAGCATGTACATGGTGTAACTCCCGGAGGGAACGCTCTTCAAACTTATGGCTGATGAATATCCGCTTTTATAAGCCCCTGCAGAATTCAATGCTGCTTGCACATCCGGGCGGAACAGCCCAATCGAAGTCTTGAAAGCGTAATGAATCGACCGATTCAACAAGACAATTTTTGCCTGTTTTGGGGCAACTTTAGCGCTTGTTACCGTCCACCCCACAAGGCTAATTACCTTATCGGGCGCAAACGTGAGTTGCGTACTTTTGGGCGCACCATTGACGGTATCGACCACACATTGGCCAACAGGTTTTTTTATGAGCTCGTTCAAATCGCTATCAATGACCTCTTGGCTGTTGATCACCGGCTCTCGTCGTTGCGTTACCACCATCTCCATCCCAGTCGGGTGTTCTGGCAATTTGATTATTGTTCCAGGCTGGGAGGCATCAAGCTGATGGGCACGAGCAACGAAGTCTGTTTCTGACAATTTCAACAAATCCCCCCAATCCGAAGGGACTGCGAAAAAGAAAGTAAGGGTGAGCAGCGAGACTGCACTCAATCTGGCAAACCGGTATTCAGAAGAGGCCATTACGAACAGGGAACCCCACCAAGCGATCATGGGATAAAGAAAATATCGATTTCCAGCGGGCGGATTTAAAATCAATGGCCATTGGGGCAATGACAAGGAAATTAGCGGCTTGAAGAGAGCCAGTGCAAACATGGCCGTAGAGAAAAAGATAAATTCTCGGAGAATGCGCGGCCCTCTAAGAAACGCAAAAGAAATTATCAAAAAACTCAAAGTGACTATTATTATAGGAATGATATTTTCGAAAAAAAATGAATTGTGCAACAGAGACGAGACCGTTCTGTAGCCTAATTCCGCACCCATTGGAACAAGCGAGAGGATCTTGAGCAGCAGTGCCGTGCTCGCACCGAGGGGACCGGTTTTGCGTCCAGCGTGAGATATCCCAAGAATGAGCAAAAGCTGGACACTTGATGCGGCGCCCAGAACCATTGACCGCCATATTCGGTTGGGCCTTTCATCCAAGCGACTTGTGAGCGTGCGAATTGCTGCAACGGGAAAAAACAAGACTCCAAACGGGCCGCTCAATCCCGACACTATAAGAACTAAGGAGTCGAAGATTTGAAGATATCTCTTTTTTGGCGTGTCACTAACGAGAACAAGAAACATCAAGATCGCTAGATACCACTGCGAGTTAGTTACATTCAACGACGTTTCTGGCGCGTTCGGCATCAAGATGAACAGAAGCGCAAACATGAAACGCGGCAAGCCGTCTGGCCATGCCGTAACCATACGTTTGCTCATCAAAAAAACAGCTGGCGCGGACTGCATGCATAAGGCAAACAGCGCAAACAGCGTTGGTCCCCACGCGAGCGGAAATGGCTGGGCAGCTATTGCCACCAAGCGCTGTAAAGAATTTAGATAGCCCCCGTTCGGCTCAAGCAGCGATGCCAGACCCATGTCTCGCGCCTGGGAGTACCAGACGATGCCATCCTCTCCCCAGAACTCCGCATGCAAGATGGCATGGGGGTTGTGTGCAAACAAGAGGGCTGGAAATAAAATTGCAAACCAGTACGTCGGTGTCTGTGCCACCAGCGTTCCGAGTCTTTCAATAATTTTCGTGCGGCTTACTTGACTCAAAAACTCACTCCGATCGCGCAAGCGACAATTCAGCTGTCTAAGGTGGATTTCGTCAGCCCCACTCGTTTAGCTATGCGTCCTACGTGTAAGACCAGAAATAGCGTTGCGATAACCCCGATGCCGAGAAACGCCAGATGGATGGGACCGCTTCCATCCGCTGCATCACCGAAACCTTCGCGTGCCAGGTGCCCGAGAAACACATAACCCAGAAGCGCTGGAAGCGCGGCAAACGAGCCCAGCAGATAATGCGAGAAGCGGATGGACGTCAGCCCCAATGCATAGCTACCAGCGGCAAACGGCATGACCGGCGACATGCGCAAGAGACAAACCGTGCGCCAACCGTCCGTGGCGATCGCGCTGTCGAGCCTGGCCATATAGGGCTTTCGCGACAGATATCCCTGAATCATCGGGCGGAACAGCGAGCGCGCCAGTAAAAACGCGACCGCCGCACCCAGCAAGGTGCCAACTGCGGTGAGGGCAAAACCAAGCCAGGTGCCATAGATAGCGCCTGCCGCCACGCCCATGGCCGCAGCCGGCAACAAGCCGCTTATAGCGATGGCCGCCTGTATCAAAGCCACCATGCCCCAGCCAGCCGGGCCGTGGGACTCCAGCCCCGTTATGAGCGCCTGAATGCGGTCGTTGATCGATCCTGACCAAAGCTTGTACGCGATGACTCCGCCTGCCGTCATGACCATCAGTACGCCGGCCACAACCCAACGCTTGAGCGAACCCGGTTTCACAAGTCGTCGCCGTCGGCTGATTTTTTACGGGGCGTCACGGAGGCGGGAAACAAATTCGATTTGAACAGCCCCCATTTGTGCCCACGAAACTTCGCAGCGGTGCCGAGTACGCCAAGGCCGTAAGTTACGCTGCGGGAAAAATTGATCGACGACGCCTCTTCAAAATAACGCGTAGGGCACGATATTTCTCCGAGGCGGAAGCCGTAGTAGACAACCTGGGCAATCATCTGGTTATCAAAAACGAAGTCATCGGAACACTCGTCCAGAGGAAGCGTTTCCAATACTTCTTTGGTCCAGGCCCGATAGCCGGTGTGATACTCGGATAATTTGACGCCGAGCAAGAGATTCTCGACCGACGTAAGCGCCCGGTTGGCAACGTACTTGTACAGCGGCATGCCACCTTCAAGTGCGCCTTTACCGAGTATTCTCGAAGCCAGCACGGCATCGAAGTGATTGGAGACAAGCATCGCTGCCATGGCTCTGATGAGCCTCGGCGTGTACTGGTAATCAGGATGCAGCATTACGACGATATCTGCGCCACGGTCCAACGCTGCTTTGTAACAGGTTTTCTGGTTCCCACCGTAGCCACGATTTTTGTCGTGGGAAATGGTGTGAATACCCAGCTTGCGGGCGAGGTCAGCCGTCTCATCCTTGCTGGCATCGTCGGTAAGAATGACGTCATCAACCAGATCCAATGGAATTTCCTGATAAGTCCTCATCAGCGTTTTTGCTGCGTTGTACGCCGGAAGAACCACGGTAACTTTCTTGCCTTCGATCATGAGATTTATCTTTGTAATGATTGACGAACGAACAAAAACGCCGTTCGATCCTGGATCAAGCGCTTGATTGCGCGCGATGATGATTGGCGCGGATGGGAGCGTTGCTGAATAGCCTCAGCCGTTCACCTATTTTGACTCACACTTAAAGCCGCGATTGCCCCTCGCCCAACGCGCGCAAACTTTGTGGGCACAACACCGCAGTTTACCATCGCACATACTGGCAGATTCAACCGATTAAGCGCGAGAGTCTGTCGAAGGACGGGGTATTTGTGAAGAGATGATTTTAACTGGAAGAAGAAATAAGGCACTCCAGGCTTGTCCGAGCGTCGTCGCCTGCGGCAACTGGACGAAGAGGATCGCAAGCTCACAAGCAGCTCGTGACCGGTCTGAGCCCGGACAAGGCCATGCTAAAAAGCTCTGAAGCCGGCCTAGCCTAAGGCGCTTGCCTAGACCTAGGGCGCTAGCGTGCACCACTCCCGTGCAGTCATGATGCTATTCCCGACGGGCTGGTATTACCGTCACCGTCGGCCCATGCAAGACGCGCCGCTGGTCAAACGCATGCAGGAATTTGTCGACGCGCGAGTGCGCCACGGCGTGCGGAGCATTTAACTTCTTCTTCGGTGCGAAGGATAGACAGTGAATCACAAACGCGTGCTCAGTCTTTAACGTCCAAGCGGGCCTGAACCTTAGTCCTGATCGGCCGCCTCGTTGTACTACCGCCGCGATGCTGCAGCACCAGCCGCTTCTGATAGCCCCTGATTAGCGATGGGCCAAAAAACTTTTTCGATGCACTCTTCGATGGTCGTCGCATCTGAGCACTGACCGTTGTCGACAACCTCATCGGTGAATGCCTGGTCATCGAAGCCGCATCGACCTTGCGAGGTGAAGGCATGCTTGCGACGCTATCAAGCCAGGTTTGTTCGCAGAGACGTGCGGATGGCCTGCGCAGTGCCGAATCCTCTACTTCACGTCGCTATAAATGTGCGGCCGGCCTTTGTGGTTCCAAAGCCCTCCGATGCCCGATTTAACCTCCGTTTTTTAAATCGCCCCCTTATCCTGATAGGTCTTCATCGTCAGCGCAAAATTTCTGGAACTACCCCAGGCATCGAAGTTGCGTACCTCGTCCAACATATTCCAGTTGGAAACTGGTGCCTGTACGAAATCGAGAATCGGTGACGCTATATCAATGGCACTCGGCCAATAATCGAGGTCACGGCGAACCTTCAAAAATGCCCGGCTGAAATCGGCTATGCCACGAAGCACGTCCTGTACCATGGCCTTGTTGAGGTGCTGCCCGTGCCCGCGGCCAGCATCCTCAATCGGCAGTACCGATTCCCCCGCCTTCGCGTCATACCCGATGACCGCATCGTGAGGCGCCGAAAACATCAACTCTACCCCCACCCGCTTCTCGTACAGCTTTGCCAGCAAGAGTTTATCGACAGTAGATCCGTCAAAAACGGCCTGCATGTTCATGATCGAACGGCGACGTACGCATTCAGGTGAATCGGTTAGGCCCAGGTAATAGCCGCTGACCCGAACATCAAACAATTTGTTCAACGCAGTTTCGAACATTTCCTGTGTTGTGCCGTTCCAGCCCACATCAACCAGTGCCACATGCGAACCCGGACGCACATCAAGCTCGGACAATAGCTTGAATAATCCGCGACGGTTGCGCCGGCATATCTTGAGTATTTCCGCTCGGTAGGCGTAGAGAAAGCTTCGCACTTGCGCCATGTTGGCGTCAGCGACAACAGCGTCTGATCCAAGGCCTATGTCTCGCATCAGCTTTTCGGCTGGCGGTTGAACGCCGATTCGCTCAAGCACCTCGGCTGGCGACAAACCGTGTGCTCCGGCAAGCAGGAAATCCAGTTGTCCTTCAAATGAGGACTCGTCCATGGCGGCCATGGCAAACGCCACCCTTGAGCCGGGAAAATATGCAAACCGGGGCAGGCCCGATACGTCGCCGCGCGTCGCTAGTTGCTCAAGGACGTAGCCGTCTCTAGATACGAAAAGAACAACATCGACGCGGTCATCCATTGCGCGATCGCGCACCCACTCCAGTAAACCGACCGCCGCGGGTCCACCATAAGTGAATCCAAGGTCGTAAAAAGAGCGTTGCCCTGTCGAATCAGCGTTAACCTTGGCTAACGAAAGCGCGATCGATGCTGCTATCGAGCGAGAATCGAATGATGAGGGCGCCAGCGGATTAACGTAATGATACGCACGTAAACCTCGCTCTTGGGCACGCTCCACATCCGACACCAGATTATCGCCAATATGAAGTACGTCCTTCGGCGCGACGGCCAGTTCGTCAAGCATCAGGTCGAACAACTCACCTCGATCACGTTTGGTAGCGCCCCGCTCTGCCGAGACAAACATTGGCACCCGTGGCAGTTCATGCTTTTCAAACAGTGCCTCAAAAAAGTCGCGTGGTAGATACATGTCCGTTACGACTGCCACTGTTTTAGTCTTCAGTGTTTCCAGGAAAATATCCAGCATCCCTGGATTGGGTACGGTGAGTATCAATTCCAAACCGTACTCGGCATCGCGCAATTGCTTTGAACTGATGCCTTTCCGCAACCCCTCGACGCAATCGTAAATGCCATCGAGGGTGATTTCGCCTTCGCCAGCCTGCTGCATCCGCTGGAAGGCTTCAGCTTGGGCTTCCTTACGACGACGCCGAAAATCAAGGATTCCAAACTTTTGGCCGATGAGGTCGAACGCGTCTTCCGGATCGAGCACCGTGCGCACGAAGAGCGTGTCGAACACATCGAACGACACCGCCTGCGCGGCATCGATCAGCCCCTCGAGCGTGGTGTCGGTTGCAATTTTACTGGCCTGGGCAAGCTGATTGTTCAACGAATTCATCTCGGCAGCCCGAAATGCACATCATCAGGGGCAAAGTTGGGATTGTGGAAAGGATCGCGCAGGTAAAAGTCGGGGTGCTTGCGGTAAAGGCTCAACATGTCCTGTTTCAGGCGTTCGGCTTTCGATGTGTCGGCCGCATCGAGCCCACGACTCAATGATTCGTGATGGATCAGGTGAATCGATGGGCAGACCACGTTGTACAGACCGTGTTCGACCAAGCGAAAACAGAGCTCCACGTCGTTGTATGCCACAGGCAGTGCTTCGTCGAATCCGCCGACGGCATCAAATTTGACGCGTTCGATCATCATGCACGCGCCGGTAACAGCGACCCAGTCGTGCTCGAGCAGGTTGCGCGCAAAGTACCCGGGATCGTTGACCCCGGCTTTGCTGAAAGCGTGATTCGGACCGCCGGATAGATTTATCACACCGACGTGCTGCACCAGTTCGCCGCCCGGATAAAGCAGTTTGGCACCAACCGCGCCAACATGCGCTTGTTGCGCGTAGCCGCCCATGTAATCGAGCCAGTCGGGCGAAAGCACCTCGGTATCGTCGTTGAGAAATACCAGTATCTCGTGCTTCGCATGTCTCACGCCGAGATTGTTGATCTCGGAATAGTTGAACGGGGCATTGTGATGTAAAACAGATATTCGCTCGCGAACTTTGAGGCTGTCCACGTATTCGATCGTTGCCTTATCCGTTGACCCGTTATCAATCAATACGATCTCGAAATTCGGATAAGCGGTCAGCTGAAAAATCGAATCCAGACACTGTTGCAATATCTTTCCGTTGTTTTTGCTCGGTATCACGATGGAAAAGGCGGGCCTGCCCACTAGGTCGTAGCTGGTGCGGAAATAGCCGGGAATTTCCGGAACAGCTTTCAACGAACCAGAAATGCCCCGCCGGCGCAACGCATCTTCACGGGCGCGCTTGCCTGCATCCACCGCGTAGGGTTTCGCCGTTATGTCCGAGGACAGGGATGCCGGAATAATGCGCCAGTGATAAAGCACCTTGGGAATATGGACTATCCGGCGGGTCCGCTCCACCACGCGCAGAATGAAATCCCAGTCTTGGCTTCCGTCGTATTCGCCGCGCAAGCCGCCGAGCTCCTGCACCAGTGTGCGGCGCACGCAGGAAACATGGCACGTGAACATCGTGCTCATCATGGTGTCGGGCGACCAGTCGGGCTTGAAGAACGGCTGGGTAAAACTACCGTCCGTATCGATCTTGTCCTCGTCGCTATAGATGAAATCGGGATCATCGCGATCGATGCACAGCGCAAGTTCGTGAAGGCAGTCGGCGGTCAATTCGTCGTCGTGATCAAGGAAAACAATATAGTCGCCGCGAGCCGCCGCAATGCCTTCGTTGGTAGCCCCAGCGATACGCTTGTTTTCGACCAGACGAATAATGACGATACTCGGATCATCCAGGGCGTTTAGTGCATCCTGTACAGTCGCCAGGGAGCTATTGTCGTCCACGAGAATCAATTCCCAACCCTGGTACCACTGAGACCGCACCGAAGCGACCAGTTTTTCCAGGAGATCGGCCGGCGTGTTGTATACCGGGACGACAATCGAAAAGAACGGTTGAACCGTCAAGGCGTCCAGCAGGCGTTCGCCGTTGCGCGGCCGATCCGGCGGAAGATAACAGTAATCGGCCGGCGCCGCCTGCAGCACGTAGTGACTCGGCCGCGATGGTCCATTGCCGCTCCTCGCATCGCCGGCCGACGAATCGTTCTGAACCACAAACCGAAGGAACTTTCGCTCCAGCGGCGACGACCCGCGTACGCGAGGCAAGGGAACCCCCTGAGCTACCCCGCGCCTCTGCGCGTTTAGCTTGTACGCACGGCGAAGTCTAAGGCGCCTGGACAGTCGCCAGGGTGTTATCGCCCACCACGTGGTCTTCAGTACGTTGCGCAAGGCACGGCGAATCCAGGCAGGCAGGCGCATTGCGATGGCATTCAGGCGGTTGGCTATCTGCCAGGATGTTTGCGCCTTAACCGCCTTTATGACCGCCTGCTCGGCCATCACTTCTGCCTTGATTGCACTGACGGCCGCCTGCTCGGCCAGCACTTCTGTCTTGATTGCATTAACGGCTGCCTGCTCAGCCAGCACTTCTGTCTTGATCGTATTGACAGCCGCCTGCTCGGCCAGTGTCTGCGCCATGATCAACTTCATGGCGGCTTCGTCGGCCATCAGTGCGAGCGCGCGTTCAATCACCTGCGCTTCCGTGTCGGAGACGTTTTTGATGCGTTGTGCCAAAGACGCATCGCGCTCTGCCAAATCTTTTTGTTGCCGGATCAAATCATCATGAACAAATGCGGTCGCCCTGAAATCAGCGGGATAGCTGGGCGGATCATTTATTTCTAGATCGATAAACAGTTCGCTACCCGGTACCACGAATTGTCTGACGGACTGCGGCAGGTCGAGCAGAGCCTGAGGATCACTGCCCCAGGAAAACTGAAACGCACCATCGAGATGCGTCTCATCAACGAAGGACGCCGTACCCACGAAATGCACGCCGCCCCGACCCGGTCGCCAGGTCCACTGTTCCTTCGAGGACGCGTCGCAAAGGGTTATTTCGTGTATCGCCAACCAGCCGCTGCGGTCGCTGGGATCAATGCGCAAATTCGCGCCGGCAGGCATGTCCGCCGGCAGCTGTATCCGGCAGCGGGTTCGCTGCTCCTCGATATTGACGACAACCGTGCTGGCTTCCGAAAAAGCCTCATCCTGCGCAGCAAAGTAAAGCGTGAGCACGCCTTTCAATCCACTCGCCTGGGACACCAAACCGGCAGCAAGCACGCTCTCTGAATGCGAGAGGCATATCGACTGATCTACGCCACTGACCACACTTTGGAAAACGGATTCATCGATCAGATATTGTTTCTTGATGTCCTGACTCAGAGGCATGCCTAGGGATTCAAAAACCTCGGCGATCAGCCACTCGACATTTTCGGTGGAGCCATTTTTCAGGCGGGCCATTGGCAGACTGCTGAGCGTCCACAGAAGTCCCCGGAATAATAGCCATCCGAAGGATATGTCTGTCGCCGTGGACTCCCACTCGCCGTCGATGTAAACCACCGAACGATCGGGGGCGCGCAACAGGTTCTGCGGCGTCGCGTCGAGGAAGCCGGCTGGCAGGCGCTCGTCGATGTCCAGCAGTGGCACGTGTATTTGCTGTTCGGCTAGAACGTCGCGCAAGGCATTTATGTAGTCGCGGACCGCCCGAACCAGCGCACTGATCGTCCAGTCCGGCGACGTGACAACGTCGACCACACCATGTGCAAGAAGAACCCCCCGCGTATACGGCGCATTTTCGATCAGATGGTGTCGTGCGCCCACCAGCGGCTGCGCTTGGTCCGGCTGCAACAACTTGGCACGTACTTCAATGGATTCACCCGCGCGCACAAAAAAAGTTTCACGGCTGAACCGGGGCAATCGCCTTGTACTGTAGTGATAAGCAAGGATTTCGGCAGTCTGTTCTTCCGATCCCACCGCAGGCATGGCCTCAATTAAAAATGAGTTGGCCAGGTCAAGGCCGAGCTGGTTGTCGAACACCGATGGCCAGGCGCGCCCCAGATTGAAAGACGTGGGCGCCACAATCTGCGAGTCGTACTTGGTGCTCTGCCAGGCCAGAGCGGCGCCATCGAAATCGCTCGCCAGCGCGCCCGCCTCGGTGACAATGGACACCGGCATCTTGTAATCGGGAAACGGAGCAAAGAAACGCGTCTGGTCCAGATCGGCTTCCGCCAGCAATCGGGCAAGCGCCTTGCGGCCAAACGTCCGTGGCCCGTGCGCGCCGTAACGGTCCTCAATGCCGGCCATCGGCTCGCCCAGATGATCCTCCGGAACACCGGCAAAGTACTTGAGCCCCAGCTGATTCTCGATGGCGATGATCAGCCGTCCGCCGGGCGCCAGCAATCCACGCACCCGCTCGAGCATGCGCAGGGCGGAAGGTTTTTCTTCGGTGAATAAACTGGCGTATTCAAGCACCCCGATCAGGGTGATGATATCGAAGCGCTGCGAAGTGGAGAAATCCTCGAAGCGCTCGGCAACGACCGTGACATTGGCCAGATCACGCGTGCGGGATGCGGCGATCGAGGCGCGACGCAGCGACCCCTCAAGCGCCAGCAGTTGACATCCGCTCTCACCCAGATAGCGGCTTATGGCGCCGCAGCCCGCACCGATTTCCAGTACGTGGCACTGCGGGCCGTAAAGATGCGCGAAAGGCCGCAGCAGATTTGCCCGCTCTGCCGAGAGATGGTACTGACTCGGCCAGTCAACGACGGCTGCTGCCAGCTCCGCAGAAAACACGCCAAGATCGCCGGCAGCATCGATGATGCCTTTGAGGCGCAATTCGGACGCATCGCCATCGCTGTAAGCGATGCTTTCGTAATTCTGCCGTGTCCAGACACCCGTCGCCTCATCGAAGCTATAGGTCTGTGCAGCCCATTCGTTCGCCATCGGTTTATCGTCCATTATCTGCATGATGCGAGTGCTCATGCCGGTACAAATTCAAGCCCGCTCCGCGCCGCGAGCAGGCGTAAAAAATTCAAGCGGTTCTCGTGCTGACCGGATCGTCCATCTCTAGAGCGAGATCGGCCAGACCGAAAAAGCTGGAATTCGACACATGGATGTGAATGGCATCGTAGCGACGATCGTGCGGCACGACCTCCATGCCGTCGCGGCTGGCGATGCCGACAGACACGAAATAATCGCCTGCGGCGAGCCGGCACTTCCAGCGTGACGTGACGTCGATCACCTTGCCAGCCGACCATGACTGTCCGAATGCCTCTTTGACCAGGTTCTCCGAGTTGCTGCCGTACACCGTGATACCTTCCTTGGTCTTGATGGTCAGGCCAACAATGGGCCGATGGATCTCCTTGAGAAAATGAATGCGCAAGGCGAGATTGATTTCAAGCCCGGATTCAATCATCGCCGGGTAAGCGGCACCACCTGCTTGCAAGGCAAAATCAACAATGCGGGCCGCGCCATCTCCCCATCGGTATTCATTCGGATTGAAATTGGCGTGCTCGTGAAAGTGCTCGGCAAGCGCATCGTCCCGATGATCCATCAATGCCTGCATTTCAGCTGCCGGTGTCGATGAAGGTGCTTCTGAAGAAGACTCCTTCCCGACAGATACCGAAGACCTCGCCGCACCGAAAAGAAGATCCAGATACCGGTTGACTACATCTTTGGGTTTTCCTTCGCAGATGAACTTGCCACTGTCGATCAGCACGGCACGGTCGCAGTGATTGACTATCTGTTCGGTGGAGTGCGTCACGAAAAGGATGGCCGACCCGTCGTCCTTCAGCTGCTTGAGGCGCGCAAAGCACTTAGCCTGAAATTTCGCGTCACCCACGGCAAGCGCCTCATCCACGATGAGTATCTGCGGGCGCACCTGCGCCTGCACGGCGAAAGCCAAGCGCACGACCATGCCGCTGGAATAGGTTTTTACCGGCTGCCGTACAAAGTCGCCAATATCGGCAAACGAAAGTATTTCGTCGAGGCACTCGTCCATTTCGGAGCGCGACAGACCAAGCAGGGCGCCGTTCAAATAAATGTTTTCAAGACCGGTAAAGTCCGGATTGAACCCGGAACCCAATTCAAGCAGTGCAGCGATACGACCTCGTGTTTCGATGCTGCCTTCGGTAGGATTCAGCGTTCCGGCAATCATCTGCAAAAGCGTCGATTTGCCCGATCCGTTACGCCCGACGATACCGACGGTTTCGCCCTGATGGACATGCATGGTGATGTCGCGCAACGCCCAGAAATCGCGATAGTACTTGCGCCGGTGTCCTGCCAGACCCTGCAGCAGCCGGTCGATGGGGCGTTCGTAAATCTGGTAATTCTTGCCGACGGCGTTTACCGCAATGACTGCTCGCGAAACCTCGGCCGGCGGCTCGATTGCTGCGGCGCCAATCGTCAGGGACTCAGAGGACATCGGAAAATCCCCGTCGCGCCTTGGCGAAAAAGGCGTGCCCCGCGTAGAGAAAACACAGCGAAATCAGCGTGTAAATGGCCAGGCCCTGCCAGTCAGGAAGGCGTCCCCAGAACGCCACTTCTCGCCCCTGATTGATGATGAAGGTCAACGGGTTGAGCAGAAAAATCCGGCGGATGTTTTCTTGCAAGCCATCGAGCGGAACAATCGCCGACGACAGAAACAGCATCGCCGTCGCGACTACCGGCATGATTTGCCCGATGTCCCGGAGGTATACGCTGATTGCCGCCAAAAACCATGAAACCCCCGCGGACAGCAACGCCAGAGGGACCAGCACCAGCGGCAGCAGAACAAACGTCCACGGAAGCGAGCCGTGGAGAATGCATGTCAGCAGAGCGAGCACCAGGGTATTCACCACGGTCTGAAAAAAAGTTGCACCCAACAAAGACCAGATCAACAAATCCAGCGGGAAAATCACCCGCTTCACGTAATTGGCATTGCCCACGATCAGCTGGGGCGCACGCATGAGGCACTCGGCGAAAAAACCATGCACGATCAGACCGACGTAGAGCAGCAAGGTGAAATCGGTGGCGCTTGAGGTATGCGGCCAGCGGCTCTTCAAAATGTAGCCGAAGGCAAGCGTGTAAACGCCCAGCATGAGAAATGGACTGATGAACGACCAAAGCATGCCAAAGCTGGCGCCGCGATAACGCCCCAGCACGTCACGCTTTGTCAACTCCCACAGCAATCCGCGGTTACGGACACTTGCGCTGAACGGCGCCGCTAGGAATCCTGCTGGGTTCACTTGCCGTCCTTCAGGGCACTGGCGAGCTCTGTCTGCAAATCAGTCAGGTCCTCCACGCCAACGGAAAGCCGGATCAGCCCATCGCTTATACCGAGCCGCTTGCGATTGGCCACAGGCACCGAGGCGTGGGTCATGATGGCGGGATGCTCGATCAGGCTCTCGACACCGCCCAAAGACTCGGCCAGCGCGAAGAGCTCGCAGCGCTCCAGCATGCGTTTGGCCTTCTTGAGCCCCCCCTTCACCTCGACCGAGATGATGCCGCCATAGCCTTCCATTTGTCGCTTGGCAAGCGCGTGCTGCGGGTGACTCTTCAAGCCGGGATAGACAACCCGCTCGATCGCCGGATGTTTTTCAAGCCAGCCCGCCAGTTCCAGCGCGCTGGTGCAATGCGCCTGCATGCGCAGATGCAGGGTTTTCAGGCCCCGCATGGCCAGAAACGAATCGAAAGGTCCGGCGACGGCACCCACCGAGTTCTGTAGAAACCCCATCTGCTCGGCCAGTTCCTGACTGCCGGCGACCACGATGCCACCGACCATGTCGGAATGGCCGTTGAGGTATTTGGTGGCTGAATGCAGAACCAGATCCGCGCCAAATTCGATCGGTCGCTGCAGCATCGGCGAACAAAAGGTGTTGTCCACCACCAGAATCAAACCGTGCTTTTTTGCAAACGCCGCGACCTTGGCCAGATCGACCAGCTTCAGCATCGGGTTGGTCGGCGTTTCCGCCCAGATCATCCGTGTATTGGGCTTCAGCGCCGCCTTTAACGCCGCCGTGTCGTTCAGATCGACAAAACTGAAGTCCAGCCCGGCCGAGCGACGGCGCACTTTCTCGAACAGCCGGTAGGTACCGCCGTAGAGGTCGTCCATCGCGATGACGTGGCTGCCGGAGTCGAGCAGGTCCATCACGGTGGCGGCGGCAGCCAGCCCGGAGGCAAACGCGAACCCTGCCACGCCGCCTTCCAGATCGGCCACGCAGCGCTCGTACGCCATGCGCGTAGGGTTTTGGGTGCGTGAATATTCGTAACCTTTGTGCTTGCCCGGACTTTCCTGCACATAGGTCGAGGTGGCATAGATTGGCGTCATGATGGCGCCTGTGCTCGGATCAGGATGCTGGCCGGCATGAATGGCTCGGGTGCCCAGGCCGAGCTTCCCGGCGGTTTTTCTTGATGTCATAAGTAATAAGCCGTCTCGCGCCACCGCGGAAAATGTCCACAGGCAGGCGCCTTAAAAGGTTGCATATCTTACCTGCTTTCAAGGGCAACCCCGGCCAGATAGCACGGCCCATACCGTCCGTGTTCACCGTGAAATGGGATATTTTCGAACGAATGCAGGCCCGTTAGCCATCCCGCGGCGCCGCTGCCATGACAACCATGCTGAATCACGAACAACGTAGCCCGGCGTTGTATCAAGAGTGGCGCGCTTCCGGGGGAACCACGTTGTTCCCGGCCATCTTCATCGCTTGACGCCTGTATACGGACAGACAAGGATGCTCGACCCAGTGCCAGGATGCTGCCGCCAGTGCAACCGTTACTGGCACGGAAATAAGAAACGCCAGGTAATTGTTCAACGAGGGATAGACGCTAGCAACGATCTGCTGGACGACAAACCCATAGAGATAGATGCCATACGAATAATCGTGTTTTGGCTTGAGCCTTTTCAGAAAATTCGCCGAGGCCAGCCATAACAGACCGTAAGCAAAAGCTGGATAAAGCAGAATCGTGCTGATTACGGAAAACCGAAATACCACATAGGCAACCGCCAGCAAAACAGAAGGTATCCAGCTCAACCGGATATTTTCCCTATAGGCGTACAACAGCATGCCCAGCAGAAAAAACGGCACCGGATAAAACGAATACGCCAGTGGAAGCATAAAAAAACTGCCCATTGGCAGAAAAGCTGGCGGATGATTGGCGAACATCGCGAAGATCGCTGCAGCTAGACCGACTGCAATCAAGGTTCTCCGCTTCGAACCAATCACGCCGGCCATTCCCACTAGCAGAACGATGACATAGCAGTTCAATTCAACAGGTAGGGTCCAGACGGTAGCATTGGCAAAACCCTTTAGAACACTGGATTCGAACAGGCCCGGCAATACCCCCCCCACATGCCCGATCAGCGTAGTGTTCTGCAACAGCCAGAGCAGCGTTTGCGTGTTGGCGAAATAGTCGAAAACCGTCAGACGTGAGAACAGTGGTCCTACGATCAGACCGATAAACAATGCGCAGACGATAGCTCCAGGCCAGATTCTCAAAGCACGCAGCGAAACGAAGCGCATCGGTGACGGCTGCTTGAAGAAGCTGGCGGAAACGAGCATTCCGCTAATCAGGAAGAAACCATAAACTGCCAGGCTTCCAAACGACTCCCTATGGGTGAATACCAGCATCGACTCCATCTTGCTGCCGGCCTGCAGCCCGTACGAATGTCCTAGCATCACAGCGAGCGCAGCGATGAGGCGTATCAGGTCGAAATTGTTGTTGCCCCGCTCAAGCGTTTCGGAAAGCGTTTTCATGACACTTTTTCCCGAATACGGATTGTTAAAGACCAAACCCCTGCCGCCGTTCGTGACGGGGCTTCAGCCGCAAAATAAAAATAAGTCGTGGTGATCGACAGCATCGCTAGACGCCACACATGGCACGCGGCCTTGCGGAAAGGTCTGACGGACTATCCGGCACCACAATGTGCAAGCCGTCAACCGTTCCGTACCAAGATGCGGATCCGGACACACAGATTAATTTTTTCCACAGCGGTTCGTCCTCGATCACATAGAACGTTGCGGGTTCAGCCAGCCCGTGCTCAAGCAAAGCGGTGCGAGCAGTCCGGGCCTTGGCCAACTGTTCTTTGTCTTCGCGCGCGAGATAAGCGATGTTGATCGTCATCCCGTTGATTGCTGCAAAATCGCCCACGCTGCGATAGCTGGGCACAAATGTGACCCACTCAACGGGAATGTTGGCCGGTTGCATATAAACCACATGTTTGTAATGAAAAGCGAGCTCAGCCCAAAGTGCCGATGTCATCATCGAATGCCACGTGTGATTTGCGGCAAGCTTGCTGCGCATATCCATCGCCGGTTTCGACAGATCGGCGAGCTGAACGAACAGACAAAACACAAGCAGATATCGCATGTAACGCAAACGCATGCTTCGTAGCAGCATATAGAAAACCGCAAATAGCAGAAGGTACCAGGCCGGCCACATCATCCGCGCGGAAGCCCGGAACACGTCGTAAAAATGATCCACCCAAGGAGTCAGTGGATAGGAAAAAAGCAGTCTCTGCAAAAAAAAGACCTTGTTACCTAGCGCATAGACAAACAGGAGACCACAGGCGAAAGACACGGGGATCCATGCCGACAACGGCATAACCTCGATTTCGCCTCCGTAAAACTTGCCCGTAGCACGCGCAGCCATGCTGACCAGCGAAGCGAGTAGAAGCAGAATGAAACCGAGTCCCAGATAGCCGAATCCATCATAGGCAAGTGCGTCCATATCCGATGCAGGCAGGAACCTCGACCATTCGCCCAGTCCGCGAACACCTGTCCATAGCGGAAAAAACAAATCCAGATGGGTTCGGACAGTTGCGGTCAAAGTGGAGCCGTGAACCAGATAGCCGGTGGCCGACATGAGGGTCAGTACTGCCGCTGTAGCGATAAGGCCATGCAAACACGCTTTGGCAAATGTGCAGTCCCGGCGCCAGAGCCGCTGGGCCAGATCAGACAGCCATAACGTCACGAGCATCACAAAAATATAGGCATGCACCAGAACGGCTATGCAAAGAAGGCTGGACCAGGTATACGAACGAAACTTCGTATCGAAAAACAGATAAAAGCCGGCCAGCAGAATCCATTGGCCCGAAAGCGCAGGATGCAGGTAAACACGCATCAAAAAAATCGTGGCGCTGAGGAAAAAGGCAGCGCCCACTAGCTGAACTACAGGATCGGCGGTGAGTCGCCCCACCAGTTTTCTGCCAAACCAGGCTTGCAGAAAAAAACACGATAGCGCCCATAGGCCGAAATACTGAAAATCCTTTGGCAGCAGCGGTGACAAAGCCTTGAGCAGCAAAGCAAGCAGTGGGATGCTATCGGATAGGACGATAGTTCCTGGCGTATCGCTGCCATTGGCGAAGTTGCTGCCCAACGGCACCTGCCACCAAGGCGCGTGTCTGAAAAATTGCCAGCCCAAATAATGGGTCGGCGTGTCGAGACCGGCCATTACCCAACCGATATGTCCCGGCGCAAGCGTATAGGCACCACCCCATATCCAGAAGGCAACCAGCCCCATCACCAGCGTCAGCCAAGGTGTCCAGTCACGCCATGTTTTCGGAAAATTCATGCTCGACCCAGTGGCATCCCTTGACCTTGAAGCGACACCCTCGCGCTTGAAGTAGTCCGGCATGCTACCGCAATCTGCCAAAGGGTCTGCTTCGAACCACTATACTGCCCGACGGTCAGCAATTACGGCTATATACGAGACTTTTGTCGATGCGGATTCTCACTTATTGTGATGTCGAAGACGGCGGTATCACACACCGTCTGGGCACGCCGGAGTACAGCTATTATTTTGTGCTGGCCTCGTTTCACGATGCCCTGGGGATGTTCGCCGATGTGCAGCGCATCGCTTTACCGTCGGATGCCGACGCCATATGGCGCGAGTGCGTTGAGCGCAATGAAGAGTGCGTGCTCTTGTCATTCGCTCCGCCCAACAAGACCACGCTCGGCCTGCAGTGCCCCACGATTCCCGTATTTGCGTGGGAGTATCCGAACCTGCCATTGGCCAGCGACGAGGAGAGCTGGCTCGACGATCCTCGCCATGACTGGGGGATGGTGCTGCTGAAGTGCAAGGCAGCGATAACGCTCTCAACTCATACGGTACAGGCTGTGCGCAACAGCCTCGGCGGGGCATACCCGATTGAAGCCATCCCGACACCGCTATGGGGAAAATTCGCTGCGCAGCGTCAACGCGGTGTACTGCCCCCCGATCGCAGCGGCGCAGATATCTGCCTGAAAACATGCCTGGTCGATAGCACTCTGCTCGGGCTGTCCGCCGATACCCTGGTAACCGATCACCCCGACGATGGCACGACCGTGGATGCAGAACGGGACGCGCTCATGCCGTTACTGCCTGCAGCCGATCCAGACAGCTGGCTTGCCGCGTTGAATGACTTGCCAGCCCATGCGAAGGTGGTCGACATGGGCTCACGGGTTGGCAGTCCTCCGATCGATGCGGGTTGGGATGTCCCACCCTTGTTCGATGTCCGCACGCGACTATCCGGTGTGGTTTACACCGCTGTTCTCACCCCGTCGGATGGGCGCAAAAATTGGGAAGACATCATTACAGCTTTCGGCTGGGCTTTCCGCAACGTCGCCGATGCGACCCTGGTTCTGAAGCTGGGGGGGCCGGATCGACTGAAGCATCACCATCAAATGCTGATGCTGCTATCGAAGTTGTCGCCAATGAAGTGCCGGATTGTAGCGATGCATGGTTATCTGGATGAAGCCGACTACGGTCAGTTGATCGGTGCCAGCACCTACTATGTCAACGCATCGCTATGCGAAGGCTTGTGCATGCCTTTGATGGAATTTCTCTGCTGCGGTGTACCGGCCATCGCACCGAATCACACCGCGATGGCCGACTATGTCAGCCGCGATTTTGCCTTCTTGGTCGACAGTGCGCCGAACCTGCCCACCGTCTGGCCGCACGGCGATCATCAGGTCTACAAGACCAGTCGTCATCAGATCGACTGGCACTCGCTGATGCTGGCTTATCGGCAAAGTTATCTGGTCGCCAAAACCGATACGGCGGCCTATGTCACCATGTCCGAAAAGGCCATGACTGCCATGCAGGATTACTGCTCTACCGGTCGCGTCGCCATGCAACTTCAGCAATTTCTAGAAGCGCAGCTGCGCAAGATCAGAGCCAGGATGGATCGAGTGAACGAGATGGCACTCGTTTCATGATCATTCTGGTGCATACCGCATTTCATGGTGAAAACGTTGCTGCAAATCTCGGACAACCGGAATACAGCTACTACTTCGTATTGCGCGAATTTCGCCCGATACTGGAAAAGCTCGGCATCGTGATCGAGATCACCGATCCCAAGCGCGAAGTCGATGTTATTTACCGCAATTGCGTGAGCCAGGGCGTTCCATGCATCTTTCTTTCCTTCATGCCGCCGAACAAGGCACCGATCGGACTGGCCTGCCCGACCGTCCCGGTCTTTGCCTGGGAGTACGGGCATCTCCCCGATGAGGGTTTCAGCGGCAAACCGCGCAACGATTGGCGGCGCGTGCTCGCGCAGCTTGGAGCAGCCATTACCCATTCAAGTTTCACCGTGGAAACAGTCAGGCAAGCGCTGAACGATACGTTCCCCATCATTGCAGCGCCCGCACCTTTGTGGGACCGGCTTACGGCGACCAAACATCCGGCGGCGCCCCCGGGTATGCGTTCCCTGCGCCTGCGCGTCGATGGCATGGTCATCGACAGCAGGATCACCGACCTGAGCGAGTATTCGAAGGCCAGGGAATTGGCGTGCGAACCCGAACCTCTTCCTCTCCCGCCCGAACGACGCGAAGGTGTATCGGAGCTCGAACTCGACGGCATAATCTATACCGCGGTGTTCAATCCCGGCGATGGTCGCAAAAACTGGGTCGACATGATCAGCGCATTTTGTGTTGCCTTCGCCCATAACGCGGATGCGACGCTGCTTTTGAAATTGAGTCACCACGACATCAGCGAAGTCGTGCCGAAGATGCTCGAATGCATGTACAAGGGTGGGAATTTTGTATGCCGCATTTTGATCGTGCACGGCTATCTTCGACAGGACGATTACGAGCGGATGGTCGATGCCACCACCTATGCAGTGAATACCTCGCATGGCGAGGGTCAGTGCCTGCCGTTGATGGAATACATGTCGGGCGGAAAACCGGCGATCTCTCCGCGCCATACGGCGATGCTCGACTATATCGACGACACCTGCGCCTTTGTCGTTGACAGTTTCCTCGAACCGGGAACCTGGCCGCACGACATGCGCCAGGCTTTTCGAACCTTGCGCGAGCACGTTCAGGTCGACTCACTGATCCGGGCCTACCGTGCCAGCTATTACGTCGCCAGGCACGAACCGGAAACCTACCAAGCCATGGCAAAGGCCGCCGTGGAATCACTGCGAGCGTATTGTTCGTATGCCGTCGTCGGACCTCGTCTCGCTGAATTTCTGCAGGCTGTCATTAGCAGAGATCAACAACAGGCGAGGAGCCTATCAAAGCTGTGAACGACACGGTAACGCCTGCCGCCGAAAATTGTCGACGTCGCATCGACGATATCGAATGGCTTCGTGCCGTGGCCGTGCTTGGCGTCGTCGTGCACCATGCGCAAGGCAACCTTTTTAGCTGGAACCCGGCATGGCTGGCCAGCCTGCTTGGCCATTTCGACATGTGGTCCGGTGTCGACATTTTTTTTGCGATTTCAGGCTTCGTGATCGCTCGCAATCTGCTGCCGAAGCTGATCGCATCCGCGGCAGAATTTGGCAAAGCGAGCCGGCAAGTCGCTGCCTTCTGGCTGGCTCGCGCTTTCCGACTACTGCCCTCGGCCTGGCTCTGGCTCGGACTCATCCTGCTCGGCGCATGGCAGCTCAACCGCACGGGTGCATTTGGCAGCGTCCATACCAACGCCATGGCTACCCTGGCTGGCGTCCTTCAAGTGGCCAACTTCCGTTTCGCCGACGCCTTCGCCAGCTATCCTTACGGCGCAAGCTTCGCCTACTGGAGCCTTTCACTCGAAGAGCAGTTTTATCTCACGCTGCCACTGCTCGTGCTGCTGCTAAGACGCCACGTAGGGTGGTTGCTTGTGCTATTGATTTTTGTGCAAGCGATCGTGCCACGTACCCTGTTAACGATGTCGCTGCGCACCGACGCGCTGTCCTGGGGGGTGCTGCTCGCGCTAGCGATTCAACGACCGATTCTGGAACGCGTGCGGCCGCACATGCTTGAAGGGCGGCGTTGGCTGCAACGCGCGGTCAGCCTGCTGCTCATCGCATCCATTGCTGCGATCTCTGCGCGGGTAAACTGGGCAGTAGGGCATCGTATATCTCTTATCGCCGCACTCGCGATCGTTTTGGTATGGCTGGCCTCATACAACCGCAACTATCTCAGCGGCGGCGACACTTCGTTCAAACGTTTCATGGTGTGGACAGGCCAGCGTTCTTACGCGATCTATCTCATCCATGTGCCGGCTTTCTTTTTTGTGCGTGAACTCTGGTTTCGTCTCATCGGCGCGCAAGCACAAGGCGGCGTGGTGCCGACGTCGGTTTTTTTCGTGGCCGCAGCAGCGCTTATCGCCCTGCTGGCCGAATGCAATTTCCGGCTCGTTGAAAATCCGCTACGCCGGCTCGGCAAACGTCTGGCCAACCGCATCGAAAATCCTTCTGATGAAACGGCATGACCCGCCAACTGGATTCCACAATCACATTCGTATTGGCTCATTGAATCTAACGCCATCTTGGGAATACGTGTGAACCAAGCCACCTTCACAACCTTATGACCACGAGACCATCATTCCCCGGCTTCATATGCACGCCCAGCCTGTACGATGCACGGTCAAACCCGGCCTTTCGCCGGCCTGGACAGATTGCCCCCATGACTCGCGCGGGTAAAATTGAAATGAACCTGCTGCACGAGGTGATCGAATGTCCCTGAGCTTGAGTCGTGCGCTTTGGCGCTATCGCGGATTTGTCTTGGGCAGCGTCAAGCGTGAATTTCAGGCGCGCTACCGCAACTCGCTGATGGGTGCAGCTTGGACCGTACTGCAACCCTTGGCGATGATCACCGTCTATACCGTGGTTTTTTCCCAGTTGATGCAGGCGCGTCTGCCCGGCGTCAACGATCCCTTTGCCTACAGCATCTACTTGTGCGCCGGCTTGCTAACCTGGGGTCTATTTGGCGAGATCGTGCAACGTTGTCAGACGGTTTTTCTGGACAACGGCAACATGATCAAGAAGCTCAGCTTTCCACGCATTTGCCTGCCGACCATTGTGGTGACCAGCGCGCTCGTTAATTTCGCCATCACCTTCGCAGTGTTTCTGATTTTTCTTCTGATCACAGGTCACTTTCCCAGCTGGGTGGTGCTGAGCATGATTCCGCTGCTGCTGTTCCACGCCATGTTTGCCGCAGGCCTGGGCATCGCGGTCGGCGTACTCAATGTGTTTTTCAGGGACGTTGGACAATTCATCAACATCCTGCTGCAGTTCTGGTTCTGGTTTACGCCGATAGTCTACTCAGCCACCACGCTGCCCGCCGCAGTCAGGCCGTGGATACGTCTGAATCCGCTGACGCCATTCGCGCAGGCGTATCAGGGCATTTTCGTCAACGGCTTATGGCCGCAATGGTCGACGCTGTGGCCAAGTATTGTTCTGGCGCTTGTGCTGTGTGTGCTCGCGCTGAGCCTGTTCCGGAATCGCTCCGCTGAAATGGTGGATGAACTGTAATGGGCGATATCGTCGTAAACGGCTTGGGCAAGGCCTATAAAAGTTACCCTAGTCAATGGTCAAGGCTGGCCGAGTGGATTAATCCTTCGGGAAAGCCGAAACATCGATTGCAGTGGGTGCTCAAGGACATCAACTTTCACCTGAAGGCGGGTGAAGCCGTAGGTATCGTCGGTGCCAATGGCGCTGGAAAGAGCACGCTACTGAAATTGCTCACAGGTACCACGCGGCCGACGGCGGGTCAGATCTCGGTGAACGGCAGGGTCGCGGCGCTGCTCGAACTGGGCATGGGTTTTCATCCGGACTTTACCGGCCGGCAAAACGCCATGATGGGCGGCCAGCTGCTCGGACTTTCCGTCGAGGAAATTCTTCGACTGATGCCATCCATCGAGGCGTTCGCGGAGATCGGCGAGTACATCGACCAGCCCGTGCGCACCTATTCCAGCGGCATGCAGATGCGGCTGGCCTTCAGCGTCGCCACCGCACGCAGGCCGGATGTGCTTATCGTCGACGAGGCACTTTCAGTCGGCGACTCGTATTTCCAGCATAAAAGTTTCGAGCGTATTCGCGAGTTTCGGCGCGCCGGCACGACCCTGATGATCGTTTCGCATGATCGCTATGCGATTCAGACCATCTGCGATCGCGCGATACTTTTGCAAGCCGGCCAGCTCATCAAGGAGGGCTTGCCGGTCGATGTTCTGGACTATTACAACGCACTGATGGCGGAACGCGATCAAGTACATGTGCGTCAGGAACGTCTGGAAGACGGCCGCATGAAAACCATCTCCGGCAGCGGCGAAGCCACGGTCGCCGAGGTTCGCCTGATAAACGCCAAAGGCGAGCCGGCCGATACTGTCGAAGTGGGCGACGCACTCGAGCTGCAGGTGCGCGTAGCGATCAGGGCACACATACCGCGACTCGTTCTCGGCTTCATGGTTACGGATCGACTCGGCCAGTCGATCTACGGCATCAACACGCATCGACTCGACAAGCCATTAACCGATCTCACGCCGGGCGAAGAGATTTTGTATCGCTACCGGTTCCCGGCCAATATCGGAAAAGGCAGTTACTCGATCTCGCTCTCGTTGTCCCGCGAAGATTCGCACCTGGACATGAACTACGAATGGCGCGACAACGCGTGGATGTTCCACGTATTCAACAGCCATCAGGAAAACTTCGTCGGGGCTAGCTGGCTCGATGCAAAGGTCGAAATCAGCCGGCCAACGGCGCCTGATGCATCCAGCGCAGCGTCTCCATGATTGGATAAGAAGGCAGGTTGCCGATGCGCGCCCGCAAGCGGGTTGGATCACCCTCCAGACGCTGAACCTCGTTACTGCGCACGAAATCCGGATTGACGCTGACCGTGATGGTATAGCCTGCGATCTCTTCCATCATGGCCAGCACTTCGCGCAAGGAATGGCTGACACCAGTACAGATGTTGAAGGTGTCCGATACATTACTCGTTTCGAGCAGACGTCTATACGTCCACGCAACGGCGCGCACGTCCATGAACTCCCGCCAGACATCGAGATTACCCAATTGGATGTGCCGTTCACCGCGACGGAAATGATCGACGATTTTGGGTATCAGAAATTGTCTACTCTGCCCCACACCGGTGTAATTGAATGGACGGGTAAATAGCAGAGGCAAACTGCTCGACCATATGCGCGCCATGTATTCCATGGCCAACTTGCTGACTGCATAGTCATTCGCCGGCGCCAGTGGCGTTAGTTCATTGAGCGGACCTTCGCACCCGTCCGCGTTGCCGTAGACATTGGCGCTGCTGGCTAACAGCACGGTCGATGGCGGTTCCCGCAAGGCAGCCAGCGTGGTCAGTAGATTATGGGTGCCTACGATATTGGTTCGATAGATGGCGTCGATGTCGCCGTGTGCGACAAAGGCAATGGCGGCTAGATGAATCACCGCATGCGGACGAATGGTGATCACGGCACTTTTGACTGCTTTGACATCGAGCAAGTCGACTGGGACCACATCCGCCGGGTCGTGCAACAGGCCGAAGACTTCATGCCCCGCCTTTTTCAGTTCGGCGGCGACGTAATGACCGGTAAAACCTTCCAGTCCGGTGACCAGCACACGCATCGGCTTGCGCTCAGAAAGAGAGACCATGTTCGTTCCTGCGCAGATCAGCTTCGACCATCATGCGGCACAGCGATTCAAGCGAGGTCTTGGATGACCAGCCAAGCTGCGCCTTCACCTTGCTCGCGTCACCGATCAGCAAGTCAACCTCGGCCGGTCGATGGAAGCGCTGGTTGATGCGCACGCGGAGCCTCCCGCTCTTGGTGTCGATACCCTGCTCGTCGACTCCCTCTCCCTGCCACGCGATGTCGATATCAGCCGCGGCAAACGCCATGCTGGCAAAATCGCGGACCGTTTCCGTGCGCTGAGTGGCCAGCACGAAGGTATCGGGTTCGTTCGCCTGCAGCATGCGCCACATGCCGTCTACGTATTCCTTGGCGTAGCCCCAGTCACGTCGCGCGTCGAGATTGCCGAGCTCCAGCACGTCGGCTTTTCCCAAACGGATCTTTGCCACCGTATCGGTAATCTTGCGGGTAACAAATTCACGACCACGCAGCGGCGATTCATGGTTGAAGAGAATGCCGCTGGCGCCAAACAATCCATAGGACTCGCGATAGTTGACCGTAATCCAGTGCGCATAGAGTTTGGCGACGCCGTACGGGCTGCGCGGATGAAACGGCGTCTCCTCATGTTGCGGCACCGCGTGTACCTTGCCGAACATTTCGGATGTCGACGCCTGGTAGAAATGAATCGTCGGATCAACCGTCCGGATAGCCTCGAGAAGATTCAGCGCACCCACACCGGTAATTTGTGCCGTGGTGACCGGCTGATCGAACGACACACCGACGAAACTTTGCGCCGCGAGATTGTAAACCTCGCGCACCCGATGCTTGTCGAGCAGCCGGATGGCGGAGCCCATGTCGCTGAGATCAAACTCCACCAGCTCGAGCTGCGGATGATCAGCAATACCCAGTTCCTCGATGCGCCAAAAATTGGTTGAGCTGGTACGACGATACGCACCCACAACGCGATAACCCTTATCGAGAAGAAACTCTGCCAGATAAGCGCCGTCCTGCCCGGTAATACCCGTGATCAATGCTGTCTTCATGTGCGACCCATACGCTGGTTTAACCTTGGCATATTACGGACACTGCAAGTTGTGTCCAAGTGACGAACGCGCATCCCGTTGACGACGAGACCTTGGGCCACGTGATTCAACGGGGCTTCCAGGCAGCCTGCCGCTGTTGGTGATGTACATCGAAGATCATCTCCCACAGACGTTTGGTGGTCTCTTGCCAGCTGATCGCGGCATCGGCGGTCGGCATGGCATCGGGGCGTGCCGATAGCGCCGTCTTCCGAAGTTTCTCTAGGAGGCTGGCGAGCTGTCTTCCGTCGAAATAGTCGGCAAAAGCTGCCGACACTTCGCGGAAAACCGGCATGTCCCGTGCGATTACCGGCAAGCCGCGCTTCCCCGCTTCGACCAGCGGCAGACCAAATCCCTCGCCTTCCGACGCCGCCACCAGCGCGCGCACCGCGTCGTAAATCTGCTCGAGATATTCGTCACTGACCTGCTCCAGCCAGATCAGTCGGGAGCCCGCCTTGGCGTGGTCGCGCAGGCGCTTCGTCAAGGCATCGGACATCCAGCCTTGACGCCCCACAATGACGAGACAGGCCTGCAGGCCTTCCGTCCACAGCTGCTCGAAGGCCTCCAGCACAAACGCATGGCCCTTGCGGGGCTCGATCGTGCCAACCATCAGGAACGACGGCAACGCGCGAATCTTTGCCAGCACCGACAAAGCATCGGAAGGCAATCCTGTCGTCGGACGTGTCGATGAAGGATCGTTGCCGGGATAGAAATAGCCCAGCGGCAACTCGCTGGTGCGAGCCGGAGGATGTTCATCGAACCATCGGCGTAGATCATCCGTAACCGACCGCGAGATACAAACCAACTCGTCAGCATAGTGCCCGATGCATTGCAGCCAGCGTGCGTGCATCTCGGCAATGCCGTCAGGAAACCAGGTCGGCATTCGTACCGGCAGCAGATCATAAACGACAAAAATCATGCGTACGCCACGCACTCGCCACGCATCGAGCACAGCCGTATTCGCCGGCAGGATATCGGCGACCCAATCCAACCCCAGCAGAATGTCACCAGCGCGTGGCACAACTTCATCTTCCGGCAGATTGATGTCCTGGTAATCAAGCAGGTGCACGCCGTAACGGTTGGCCTGCCGGTAACAGCCGTTTTCAAGCCGAACCGGTTCAATCCGATAATGATCCTGCTCAAGCTGCCATAGAGAAGAAAGGACACCGCGCACTACGCGTTCGATGCCGGTATGCAAACGGGTGGAGGCGGTCGCGGTGACATCGACATAGACCCGCGGTCGATCCAGCCTTGGCGCATTTGCGGCCATGATTTGTCGCATCTCTCGCCCTTCTGCGCTGCCGGCGACGAAGGCATCGGAGTGGCGTACCGCGTCGGTCAACAGCCGCTGCTGCTCAGCGGCGGGCGAATCCAGCGTAAATCGTTCGATGGCGTCACGGTACTGCGCTGCCACCGTGGCAGGATGGTGCTGGTGCTCGATCCAGCGCGTCGATTCGGCGGCAAGCGCGGCACGCCGTGCGGCGTCATTCTTCAACGATTGCAACGTTTCCGCCAGCTCCGCATCGGTGAATCGATCGCCCACGTGGGCGGCGACGTTTTCCGGCAGCTCCGCGGCGGATCCATTGGCATTGATGATCAATGGCAAACCGTGAGACAGCGCATCGAAAATGGCCGCCGAGGTTTCACCACGTGAATTCGTCCGCAGCTGTACCACCACGTCGGCCGCACCGAGGTAATCGCCATACGTATCCGCGCTGACGTATCCCGAAATGCGAATGCGCTGGCCGCTTGCCGACCGAACGGTGGACTCAAGCGTCTGGCCATAATCGCCGCCATCGTTCTCACCGACAAAAACCAGCTGGCAGTGTTCGTCTTTAGCCAGCGACGACTGCAGCCACGCCGCCAACAGCCGATGATTCAACTTGGTTGGCGCCAGCATGCCAAAGCTGCAAACCACGAAGTCATCCGTAGCGATGCCAAGCAGGCGACGCGCCGATCGCCTGTCAGCGCGTGACCTTCCCTTGGGAAACGGCACGGTGACGAATTTCTCAGCCGCTGCGTTACCGTAGTGCCGACGAGCCTGTTGTACGGCATAGTCGGAATGCACGATAACGCCTAGCGACTGAGCGATTACGTCGCGATTGACCGGGTAATCATCCAGCGTTGATGCCCGCCCGCGCTGCCGATCGTGCAGCAATGCCTTGTAGCCATGGCTGTCGTACAGTACTCGCCAGAACGCGTTCGGTTCATTCGCCTGATGAGCCATCCAGTTACGCGCCGCGCCCAGCCACGAATCATGCAGCACGATGACACCCGGATGCTGCGCGAGCATGCCAAACATGTGCGCGTGATACGGCGAGTTGCCGAAGTGATAGAGCACGCGCTTGCATGAAGCCGACTCTTGGGCGAACCAGCGCAACGAACGGATCGGGAAATTGGCCTGTACCCACGGATCGACGACGTCCAGTTGGTCGACCACTACGTCGATGGCGTAATGCGTGGACAGATCACGCAAAAGTTGCGCGCTGTAATCGGCGATACCCGAGCGGGCCGGCGGCAAGGGCGATACATAAATCAGCCTTGGGCGAGGGCGCAACGAGCGCGAAGGGATTTGCGCATGTTTCTCGATCGCAGCCAAGGCCCTGCGTGCGCTGGTCGGCCAGTTGAATTGCAGCGTCTGAACTTTGGCATGAGCGCGAAGCTGCTCGATAAAACCATTCGCTGACAGTGCTTCATGAAGTTTGGTGCCCATCGAACTGGGACTGCGGGGATCAAATAACGCATCCGCGCGACCGATCACTTCGGGCAAACTCGCTGCATCGGACCCAATCACCGCTGCGCCGCATGCCATGGCCTCGAGCAGCGGCAAACCCAGCCCCTCGTGCAGCGAAGGTGACACGAAAAGCCGACAGTTTGAATAAAGCCGCGCCAGCTCTTCGTCGTCGAGCGTGCCGGTGAAGATCAGATGGCTTTCCGACAAGCCATGTTGCCGACCGATCCGATACAGCTTTTTTCTCTCCTCAGTCGCACATCGACCGGCCAGCACCAGTGGATGCTTCTGTCTCAATGAAGCCGGGAGATCGGCAAAGGCGGCAATCATTGCATCGACATTCTTGTGGGCGTCAAATCCGCCGGCATAAAGCACAAACCCGGGCTCCAGCCGCCACTGCTGTTTCCAGCGCGCCCAACAGGTTTCGTCGACAGGAAGAAAACGAAACACGGGATCGGCCGCACCCAACACCACCACGATATCGTCGGCACGCACATGAAGCTGATCGATCGCCTCGCGACGTGACGATTCCGAAATGGCCAGTAGCAGGCCACACCGTTTCAACAAAGCCAGCCGCCGGTAATACCACTGGCTGTACGCCGGGTCATTCAGATAGCGGCCTGGGTGCAAGAACGGAATCAAATCATAGAGTGTGGCGACGTGCCGTGGATCATTCCGGCCTGTACCCAAGCCCGCCGTCGAGTCGTCACCCCAGCCCTCGAAGACGCTGCTGTGCCATACGCAATCGGCCTGCAAGCCATCGATGAATGTGGCCTGCGCCGCTGCCGCCATCTGCTGCCGAAGGCGATTGCCTGGCAGTACGCCGGCGATACCTGCGGGCAATTCATTGATGACCATGCGCTGGCGCGGTATCAGATCCTCGAATTGCGCCATGAGCGCGAGCGACGTCTCATCATCGCGCCCGTTCAACGACAGCCATAGCTCATGATGCGAAGCTTCCACCGCGAAAGCTTTGGCCATCGACAATGTGTAGCGCCCGATGCCACGATGACGGCTATGCGACTGCGCGCCTTGCAGATCCAGCACGATCTTCATCGATGCCCTTCGAATGTACGTCGCGTGCATGGCAAGCAAGCCACGTTTAGCGCTAGGTCGAAGTTATTCGCAGAGTGTCGCATCAAGCTCAATGTAACTCGCGCCGTGAATATAGGTTCGCTCGGGCGCGCGCATGCAGGGTTGGCGCAATTCGCGCAGCGAAGGGTCCGAGGCGCGAACGGCGCACGACAGCACGCAGGATGCGCGCGACAAAATGTTTGCCGCCGGCGCTTCGCATAGCCAGGTAACGTAAAGGTGCCGTGATGCGCCATGAACGGCTGCTCTCCATCAAGGCGCATTTGTCACCCAGTTCGGCGATCCTTTCGCGAGCGCTTTCACCGGCGATCCGCAGCCGCCTAACGTATTGCAGACGATCGTCATTCAATGTTCGCAGGCCATCGTTGTCGCTGCGCAGTTGATCCAGTCGGTCGCGCATGACCGCGCAATCATGCTCGAGCTCGACCAGCCGGGCCAGGCGCTGACGAGCAAGACCCGGCCAATCGATGCCGGATGACCCAGGCGCTGGCCCAGGCCTATCTTCGTAGAACGGGCCGTTTATTTCATTCATAGTTCGCTCCGAATTTTTCGGTGCCCGATCAGCGTGCTGAATGCTGCCGGCGAAGACTGGTTATTACGCCAACACATTGCGCTCGATATCGACGCGACGCAGCCGCTGCATCATCACCTTCATGCAGGCCTCGACAGAAAAATCGCGCGCCAAGTCCCGCGCGGCCTGATCGCCCAGGCGCGCGCCCAGTGCACGATCCAGGTATAACCGTTCAAAGTGGCGCGCCGCATGATGCGGATCGGGGTCGGCCCAACGCTGCCCCTCGGCGTGGGGATAATCGCCGGGCTGCAGGTCAATCATCTGGTAATCCACCAGGCAGCTATTGCTTGTCGTCATGAAATCCATGTTACCCGAGTAGGCCGTTGCCACGACTGGCTTGCCCATGCACATAGCCTCGGCGATACCCAGGCCGAATCCCTCACTTCGGTGCATCGACACATACACATCGATGCACCGATGAAGCGCCCGCAAATCATGGCGTTCAAGCAGGTCGTCCTTTATCGTGATCCGCGGGTCCGCCGCCGCCAAAGCCAGCAGGCTTCTGAGCGAGGCAGTATGGCGATCTCCATTGCTGGATTTGATCAGCAAAGTGACCTTTTCATCACCGCGCGGAAAAGCGAGACGAAAAGCTTCAATGACGGCATAGGGATTCTTCCTCGTAACAGATGAGTTGAAGTCGAACGAGCAAAAGAATACGTAGTCGTCGGCACAGAGACCAAAATGACTGCGCTGCAAACCGCTGTCCCTTCCGATCGCTACTGGCATGGGCACGTGCGTTATCGGTTTGTCGCACACGCGCCGCAGACACTGCTCGACAAACGTCGACGAAACCATGATTTCGTCAACCTTATCAATCGCAAATAGCCAGTCGCGCGGAAAGTTTTCCAACTCCCAGAACCAGTAGCCAATCACGTACCGACCTGCTCCAGCAAGGCTGCCAATGCTGAGCAGGGTGTCTTCCCAATGATCCGGATTGACGAAGATCAGATCGCGAGTAAACGACGAGGCTGAACCGAAATGCGGAGCCAGCGTACGGTCCTTGCGATCGTGTGGAATATCGATATCGACATCGTGTAAAGCCACTGGATAACCCGTTGCCAGCATGGCGTGAGCGTGAAGTCTGGCGCATTCTCCAAGCCCGAGCCAGCGGGAAAAATAGCCGTAAAGGTTAACCCCCTCGACGCGAAGTGAAACCGGCTTCGGAAAATCCGGGGTAACCCATTTATCCAGAGCAGCCGCGGCCGACGATTGCCAGTCCAGCGTGCGGTGGAATCTGAAGCCATCGGTCGTCGGGCGCTCGAGCGCCTCGCGTATTCGACGTTTGACCGACAGCGGAAACCAGCCGCGAATGGACGCCAGACGCCCGTTCGAAAGCAAGCTGATCAGCAGCGCGCGCAGGGCCAAGCTTGCTTTTCTGAGTATTGTCAATGGCACATTTACCTCGGGCAGCGCCGATTTCTCGGAAATTCCTGCCTAGTTTGATCTGGACAAACACATATCCAACTTTAAATGCTTGCCGCGCGTGCAAATATGCAGCTAATGGCTAAAAAATGCGTGCTCAAACTAGCGTGCTAGAACACACACCGCAAGATAAAAAAGCACTACCTCGACACTCTTTTCCAGTCATATGACAAAATACGGGAGATTATCTTGGAGTTATACATGAAGACATTGCTGGTCACCGGCGGAGCCGGCTTTATTGGTGCCAATTTTGTGTTACAGGCTATTGCGGACGGGCTGCGGATTGTCAATCTGGACAAGCTTACGTACGCCGGCAATCCCGATACGCTTTCTTCGCTGCAACGCAACAATGCGCATGTATTCGTGGAAGGTGATATTGGTGACCGCGCGCTCGTGGCCAAGTTGCTAGCTGAACATCGCCCGGATGCGGTTGTGAATTTTGCGGCGGAATCACACGTCGACCGCTCGATTGATGGCCCCGCCGAATTTGTGCACACCAACGTGGTGGGTACTCTTGGCCTGCTTGAAAGCACCCGCGATCACTGGCGCAGCCTCGAGGGATCGGCCGGTCAGGCGTTTCGCTTTTTGCATGTCTCCACCGACGAAGTCTACGGTTCGCTGGGGGCGGAAGGCAGCTTCACCGAACAGACGCCGTATGCACCGAACTCTCCCTACTCCGCCTCCAAGGCAGCCTCCGATCACCTCGTTCGCGCTTTTCATCACACCTATGGCCTGCCAACGCTGACCACCAATTGCTCGAACAATTACGGCCCTTACCAGTTTCCCGAAAAACTTATTCCGCTGGTTATCCAGAAAGCGCTCGCTGGCGAACCTCTACCGGTTTACGGCGACGGCAAAAACATCCGTGACTGGCTGTTTGTCGGCGATCACTGCAGCGCTATACGCCGCGTACTGGATACGGGCCGCGTGGGCGAGACCTATAACGTCGGAGGCAACGCCGAACGCGAAAATATCACCGTGGTGAAAGCTATTTGCACCCTGCTGGACCAACGCCAGCCGCTGGTCGACGGCCGCGCACGCGAATCGCTGATTACGTACGTGAAGGACCGGCCCGGCCATGATCGCCGTTATGCGATCGACTCCAGCAAATTGCAGAATGAACTGGGCTGGCGGCCGTCGCAAACGTTCGAAACAGGCATGGCGCAAACGGTGGACTGGTACTTGTCGCACCAGCCCTGGGTTCAACGCGTGCTGGATGGCAGCTACCGCATGGAGCGCCTGGGCTCATGAAAGACGTAGGCAACCATACTCAAAAGGGCATCATCCTCGCTGGGGGTTCCGGCACTCGGCTTTATCCCATCACGCGTGCCGTGAGCAAGCAGCTGCTGCCGGTATACGACAAGCCGATGATTTATTACCCGCTGGCCACGCTTATGCTGGCGGGCATCCGCGACGTGTTGGTGATTAACACGCCGCACGAACAGGAAATGTTCCAGCGCCTGCTCGGCGATGGTTCGCAGTGGGGCCTCAATATTCAATACGCCGTGCAACCCTCGCCGGATGGCCTCGCACAGGCTTTTACCATCGGCCACGATTTCGTTGGCGGAAAACCCAGTTGCCTCGTACTGGGTGACAATATTTTTTATGGCGAAAGTCTGACCCAGCGGCTCAAGCGTGCCGCTTCACGTGAACACGGCGCTACCGTATTCGGCTATTGGGTGAGCGATCCGGAGCGTTACGGCGTCGCCGAATTCGACGCAGCCGGCCGTGTTGTGGGGCTTGAGGAAAAACCTTCGCAGCCGAAGTCACACTATGCTGTTACGGGCCTCTATTTCTACGACGGGCGTGTCTGCGATTACGCCAAGGACCTCAAGCCATCACCGCGAGGCGAGCTGGAGATTACCGATCTCAACCGTTGTTATCTCAACGACGGTTCGCTGCATCTGGAGCAGCTGGGCCGCGGTTTTGCGTGGCTCGATACCGGCACGCATGACTCGCTGATGGAAGCAGGCAACTACATTCAGACGATTGAAAAAAGGCAGGGGCTGAAAGTCTGCTGTCCCGAGGAAATCGCCTACAACAACGGCTGGATCGATGCCGAGCAGTTGCTCAAGCTTGCAGCGCCACTGGCCAAAACCGGCTACGGCCAATATCTGATTCAACTGACCCGGCAGGAGCATGTGTCATGAAAGTGATCGAAACTGCACTGCCTGGCGTGCTGATTCTGGAACCCAAGGTGTTCGGTGACAGCCGTGGTTTTTTCTACGAAAGCTACAACAAGGCCAGTTATCGCGAAGCCGGTATCACGTCGGATTTTATTCAGTCCAACGTATCGCGTTCGGCCAAAGGTGTTTTGCGGGGACTGCATTATCAGTGGCCCAACCCGCAGGGCAAGCTGGTCAGCGTGCTTGAGGGTGAAGTTTACGATGTTGCTGTAGACGTACGTCGCGGATCACCCACGTTCGGGCAGTGGGCTGGCGTCATGCTCAGCGCCGATAATCACCGCCATTTCTGGATTCCCGAAGGCTTTGCGCATGGATTCTGTGTGCTCTCCGACTTCGCCACGTTTACCTACCAGTGCACCGCGCTGTACGACGCAGCGGCCGATGCCGGCATTCGTTGGAATGACGCTGCCGTGGGCATCGACTGGCCACTGAGCGATCCCCTGCTTTCAGACAAGGATGCCAAGGCGCCCCTGCTCGCTGATGTAGCTTCTGATCGCCTGCCGGTTTTCAAGGTATGAAAATCCTGCTACTTGGCGGCAACGGACAACTGGGCCGCACATTTTTAGATGATGGCGGTCTGGCTGCACGAGGAAACCTGACGGCAGCAAGCCGTGATGGCGTTATCAGCTGGGGCGGCCGTGGCGAAATTGCCGATCTCTCCAACCCCGACACACTTGTCGCAGTGCTTGACCGCGTGCAGCCCGAGATTATTGTCAATGCAGCTGCCTACACGGCGGTGGACCGCGCCGAAGAGGAACCAGCCCTGGCCGACCGCGTAAACGGTGAGGCTGTTGGTGTCATCGGCGCCTGGTCAGCATCGCGCGGTGCGAAGGTCATTCACTACTCGACCGATTATGTGTTCGATGGCTCCCAACCGTCGCCCTACGAAGTCGACGCAGAAACCCGACCACTGGGCGCTTACGGTCGCAGCAAGCTGCTGGGCGAGAAACTGCTGCGCGACAGCGGCGCAGATCATTTGATTTTGCGTACTGCGTGGGTCTACGCCACACATGGTCAGAACTTTTTGCGCACCATGCTGCGCCTTGGCAGTGACCGCGAGGAACTGCGCGTAGTCGCCGACCAGCACGGCGCGCCGACTGACACATCACTGATTGTCAAAGGCAGCCTTGCTGCTTTGGATCGTTGGACGACGCCGGGAGAAAATTTGATCGGCGGCACGCACCACCTGGTCGCAAGCGGCGGGACTACCTGGCATGGTTTTGCAGACGCGATCTTTGAACAGGCGGCGGCTTCACGCGTCATCGTAAAGCGGCCGCGTGTCACGCCCATCTCGAGCACCGATTTTCCGACGGCAGCCATGCGCCCCGCCTGGTCGCTACTCGACAACAGCGAATTTCAGCAAAAATTTCAGTTCTCGTTACCCGATTGGCAATCTGGTTTGAAGCGCATCATCAGTGAAATGGCACATTCCGCGAATTAAATCAGGACGCCGCAACCATGTTGATTCCTCTCATCCTTAGCGGCGGCAGCGGCACACGGCTTTGGCCTGTATCCCGAAAAAATTTGCCCAAGCAATTTCTGGAACTGGCCGGTAAGGGCACGCTGTTTCAGCAAACGCTTGAACGAACCCTAAAGTTGCCGGCCGTTGCTGCGCCTATCGTGGTGGCTAGCGAAGACCATCGGTTTCTCGCCGCCGAGCAGTTGCTGCAAATCGGCATCATCGGTAGTGCCACCATCGTGCTCGAACCGCTGGCGCGCAACACAGCCCCCGCCATCGCACTGGGTGCGTTGCAGGCCATGCAGGTCGACGGCGATCCGCTTTTGCTGGTGTTGCCAGCAGATCACCTCATAGGCAATACGGCAACGTTTGTCGATGCGGTTAATCAGGCCGTGCCGCTAGCCGAACAGGGCTGGCTGGTGACGTTCGGCATTCGTCCTGATCGGCCGGAGACCGGGTTTGGCTATATCCGTCGTGCGGCAGCAATCGACGAACATGGCTTTCAGGTCGAGCAGTTCGTGGAAAAACCTGATTTGGCGACCGCCGCATCGTATCTTGCCGATGGCCGCTATGACTGGAACTCGGGCATGTTCCTGTTCAAGGCATCGCGTTATCTGGAAGAACTGGCCGAACATGCGCCCGACATGCTGGCCGCCGTACGGGAAGCCAGCGCCAGATCCTCCGCTGATCTCGACTTCGTCCGCATCGATGAGGAATCGTTTTCGCATGTACCTGACCGATCCATCGACTACGCGGTAATGGAAAAGACCAGCCGTGCTGCCGTCGTTCCGGTCGACTGCACATGGAGCGATATTGGGTCGTGGTCGGCGCTGTGGTTGACCGGGGAAAAAGACGCCGATGGCAATATGAGCGAAGGCGATACGCTCAGCATCGATAGCCGTAATTCACTCTTGCGCTCGCATGACCGTCATCTGCTGGCCACCGTCGGCATCGATGACTTAATCGTGGTGACTACGCCGGATGCCACGCTCGTGGCACACCGCGACGCCGCGCAGGATGTCAAACGCATTGTCGAACAGCTCAAGGCGTCCGGCCGCACGGAACATTCACTCCATCGCGTCGTTCATCGCCCTTGGGGCAGCTATGACTCACTGGAAGCGCGCGACCGTTTTCAGGTCAAACGTATCGTGGTGAAACCCGGCGCCAGTTTGAGCCTGCAGAAACATCACCATCGCGCCGAACACTGGATCGTGGTTTCGGGTACCGCCGAAGTGACTTGCGATGACAAGGTTTTTCTACTGTGCGAAAACCAGAGCACCTACATTCCACTGGGCAGCACGCACCGTCTGCGCAACCCCGGAAAGATGCCTATTGAACTGATCGAGGTGCAGTCAGGAAGTTATCTCGGTGAAGACGATATCGTGCGCTTTGACGACGTCTACGGTCGCGCCTAGGGGTCCGTGGCTAAGGTCGTGGAGACGCATTAAGGACTGCTCCGCCCTGACGATCACTGGTATCGAGTCACTCGGGCTTGTGCGCGACGATCAGTTGGCTTTTTGGCATGAACTGATCAAGCTGTCGCTTCAGTTCCAGTCCGCGACGTGTCTTGAGTACCGCTTTCCAGGTAGTGCTCCAATTATCCAGAATCGGATGACTCTGGCCTAATTCGATGCCACAAGCCCAGAACAGCGCCCACCACATGCCCCAGTAAAAGCCATAGTAGGCCTGCTCCTCGATCACGAGGCCCGCGTCGCGAACCATATTGGCGAACTGCTGCCTCTCGATGACGCGAATATGATTTGGCTTTTTGAAATAGGAATCTGGCGCCACATGCTTCTGCATGTTTTCCTGCAGCGAATCGGGCACGGTTAACAGATAGCGCGCACCCGGTTTGCCTATTCTCACCAGCTCGGCCAATACTTTTTCGGGATCATCGACGTGCTCCAGCACTTCCGAGCAAATCACTCGCGTCGCAATCGCATCGGACAGCGGCAGAGGATTCGAATCGCTGACGTGCGTCGAATAAGTTTTTGCAGGTGAGTCGGCCAGCCCTGACGCGATGCCGGCAATGACTTCGGAATCAATATCTACCGCGATGATCTCCGCACCCCGCTCAGCGCAAAATAAAATCGCGCCTCCATCACCGCAACCGACGTCAACGACGATATCGTCGCTGCTGATGTGCACACCGCGAAATACTTCGTCCGTGTCCGTCAGGTACCAGCCGCTCAAGCCAGCATCAACCAGGCCGAGCCAGCTGACATCAAACTCGTCAACGCCAGCCTCCTCGGGAGAGATTATGCCCGCAGGCTGGTCGGCTTGCTGTGCGCTTTCAGGAATGTCTTTCAACAGCGCGTCCACCTTCTCGGATCTGTTTGAATCATCTATCGCATTTATTGACCAGCGTACCGCCAAAGCGGGAATCCATCAGACGAGTCTAGTGCATCGCCAACCAGCACTTCATGGCTCGCCCGCGGATCGATCGTGGCCATTCTTGGGTGATTTCCAAAACGGCTTCGAAGCGCACACAATCATTCCGCTCTGCGACTATAAAACTCTTCTGCGGCTGCCAGCTTGGGCAGCTACCCGCTTTCGGCAAAGCTTCGGCGCTAAGCCAGTCCTATTCCACCGTCACAGACTTCGCCAGATTGCGCGGTTGATCGACATCCGTGCCGCGCAGCACGGCGACGTGATAGGCGAGCAGTTGCAGCGGCACGGTAAACACGGCCGGAGCGATGAAGCTGCCGCCGGAATCCACGCGCAGCATGGTGCCGTGCGTTGCCATTTCATCCATGCCTGCCGCGCCGTCGGCAAACACAATCAGTCGGCCGCCGCGCGCGCGTACTTCCTGCAGGTTGGATTTGAGCTTGTCGAGCAACGGGCCGTTGGGCGCTACCGCCACGACGGGCATGTTTTCATCGACCAGCGCTAGCGGGCCGTGCTTGAGTTCGCCGGCCGGATACGCCTCGGCGTGGATGTAGGAGATTTCCTTGAGCTTGAGCGAGCCTTCGAGCGCGACCGGGTAATGGGCACCGCGGCCGAGAAACAGCGCGTGTTCGTGATGGATGAACTGTTCGGCCAGCGCGACGATAGCGGGCTCCAGCTTCAGCGCGTTTTCGATGGCGCGCGGCAAATGCTGCAGTTCGGCACACAGCGCGGCGTAACGTCCGACATCCAGTCCGTTGCGGCGCGCCAGCTCGAGCGCCAGCAGCGCCAGTGCTGTGAGCTGCGTGGTGAACGCCTTGGTCGAAGCCACGCCGATTTCGGGACCGGCACGCGTCATGAGTTTCAGATCAGCCTCGCGCACCAGCGACGATTCCGGCACGTTGCAAATGGCCAACGTGCCGAGATACCCGCGACGGCGCGACTCGCGCAACGCGGCCAGCGTGTCCGCTGTTTCGCCTGACTGCGAGATCGCAACGAACAAGGTGTCGGTTGGCACCACGGCATCGCGGTAGCGGTACTCGCTGGCCACTTCGACGCTCACCGGCAGCCGCGCGTATTCCTCGATCCAGTATTTGGCCACCAGGCCGGCGTGATAGCTGGTGCCGCAGGCGATAATGTGCAGCGCGCGGGTTTGCGCCAGTAACGTATCGCTGTCGATGCCGAAGATGTTTGGCAGCACGCCTTTGGGGCCAATGCGCGCTTCCAGCGTATCGGCAACAGCCCGCGGCTGCTCGAAGATTTCCTTCTGCATGTAATGCCGGTATTCGCCGCGCTCTACCGCATCGGAGGAGAGTTCGCTCTCGTGCACCGCACGTTCGACCGGCGCACCATCGAGACCAAAAACCTGCACGCTGTCGCGGGTGATTTCGACGACGTCGTCTTCGTCGAGGTACATCATCTTGTTGGTCACCTGGATCAGCGCCTGCGCATCGGAGCCGAGAAAATTCTCGCCGATGCCGACACCGACCAGCAGCGGCGCACCGCGGCGCGCGCCGACCACGTGGCCAGGCTCGTCACGGCTGATCACGGCGATAGCGTAAGCGCCCTCCAGTTCGCGCACGATGGCCAGCACGCCTTCGCGCAGGGTCATGCCTTGGGCGATGCGCTCCTCGATTAAGGCCGCCATCACTTCGGTATCGGTTTCCGAGGTGAATACGTGACCGCGGGTTTGCAGTTCGGCACGCAGGCTGATGTAGTTCTCGATGATCCCGTTGTGCACCAGCGCCACGCGACCGGCGATGTGCGGATGGGCGTTTGCTTCGCTGGGCACGCCATGGGTTGCCCATCTGGTGTGCGCGATGCCGGTACCGCCGGGGAACGGGTCGGCCAGATACAACGCCTCCATCTCGCGCACCTTGCCTTTGGCACGCACGCGCTGGATGGCGCCGTGATCGAGCACGGCCACGCCGGATGAATCGTAACCGCGGTATTCCAGCGCCTTGAGGCCCACGATCAACAGCGGTGCAACGTCCCGCTGGGCAGCGGCAGCAACAATTCCACACATGATTCAGATTTCCTCGCGATGATGGCGGAGCGCCACTCCGTCGGACACTCTGAACAAGCTGCATTGCGGGAGGCTTTCTTCAGCCACCGCCTTACGCGCCTGGATCAGTTCACTTTGCGCCGCAGGTAGTTCAACAGATCGATACGGGTAATCAGACCGAGAAACTGTTCGCCGTCGACCACGATGGCCACGTGTCCACGCTCGAACACCGGCAGCAGCGACTCGATAGGCTCACTCACCGACAGCATCTGCAGATTGGCCATCATGGCGGTGGACACCTGATCGCGAAAGCGCGTTTCGTCGGCGTGCACGTGCATCAATACGTCGGACTCGTCGACGATACCGACCAGCTTCTGGCCATCCATCACCGGCAACTGCGATACGTCGTACAGCTTCATGCGGTTATAGGCCGTGATAAGCAGCTCGTGCGGGCCGATCACCACCGTGTCGCGCATGGCGAACGGGCGCAGCAGCAGATCGCGCAAATCGCCCTGCGGCTCGCGCTCGAGGAAGCCGTTATCGAGCATCCAGTAGTCGTTGTACATTTTTGACAGGTACTTGTTGCCGGTATCGCAAACCAGGGTCAGCACGCGCTTGTGGCGGGTCTGTTCGCGGCAATACTTGAGTGCTGCCGCCACCAGTGTGCCGGTGGACGAACCGCCCAGCAGGCCCTCCTTGGCGAGCAGCTCACGCGCCATCAGAAAGCTTTCCTTGTCGGTGATCGCAAACGCCTTGGTGACGCGGGAGAAATCGCTGATCGACGGCAGAAAATCCTCGCCAATGCCTTCCACCATCCAGCTGGCCGACTTGGTCGAAAGCGTACCTTCGTTGATGTACTGGGTCAGGATGGAACCGACCGGATCGGCCAGAATAAGCTCGGTCTGCGGCGAATGCTCGGCAAAATAGTGCGACAGGCCGCTGATGGTGCCGGAGGAGCCGCAGCCAACTACCACGGCGTCTATCTGGCCATCCATCTGCTCAAGCATTTCCGGACCGGTCGTCTGCCTGTGCGCTGCAGGGTTGTCGGGGTTGCCGAACTGATTGATGAAATAGGCGCCGGGCGTTTCGTGCGCAATGCGCTCGGCCATATCCTGGTAGTACTCCGCGTGTCCCTTGGCCACGTCGGAGCGCGTAAGCACCACTTCGGCACCCATCGCCTTGAGGTTGAAGATCTTCTCGCGGCTCATCTTGTCCGGTACGACGAGAATAAGGCGGTAGCCCTTTTGCTGCGCCACCAGCGCCAGGCCCAGGCCGGTGTTGCCGGCGGTGCCTTCCACCAGCGTATCGCCCGGCTTGATTCGGCCCGCCTTCTCGGCACCTTCGATCATCGAAAGGCCGATGCGGTCCTTGATCGAGCCGCCCGGGTTGGTACTTTCGAGCTTGAGAAACAGCTCGCATAGTCCTGTATCCAGACGCTGCGCACGGACGATGGGGGTATGCCCGATCAGTTCTAGAACACTCTGGTGAACGGTCATGGCGCGATTCCGGAAGTCATTGGCTCGTCGCGCGCAGTGCGCCCAGCCGTCAAAGATCGCCATGATAACCGAGCCACCGCACCGCATGCCTCGACGCGGCCAATAACAGCGCAGCGGTGGCGATGTTATTCAAAACAGGAACGGACCGGGCCATTGCGGGTCGCCGGAAAATCGCGCTGCCGTTTCAGGTCAGCCAGGCGTACCCGAGCGCAGTGTCAATGCACCCGATCGGCCCACATGCGCTCAAGTCGCGCCTTGGCCAGCAGCTTCTCTTTTTTCATGCTGGCCAATGTGCGCTCGTCGATTGGGAGCACGCCGATGTCGGCATCGTGGACCTTGCTGTCGAGATGCCTGTGATGCTGATAGAGCCGGCGAAAATTGGCGTCGCGCTTCATCAATGCTTCGACATCATCGCGCTGCTGGTTTTCAAACATGATCCAACCTCCTCGAAGTGGACAAGCGGATATCCGCTCTGGCGACATCCGCGAACGCTTGAACCCATGTGCGAAGTCGCCTCCCAACCCGATGTCACCTCACTGAGGACGATGGGCATAGAAGCAGGCTGCAACGGCTCAGGCCTGTGGCTCACGCGACAATCGGGCGCGTGAGCCGTTGAACCTACTCCGCCGCTCGGAGCGGTGCAAGCCGATTGAGGCACCAGCCAGCTGCCGGTGTCCAGAGACAGCGTAGCGCGGCAGAAACGCTGAGACGGTGTAAGGGCAGTCATCAGTCTGGCGCGCCTGATCCGCTGAGGCAGAGATCGCGTGAAGGCTGTTTAGCTCGCGATCGAACTGCTCGGCTCCGTCGCAAATTCGGGCTATTGCTGGTCGTCGGGCACTTTTTTCTTCTTGTGCTTGACCGGCGGTGACGCATCGCTGCTGCCGCTGTCGCCACCCTGCATCTGCGCGCGCGCCGCCTGCGCCGCCTGGGCGGCCAGCGCCGCTTCACGACGTGCTGCACCGGCCACTTTGGTTTGCGCCGCGGCGAGCTTCTTTGCCTGATCCGCCTCGGCGCGCGCCTGGTCAGCCGCCTGCTGCGACGCCTCGCCCTGCTGCTGCAGGCGCGCCGACTCTTCCTGCGCGAGCTGATACTGCATGCGCTGGTGTTCCAGCTCACGACGCGCGGCGTCCGCCTCGGCCCGACTGTTATCGAGCAGAATCTGGTCGTGTTCGCGGTCAAGCTGGTTCGACTTGGCCTGGGCATCCTGCAACTGCGCGGCCGCCTTGGCCAGGTCTACCCGCCGTTCGGCAAGGTAAAGGTCCTGCTCGCGATCACGCGATTTGGCCTGCGCCAGCCGATTGATCGCATCGCGCGCGCGCGCCTGCTCGGCCTGCGCGTAGTTACCGAGCGACGGGTCGTTGGCGAGCTGGTCAAGACTGTTGTTCAGCCGGCTGACGTCGATGTCGTCCTTGGCGGCGTGGACGGTGACGGCAGCACATGCCAGCGCCAGAGCGGCGAGAGTGACGGTAAATCGCCTCATGGGTGGCCTCCCTGATTGGTGGCATCGGGATTGTTGGAGTCAGCCGGCTGGGTCGCGGCCGGTGACGGCGCCGGAGCAGGCAGTACCTGGTCGGGCATCGTCTGGAATCCATCACCACCCGGGGCGGGCGCCGAGAGGGACGACGATGACGGTGCCGGCATATCCGGCGGCGTGGGCGTTGGAATGCTGCTGGAGCTGGCGCCAGCCGGATCGGCCTGCTGCTGTTGCTGCATCTGCTGCAACTGCTGTTGCTCCTGCTGTTCCTGCTGCTGGGCGGCCGCCTCGACCTGCTGGCCTTCGGCGCGCAGACTCGCGTTGTCCTGGGTCTTGCTCTGAATCTGCGCGCGTACCGCGGCCAGACGGGCCTTGGCCGTCGCCAGTTCGGCATCCGCCCGCGACTCCTGAGCCAGATTGTTCGCTACGTCGTATTTGCCGTCCGAGAACGCGGTCTGTGCCTGCTGGAATTTATCCTGTGCAAAGCCCAGATCAACCGGCGCATAATCTGCCGCACCAGCAGCGCGCGCTGCCTGTAGAAGCGCCTGCGCCTCGTTCATCGCGTCGTTCGGCGGTGGCGCCGAGGCGCAGCCACCAAGCATGATTAGCGCCGCTACTAGAGCGGCGATGATTGGCAGACGACCCGGAGAGCGGGTCGTTTGGGAAAAGATGTGCACCATCACATTCCTCTTAGAGTGTCGCGTCGTATTGTGGGTGTGCGTAATCAATTATTGCAACGCGCAATTTGCAAATAAGCAATAAACCACGCCCAATTCATCCCGAGGATGGCTTGTATTGGCGTGATCCATGCTTTGTGATCCGTTGATCTGGTCCATTTGATCTGAATTGAAACTGATTTGAACTGAAACTGGGGTGACGCGTGGATATCGGTTACTTCCTGAAGCTTATGGTAGACAAGGGCGCGTCGGACATGTTCCTGACCACCGGCGCCCCGGTGAATATCAAGGTGGAAGGCAAGCTCTACCCGCTGGGCAATACGGGCCTGCCGCCCGGCATGGTCAAGAAAATTGCCTATTCGCTGATGGACGAAGGCCAGGTGCCGCAGTTCGAGCGTACGCTTGAACTCAACATGGCGCTCGCCGTCAAGGAAACCGGTCGCTTCCGCATCAACGTGTTCAAGCAGCGCGGCGAAGTCGGCATGGTGATTCGCGCAATCAAGAGCGAAATCCCAAGCATCGACCAGCTGCAGCTGCCCAACATTTTCCGTGACCTGATCATGGAGCAGCGCGGCCTGATCCTGGTCGTGGGCGCGACCGGCTCGGGCAAGTCGACCACGTTGGCAGCGATGATCGATCATCGCAACATCAATTCGGCCGGTCATATTCTGACCATCGAAGATCCGATCGAGTATCTGCATCGGCACAAGAAGTCGATCGTCAACCAGCGCGAGGTCGGGCTGGACACGCACAGCTACAACGAGGCGCTGAAAAACGCCATGCGCGAGGCGCCTGACGTGATCATGATCGGCGAGATTCGCGACACCGAGACGATGGAGGCCGCCATCGCCTTCTCCGAAACCGGCCACCTGTGCTTGGCTACCCTGCACTCGAACAACGCCGACCAGACGCTGGAGCGCATCCTCAACTTCTTCCCCGAGGCCTCACACAAGAACGTGCTGATGAACCTGGCACTGAACCTGCGCGCGGTGATCAGCCAGCGCTTGGTGGTCGGCAAGGACGGCCGGCGCATTCCCGCGGCCGAGGTGCTGCTGAACACGCCGCTGATCCGCGACATGATCCGCCGCGGCCAGACTCACGAAATCAAGGAAGCGATGGACCGCAGCCTCCAGGAAGGCATGCAGACCTTCGACCAGTCGCTGTACAGGTTGTATAAGGATGGCCGCGTGTCGCTCGAGGAAGTACTCAACAAGTCCGACTCGCGCGATGGTCTCTCGCTGAAGATTCGCCTCGCCGAAGGCGGCGGCAACGAGGAACTGGCCGGCAACGATCCCTACGGCATGGGCCTCTGATCGACGCAACCGGACAGACCGGTCCCGTCCAGCCGATAGGGACAAACCCGCGTTAGCTGGACGCCTCCGGGGCATCCGGCTGGACCTCCGGAGCGGCGCGTTGAAACGCCTCCAGGGTCATGCACTCGTGATAGATACGCTTTACCGTCGGGTATTTGTCCAGCGAGAGCTTCCAGCGCAAGGCGTTATAGAACTGCGGCACCAGGCAGGCGTCTGCCATGCCCGGCACCTCCCCATGGCAAAAACGGCCTGTCGCTGCGTTTTGCGACAGCATCGCCTCGAGCGCGTTGAAGCTGATGCCGATCCAGTAACGTGACCACTCGGCGCGCTGCAACTCATCCACGTTGAGCTGCGACTGCAGATATTGCAAAACACGCAGATTGCCGATCGGATGGGCATCGCTGGCTACCGTCATGGCCAGCGCCCTTACTCGCGCCCGACCGCGCGCGTCAGCAGGCAGCAAGGGCGTTTCCGGATGGGTTTCGTCGAGGTATTCCATGATCGCCAGCGACTGCGTGATCACGCGTTCGCCGTCGAGCAGCGAGGGCACCAGGCGCTGCGGGTTGATCGCCTGGTACTCCGCGCCGTGCTGTTCGCCACCGTCGCGGACCAGATGCACCGGGCGCGACTCGTAAATCAGCTCTTTCAGATTCAGCGCGATGCGCACGCGGTACGCCGCGCTCGAGCGCCAGTAGTCGTAAAGCACAAAGCCCATCATCGCCCCCGCTTGCCTGTTGGCATCCAGTTTAACCGCGCCGAAGCCCGCATACACGGAAGACATTCGTGCCGGTCACAGCGCCTGGTTTCGGCCCGCGGTTTGCATCACCTCCAGCCGGGGCCGACAATACCCGGCTAGGGCTTGCCGATCCGCAGCTTTGACTTCAACCCAACGTCCAACCGGAGTTATGCCGTGTCCGTGATTCGCATGAGCGACCTCAACTTGCGCGACCAGCGCGTGCTGATCCGCGAGGATCTGAATGTACCGATCGACGATCATGGCCACATCACGTCAACCCAGCGGCTCGAAAGCGCGTTGCCTACCATCCGCGCCGCGCGCGATGCCGGTGCGCGGGTGATGGTGTTGTCGCATCTGGGACGGCCGAAGGAAGGCCAGTTCGATGCCGAATCCTCGCTGGCAACGGTCGCCAAATGGCTGGGTGAACACCTGGGCAAGCCGGTGCGGCTGATCGCCGACTATCTCGACGGCGTTGAAGTCGCAGCCGGTGAAGTGGTGCTGCTGGAAAACTGCCGCATGAATGTTGGCGAAGGCAAGGACGATGACGCGCTGGCCAAGCGCTATGCGGCACTGTGCGACATCTTTGTCATGGACGCCTTCGGCACCGCGCATCGCGCGCAGGCCTCCACGCATGGCGTGATCAAGTTTGCGCCGATCGCCGCCGCCGGTCCGCTGCTAAGTGCCGAGCTCGATGCGCTGGGCAAGGCGCTCGAACATCCCGCGCACCCGCTGCTGGCGATCGTCGCCGGCTCCAAGGTATCAACCAAGCTGACCCTGCTGGAAAACCTGATCGGCAAGGTCGATCAGCTGATCGTCGGCGGCGGTATCGCCAACACGTTTATCGCCGCGCTGGGCCATTCGATCGGCAACTCGCTGTACGAGCCCGACCTGATCGACGCGGCCAAGAAGGTCATCGCCGATGCGAAACGCCGCAAGGTCGATCTGCCGATGCCGGTTGATGTCGTCGTTGCCACGGAGTTTTCCGCCAACGCCACCGCCAAGGTGCGTCAGGTGCATCAGGTGAAAGAGGACGAGATGATTCTCGACATCGGCCCGGCGACCGCCGCGCACTATGCCGAGATCATCGCAAAGGCTGGCACCGTGGTGTGGAACGGGCCGGTCGGCGTTTTTGAATACGATGCCTTCGCCAAGGGCACCGAAACGCTGGCGCGCGCTATTGCCACGTCGCCAGCTTTCTCCATCGCCGGCGGTGGCGACACGCTGGCCGCCGTGGAGAAGTACGGCATCGGCAAGGACGTGTCGTACATTTCCACCGGTGGCGGCGCCTTCCTTGAATTTCTCGAAGGCAAAGAGCTGCCGGCCGTCACCGCGTTGAAGTCGCGGGCCCAGTAAAACGGAGCCAAGCGATGAGGGGCGCGTAGCAAGGGTGCGGTTTTGGTTGCCGCGCATTCGGCAAGTTCGGCTCGAATGGATTTGGAGGCGTGCGCTCAACCGATGATGCAACGCACCGCGGCCACCACGCGTTCGACGTCGCCGTCGCTCAACGCCGGCGATAACGGCAGACTCACCGTCTGCCTTCCCAGCCTCATCGCATGCGGCCACTGTTCGGCGCGCCAGCCGAAGCGCTGCTGGTAATACGGGTGTTCGGGCACCGACAGATAGTGCACGCCGGTGCCGATGCGCGCGTCGTTCATCGCATCGAGAAACCCATCACGCGTTGTGCCGCAGCGCGCGGCGTCGAGCATGACGGTGTACAGATGAAAACCGTGGCGCGTGTCGGCATCAGGCTCGGCAGGTAATTCCAGCGGAAGGTCGGCCAGCGCCTGCTGATAGAACGCCCAGATCTCACGGCGGCGCTGCCAGTGCGTATCGACCTTGGCCAGCTGATGCAGGCCGATCGCCGCCTGCAGATCCATCATGTTGTATTTGAAGCCGCACTCGACGACCTGATAATGCTTGTAGCCGGCGTCGCCGAAGCGATGCCACGCATCCTTGCTCATTCCGTGCAACGCGAGGATGCGTGCCCGCGCGATGCGATTTTCGTCGCGCCCCAGAATCATGCCGCCTTCGCCGGTCGTCACATTCTTGGTGACGTAAAAGCTGAAGCAGCCAAAGTCGCCGAACGTCCCGGCGGGCTGGCCGCGGTATTCGGTTTCAATCGCGTGTGCGCAATCCTCGATGACCACCAGATCGTGCTTCGCCGCGATCGCCATGATCGCATCCATCTCGCACGGCCGACCGGCAAAATGCACCGGCACGATCGCGCGCGTGCGCGGCGTGATCGCCGCTTCGATTGCCGCCGGATCGATGTTCTGCGTGTGTGGATCGACATCCGCCATCACCGGCGACAAACCCGCATGCAAGATCGCATTGACCGTGGCGCAAAACGTCAGCGGTGTCGTGATGACTTCGGCACCCGGTTCCAGCGACGCGGCGACCATGCTCACATGCAGCGCCGCCGTGCATGAATTGACGGCGGCAACCCGACTGGCTTGCACGCGCCGATAAACGGCGAAGTCTCTCTCCAGCCGCGCAACGCGGGGGCCGGTACCTAGCCAGCCCGAACGCATGCACGCCTCGACCTCGGCGATTTCCTCCTCGCCGATCTTCGGCGCACCGAAGACCATGAAAGGTTCGTCTTTTGAATCACTCATTCGTACGGGCAACCGGGGTTCGTGAAGTAACTTGGCCTGCGTGTTTTCAGCCGACGACCCGTTTCACCGCATCAATCACATGGGGCGTGGTGATACCGAAGTACTCATAAAGCTGTGCTGCAGGCGCGGATGCGCCGAAGGTGGTCATGCCGATCACTTCACCATCCAGGCCAACGTATTTGCGCCAGTAATCCGTGATGCCCGCTTCCACGGCGACGCGCGCACGGCACCAGAGCGGCAGCACGCCTTCGCGATATTCCAGCGGCTGCGCGTCGAACACCTCGGCGCACGGCATCGACACCACACGCACCGGCACGCCCTGCTGCGCCAGTGCACGCATTGCCTCCATCGCCAGCTCCACTTCGGACCCGGTCGCAATGAGGATCGCCTTGAACTTGGTGTCCAGCGGATCGGAAAGCACGTAGCCACCGCGCGCGATATTGGCGACCTGCTGCTCGTTGCGCTGCTGATGTTTCAGGGTCTGCCTCGAAAAGATCAGGCAGCTCGGTGCACCGCTGCGCTCGATCGCCAGCTTCCAGCACATCGCCGATTCCACCGCGTCACACGGGCGCCACAGGTGGTTGTTGGGTATGTAACGCAGCGTGGCCATGTGTTCGACCGGCTGATGGGTCGGACCGTCCTCGCCCAGGCCGATCGAATCGTGCGTGTAGACGTGGATGTTGTGCGCCGGAATCAGCGCGCTCATGCGCACCGCGTTGCGTGCGTAGTCGGAGAACACCAGGAAGGTCGCATCGTAGGGAATGAAGCCACCATGCAGCGCAACGCCATTGGCGATCGCCGTCATGCCAAACTCGCGTACGCCGTAGTGCACGTAGTTGCCGTCCTTGTCACCGATGTCGATGCTGCCCTTCCATTTGGTGAGGTTGGAACTGGCCAGGTCAGCCGAACCGCCCAGCAGTTCCGGCAGCAGAGGGCCAAACGCGTCAAGGGACATTTGCGACGCCTTGCGTGAGGCTACGTCTGGGCCTTCGCTCTGCATTTTTGCCACATATGCTTTTGATTTTTCCGCCCAGTCAGCCGGCAGCGTGCCGGCGAGGCGTCGCTTCAGCTCGGACGCCAGTTCTGGGTACGCAGCGGCGTAAGCGTCGAAGCGTTTGTTCCAGTCCTGCTCGCGCTTGGCGCCCGCGTCTTTTGCATCCCAGCCTGCATAAATCTCGGCGGGGATTTCAAATGGCGCGTGATGCCAGTCGAGCTGATCGCGCGCTGCGGCGATTTCGTCCTTGCCCAGCGCCGCGCCGTGACTTTCTTCCTTGCCTTGCTTGTGCGGCGCGCCAAAGCCAATGATCGTCTTGCAGCAGATCAGCGTCGGTTTGTCGCTGTGCGCGGTCGCCGCGTTCAGAGCCTGTTTGATCGCCGCGGCGTCATGGCCGTCGACGTGGCGAATCACATTCCAGCCGTAGGCCTCAAAGCGCGTCGGCGTGTCGTCGGTAAACCAACCGTGCACCTCACCGTCGATCGAAATGCCGTTGTCGTCGTAAACCGCGACGAGTTTGCCCAACTTCCAGGTGCCGGCGAGCGAGGCAGCCTCATGCGAGATGCCCTCCATCAGGCAGCCATCGCCAAGGAACACGTAGGTGTGATGATCGACCACCGCGTGGTCCGGGCGATTGAAGTGCGCGGCGAGCGCCTTTTCTGCCAGCGCAAAACCTACGGCGTTGGCCAAGCCCTGACCCAGCGGGCCGGTGGTGGTTTCCACCCCGGGCGTCTCATTGAACTCGGGATGGCCGGCGGTATGGGAGTGCAGCTGGCGGAAGCGCTTGATCTCGGCGATCGGCAGATCGAACCCGGTCAGATGCAGCAGCGCGTACTGCAGCATCGAGCCGTGCCCGTTGGACAGCACAAAGCGATCACGATTGACCCACTTTGGATTGGCGGGGTTGAACTGGAGAAAGTCATTCCAGACCACTTCGGCAATATCCGCCATGCCCATTGGCATGCCCGGATGGCCTGAGTTGGCCGCTTCGACCGCATCCATGGCGAGGGCGCGCACGGCGTTGGCAAGTTCGCGGCGATGGGGCATGACTGATCTCCGTAGCTGATAGAAGGTGTAGGGGACGTCATTGTCTCCGATGACGCGGCTTGTGTCGCGCATGAAATGGACGCGCGCAAGTCCTTAGAAAATATTGACATTAACGTAAGCTTAATTCTGCACTTAACGGTATTGAAACTCTTCAGGTAGGACCCTATCTAATGCATCAGCACCGCCTAGAGCAGGTGCGCCTTGTGCGTCCAACCGAACCCCCGGTGGCACAGAAGGACCCAAAAAAATTTAGGAGTACGCCCCCGATGAAAAAGACACTGTTTGCTATCGCACTGGCCACAGCCGGCGTTCTCGCCATCCCTGCCGCCTTCGCCCAAGACGCCACCACGACGGACAGCGCCACGCAGTCCGGCTGGAAGTCCCACACTGGCTGGTATGCCGACGGCGATCTCGGCGTCAGCCAGGCCAACAACAACTCGACCTACCGCCAGGCCAACTATGCCGGTTCACTGACCGGCGGTTACCGCTGGGCCGTAAGCCCGGACATGTCGTTCGGCGCTGAGCTGGGTTACGTCTATCTCGGCAAGTTCCACGCCGGCGACAGCGTCAACCAGAACTACCTGGCCAATGGCGGCAATATCGGTGGTTCGCGCTCGAACCTGCGCGGCGCCACGCTCGGCGGTTCCATGCGCATCAACTTCACCCCGCAGTGGTACCTGAACCTGCGTGGCGGCGCGTTTGATGCGCACGGCTCGACCCTGTCCGACAGCACCTCGCAGCCGGTACGTCGCAGCTTCTCCAACAACATCGGCTACTACGCTGGCGTTGGTGCAGGCTATGACATCACCCAGAATTGGTCGGTTGGTCTGAACTACACCTACTACGGCGTCAACCGCGACACTCACCTGACCAACGGCCAGATCGCTGGCACGCGCGTCGGTCTGGACACCAACACGCTGACGGCTAGCGCCGAGTATCGTTTCTAAGAAGCAACAAAATGGGGCGTCGGAGATTACGACGACGCTTCAGGTTTCATGCAAGCAAATAAAAACGGGCGCCTTAGGCGCCCGTTTTTATTTCAACACTCCGCAGGAAGCGACGCTTACTTGGCGTTCCACTGGCCAAGCGCGGCCAGCCCATTGTCCTTAGCGCGGGCGTGCACGGTTTTCTGTGCTTCGCTGTAATTCGCCTTCATGTCTTTCGCCCAGAGCTGAAGTGCAGCCTGCTGCATGGCGCGGCCGTAAGAGAACGACAGCGGCCACGGGTGCGGACCGATGCGGTTCATCGCATTGAGGTGCGCGGTGGACTGTTCGTCGCTCTGGCCGCCGGAGAGGAACACGATGCCTGGCAGCGACGCCGGCACGGTGGTTTTGAGTACGCGCACGGTGGCCTCGGCCACTTCCTCGACGTCAACCTGCTCGTCGCATTCCTTGCCGGGAATAACCATGCTGGTTTTCAGAATGGTGCCTTCCAGCATCACGTTCTGCTCGTACAGCGCATTGAACAGGCTGCGCAGCACGGCCTCGTGCACTTCGTAGCTCACCTCGATGGTGTGGTCACCGTCCATGATCACTTCGGGCTCGACCATCGGCACCAGACCGGCTTCCTGGCACAGCGCGGCGTAACGTGCCAACACGTGGCAGTTGGCCTCGATCGCGGTGGAACTCGGGTTGTCTTCGGTGATGTTGATCACGGCGCGCCACTTGGCGAACTGCGCGCCGAGCTTGGCGTATTCCTGCAGGCGTTCGCGCAAGCCATCCAGGCCCTCGGTTACCACGTCACCGGGAAAACCGGCCAGCGGCTGCGTGCCCTTGTCGACCTTGATACCCGGAATGATGCCGGCCTTCTTCATGATCTGGGTGAACGGCACGCCGTCCTTGGTCGACTGACGAATCGTCTCGTCATACAGGATCGCGCCGGAAATATGCTCGGACAGGCCAGGCGTGGTCAGCAGCAGCTCGCGATACGCCCGACGGTTTTCCTCGGTGTTTTCGATACCCACAGAGTCAAACCGCTTGGCGATGGTGTTGGTCGACTCGTCAATGGCGATGATGCCCTTGCCCGGGGCGACCATGGCCAGGGCGATACTTTCGAGATCTTCAATACTCATGATGACTCCGTAGTGCGAAAGTGATGCGTGACCGCAAAAAGACAGCCGCCTCGAAGACGAAGCGGCATGGTTCAGACCGTAATTATAGGCCAGATCGACCTACCGACGCGCTGGCGGCCCGGCCGATCACCGGCTAGCGGCTGGTGTAGCCGGGCAGCTGGCACGCGTCCATCAGTTTTTGGCGCTGCGCCTTGTCATCGGGGGAATTGAACGGCACCACGTAGTAAGTGTCCACCGGGTCGCCGCTGCGATTGCTCAACGAGGGGCCATAGCGGAAATGCGATACCGCGCTGCGCGCTGCCGAGCCCAGATCGCTGCGCGGAACCACCTTCGCTACCTGCACGTTCATCGGAATACCGCCCGAACCGATGGTATAGGTCACCGCGACGCAGCCCGGCTTGTCCAGGTTAAGGCCACCATTGGGCGCATCCATATCCACCGAGGTGTTCAGCAGAATCCATCGGCTGGACAGGTACTGCGGATCCACCTTGCGGTTCTGTGCCATCGCCGGTGCCGCGCAACCCAACACAAGCAAAAACAGCAGCCCTCGGACCAGCGAACGACGCATCGGTTTCATGGCGATTTCCTGTGCAATGCAGGCGAACTGCCTGAGAGTCCAGTCTAACCAACCCGCGCGATGCTGGCGTCAGCGCGCGCGGATCCGTTACAGATCGCGCAGGCTTTCGACCATGCCTTCGGCACCCACCGAAAGCAGTTTGAGCGTGTTGGTGCCACCGCCGCGACCGACGTGGTCGCCGTGCGTAAGCACTACCCGATCGCCTTCGCTGAGCTTTCCTTCGACGAACAGCTGCTGCACGGCCGCACGGGCCGACGACGCGCTGGTCAGGCCAACGTGGTTGAACTTGACCGGCTGGACGTCGCGCAGCATCAGCATGCGCCGGCGTGCGTGGTCGAATGGCGACAGTGCATAAATGGGTACCGCGCTGCGATAGCGCGACAGCCACTGCGCGGTGGCGCCGGATTCGGTCAACGCAACGATGGCGCGCACGCCCAGTTCGCTGGCCAGCAGCATGGCGGCCAGCGCAATAGCCTGATCGGTGCGCTCTATCGAGCGACCCTGCCCCGTGAGATCGTCTTTCGGCTCGAACTGGCGTTCGGCACCCAGGCAGATACGGCGCATGGCGGCCACCGCCTTGTCCGGATGCGCGCCGGCAGCCGATTCTTCAGACAACATCACCGCATCGGTGCCATCGATGACCGCGTTGGCGACATCGAGCACTTCGGCACGTGTAGGGATCGGCGAGCGCACCATCGACTGCAGCATTTGCGTGGCAGTGATCACCGCGCGATTGCGCTGCACCGATTCGCGAATGATTTTTTTCTGCAACCCGGGAAGTTCTGCATCGCCGATTTCCACGCCCAGATCGCCACGCGCGACCATCACCACGTCGGACGCGTCGATGATTTCTCCCAGCACCGGGATCGCATCGGCGCGCTCGATCTTCGCCACCAGCGCGGCGTTGCCACCCGCTTCGTGCAGCAGCTGGCGCGCCTGGTTCATGTCCGCAGCAGAGCGCACGAACGACACCGCGAGAAAATCCGCGCCGATCTCGGCAGCCAGCTTGATGTCGTTGCGATCCTTGTCCGACAGCGCCTCCACCGAGAGACCACCGCCCTGACGATTGAGCCCCTTGCGATCGGATAGCCGTCCGCCAATCTGCACCCGGCAATGGATATCCGCGCCCTGCACGCTAATCACGTCCAGCGCCACCAGGCCATCGTCCAGCAAAAGCACGTCACCTGCGTGCACATCGTGCGGCAGGCCGTAATAGCTCACGCCGACGTGGTCGAGGGTGCCTGGAGCGGCATCGGGTCGGCATTCGAGTACAAAAGCGGCACCCGTTTGCAGCTCGATCGGACCGTTTGCGAACCGTTCGATACGAATTTTCGGTCCCTGCAGATCAGCCAGAATGCCGACTTCCCGACCAACTTTTGCCGCGGCTTCGCGCACTGCCGCGGCGCGTGCGCGATGATCGTCCGGCATGCCATGCGACAAGTTCAGGCGGACCACGTCCACACCCTCGCTGATGATGCGTTCGAGCATGCCGGGCACGTCGGTAGCGGGGCCAAGCGTGGCAACGATTTTAGTGCGCCGTGTTTGCGTCAGTTCATTAGTCATTCGAACAACTTAGCAATTCCCGTGTGCGCTTGCCACGACACAGGGCAGCTACACGCCCTATTCGGGGCTTTTCATAAAGCCCGTTGCTAAAAAATATCACCGTGCGAGCGAGCGCGGCCTGCTTGATTTTTTATGCCGAACCAAGGCGCCATTCGTAACATCAGTTCGTCAACGCCTCGTTCAACACTTCGGCGAGCCTTACGCCGCCCTGCTCCAGTCGCTTCTGGATCACCGGCCAAGCCTTCTGCTGATAACGCCGCGACCACGCATCACCGGACGGCTTGTCGATGTCGCTGTAGGCCACCTGCTGGGCCAGCAGGTGCGACTCGTCGGCCCAGACAATCGACGCATCGACAATCTGCGGCAGCAGATTCTTGGTTGCCCATGCCGTGCGCTGATCCGGGGTGATCGCGGCATCCAGCGCCATTGCATCGTTCTGCACAACGGCATGATCAAACGTGTAATTCGGCCCAGGCTGCAGGCTGAGCGCCTGCCGGATCACGCCACCATCCCATAGGGAATGCAGATTGCTGCCCTTGCCGAAAAACTGGACCTGCACGGTATTACCGCCCTTGTCGTCGTTGTCTTCGGCATGCAGCGGCTGATGAATGTCACCGACCAGATGCACGACCCATTTCAAGGCCAGCAACCGCGCCTGCGGCGTGGCGGTCTTGTCGGCCAGAACGTGGGTGTATTGATCAAGCCTGGCGATCGCACAGTTGTCCTGCGCGCAGTCACGCGCGGCAACATAGCCGTTGGCTTTGAGCGGAATATCCACATAATGCCAGCTGCCGGTACCGGGAAACTCTTTGCGATTGCCGTCGGCCCACGAGGAAATCTGATCGAGCCGATCGAACCCTTCAAGTTTCAGCAGGGACGCCACCTCGGTAGACGCGGCGGTATCGAGGTGCGCCTGCGCGATGTCCGCCACGATCCCGTGGCCTTCCGGCCCCCAGGCCATCACTGTGGGCGCAGCCAGCCCCAGCAGTGCAGTACAGATAGCGGCGGCGAAACGGTTGGGACACAGGTTCATGCGGTAGGACCACGATCAAGAATAGACAGGACTGGAAGTCTGCCACAGGCGCATGACGGCGTTCGAGCCGCGGAGGGTCTCTGCTGATCGTGCCGCGGCGCCCCATCCCGTGCGAATCTCCGGCCCTGCTAGAATCCGAAGTTCATTCAACGAGCTGCGCTTCGCGCGGGAGTTTCCAGCAATGACGATCAAGGTAGGCATCAACGGCTTCGGCCGCATCGGCCGCAACGTACTGCGCGCCGCCGTGCAGAACTTCGGCAACGACATCGAGATCGTCGCCATCAACGATCTGCTGGAACCGGACTACCTGGCGTACATGCTGCAATACGACTCCGTGCACGGCCGCTTCAAGGGCGACGTGTCGGTCGAGGGCACCACGCTGCTGATCAACGGCAAGAAGATCCGGCTTACCGCCGAGCGCGACCCCGCCGCGCTGAAGTGGGATGAAGTCGGCGCCGAGGTGGTGATCGAATCCACCGGCATTTTCCTGACCAAGGAAGGCGCGCAGAAGCATATCGACGCCGGCGCCAAGAAGGTGATCCTGTCCGCGCCGTCGAAGGACGACACGCCGATGTTCGTCTACGGCGTCAACGACAAGAGCTACAAAGGCGAAGCGATCATCTCCAACGCGTCGTGCACGACCAACTGCCTGGCCCCGCTGGCCAAGGTGATCAACGACAAGTGGGGCATCAAGCGCGGCCTGATGACCACCGTGCACGCCACCACGGCGACGCAGAAAACCGTTGACGGCCCCTCGGCCAAGGACTGGCGCGGCGGCCGCGGCATCCTGGAAAACATCATTCCTTCGTCCACCGGCGCTGCTAAGGCCGTGGGCGTGGTGATTCCCGAGCTCAACAAGAAGCTGACCGGCATGAGTTTCCGCGTGCCGACCTCGGACGTGTCCGTGGTCGACCTGACCTGCGAGCTGGAAAAGCCGGCCACCTACGCCGAGATCTGCGCCGAAATGAAAGCGCAGAGCGAAGGCGCGCTAAAGGGCGTGCTGGGCTATACCGAAGACGCCGTGGTCGCCACCGATTTCCGCGGCGAAACCCGCACCTCGGTGTTCGACGCCAACGCCGGCATCGCACTGGACTCGACCTTCGTCAAGCTGGTGTCGTGGTACGACAACGAGTGGGGCTATTCGAACAAGTGCCTGGAAATGGTGCGTGTGGTCGCCAAGTAAATTGGCGTCAAGTCGAGAATGAAAAAAGCGCCCGTGAGGCGCTTTTTTTCTTGGACCGGCGACGTCTGCAACAACCGCCGATTACTTCAGTACGGCGAGCACCGCATCGTAGTTCGGCCCGTTGGCGATCTCGCCGACCAGCTCGGTGTGGATGACTTCATCCTGCTCATCCAGCACGACTACCGCACGCGCGGTGAGGCCAGCCAACGGACCTTCGGCCAGAGCGACGCCGTAATTATTGATGAACTCGTGGCCGCGCAGCGTGGACAGCGTCACCACGTTGTCCAGGCCTTCGGCACCACAGAAGCGCGCCTGCGCGAACGGCAGGTCGGCCGAGATGCAAAGCACGACGGTGTTGTCGAGCTGGCTGGCGGACTCGTTAAAATGGCGCACCGAAGTGGCGCAGGTCGGCGTGTCGACGCTGGGGAAAATATTCAGCACCTTGCGCTTGCCGCTGAAGTTAGCCAGCGTGACATCAGCGAGATCCTTGCCGACCAGCTTGAACGCCGGCGCCTTGTCTCCGACGGTGGGAAAGGTGCCGTCGACTTTGACCGGGTTGCCGCGAAGGGTGACTTGGGACATGAGGTTTTCCTTGGATGAAGAGTAACGAAGGGGAAGGAACCGTCACGATACCGCGTCGGCCCGACCCGCGGCTATCCAGACCGCTACACGCTGCATCAGTTCAAAGACATCATGATTTCAGCGGTGAGATACGTTGCTCGATAGCGCCGAAGATGCTGGCTCCCTCGGCATCCGTCACATCGATGCGCAAGCGGTCGCCAAACGACAGGAACGGCGTGGTCGGCTGGCCGTCGCGCAACGTTTCCACCGTACGCTGTTCGGCCAGGCAGGAGGCGCCTTTGCTGGTGTCCTGATTGGCGATGGTGCCA